>Ga0172371_10000457_pt1 | contig 62502 bp, 44 predicted proteins | sample Lak12m_FD_114543 | JGI IMG/M metagenome (GOLD analysis project Ga0172371, IMG submission 114543) | Freshwater microbial communities from Kabuno Bay, South-Kivu, Congo - kab_022012_12m | ecosystem: Environmental > Aquatic > Freshwater > Lake | place: Democratic Republic of the Congo: South-Kivu... | reverse complement strand
TAGTAAAAGAATCATCTTTCCTGCATCGTAACGGCTCTGGGTAGGGCAGGCTTCCAGCCTGCCATTCCTCCAAACACAAGAACAGAGCCACCGTCAGTAATGCGCTAGTCTGATGCTCATATAATCAACCAAGCCGTTTGTTCAAGAACGGCGGGCAAGATGCCCGCCATACCAAGAAAGTCGTCTTCGGCACAGTTCTTTTTCATCGCTGTCTGTGGGAATTTCAAGCCCGACCGTACAAAAGAAAACGGAGGGCCGAAGCCCTCCGTTGGTATCGCTGGTTGTAGTCGTCTTGACTTAGAACTCTGCGGTCACGTTGAACACCGCCATGGTGACGGGGTCAATGGACCGGTCGGGCTGCGTGCCCCAGAAGTTCCCGGGAGCAGGTGCGGTCCATCCGGGGTTGCTCTTGCTGACGCAAGCGAACTTGAACCAGTCACCCGGCTGCCAGTAACCCGCGGTCAGGTTGAAGGTCAGGCCTTCAAGGAGCTGCCAGCTGAAGCCGGCGTCCACTTCCCAGCCCAGAAAATCGTCGGGAATTGCCGGCGAATTGCCGGCAGCGGCCTGTCGGACCGTCCGCACGTAGCGGATCAGGCCGGCATTTGCCACGCCGTTGGGGATCAACTGCGAGTAGCCCCAGCCGTAGCCTTTGTCGGGCCTGACTGCGTAGGCATAGGTGCCGAAGATGTTCAGGTTAGCAGCGATGGCATAGTCAAACCTGGCAGCGTATAACATCGCTCCGGTCAACTGGCCGTTTCCAGTGTAAAGAGAGCCGCCGCCGCTGCTGAGAGCGAAGGGGTTGAAACCTGCGCCGACGGTAGGGGATCCGTCGCCGGCTGCATACGTATATACCATCACAAGGCTGTACGGCAGGAACACACCGGTGTTGGTGAGGTTGCCACTCGGGTTGATGTTGTTCTTGTAATCGGCGTTAACGGTCCGGCCCTCACGCCCGGAAACTCTGGATGCTAAGAGAGTAAGCTTGGAGTTACCGCTGTAGACGCCTGCTTCCACCATCCAGGCCCGGTACTCACGGTCACGATATGTCTCTGCCTGAAAAACGCCGGCGCGGTTCACGCCCGCCAACCTGTCAATTCGGTTGAAGAAATCATATTCGGCGGAAAGAAAGAACCTACCGTTGTTATACTTGGTGTAAAAACCGCCGTAAAAGTCGGCGCGGTCGCGTGTCTGTGCGGTGGCTCCTGCCGCGATCTGCCGCTCACTGCCTCTATGGCGGGATGCTTTGGTCATCTGGACGCCGGTTTCGAAATTGCCGGCGAGATACAGGACGGAACCGGTAAAGTCATAGTCCCTCTTGTTGGTCCAATCCACGTCACGGTTGTAGTAGCCGTCGTCGCCGACTCTGGAGGGATAGAAGGAGAAGCCCATTCGCATCGGACCATACGGCACGGTCAGGGAGCAAGACTCGGAAGAGGTGTTCTCATCGCCGTTCCACTGCATTCCGCAGCCGAAGCGGGAAGGTCTCTTACCTACGGCAAGGGTTCCCCAGGGGAGCTGCGCCCTGAGGCTCAAGGTGTTCCAGTAGCCGGGAGAAAAGGATCTCTGAACGCCCTCGAGGCCATTGGAAATATACTCCGAGGCAGCGACCCAGCCGGGCACGCCGAAGTAGGCTTCCTGCCATCCAGGATTGTTGTTGTTTACAGTAGTGCCGGTGAGGAATTGAGCAGCCGCCCCATTTCTGTTGTCCCAGGATCCGATATAGTAGGTACCTCGGAGGGACACAGCGGGGTTGATCTTTATCGAGATGTCGGTGGTCATGTACTGGGAATTCCAGCCTGCGTCCAGACCCGACACCACGCGGTCGAAGAACTTGTAACCGGGATAGAAGTTCAGGTGCTGATTGGCGCCCCCTGAGGCATCCACTTCATGGGGGCCGAAGAATCCGGCGCGTCCCCCCTGGGTGACGTACTTGGTCTCCCAGGTGAACTTGCCCTTCATGGTCATCTCGAATGCCGAGACCGGCGTTGCCAGCCACGCCACAGCGAGGCCGAGGGCCAATATAATCAATAGATAGCGATTCCGATGCATTTCCTAATTCCTCCTTCATAGAAAGGACGGGAAAGGCCCCATCCAAATTAAACTGTTGCGCACACGCGCCCCCCGTCTCCATCGGGGATACGGGGCGTCGAGAGTGATCTCTAACCTGTTACCGAGAATTTGTTGTTTACATTACCGCTAAGGGGGGGGGTTGTCAATAAAAAAAGAATCGCCTCGTGCTCTAACAAGGCGAAAAAACTCGGCTCCTCTAACACAATCATAACAATTTTCAGGTTACAAAATCGAAATGCCCCGACAAGACCGGCACTCCTCCACAGGTTCCACTCCGACCAAAATGTATCGGCGGTTTCCCGCCAATTTCCGGCGCGCCGCGTGGGAGTAAGCCAGTTGAAGAAAATTTCGGATTTTTATTTCCGAAACGGGTAGCCATCACCAACCAACTCTTGCTGGGGCAAGCATCCTGCCTGCCCATAAATGGCGGGCAAGATGCCCGCCCCACCCGAGAGAACTATTAGCACCAGTTATTTCCGGCAAGAACTGTAAGGCCATTTGATGACGATGCCGTCACGGTTTCTCAGATCTTGTGGGTTAGGTAAGTATATCTCGGCTCTACGGTCTTGTTCTCCACCGCCATCCGGAGGGCTCGCGGGCTCCCCAGAATGACGACGAGCTCCTTTCCCCGAGTCATTGCCGTGTAAAGCAGGTTCCGCCTGAGCAGAACAAAGTGCTGGGTGCTGATGGGCACTATCACCCCTCTATACTCGCTGCCCTGGGATTTGTGGACGGTTACGGCGTACGCCAGTATTAGTTCGTCCATCTCAGAGATGTGGAAGGTCACTTCGCGGCCATCGAAATCCACCACTGCCTCGTCCCATTCGGCGTCGTAAGACTTAATTCTGCCTACATCTCCATTGAAGACATCCTTATCGTAATTGTTGCGGGTCTGCATCACACGGTCGCCCACTCTGAAACGGTCCCCCTTGATAGCCTTCCCCCCCGGGTTGAGTAAGTCCCGCAGCTCACGGTTCAGGTTCTCCGTCCCCAGCAACCCCTTATGCATGGGGCTCAAAACCTGCACGTCATTGACCGGATCCATACCGAACCGCTCGGGAATCCGCCGTGATATCATCTCCTTGATAAGACGCAAAACCTCCTCTGCGTCATCCTTCTCTATGTAATAGAAATCGGAGAGCCTTGTCGCGTCCGACTCGTTCGAGGGCATTATTCCCTGATTGACGAGGTGAGCATTGGTCACTATGAGGCTGCTCTGAGCCTGCCTGAAGACCGTGTTGAGCCGCACCACAGGGATCTTGCCCGACTCGGTGAGATCGCCCAGCACGTTACCCGGCCCCACCGACGGGAGTTGATCCGCATCACCCACAAGGATGAGAGTGGTCTGGGTGTTCAGCGCATTGAGAAGATGATGCATCAGAGCAACATCAACCATTGACACCTCGTCCACGATTACTATCTCGGCCTCTATGGGTCTTGAGGAGCGCCTGAGAAACCCCCCTTCGGAAGGGGAATATTCCAGCAGCCGATGAATTGTTTTGGCTTCTCGGCCGGTTGCCTCGGACAGCCGCTTGGAAGCGCGGCCCGTGGGCGCGGTAAGCACCACCCGGAGCTTCTTGGCCTCAAGGATCTCGATCAGCCCTCTCAGGACCGTTGTCTTGCCCGTCCCCGGGCCTCCGGTTATGATCATGACCTTGTGGTCAAGTGCTGAAGCTACGGCAGCCCGCTGCTCAGTGGAAAGCCTCATAGAGCCGCGTCTTTCTATCCACTCAATAGCCGCTTCAACCTTTATTGGCGGGATGAACCTCGGTGCGGTCATAAGATTCCGGAGGCTCGCTGCCACTGAGTTCTCCACGTAGGCCATGGCCGCGGGATAAACCCGGTCCTCCTCGGCGACCACTTCTCCCGACGCCAGTAGATCGTCCAGTGATCTCCTCAGAGTGTTCTGATCAATCCCCAGAAGCTCGCGAGCTTTTTCCAGGAGGCTTTCCCTCGGATAATAGACGTGTCCCTCCGATTGCATGGTGTCCAGAACGTGAAGAATACCGGCTCGCGCCCGCAGCGGCGATCGCATGTCAATCCCGAGAGTGCCGGCAATCTTGTCGGCTGATCTGAATCCTATCCCTCGGATATCCGTTGCCAGGCAGTATGGATTCTCAGACACCAATTCTATAGCTCGCTCCTTATATCGTTTGTATATTTTGAACGCGTACGTGGGAGAAACGCCGTGAGTTTGCAGGAAGAGCATTACGTCCCGGATGCTCTTCTGTTCTCGGAACGCCTCAGAGATCTTTTGCGCGCGGACCGGTCCTACACCGGGCACCTTGCGCATCTTTTCAGGGCTGTTTTCAATGACGTCCAGGGTTTTCTCGCCGAACATGGCCGTGATGCGGCGGGCCATCTCAGGGCCGATGCCTTTGATAAGATTGGAGGAAAGGTATTTCTCTATGCCCCTCACCGTCGAGGGGGCCTTGGCAAAAGCTGCGTGGAAACGGAATTGCTCGCCGAACTTCTTGTCGAACTCCCACTCCCCCGTGAGTTCGAGGGTCTCTCCGGGATGAGGTTTAGGGAGTGGGCCCACTATTGTGACAGGCTCCTTGCGGCCTCCCACGTTGAGCCTGGCCACGATGAAATCGCCGCTGTCGCTCGCGAAGACGAGCCTGTCCAGTACCCCTTCGAGGGTCTGGAAACGTGTGCCCGCGCTTTCTTCCGGAGGAAGGCCCATACTGTATCCTTACAATAACAGTGTGCGATGAGACAAGTCATTGTCGGCACTTCCCGGAAAGCCTGGGAGGGGACTGTCTGAGACTGGTCTTGCGACCTAAATGCTGTATTATTATGGTACCCGGCAGAAATAATGTCAGACTTCGGTGTCGGCCAATCTCTTGGTGGAGCAGGCATCTTGCCTGCCCGGGAATGGCGGGCAAGATGCCCGCCCCACCAGGGCGTAGCCATCATCGGACATTACTCAGGGCAATCACTAGTAACGGGGGCTGGGAGCAACGTGAGAATGCATTCGGCCGCGTGAATCAAGGGAATGATGCTGAAAATGGCTGTAAGACATGAGATAATGGGACCCGACGAATACACGATGTGGGTCGAACGTGAAAAGGTCGGCAAGAACGTTGATCAGCTTGAGAAGTCCTACAGTGAGCTTCTTCGCGCGATCAAGCGCTTTGATCCGATAACTATAGCCGAGATGGCCGACGCGAGATATGTGGGCCAGGGAGTCCCCCGGATAGTGATTCAGTGCCTGCACAGCTTTTTTGAGCTGGACCTGCTGCCTTACCGGGTGAGGGCAGCCCACGAGGGCATGGATACCCTGACGATGAAAGTTCTCGTGCTCCAGCACCTCATTGCCGCCGCCGAGAATGAAGGCACCGCGGTGCGGGTTATGGGGCAGTGGATAGATTGCCGATCCTTACAGCACGGCGCCGTCCTGGGGGCGCACTTCGCGAGATCCACCGGCGACATCCTGGACAGGTTCTTCGGCCTGGGAAGAGACGAAACAGTGGCCCGGGCATTGAAATGGGGGGGAAGACCTCTGGATCTCGGGGACAGGGCTTTCCTCTTCAAGCTGTTCCCCAGGCTGCCCGTCGCTCTTGTCCACTGGGAGGCCGACGAAGAGTTTCCGTCTTACAGCAAGATCCTTTACGACGTTTCTGCGAGCAATTACATGCCGACCCACGGCTTGACCGCGTTTACCGGGTTCCTGGTGCACAGGCTCGCCGAAGCGTGACTGTCACGAGCATGGTCCCGGCGCTTCACCTTTGACGCAGGCAACCTCGGTGACAAGGTCCGCCGCGGAGATCAGCCCAGCCGTAGCTTCGCCCACAGTAATCAGAACGTGGAGGTCGGAAGGCCTCTGAGCAAGCAGGTCCTCAATCTCCTGCATTGAGATGTCGCTGTTCCTGACAAGGTCCTCAAGTTCCTCCAGGACCACCATGTGAAAGTCTCGCGAATTCAAGGCCTGCTGCGCAAGCTGACGGCCTTCGGTACGCTCGCGAGAGGCGCCGGCCGGTTCTTCCCTCGCTGGTTGATTAAGCTCGATGCGGTCCCCGAACCTGCCCGAGGAGGCCAGTTCCGCACAACCACACCTGCCCGTTCCCGGAGAGAGCACCCGCACCCTGAATCCTCTTCCCAGAGCCCTGAAAACCTGGCCCGCTGCCGGCAGGTTTCTGCCCGGGCCGGTGTAAACCATCATCAGTCCTTTACTCATATTCATTCTTTCCTTAACGAAAAGATCGTATACCGCAGGCCTGTCTCCAGGCACCTCCGGTTATGGTGGTTGCCGGGAACGAATGTGCACAGACTTCCGCCTACGACTTCTCATGGGTTCTCAACGGCTGACCTGACCGTCAGAACCGGACAGTTGGCCGTTCTGACCACGTTCGATGCCGTGCTGCCCAGGATAAGATGCCTGAATCCAGTCCATCCGTGGGTTCCCATGACTATCAGCTCAGATCCTTCCTCCTCCGCGAATCTTACGATCTCGACCGCGGGGACGCCAATCCTGGAATTGGTGGTCACTTCCGATACCACCTCTGCGCACTCCTCCACGAGCTCGTCGAAGGCCTTCCGGACCGATTCTTCGATACTCTTGAGGAGCAGTTGCAGGTCAAAGGGGACCACTGTCTCAAAAGCCGGGTACCCCAACCTGGACGAGTTGACCACGTGCAGGATGGAAAGGCTCGCGCCAAAAGCGGCCGCGTAGTCCAGGGCGCACTGCCGTGCGGGCGCCGAGTTTTCCGAAAAGTCGGTACAGAGCAATATTTTCTTGGGAATCATGAAATCGTTCTCCTTTCCAGGCAAGGTTGCCCATCAACGGATTGAGCAAATTACGTGCCGACGATTGCGATCGCCCGGCACATCCCCCGAAGCACGGAACCACCCAAACATTGTGACTGGCTCCAGGTTTCCTCGTTGAAGATTTCATGTAGTAGGAATCGCGACAGTTCACGGCGCTGTTGCGAACTCATAAATGATTTTACATTCTGTAAAGAGTATGGTCCAAATAATTTCGGGTTAATCTCTTAGCGTAACCCCATCGAGTTGATCACTACCAGGGGCCATTAGCATTCAAGGTCGAGCGTTGCTCAAATCTTTGCCGACCCAAGAGCGCCTTGTTCAGGAGAATAACATGGAGACCTTTGTCCGGCTACTTATTCTGACAGCCGTAGTTGTAACGGCAATCTTCCTGTCTGGATGCGGCAGCACGCCGGACTTGGTTCAGCCGCCTCCCCCCGAGGTCACGGTGAGCCTGCCGGTCAAGAAAGAGGTTACTGTTTACTTGGAGTTTACCGGGACCATGGCTCCGTTGGAATCGGTTGAGGTCAGGGCGCGGGTCCAAGGATTTCTGGAAAAAATCCTCTTCACCCCCATGGCCAAGGTGAAAGCAGGCGATCTGCTGTTCGTGATTGATCCGAGACCGTTCAAGGCCAAGGTGGACCAGGCCGACGGAGTCTTGAAGAGCAAGGAAGCCGCTCTTGAGCTTGCGAAGACTAAATTCGACCGCACATCGGGCCTGTATGCGTCCAGTTCGGTCTCGGAGATACAGTACCTGGAGGATAAGGCCAAGCGAGACATGGCCGTCGCAGAGGTCACGATGGCGAAGGCCGATCTGGAAGCGGCCCAACTCGATCTCGATTTCACCCAGGTGAAGGCACCCATAACAGGTAGAACAAGCCGTAACCTCGTTGACGTGGGCAACCTCGTCGGGGCAAGCGAGAAGACTCTTCTGACCAGTCTGGTCAACGATGATTCCATATACGCGTACTTCAACATAAGTGAAAACGATCTGCTCAGGATCATGCGAAAGTACGGATCGGGGAAACAGGAAAATGCGGAGGAGCAGAAGCCCGTCCCGGCCTACTTGGCCCTCGCCGACGAACAGGATTTCCCTCACAAGGGAGCCTTAGACTTCGTTGACAACCAGGTGGATCCAGGGACAGGAACTCTCAAGGCCCGGGCGGTGTTTGCAAATTCAGACGGTATTCTGGTGGCGGGGCTCTTCGCAAGGGTCAGAGTACCGCTGGAGACGCGGGAAGCGCTGCTGGTCCCCAACCAGGCGGTGGGCCTTGACCAGAGCGGACGCTACGTTCTTGTGGCGGGCAAAGACAACGTGGTGGAACAGCGGCCCGTGCAAATAGGAAGCCTCGTGGAAAGAATGCGGGTCATCGAAAAAGGTCTCTCCGAGAGCGACCTGGTGATAATCGCGGGGATACAGCGCGCCAGACCGGGCGCCAGAGTCACCCCAATGAAGGCCTCTGAAGGCTCGTCGGAACCCGGAGCCCCCGCTGGAGCTCCCAAGCCCAAAGACTAGCGGAGGCCGCCAAATGTTGAGCCGCTTCTTCATCCACCGTCCCATATTCGCGTGTGTGATCTCCATACTGATAGTCATCGCGGGCACTGCATCGGTCTTTGTGCTGCCGGTGGCCCAATATCCGGACATCACTCCGCCGGTGGTCCAGGTGACGGCATGGTTCCCGGGCGCTGATCCCACGGTGATCGCGGACACTGTTGCCGCTCCCATCGAACAAGAGGTCAACGGCGTCGAGAATATGCTCTACATGAGCAGCACCAGCTCGTCGGACGGGTCCTATACTCTCAGAGTGACCTTCGAGCTGGGAACCGACATAGATATGGCCACTGTGTTGACCCAGAACCGGGTAGCCACGGCCATTCCGAAGCTACCCCAAGAAGTTCAGCGTCTCGGCGTCACAACCAAGAAGGTCTCATCCGCGATGGTGACCGCATTGTGCGTCTACTCACCAGACGGCCGGCACGACGATCTTTACATAACCAACTACGTGACGCTCCGCATAAAAGATGAACTAAGCCGCATTAAGGGTGTGGGCGACGTGATGATCTTCCCGATCAAAGACTATGGGATGCGTTTGTGGCTCGACCCCAACAAGCTGGAATCCCGTAGCCTTACCACGAACGAGGTGGTTGAAGCGCTCCGCCAACAGAATGTGCAGGTGGCCGCCGGACAGGTGGGCGGAGAGCCCGCTCCGTCGGGGCAGGATTACCAGCTTAACGTAAACACCCTGGGCCGGCTCAGCGACGTGGAGCAGTTCCAGGACATAATCGTAAAGACCGGCCAAGGAGGAAGAATAACTCGCGTCAAGGACATCGCCAGGGTGGAGCTCGGCAGCAAGGCGTACGACACTTTTTCGCTGTACAACGGCGTGCCGAGCGCAACCATGATAGTTTATCAAACCCCAGGGGCCAACGCCCTGGACGTGGCCGACAAGGTCATTGCGACCATGGACAGTCTCAAGGAGCAGTTTCCGCCGGGCCTGGATTACAGGACCGTGTACGAGATATCGAAGTTTGTCAGAGCCTCAATCAATGAAGTGATCAAAACCCTTTTTGAGGCCTTCGTCCTGGTATTCCTGGTGGTTTTTGTATTTCTTCAGGACTGGCGGGCCACCCTCATACCCGCGGTGACCATACCCGTCTCGCTCGTCGGTACATTCGCAGTCATGTCAGGGCTCGGGTTTTCAATCAACATGGTCACCCTGTTCGGAATGGTTCTGGCCATAGGAATCGTGGTGGACGATGCAATCCTCGTGGTGGAAAACGTCGAGCGAAACATGACCCAGTTCGGCCTCGGCGCCAAAGAAGCCGCGGTCAGAGCCATGGAGGAGGTTACGGCGGCCATAGTGGGAATAACGCTGGTGCTTATGGCCGTCTTCGTACCCGCTGCTTTTCTCGGGGGAATAACCGGCGAGCTCTATCGCCAGTTCTCGCTCACCATTGCATTCACCACCCTCTTCTCGGCGGTGAATGCCCTCACTCTGAGCCCTGCTCTATGCGCGCTGTTGTTGAGGCCACATCAAGGCCCCAAGAACGTGTTCTTCAGGAAATTCAACAAGGTATTCGAACGCGTCACCGGCTCGTACACGAGAATCGTTTCCCTTGCAGTTCGACGTCTAGCGCTGATGGCGGTTCTTTTCCTGGGGCTGCTGGGACTTACTACTCTGGGTTTCGTCAAGCTCCCCTCCGGGTTCGTGCCTCTTGAGGACGACGGCCTGATACTTGTAAACGTTCAGATGCCCGACGGCGCCAGTCTGCAACGTACTAGAGAGACGGTAAAAAAAGTGGGCCAGATCCTCTCTGAGACCGACAGCGTTGAGTCATACGGAGCCCTGGGAGGCTATTCCATAATAGATGGAGCGGCCCCCAACATGGGCTTTTTCTTTGCGCCCCTGAAGTCCTGGGAGGAAAGACTCAAACGAGACAGATCGCGGGATGTCATCATGGGAGAACTCATGGCCAAGTTTTCCAAGATCCGAGAGGGAATCGTTTTCTGCTTCACCTTTCCTCCGATTTCAGGGCTTGGGACCGGCGGGGGGTTCGAGATGCAGTTGCAGGACAAATCGGGCCATGGATTCGCTGCTCTCGAACGAACGGCTCAACAAATGGCCGAGGCCGCGAACGGCAAGCGGAGTCTGCAGTCGGTGGTGTCAACGTTCAGTGCGAATGTTCCGGGGGTTTTCGTAGACGTGGACCGGGTCAAGACCATGATGATGGGTATACAGCTGCAGACAGTCTTTGATGCGCTCTCGGCCTACCTCGGGTCAGCTTACGTAAATGACTTCAATAAGTTCGGACGGACCTGGCAAGTCCGCCTCCAGGCAGACAGCGCATCCCGCAGCAAGCCGGAAGATATCACCAGGCTTCAGGTTCGCAACAACGAAGGCAAGATGGTGCCGCTGGGCAGCTTCGTAAAAGTGGAAGACTCCGTGGGTCCCTTGAAGGTAGACCGGTACAACCTGTACCCCAGCGCAAAGGTCATGGGCGCGCCGGCCGAAGGGCACAGCACCGGACAGGCGCTGCAGGTGATGGAAAATATTGCAGCCGGTCTGCTTCCTGTAGGTATGGGGTTTGAATGGACCGGTATGGCTTTCCAAGAGAAGAAGGCCGGCGGCAAGATCGCCTTGGTGTTCGGACTTGCGATTCTGGTGGTATTCCTGATACTGGCGGCTCAGTACGAAAGCTGGGCCGATCCGCTGTCGGTGGTCCTCATCGTTCCCTTGGCCGTGCTCGGAGCTGCGATCGCCCTGATGATCCGCGGAATGGACAACAATATCTACACTCAGGTGGGGCTCGTGCTCCTCGTAGGCCTCTCAGCCAAGAACGCGATCCTGATCGTGGAGTTCGCCAGGGAAGCAAGGGCCAAAGGGATGGGATTGCTTGAGGCTGCCACCGACGGAGCGAGGCTCAGGTTCCGTCCAATTCTCATGACCTCGTTTGCCTTCATACTTGGGGTGCTCCCGCTGGCGGTAGCTACCGGCGCCGGGGCAGTCAGCAGACAGGCCATGGGAACTACCGTCGTGGCAGGAATGCTGGGAGTGACCATCCTGGGCGTCTTCTTCACTCCCGCGCTGTACGTGGGCATACAGAGGTTGAGCCAATTGATCAGAAAAGGCGGTGGAAGCGAGTCCGAGAGTTAGCGGGAAGCTGACCGGCTAAGTACTCGTGGGCATAAATACGGTACCAATACGAAGCGGCAGTCCCCAGCCTGTCAGTAGGACCGGCATCTTGCCGGTCCTACTAAACCTGGGCCGCGCCCCGGCCCAGAAAAAACCGACACCGAACTTACTCCACAGAGAACAAAGCCGCTTCCGGGTGATCCAGCCCCTAAAGCTGCCGACCGGTGATAATACTGTAAAGCTCCAAATACTTGTCCCTGGTTTTCTCGATGATGTCCGCTGGGAGCGAAGGAGCAGGCGGCTTCTTGTCCCAATTCAGGCTCTCCAAGTAATCTCGGACGAATTGCTTGTCCAGCGACGGCGGCGACGCCCCTACGCGGTACTGATCCACGGGCCAGAAGCGCGAGGAATCGGGCGTCAGGACCTCGTCTACCAGGGTTGGGACATCCTCCACCACTCCGAATTCGAACTTGGTGTCCGCGATGATTATCCCCCGCTCTTCAGCCCAGGCCGCGCCGTAAAGATAAAGCTCCAGAGCCTTGTCTCGGAGCCACTTTGCGGTCTCTTCGCCCAGAAGGTCCACCACCTTTGAGAAGCTGATGTTCTCGTCGTGGTCCCCGATTTGGGCCTTGGTGGAAGGCGTGAAGATCGGCTCGGGAAGCTTCTGTGCCAGCTCGAGCCCAGCGGGCAGCGGGATTCCGCAAATTGAGCCGCCGGCTTGGTAGTCCTTCCATCCGCTTCCTATTACATAGCCCCTGGCAACACACTCCACAGGAAAGACCTTGGCTTTCCGTACCAGCACGCTCCGGCCCGCCAGGTCTTCGGAATAGGGGCTCAGCTCTGCCGGATAGTCCGAGACGTCCGCGGTGATGATGTGATTAGGGACAATGTGCTCCATCCTTCGCATCCAGAAGATGCTCAGGCTGTTGAGAACTCTCCCTTTGGACGGGATGGGGTCAGGGAGGACCACGTCGAACGCGGACAAACGGTCCGTGGAAACGATGAGCAGCTTGTTTCCTACGCTGTAAACGTCGCGCACCTTGCCTCTGGCCAGCAAATCAAGCGAAGGGAAGGATGTCTCTAAAACTACGCCGGTATTCATGGCAGCAAGTTCCTTTTGCCCAGGTCTCCATACTCGAGTCCCTTATTGCCGGAAAACACCGGCAATGACCTCGGCTCTTGAATAAAGGTGTTTGACACGCCCGGATGACGCGGTAAACTATCACGTCAAGTATTGTGGATCAAATGGTTTGAGGGATGACTCTCCGCAAGCACCCCTGTCCTGACTGCAAAATGTGCCAGAACTGCTCTGAGAGCCGATGCAAGTCGTGTCGGCCCACAGGAGGAGCCAAGCGGAAGCTCTCCATCGCGGAACAGATAGCCCTATTCAACAGCCTGAATCCGCAACTGGCCGGGGAAGCGTGCTTAGGGGGGTGCTGCGCGAAGAATGAAGACGCGTCGTGAGGCACTTTGCTAAGAAAATGATTCCGGGGGAAAACTTTTTTGCAGAAAAGTCTTCCCCCGGACCCCTTTTCCAAAAACTCCTAACATATCGGCGGGTTCCGCTGGTCGCCGCTCGCTTGCAGGCCGCGATGTGTGAACAACAGAGTCTTAGAACCTGGGACTACGGGTTATCATTATTCGTTGTGGCCCTCGTGGACCAGGAGGCTCTGGACCAGCTACCCACTTACGAATCGTACCCACACGAGTACCAGCGCCGGGGAGATCAGCCCCTCGGGTAGACTCTCTTGCAACTCGAGCAGTAGAAGACTTTCTCCCGTGCCAGGTACATGAAGGCCCCCACACCGGAGAGCATTGCTCCGAACAGCATGGCCATCCCTGTCATATAGACTACCACCAGCCTGCCCAACGAGTACCCGTCAAAGAGGCCCAGTGCCGCAGCGCCGAGAAATCCGAGCACAAAGCAGATGCCCGCCCCTACAGCGGCCTGCTTGCTGCGGTTATGGTCGTAGACGTCTCTCAAGGCCGGCGCGAGCTTTTCCTTGCAGCCGTCGCAAATAGCGTGGGGCTCTGCCGTGCCCTCCAAGGCATCTTGGGAGTAGTTGTCAAGAGGCATCCCCGGCACTATCTCGTCCAGCCCGTCCTCGAACCCCCCTCGAATGCGCGCAAATTCCTCGGCGGCCTCAAAGCGGTTTTGGTTCCTGGTCCCGGGCGCTGATTCCGCGAAGTACTTGTCGTCAAGGGGATCCTCCGGGATCTCGATGGCCTTCCTGGAATGATCCTCTCCAAAGAAGTCCTCTGGCTGGACCTCCGTGGCGGAATCAACCTTCCCCTCTCTGGACTTGCATTCTGTCGGACCTTCAGCCGGCTCGTCTTCGTTCCGCGCGATCAGGTCCTGGAAAGAGACCTTGCATTTAGGACAAACATCGAACATCACTTCGTGGGAAGTCAGGCAAGAAGGGCAGATAAAGGCCGAGACATCGGTCCCGATTGGGCCGCCCTCAATCTCCGCCTCCTCGGTGCGCCTGTGACGAGCTTCGATCTCCTGGGGATCGAGGATCCCACGCTCCTGGAGCATAGCGTAGAATTTTTCCAGCCCCACTGGGGTGAGGTTATATTTGGGAAGGAGTTCGTCATCGGGCATTCCCGCTCGGAAGTCGTCCAGGAACTCCTTGACTCTGATGGTTCTTTTTTCGTGGCTGTTTTGGACAGTGCTCATAGGTTTCACCTCGCGTGGGCAATGCGGCTTCTTTGTAGCACGTGTCATTGGAAATTGCAAGCTTATTTAGGCTGTTGTCTTGATTTTCAAGAATCTACATTAAGTCTGAATCCTCATGGGCAGGATGGAGTGAGCGGTAAGTAGTGCGCAGCACAAATACGGTGACGTATTTTGCGCCCTTGGGATTGCTTCGTCGCTCCGGTCCTCGCAATGACATGCCCGGGACCTGTCGTTGCGAGCGAAGCGAAGCAATCTCATGCGACGAGAATACGGGACCGCAGAGTACTAAAGGGGAAGCATCTCCCCCGACCCGTATTCGATTGGTTTTCGATAGGCGGCACTGCCGGACAAGCCACACGTGGCGGCCCGATAAATGATTCCCGGCAGGTCGGTTCGGAGTCCAAGAGGAGAAAAATTCTCTCACTTACATAAAGAGTCAGGAGGAATAGGGAGATTTTGGCTGCTGGGGAGGGTTTGGTAGGACTGAAGAAAAAAATCCCTCCGTCGAGCAAAAAAAGCTTGACACGGGGGGATCCGTCGGGTAATCCTACTTGCTTACCTACCTTAATACGAGAAGGATTCTCAATTTAGCGGGAGTCCTTCCCACCCCCCAACAATAACCTTTCTCAAAAAAAAAAGAAACAAAAAAATCGCAGTGTTCCGGAAACCCTCGTGTGACGCGAGACAACGCCCGTTGAACTTAACGCACCTTCAACAGTTCCACCACGTCGTCGCGTCCGGCCTCTGAGGCTGCAACCACGGCTGTCTTTCCTTCCCAGTCCTCGGCCTTCGTGTCCGCGCCTCGCCCGAGAAGCAGCTTAACCACCGCCTTGTGCCCATTCCTGGCAGCACAAATCAGTGCCGTGGAACGACCGTTGTTCTTCGCGTTGATATCCGCATTTTTTGCCGCCAAGAGTTTTACCACCTCGGCCTGACCCTTTTGTGAAGCCAGAATCAAAGATGTGTTCCCGTCGTTGTCCTTGGCGTTGACTTCGGCGCCGGCCCCGCACAGAAGTCGCACCACTTCCGGACGGCCGTTTTCCGAGGCCGCCATCAGGGCTGTTCGGCCGATACGGTTTCCCACGTTAACAGCAGCTCCCGCGGCCAGGAGTATGTTCGCCACTTCGGCATCACCCTTTTCTGAAGCAATTATGAGCGAGGTATTCCCGTCTTTGTCACCCGCGTTGGCCGAGGCTTTCAGCGACAGGAGCATCTCCGCCACATTCGCTCGGCCGGCCGAGGCAGCGCAAATCAAGGGCGTCGCCCCGTCCCGGGCCCTGAAATTGACATCAGCACCCTTCGCCGCAAGAATCGGGATGATCTCAAGATGGCCCAGACGGGCGGCCAGGGTCAGTGGCGTTTCACCTGCCTGAGTCTCGCAATCAATGCGAGCACCGAGACCGAGAAGTTCCTTTGTCCTCTTCACGTCCCCGCACAGGACGGCAACCGCCAGCTCCCGTTCCGGGTAGCCGCCGCTCTTGATCTTGACGCGGCCACCTCGTTCCAGGAGCAGAGCAACCAGTTCCGTATGCCCTCCCCTCCATGCCGCGGTTAGTGCGGTGGCGGACTCCAGGTCCTCCGCGTTGACGTCCGCCCCCCATTCAAGAAGCAGCTTCGCCGCCTTGATCCGTCCGCCCGATGAGGCAAGACTCAGCGGGGTCTCTCCTTTGCTAGTCCTGGCCTTGACGTCGGCTCCCTCGTCAAGGAGTTGTTCCACCACCGTCAGGTGACCGTTGATCGAAGCCAGAGCCAGCGGGGTTCTACCTTCCGCGTCTTTCGTGTCAACCTTGGACCCGGATGCCAAGAGCAACCGCACGACTTCTCCGTGCCCTTCTTCCGCGGCACAAGAGAGGGCGGATGAACGTGAATTGTTGGTGGCCGTCACGTCGGCGCCGCGGGACAGCAGAGCCTTGACGGCCTCGACGTGTCCACCGCGGGATGCAAGGATGAGAGCAGTGTCGTTTTCACGGTCTCTGGCGTCCGTTTCCGGACACAGGGCCAGGACCTGCTGCAGCTTGGCCGAATCACCCGACGACGCTGCATTCAGGAGAGATGTCTTGAGTTCCGAAAGCTGAAGCCCCGGTCCCACAAAGGACAGGGGAAAAGCACCCACCACTTGTCCCTCGAACTGGGGATGCTGGTGGCCCTTGGTCTCGTCCTTTGTCCGCGAATACGCGTATTCGTAGGCCTCGCTCAGCGTCACGACGCCGTCGCGGTCCTTATCGGCTTTACCTTTAAGCCCTTCCAGCAGATGATGAGTGAACACACTGTTTTTTCTGTTGGGAATCTCCCATGACAACTGCCCGTCCTTGGCCGAGGTTATGACTGCTTTTCCAGAGGAGTTCCGGACCTCCTTCAGGAAGAGTGCCAGGGAAGGTGCAACGGTCTTGGGCTTCATGTCGGAGAATCCGCCGGCGTGACACGCATCGGCGATTATCAGAACACGCTCTGCGCTCATCCCCTGCAGGAAATCCAACCCGCTCATTTTGACGGCCGTGGTGCCAAGATAGTCTGATTCCGCGTCATTGGGCAGGAACAGGAAATCTTTCGGCCTTATGGGATCGTACGCGCCGTGCCCGCTGAGAAAAAGGATGATCGTGTCGCCTTTCCCGGCTTTGGGAAGTGCGTAATACAGTTGTTTCTCAACTTCCGATTTGGTGGCTTTCTCGTTCAAGAGCAGCGTGACGTTCGCGTTCCGGAAAACCTGGTTCTGCGTTTTCAGGAATTCTGCGAAGTCTTTGGCGTCCTGAGCTGCAAGGTCCAGAGAAGGAATCCTGGAGTCCTTGTACTTGGAGACCCCCACCACCAGAGCATACAGGTCACCGCTGCCCAACATGGGGGCCCCCGGCCCACGCGCGGATTTCTCCGGGTTGTTGCCGGCAGCTGCGGAGGAAGGGGCCAAAGCTGCGGGCAGTATCGCGAGTGACGGAATGAAGAGTATCAAAAGAACGAAAGCTCTGAACGCACGTATAGAGCGGAGCCGACACGCGCTCGGGGAAATCACCTCCGCCTCTCTTTGCATGACGGTCCCTCGCTTCAGAATTCCATGGGGATGAGGCGCCGGCAGGAAACGGCCGTTCGATAAGCCCCGGACTTGTGAGCGTACACAGAGGCAGCCCGGAGCCGGCAGCCTTGTGTTGTATGTCAATCCTGGAAGGATTTTGTTTCGTGGGATTTGTCGCCGGAGGACGACGTCGGGAATTATTTCCGAGAGCGTGACCGTCCCGCGAACCTAGTTCTTGCTTCCGTCGCGCAATTGGGTCGTACCCCATCGGCATCCGGTGATCCCCAACAAAGGCCTAAACGAAGACCTGTAGATGTGTTATGTTTGGTGCCGGCAGAAGGGGGCGAAGACCTTGACGAAGCTGAAAGGCTCTTTCGCGAAGGAAGGATCCAACCCACCGTTCAGGTTTATCAGGCCCCAAACGGGATCACCACAACGAAAACCATTTACAAAATTTACTATCACTATGCCTATCCTCTTGGTCGCACTGTCGAGGTTCCCTCGCTGATTGCAGATTCTATTACGGACCGGAACGGTCATATCCTGCCTTATGTAAAGTTCAAAGGCGGTCGGCTGCAACTCGATCAGAGTGCGATAGATGTTCTGCGAACCCTGGCGAGGAGGTAACGGGAATACTCATGCGATCGCCGATCAGACATTCGAAAGCCTGGATAGAGCGCGAAGCCTTGCGAGAAAAGGGTCAGTTCTGGACGCCGGAGTGGATAGCCGAAGCGATGGTTGCTTATTTGGCAGCCGGCGGACATCAAACCCTGTTCGATCCTGCCGTGGGAGCCGGAGCATTTTTCCGAGCAGCAAAAACCTTGGGGCGGGAAATCGGGAAAGATTTCGCCTTATCTGGAACCGAAATCGATAAGGCGGCTCTCTCGGAAGCTATTGAAAGCGGATTGTCTCATGAGGATCTTTTGCATGTCCGCATCGGGGATTTTCTTCTCGAGTCGTCTCCCGGCACGATCGAAGCAGTGGTCGCTAATCCTCCATACATACGGCACCACAGGTTGTCCAATGGACTCAAGGGCAAACTGCGGGAGTTTTGCTTCAAATCAATTGATACTACCCTGGACGGTAGAGCCGGCCTTCATGTCTATTTTCTGATAGCGGGACTGAGATCTCTTTCTTCTGGCGGCCGCCTCGCATTCATAAGTACCGGCAGATATTGTGGAGGGCGTGTATGCCCCGAGACTCTGGAGATGGATATCCACCAACTATAGCATTGATGCGGTGGTCACGTTTGCTCCGGAAGCTTCCCCATTTCCTGGGGTGGATACCAACGCCCTTATTCTGATGATCAGGAATGCCACTCCGTGTGGCACTTTCTACTGGGTCCGGTGCAACCGGCAGGACCCTGAAGACCTGAAGCAGCTGACTCTATCGGATTTTCGAGGAACGGCTGGAACTACTCTCGAGGTCTTGACACGAGAGATCTCGGAAGGTCTCTCCACAGGATTATCTCGGCCACCTCGGCCCACCGGGACTGGAGGCCCACTCCTCGGAGATTTTGCCACCGTGAAGCGAGGAATCGCCACAGGAGCCAACGATTTCTTTTTCCTCACTCGAAGTCGAGCCCACGGATTGGGGCTCCTGGAAGAATTCCTCATTCCCGCTATTGGGCGGACACGGGATGTGACAGGCGACGAGATCACGGCTGAAACCATGCTCGGTTTGGAGTCCCTGGGACGGCCGACTCTGCTGTTCGCTCCTGACGGGAGACCGTTGGACGAGTTCTCGTCGCCGATGCGATCGTATCTGGAATATGGAGTCGCAATGGGGCTCTCCGAAAAGCCTTTGCTCCGCAGCAGGCGTCCCTGGTACAAGATGGAGACCAGACAGGTTCCTCCTTTCCTTTTTGCGTACCTTGGACGGCGCAGTGCGAGGTTTATTCGTAATGTTGCGGGAGTGGTCCCCCTCTCCGGATTCCTGTGCGTCTATCCGCGTTCTAACGATCCCGAATTTTGGGATCGTTTGTGGCTTGCCCTATCCGATTCAGAAACCGTTGCCATGCTTCACCTTGTTGGCAAGTCTTACGGTTCGGGCGCAATCAAGGTGGAACCGCGGGCGTTGGAGCGCTTGCCATTACCTCCAGACGTCATGACGAAGACCGGAATTCTCTCCGAGGGTTCCAAAGGACAATTGCAGCTGGCGCTCTGACTCCGATTCAAGAACAGCCGCGCAGCGACGCCACGGCCCGGTCGCGAATTTCCATAACCTCTTTGGCCGCGTCCGCGGGGTCCGGGGCCTTGAAGATGGCGGAGCCCACGATTGCAGCCGAGAGGGGACCAACAATTTGAGCCCATTGCTTGAATTGTTCTTCCAGGGATCTGCCTTGGCGATCCTGACGCCCGAAACCGGGGCACCAGATCCGCTTCCTGGTGATGGAGCGATAGCGGTTCAGCGATTCGGGCCTCGTGGCAGGGCCTATGTAGCCTTCCACCTCAAGGGCCTCGCCCAGCAAGAGGATACCGTCGGTGACGTCCGCACAGGGCGGTTCCCGGCGAAAATCAATGTCCAGGCCGGCCTTCATAGCCGAATAAACAAGATCGGAACGAGTCATGGGACGAGAAAAGAACATCCGCGCCCCCGCGTGACTCATAAGAGGCAATAAGAGCACCCCGATTCCTGCGGCCCCGGCCGCGTACACGGCCTCGGACACCGAAAACGGCCCCGGAAAACCATGAACGGTTACGTGGGTGGTTCCCGTGCCGGCCAGTTGTTCTATGATCTTGGAATTTGTCCCTTGCCAACCTCCATCGGAGCTGAAGCCTATGTCAGCCACTTTGAGATCCACCACCAGCGGTTTGTCTCCAAGGATGTCCCGAACGCGGCGAAGGAACTGCACTCCGCTCTCCAAAAGGGTCGCTTCACCGATCTTGATGCCATCCACTATTCCGGCCACTTTCGCGATCACCTGAAACGTCTGCTCTGCGTCAGGAAGGTCGGCAGCCAGAACAACCGAATAATCCTTCATAAGGTCTCCCTCTGAGAATATCGAATTGTCTATATGTTTTCCTGCCAGCGCGGTCACGAGTTTTCTTCGGTTTCCATGCCCAGCTTTACCAGACGGTATCTCAACGAACGGAACGATACGCCCAGGAGTCGCGCAGCCCTGGACCGATTCCCGCCGGTGATCTCAAGAGCCCTGTTTATGAGCCTTCTTTCCATGTTCTCCAGTGTTCTTGTCAGATCTATGCCGTCGGGGGGAATATCGAGCTCCTGGCCCTGCCGTGACGGTCCGGAGGCCTCCACGAGTTTTGGGGGCAGGTGTTGGGCCGTAAGCTGATCCGACTGCTCCAAGGTCACGCATCTTTCAATGATGTTCTCAAGTTCTCTGACGTTGCCGGGATACTGGTAGTTGCAGAGGATTTGCTCCGCAAGGGAGGACATCTTCGAGATGTGTTTGTTTTGAGCCCGAGAGTACTTCTTGACAAAGTGATCTATCAGGACGGGGATGTCCTCCTCCCGCTCCCGCAGCGGGGGGACTCGAATGCGGATCACGTTGAGCCTGTAATAGAGGTCCTCGCGGAAGTTTCCTGCCTCCATTTCTTTTTCCAGGTTCTTGTTGGTAGCGGCTATGATCCTCACGTCAACCTTCTTGCCGTCAGTGTCTCCTACCCTGCGGAATTCGCTGTCCTGAAGAAAACGGAGAAGCTTGGCCTGTACCGACTGGGGAATCTCTCCGATCTCGTCCAGGAAAAGGGTCCCCGTGTGAGCCGCTTCCACAAGACCGGGCTTGTTGGCGATGGCCCCCGTGAAGGAGCCCCTCATGTGTCCGAACAGTTCCGACTCCAGGAGGGTCTCTGGAATTGCGCTGCAATTGATGGTGACGAAAGGCCGGTCGCGGCGATCCGAATTGTAATGTATGGCCTTGGCAATGAGTTCCTTGCCCGTGCCCGATTCTCCCATTATCAGCACGCTGGCCTTGGACGGCGCCACGCTGGAGATAAGACTGAAAATCTCCATGATCTGCTGAGATTTACCTATTATTTCACTGAATCCGTGACCTCCTTCGATGGACCTTCTCAGCTCCAGGTTCTCCCGCCGCAGGCGCCGCGTTTCCAGGGCATTACGGATGACGATCCGCAGGTCTTCAACCTGGAACGGCTTGCTGAGGTAATCGTAGGCCCCTTCCCTGACTGCCAGCACTGCGTCGTCCGCGCAGGCGTAGGCGGTTATGGCAATAACGGGAACAGCCTGATCCAGGGCGTGAATTTCCCGTATCAAATCCAGGCCGCTCATTCCGGGCATTTTCACGTCGGTCAGAACAAGGTCCGGACGTTCCTCACGGTATAGCTTGAACGCTTCTTCACCGCTGGCTGCTACGAAAACCTCGTACCCATCCTGGGACAGCATGATCTCCAGGAACTCCCTCATGCTGGCTTGATCGTCAACGACCAGCAGGCGCTCAGCCATCATTTCGCCCCTCTATTCCCGAAAGGGCCCCAAGCGATGCGAGAGGCAGCCTGACAACAAAAACCGCGCCCGAACCAGGAGCGTTTCCGGCTTCAATTGTGCCGCCGTGGGCTTCGACTATGCTCAATACCAGAGACAGCCCCAAACCTGTGCCGCTTTCCTTGGTGCTGGTGAAAGGCTCAAAGATCCTTCCCCTGACTTCGGGGAGTATACCGGAACCTGAATCCTGGACCTTGAGGACGGCCTGCCCAGACTCCTGGTCCGCTTCAAGAGAGACCCTGATCACTCCACCGTCGTGCGACGCATCCGCCGCATTGGCGAGCAGATTCCATAGGGCTTGCTTGAGCCTTGCCGGCTCTCCTTCCACCTCCACGCTCTTGTTGATGAGCCTCTCCACGGTGACACCGCGGCCCAAACGAGGATCGCCGGCGAAGAGCGCCACGGTTTCCTCTACTAGCTCGCTGAGCATCACTCGGATTCTTCTCGGCGGACGGCTGCTCACCATGATCAGAAAATCGCTGAGCAGCGAGTTCAGGCGATCAGATTCCCGTATCACTATGCCCAGGAGTTTCTCCTGGTTGTTGGAACCCGAGGAAGACAGGCTCAAGAGTTCGGCGGCGCCCCTCAGAGAGGCCAGAGGATTTCTGATCTCGTGGGCCATACCTGCGGCAATCCTGACGAATGCCGCCTGTTTCTCGCTTAACTTGACCCTCTCTTCCATTTTTTTCATGCCTGTGACATCCTGGAAAACCACCAGTCGCCCCCTGGGCATCTCGTTGCGGTCTTTGAGATCAGAAACCGTGAGCTCTACGTGTCTTTGTTCGCCTCCGATCTCTTTGGAGGTGAGGTAGGTCTGGCTCCTGATCGAGCTCCTCCCCAGGCCGTCCTCGATCACCGGGAAAATAGTCTTGATTGAAGAATAGAGAAGATCCGACGGGGATGAGCCCAGCAATTTCGCGCCGGAATTGTTTATGTACGTGACTGTGTCCTTTTCGTCCGTGGTTATGATACCGCTGGGGATGGAACGCACTATGCTGGTCTGAAGGTCTGAGAGGCGCCAGTAATCCAGTTCTCGAAGGTTGAGAGATATTCTTGTATTTCTTAACTGCTCCGAAACCGAGCTCGATAGAACGGCCACGAAAAAAAAGATGGTAACGTGGACCACCAGATTCCATAGCATATAGCTGAAAGTGTATTGCTGCTGGACAAACACCCAGGGCCACTCGCTCTGCGGGATGATCGCGTGGAATTGCAGACCCATCAACATGCTGAAAAGTATGGACGCGGCCAGGGCCGTCAGCAGAGCGCCACGCCTCAGATGCAGTATGCCCGAAGCAATTATGGGGTAAACATACAGCAGTGAAAACACGCTGGCGGCCCCGCCGGTGAAGTAGACCAACACCGTGGAGTAAACCACGTCCACCATTACCTGAAAAAGGGAGAACCCGGCGAGATCGGGAATTCTTGGCAGCGAAAGAGCATAAATGAGGCTGAGAAGAAATATGGTTCCGATCAGAATGTAGAGGGGGATCGCCGCATCAACAAAAAAGGAGCGTGTCTCCTGAAGCTGGAAGAAAACCGTCGCGGCCAGCAGGAAAGTGGTAACCACCAGCCGAAGCATCATCAGCCATTCAAGGCGCTTTCGGAAATCAGGCCCATCCCTGGCTTCCGGCGGCAGAACGAAATCCATCAACTTCGATATGTACTTCAATCAGGACCCTCCGCTGCTAACGGGGCATCGGTATCAATCTAAATCGGGAGCGGAATCATCCTCAAAACATTCAACGGCACAACATTTCAATGCCAACCCGAGGCTTTCCCGTGAGTATCTCGAATGATCTCTTTGACCAGTCTCACCTTTCGAGGACACTTGTACCGCGACAGATACTCCTTGCAGAACCGGATTATCTCGCGTTCTTCGGCTACCACGCCAGGCTCGGGAACCACCAGTGCTTCGATGACCTGGCCCCTCATCAGATCGTCAACCCCCACAAGGGCCGCTTCAGCCACGTGGGGATGGCGGATTAGAATCTCCTCCACCTCCTGGCAATACACGTTGAAGCCGGACGTTATAATCAGATCTTTCTTCAGGCCTGTCAGAGTAAGATAGCCGTCCTCGTCCAGATGTCCTATGTCTCCAGTGTAAAGCCAGCCGTTTCTTATGACGGTCTTGGTCTCGGTAGGCTTACCAAAGTATCCCAGCATAACGTTCGGACCCTTCACGACAACTTCGCCGTCAACGCCCACCGGGCGAGGATTGCCATTGTCGTCGTGAATCTCGATGGTCACGTCAGGGATAGGTCTGCCTACCGTAGCGGGCTTGTTGGGGATGTTCACGTTGTTCCATGATACTACCGGGGAACTCTCCGTGAGCCCGTAACCATGAAACACGTCAATCTTGTACCGCTCGCAAAACTTTTCGTATATTGCCATTGAAAGGGGAGCGCCGCCGCTAATGGCAATTTCCATGCTCGAGAGGTCCAAATCCTTGCAGGACGGATGATACAGCAAGCCGTAATAGACCATGGGAACCAGACCGGTGTAAGTTATCCTGGCCTTCTGAAGCCAAGGAATCAGCTTGGGAAAATCCACGCGCTCGACGAGGTACACCGTGCCTCCTGCCTTAATGGTCCCCAGCAGATTCACGGCTGCGCCGAAGGCGTGAAATAGAGGAATCAAGGCCAGGCCATGACTCTCGGGGCCGCGACGGCAGACGTCCCGGAGAAGATTCGAGTTGGTGTCCAGGTTCCTGTGGCTCAGGGTGGCGCCCAGAGCACGGCCCAGCAACCCTGCGGTAAATATTATCACCGCCGGGTCATCGGAACTCATGTCGGCGGCGGCAAAGTTTCCGTCAAAATCTCTCTGTATCTGCGCCAGAGAAATGGCTCCTTCGGCTTCTTCGGTGCATATGGTGGTCCGGAGGTAATCGGCGTGTTCCCGGAGGCTCTCGATCTTGGACATCTGATCGTCCTTGCAGACAACCACGGAGGGTTTGCAGTCGGCAAAATAGTGACTGAGTTCGTAAACGGTGGAAAGAGGATTCAATGTAACAACTATTGCGCCTATTCTGATCGTTGCGAAATAGGTGGTCACCAATTCGGGCCTGTTGCCCATGAGGGTCACGACTCGATCGCCTCGTTGGACACCCAGCTTCACCAGCGCGTTGGACAGCTTGTTCACTGACCTGAACAGTTCCAAATAAGTGATGGTCCGGTCTTCGAAAACCAATGCCGGGTGATCAGGCCTTTCCTCTGCCGAGCGATCCAACATCTCGCTGAGATTCATGATTTCTCCAGTGGTTATTTGATCTTGACCGACCCACAATACCACGCTCACAGTATGAAATCAAGCTGTTAGGCATGTTCCCGGCATCTATTCACTTACGCGGGGGAACGAATGACATTGCGAGCGAAGCGAAGCAATCTCAAGTGGTTGTACTATGGCAGTTGCCAAGAATTCTGACTAATTTCGATGTCCGAAACAGGTGGCGATGTCGGTTCAAGTTTTCGTGGGGCGGGCATCTTGCCTGCCCAGGGATGGCGGGCAAGATGCCCGCCCCACCAGAGCATAGGAACCGTCGGACACTATTCTAGGCAATCACTTTACGTCCGCCTGAGATTGCTTTGCTTGCCGGCCACGTCAGGGATTCGAAAGCTAATTGCGGGACGTCACACTAATAGATTCCCAGATCAATGCCGGCCGCAAGTGTCTCGCCAAGGCCCCGGCACTTGTCCAGTGCTTCGTCTGTGACTTCTCCAGTGCAGATTATGGGTTCCTGGACCTTTCGGAAGCGGTAGCCGGCGATTATGCGTTCTATGCTGGTAAGGGCGCCGGTCCCGTCGTTTCCTGCGCTGATGACTACTGCGTAAGGCTTCCCTGCGACATAGGGCCTGACTTCGTCGTAGGTTCTATCGAACAGATCTTTGATCGCTCCGGCCATGTAGCCGAAATACTCGGGGCTACAGACGACCAGGACGCGGCTCTCTCGGAGAAGCTCGGCATTGACGCGCGCCGCTTGCTCAAGCCTCACCGTAACGCCGTCCACCCGCCGGGCTCCTTCACTGACGGAAGCGGCAAGCCGCAGAGTATTCCCGGACTGCGAATGATATACTATCAGCAAGGTATTGTCAGGATTCATCAAGTTATCTTGCCAGGGACTCAGACATTGCCCGCATTGAGCCCGGAGAATACCCGCCCTTCGAGCAGGCTCCTCAGAGTCCCTCAGGTTCGGCCTGGACAGGTTCTATCGGCTGGAAACGGGCCGCTTCGCAGAGGCCGCTCATGAAAAGCTCGAATTGATCGGCAAAGTCCTGGACGACGTCCTCCAGCTTTTTTCCCGAGTCTTCAGCTTCCCTTCTCAGCATCGTCCAGAGATCGTCCAGCGAGGGGTAAGTCTCTTCCGTAAACGTCAGGACCAGCGTGTTTCCGCAGGTGCAGTGCCGGTACATCATGGTAAAAGGTTTACCCATGACCGCCCGGCAATCCTGGAGAGAGTACCCTTTGGGAATGGTCATGCAAACGTAGGCGGCAAGTGTTTCGTAGTTTTTTCCGCAGGTTCGGCAGGACTTCGGGAACAGCGTTTTGTTGTCGTTAATGCGCGCAAATAGTCTGATGAACTTGAGGAACGCCCGGTTAAACTGAAATTCCTCAGATTCTCCACAGAAGTCGGTATCTTCCATGGAATCACTCCTGTCGCGCATTCAGATGAAATACTCTCCTCCACGCCGTGGTCGGCGGAGCGGAAATTCCGCTCTCAGGAGAGGTCTTCCTAAGAGGTCTTTTGGCTCCTGCCCTTCAGCCAGATCTCTATCCGGTCCCGGTGCAGATAAAACGCGGCGAGCACTATCAAGCAGATCGCCGACACGGCCACAAGAAGCAGCCAGTTTTCATCATACAGTGCGGATCCGCTGTAACTGAGCATTATCGTTCCCGGGATGCGCCCCAACGCGCATACTGCCGTGAACGGCAAAAGACCCATAGGACTCAATCCTAGGATATAACAAAGAATGTCCTTGGGGAAGCCGGGAATTGTGAAAAGCGCCAGGGCCACTATAATTCCACGGCGCTCTGTCATGAAATGAAAGCGTTCCAGCGACTGTCGAGTGACCGCAAGTCTAACGATGGGGAGCCCTATAATTCTGGCGGCCAGGAAGGCCCCTAGGGAACCGAGGGTCAGTCCAATAGTCGAGTAAAGCACATTGGGAACCGCGCCGAAGATAAAGCCGCCTACTGCGCCCGTGAGTTCGCCGGGGATGGGGGCCATGACCACTTGAAGGGCCTGAATCGCTATGAATGCGGCAGGAGCCCACGCACCCCAGCTCTCGACGTAGCGGCGAAGTTCGTCGCGGTCCGTGAAGATACGGCACCCTTCCCTGGCCAACAAACCCAACTGGCCGGACAGTGCCAAGTAGACGAGTCCAGCCGCCAGCGCGGCCAATAAACCGACCGCAACGACAAGGCGTTTCTTGTGTTCCGCACCGTTTATGTGCATTGGGTTACTCCCGGATCAGAAGCATGGACGGCATTGCCGTCATGATCCTCGTCCTCCGACAGAACCCGGAGAATCTCATCCTCCATTCGTCTGATGAGGGGTGAAAACGTCTTGGGATTCGTCGCGGAAATGCCGACACCTCCGAATCTTGCACACAGATTGGCCACTGTTTCAGGATCTACTAGATCCGCCTTGTTGAACACCCGAAGCACAGGTATCAGATTCAGTTCGAGCTTTTCCAGAAGCTTCTCCACCGCGGCCGTCTGAGTCTCGAATGCCGGGTTTGAGCAGTCTATCACGTGGAGCAGAAGGTCCGCGTCGGCCAGCTCGTCCAGAGTTGCGGCAAACGCTGCCACCAGCGTCTCTGGAAGATCCTGGATGAAACCCACAGTGTCCGTGATTATTACCTCGGTTTCACGGGGGAACCTCAACCTGCGGCTCGTCGGGTCCAGGGTGGCAAAAAGCTTGTCCGCAACAAGTATATCGGATTTGGTCAGACTGTTCAAAAGCGTGGACTTGCCCGCATTGGTGTAACCCACAATTGAGATCACCGGAATGCTGCGCCTGTTGCGAAGCTGACGCCTCAGGCCGCGCCGCCTGCCAAGCTGCTCGGTCTGTTTCTCCAGGAAGCTTATTCTGCTGTGTATCCTTCGGCGGTCAATCTCCAGGCGGGTCTCGCCGGGTCCTCTGCCGCCTATTCCGCCGGTAAGACGCGACAGGGCGTCGTCTTTCTCTCCGAGGCGAGGCAGAGCATATTTGAGTTGGGCGAGTTCCACCTGGATCTTTCCTTCCCGTGACTTGGCCCGCTGGGCAAAGATGTCCAGAATAAGCTGCGAGCGATCCAGCACCTTGAGTTCCGTGAAGTCGCCGATAGCCTTGACCTGCCTGGGGCTGAGTTCGGTGTCGAAGAGCATGATGCCCGCTCCCTTCTGGAGCGCTTCAATTACCAGATCTTTGAGCTTACCCCTTCCCACGACGAAATTGGGATCAACCGAGTCCCTGCGCTGGATCGCGGTCCCTGCGATCTGTAAGCCGCTGGACTGAGCCAGCTCCACCAGTTCTTTCAGCGAGTCCTCTATCTCCCATTCCTTGCCGGTGGTGCGCGCCACCAGGTATGCCCTCTCGCGACCGCCGGCGACGGAACGACCGCCCACGGATCGAGAGATTTCGTCTTCCAGAGATCTTATGAAGGATGTGAAGTCAAGATCCAATTGAGAGGGGGGCACCGGATCCAGAAGCTGCCAGACCCGGCCCGAAGGATTGTCGGGCAACAGATGAGCCATCCGGACCACCGTGGGAAAACCGTGCTCGTCCACTCCTATCGCGGCCAGCAGATCGAGGCGAAGAAGGGCTAGGTCAGTGAGATCCTCCTGGCTGATGAGCTCGTCTTCGAGATGCGTATGGATCAACCGAAGGCCTCGAAGCCGTCCGGAGCCCACCCGCCATCCCGCCAGCCTGGGGATGAGGATGGAACGGGCGTCACCCACCAGAACCTTGTAAACCTTGCCGTGCCTATCCACCAGCAATCCGATCTGCCGCCTGATCTCTGCGGACAGCTCGGTCAGCCGGCGAGCCAGTTCGGGAGTCACAACCTGGTTCGGCGGAATTCTACGCAGGCCCAGCCTTTCCAGACGCGTCCTCTGGGAGGGCTTGAGCCCGAGGGTGTGACCGTAGGCCGCGCTCAAGGTCGCCGTCCTCCGGTCACACTCCCGCCAGCAGAACATCTAGTCTTACTTGGAAATGCCAAGGTATTCTATTTTTTCTCCTCTTCTGGCAGGATCTTTACCAGCGCGCATCGCTGAGGGTCCAGGTACTTGGATGCGACCCTTTTCACGTCCTCGGCCTTCACCTCTCCTATCTTCCTAAGATACTCGACGTCGAAATCGTAGCCCAGGCCGTAAACCGTGTTCAAAGCGCTGTTCTCCGCCCGGGCCCAGGTGGTCTGTAGGGCGATGAGGTGATTGCCGGTGAGGTTGGTGATGGAGCGCTTCAATTCTTCGTCGCTGACCAAGGTCTCTCGCACAGTGTTGATCTCACGGAAGAGGCCTTTCGTCGCCTGGTCCACCTTCGCCACGTCACACCCGATGTAAAAGGCGAATATTCCCCGATCCACGCCCGGCCGGACAAAGGAAGTCACCGAATATGCCAGGGATTCCTTGTCCCGCAACTGAACAAAGAGCCTGCCACCCTGCCCTGCGAGAATGTTGTTGAGCACCTCCAGGGGATACCTGTCCGCGTCGGCCAGCGTTGTTCCGATAAAACCGATGGCAACATGGGCCTTGGCGCGAGGTATGCGAACGATCTTCTCCCGGACGTCCTTCAAACCCTCCTCCGCGGCGATGTCCGGCGCTTCAAAGGGCCTGGCGGGTGTATTCCCGAAGATCTCGGCCAGCCGGCTCATGACCTTTTCCGGGTTCATGTCGCCGACGCCGGTGATAACTGTGTTGGACGGAACAGCGAATCGCCGGTACGTCTGCATCAGGTCTTCCGCGGCAAAACCTGACACGGTTTCAACGGTTCCCTCTTTGACGAACCCGTAGGGATGGCGAGGGAAAATTGTCGCGTTGAGATTGTTGATGGTGAACCCCACCGGCCGGTCGGGTTCGGTCCTGATGCGATTGATAATCAGGTTGCGTTCCCTATCCAACTGCTCCTTTGGGAAAGCGGGGTTAAGGTCAAGCTCGGCAAGTAGTTTCAGCCCTTCGTCCAAATAGCGGCTGAAAAAACTCGCAGAGATCCCGAAGGAGTCGTATCCCGAGAAGCCCGAAATGCGACCACCCATGTCCTCGATCTTTCGGGCTATTTCCACCTCGCTCATTGTCGTGGTGCCCTTGTTCAGCATCTGGCTGATGAAATTGATTATGCCCTCGTTGGTCTTGTTTTCGAACCTCTTCCCTCCAAGGTGCGCTATCCGGAAGGCTATGACGGGATTAGCCAAGTCACGCTGGAGAACAACCCTGATTCCGTTGGGCAGTGTCCTCGTCAGCACCTTCTCTTTGGCCGCGGGGCTGGCTGAAGCCTCGCCGGTCCGCTCGGTGAATGACTTTACGACTCCTACTAGAGACTCTGTATTAACTCCTTGTGCGTCCCCGTCGGGAACCAGAAAGGAAATTGTTACGTTGGGAGGCGCCAGGTATCGCTGGACCGCTTCGGATATCTGCTGACCGGTGACCGCTTCGTTCAGTCGCAGGTACTTTTCGGCATAGTAGGGGTCTCCCAGGTCGGCCCTGTAGCTGCCTATGCTCCGGGCCGTCCCCCCCACGGTCTCCCAGGCGTACACCTGTTGCGACTCGATGTGGACGCGGGCTCGCTGAAGCTCTTCCTCCGACGGCGGTTGCTTGCCCAGTGTGGAGATCTCCTCCATGATCCCGCGGACCGTTGCCTCGAGGTTTTTTGCGTCCAAAGTGGCGGAGACCACCATCAGACCCGGTTCCTTGGGAGTGACGGCGTACGCGGAGATGGAATTTACGAGGCCCTTTTCTTTCTTGAGCACCCGGATCAGCCTGGAACTGTCCCTCGATCCCAGGATGTCCGCTGCCAGATCCAGAGCGTTGACGTCGTTTCCCTGCATGGAAGGGATGTGAAACGCGACGTGTATCCTGGTTTCCCTTGCGCTGCCGTCCTTGAGCATGGCGCTCCTGATGTCTTTCTGAACGGGTTCCACAGCTCTGGGAGGCCTGAAGAAGCCTTTGGGTTTCAAGTCGGCCGTGAGGCGCTCTACTTCGCTCTTCACTGCCTGAGCGTCAACGTCCCCCCCCACCACCAGGAACATGTTCTCGGGAACGTACCATTTCTTTCTGAATTCCACTACGTTGTCACGTGTAAAACCCGCCACCACGTCCTTGAACCCGATCACGGGATACCGGTAAGGGCTGGACTTGTAAGCGGTGTCGAAGAGCAGCTTGGAGGCTTTGCGTTCAGGACGCTCGTCCCCTTCCAGGATTTCTTCAATTACTACCTGTTTTTCTTTTTCCAGTTCTCCGGGATCAATGACCGGCCTGAGAACCGCGTCGGTAACAATGTCAATACCCTGGGCCACCGCAATGGACGGCACGGTGACGTGGAAAACCGTCTCATCCCAGCTGGTGTACGCGTTCGTGTCGCCGCCCAGCGCTTCAACTTCCGCTGCGATGGCGCCCACTCCCCGTCGTTCCGTCCCCTTAAAGGCCATGTGTTCGATCAGATGGCTTATCCCGATTTCAGACTTCTCTTCGTCCGCGCTCCCTACCATGACCCACAACTGTATGGCTGCCACCTTGCGGGCCCTATCTTCCTTGACTATCACTTCCAGACCATTGGGTAGCGTAAATTGCTTCAAGTTCCCCTCCATTGCGGGTGCATTCAGAGAAGTAATAAAGAATATCGCAAGAGCCCCGAGCGCTCGCGCGATGGTGATACTGTTCCAGACATGCTGCATAAGTTACCTCTTCGGATACCTGATATCACGACATCTCCGGCTTCAGGGGATAATTTCTAGCCCGTCACAGGCGCTTCCGGCGCCTGGAATGCCTCTGGAGACGGCCTCCTTGTCGTACAAGGAACTATAAGATCTGTACCAGACAAGTCAACACCGGCAATCCCGTTGAACCGACCACTGTTGCTCGGCGACATTCTTATCCGCGTGCGCCGACGTCTTTCGCGAACGGCTGGATCTCTCTTCAGGGACGGTCTTGACAAAATCCCCTATTTCCTCCCACAGCGCTTCCTGCTGGGGGTTCAGTAGTGCTTCGACCATCGGCAGGCCTCTGGTCGTTTGTCGAGGAATGTTGTTGAGCCCCTGTTCACCGGCTGCCGGAGTATCACCCAATACCGCTCCGCCGTCAAATGATTAGCTTTCACGAGTTCTTTCCAGCCCAGGCAAGGGAAGATTTTAAGAGGGTAACAGGAAACTCGGCAATTGGGCGGGGCATTTTGTTGACTTTCCCATTGGCGACACATAGAATGCAGTGTGATGCTCATACCTTCTTTCCCAGAGCGGGTCCCATGGTTGTAGGTTTCACGCGGAAGGATTTTCTGGAGGCGCTGTTCGGAGACTACTTCCGCAGGCGGGGCGGGTTCATCATGGTCAAGTCCTTGAGGAATTTCGACCGCAAGATAAGTTTTCGCTACTTTCCCAACATCGAGGTTCTCTCCAGACAACAATACAGAGAAGACGAAAACGTGCTCATCGCCGTGTGCCCCCGCGAGAGCATGAAACCGGAGGCAGACTCCATTCGTTTTGCCACCTGTATGTGGGCCGGCTTGGATATTGGGCCGGACGGATTTTCGGGACGAGAATCGTTCTTTCAGGGACCGTCTCAGGCGGCTAAGGCTGTAAGGAGCTTTCCCCTGGCTCCGTCAATCGTAATCGAATCCGGATCGGGGATGCATCTTTACTGGCTGTTCAAGGACATGGTGGAGATCAGCGACCGGGCCGTGTTCGAGCGTCAACTCACGCGGGTTAACACCTATTTTCAATGTGCCGGGGGGCGCAGAATAGACGCTCTCTTGAGGCTCCCCGGCACGTGGAACTGCAAGATCCCCGGACGCTCGGCAACGTGCAAAGTGAAGTTCGTCAACCTTGATTTCCGCTATGATGTCCACGAATTCGTGGACCTGCCCCTGGAATATGAGACCAGTGCAGCGGCACCGGCCGTCGAGAGTGGCATCGAGGAGGTCCCGGCTGTCGGTGAGGGGGAGCATCCTGACAGGCGCGCCGACGAGGTGGAACAGGTTGATGCCGCGGAACTGGAAGCATTCTTGTCCCGTGAGGGTATGAAGGTCCACCGCTATGACGGGCCCGCCGTCGAGCAGGATTCCGGAGGTTTCAGGAATCTCCGCCAGCCGGACAGTTCAGATGGGCCATCAGGAAAGATGTTCGAACCGCTGGCCTACGAAACCACCGGCCAACCCGGGGGTATGCCGAATAAGGGGGCTCTCCGGGAAGGCGCTGCGCCGTCTTCCCAAACGGATCGCCTGCCGCCGATGGACGTGATGGCCGGGAAGATCGCGGAACGAGTCCTCGAAATGATCTCAGACGAGATGCTGGACACACTTGCCGACAAAATAGTCGAAAGGCTCGCAAAGCGTTTCAACAGGCCGTCGGGAAGGTCGTGAGCGCTCGGGTGACACGAATCAGCAACTGGCCAATTCGCTTTTGAGTCTTCTCCGCATTCCTTAACCGATTGACGACCGCAGACAAGAATACGCGACCGTCTCCGCGAAAAGGTGTACTCAGTCCGGCTCTTCCCGCAACTCATCCTTTTCCAGGTAATTCACAACGTAATCGCGGATCGCTTCTTCCAGTTCAACGAACTGAGTCTGGAATCCTGAGAGCCGGAGCCTTTCCATTCGGGCGCAGGTATAGTATTGATAGCGTTTTTCCAGGCCTTGCGGCATGTCAATGTATTCTATTTGCGGTTCCAGTCCCAGGGCGGCGAAGGTGCCTTTGGCGAGGTCCTTGAACGTTCGAGGTTTTCCTGTGCCTGCATTGAAAACTCCGTTGACGTCGGGCTTCTCCAAAAAATGGAGCGTTATTTTTACTGCATCCTTGACGTAAATGAAATCGCGGCGTTGCTCTCCGTCAGCGAACTCCGGCCGGTAGGATTTGAAAAGCCGCACGCGGCCGGTCGTCTTGATCTGATAGTAGGCTCTGATGACCACGCTCCTCATGTCGGCCTTGTGGTATTCGTTCGGGCCGAAGACGTTGAAGTACTTCAAGCCCACCGCTTTCTTTATGAATCCGGTCTTCAGCGCCCACCAGTCAAAGATCTGCTTGGAATACCCGTACATGTTCAATGGACTGAGCTCCGGTATGGAAGCATGGTCGTCGGAGTAGCCCTTTGAACCGTCGCCGTAGGTGGCCGCGCTTGACGCGTATATGAACCTCAAGCCGGGTTTAGCCGCGAAGCGAGCGGCCAGTCGCCTGGAAAACTGATAGTTGTTCTCCATGAGATAATCCGCATCCCGTTCCGTGGTGGAACTGCACGCGCCCATGTGAAACACCGCCCAGACGCCGTGGTCAAAGAGTCCCTGTTCGAGCTTTACGATGAAATCATCCTTGTGTTCATAGTCAAGAAAGCTCAGATCAGCGAGATTCTTCCATTTGTCGGTCTTTCCAAGCCGGTCCACAATCAGAATCCTGTCCTCCCCCTTTTCGTTGAGCGCCTTGACGATGTTGCTGCCGATGAATCCGGCTCCTCCTGTGACGATGATCAAGGGACTACCTCACTTTTGTTCTTGATTGGCCGCGATCTATTGCATTCTGCCTATAACATTCCGCTCAAACCCATTTCAATCACCAATGTTTGCCGAGAGCCAAAATGCCAAGATTTGAACTTGCTTCCGCCCCTGATCTAATGTAGGCTATTAGGGGGGAAGTAGGCGATGCGGAGTCACCCCACTGGGATCTTGTCCCTGAAGAACTCCTGTCCAGCGGTGATCGAAGAACAATGAGAACAGGCCGAGACATCCTAATAGTGGAAGACAGCCCGTTGCAGGCCAAGCGCCTTAAACGATTGCTGGAGGAAAATGCCTACCAGGTCTCGACGGCTTACAACGGCAAGGAAGGGCTGGAGATAGTCAGGAAACACCAGCCGTCGCTTGTGGTCAGCGACGTCATCATGCCTGTCATGGACGGGTATGAGATGTGCCGAACCATCAAGAAAGATCCTGAACTGAACAGTGTCCCCGTAATATTGCTCACGTCCCTCTCCAATCCCCACGACGTTTTCTTGGGTCTGGAATCCGGGGCGGACAGCTACATAAGCAAACCGTACGAAGGCAAGAACCTGCTTGCCCGCATCCAGTCGGTTCTGCAGTCGGTCAGCGCTCCAGCCGATGACGCCGGCAAGGACGGCATCGAGGTTGCCCTGGGCGCAAAACGATATCTCATAACTTCCAGCCGCCGCCAGATACTTAGTCTGTTGCTCTCGACCTACCAGGACGCGGTCGAACAAAATCGGATCCTTCGCGAAATGCGCACCAAGTTGGTGATGATCAATGAACAACTGGAGAGACTGGTGGCAGAACGCACCGAAGCACTCCGAAATGAGATCCAGGAACGCAAGAGGATAGAAGAAGCGCTTGCCTCGGAAAAGGAACGGCTCTCGGTGACCTTGCGGTCAATCGGCGACGGAGTCATGACCACCAACAACGAAGGCAAGGTCATCCTCATGAACCGGGCTGCGGAAAAACTGACCGGCTGGCCACAGGAAGAGGCCATGGGAAGGCCCCTGACGTCGGTCCTGAACCTTACCAGGATCAAGACAAGCGAGACAGGAGAGACAAAAGCCGAGAACGTCCTTGCCCTCAGACAACCCCTGGGCGTTGACGACCAGATAACATTGCGTTCCAGAGATGGTGTCAAGCGAATCGTTGCCGTAAGCGCCACTCCAATCCCGGATCAAATCAACACCATCATCGGCGTAGTTTTCGTAATAAGGGACATCACCGAAAGCAAGCGCATGGAAGAGGAGTTGGTCAAGGCGCAGAAGCTGGAATCCCTTGGAGTTCTGGCGGGAGGGATAGCGCACGATTTCAACAACCTTCTTACAGCCATCATAGGAAACATAAGCCTTGCCAAGATATTCGCGAAACCGGGAGACAAGATCGTCCCCAAATTGAATGAGGCTGAAAAGGCGTCCCACAGGGCAAAGGACCTCACTCAGCAGTTGCTCACCTTCTCCAAGGGCGGCGCGCCGGTAAAGAAAACCGCGAGCCTTTCGGAAATCTTGCGGGACTCCGCATGGTTCGCCATTCGAGGGTCCAATGTGAGGTGCGATCTTACCATTCCCAACGATCTATGGCCCGTGGAGATTGACGAAGGGCAGATAAGCCAGGTCATACACAATCTTATCATAAATGCCTACCAGGCTATGCCGCTGGGCGGAGTCATCAGGGTGCAAGCCGAGAACCTCGACAAGGCCGCCAACGGAAACCCCTCGCCGACCAAAGGGACAGAAAGGTGCGTACGCCTGTCCGTGATTGACGAAGGCCACGGGATAGCGCCCGAACATATCCCGAAGCTCTTCGATCCGTACTTCACGACTAAACCCAAGGGCAGCGGGCTGGGCCTGGCGACCTGTTATTCGATTTTGAAGAACCACGACGGAATGATCACGGTGGACTCGCAGGTGGGCTCAGGAACAGCGTTCCATGTTTATTTACCGGCCTCGGCAGAGGCGCTTCCGCCGCCCAAGGAGGACAGGCCCGTTTCCGTTCGCGGGAACAGCTCAGTGCTCGTAATGGACGACGAAGAGATGCTGCGTGAATTTATTGCCGAATTGCTCGGTCTGCTGGGCTATGACGTACACTGCACCGCGGACGGCATGGAGACAATAAGGGCCTACTGCAAGGCAAGAGAATCAGGGAGACCTTTTGACTGCGTCCTGATGGATCTGACCATTCCAGGCGGAATGGGTGGGAAAGAGACCATACAACGCCTCCGAGAGATAGACCCGCGCATAAGAGCCATCGTATCAAGCGGTTATTCCGACGACCCCGTAATGGCCGATTTTAGAAAGTACGGCTTCCGAGGCGTGGTGGCGAAACCGTACAACGCAGATGAACTGAACGAAGTCCTCCAGGAAGTCATTTACGGTGAGGCCCCAGGCATCGAATGAACCGTTCCTGTGACGATTTCTAGGACTCCGCGATTCACCATAACCCTCACAGACATGCCCTAGCGCCTCGGGCGCCTGTCCCTGGGAGGGCGACGCTGGGTGCGGTCCTGTTCCTGCGGTCTGGCGGGCCTCGGCGGCCGTTTGATGTCCTCCAGCGCCACGCCTAGCTGACCACCGGGGACCACGGTGCTGGTGATCTCGTTGTTGTTCATGATGCTAAGCGTAACCTGTGACGATCCTGAGTAGTCTTCAACCAGCTTCTTGAATCCGCTGACACGGAATCCCGTCTCGCCTCCGTATTCTATTATCATGTCTCCGGTAACAATCCCGGCCTTGTCGGCTATTCCGCCTTTCTTGACCTCCACGACCCTGACCCCCGGTGAGGTTTCCAGGTCTTCCAGCCTTGCGAGGATTATCCTCGCGCTTGCGCCGTCCCCCAACTTGCGGAATTCCGCCAGGGACTGGGTGTAAAGCTCCTTTGCCTTGTACGTACGGTTACGCTCCGCGTATATTCCCGCGAGAGTGGCACGAACCCGGGCCACCCACAGGTAATCTTCACGCTTCTCGTATATCTTCAGGGCCTCTTCCAGGTCCGCTGTGGCACTATCCCACTGCTGTTGCTGAGCTGCAAACATCGCCTGGCGGAACAGTCTCATGCCGTCGGCCTCGGTAGGCGGAAGCCCGCTGTCGGAAGCGCCCGTCTTCCTGCGGCCGTCGTCGGTCCCGGCGGATCTGACCTCACTAGCAGGTCCATCGTCCGCCCTTTCTTCCATCACCACTCGAAAACCGAGGTTCCAGAAACTCATTTCAGGACCTGAAAATCCCCTGAACGCGCAGCGGTCATCAGCCGGGCTGGAGTACCAATTGCCTCCCTTGTTCACTCTTGATGTGCCGGAGCTGGGGCCCTGGGGGTCTTCGAGAGGAGAGCTTTCGTAGTAGTTGCGACCGTAATAGTCTTGAACCCATTCCATTACGTTGCCCGCCATGTCATACAGGCCGAACCCGTTCGAGGGATAGCTGCCGACCGGAGAAACGAATTCGTAGCCGTCATCCACGGTAGTAAGGCTCTCTGGAAGCTTGGGATTGCCGTCACCGAAATTGGAATCCCTGTCGCCGGGCAGCCGGTTTCCCCACGGGTACCGCACCCATACGGACCCGCCGCGGCAGGCCATTTCCCATTCCGCTTCCGAGGGGAGGCGGTAGGTCCTCTTTTCCCTGCGGCTGAGCCACCTGCAGAAAGCCTGTGCATCATTCCACGAGACGAACACCACAGGCTGATCATCGGCTATTCTCCACGGAACCGAGTCCCATTTCAGGTCCTTTTGCGCCGCCCACCGGCCCTCCTTGTGGCTCCAGATCATGCCCCCGTCGGCTTTTTCCGCGTCGGTCTTGTGTTTGGTGTCCTTCACAAACTCTCGGAACTGGCCGACCGTCACTTCGGTGGCGCTCATGTAAAACGGCTTGGTGATCCGCACAGGATGGAGGGGCAGTTCGTCCTGGAACCACTGCTTGTGGCCTTCCCGCCAAATTTTCTTAAACGTGAGCCTAACCCAGTCCATTTCCTGTTTCAGGCTGCCCATCATATATTCGCCAGCAGGAATCCGAACCATTCGCATTCCGATGGAGTTGGCAAAAAGTATCCTTTCAGAAGGCTTCTCCATGACGGATATGAGACCGCGCAGCGATTCAAGCCATTGCGAGCAGTCGCCGGCGTCTCCCGCTCCGCTCTCGCACTCACGGATTACGCCCATTATTATCTCCCTGGCGCGGGTGACTTTCCCCTCCGCCAGAAGTCTTCCCGCATCCCTAATCCTTTCGGCCGAGGAGACACTGGAGGCCTTGCGGTCCGAGGCCGGCAACGTCGGTGGTGTCTCGTTAGCCAGGGCCAGGATTTTCAAGGCATTGAGCGTGCAATTGCATGTTGCACGTCCATTCGGGCCGAAATGCATCGGCTCGTGGAAGGCGGCAGCACCGCCGCCTACATGCAACGTATTTCCGTTGTGATTACCGGCATATGCCTGAGACATCCCGACAAGGGCTGTGAGGAAAACTCCACAACATACCGTTAGAATGACATATTTTTTTACTATGTTTTGTATGGCCACATGGCCTGAATGAATTACATTGGCTCTGAATGAGGCTAACGTCGAGGTCTGCAAGTCAGAAATCATGTTGAAAAATTCCTTGACAACGATTCGGAATTGGGAGAATCCTATCAGACAGCCCTGGCGAGTCAAGCGACTTTTGCCCTGGGCGGGGGGTGGCTCTTAGAGGGGAGTCTTAGGTCCGGAAATAAAAAACATTGACAACGGGCCTCGGTCATGTTACCGATAGACAAACTCTGATCCAGTTTCGTACGGGCATAACTGTTTTCGGTAAGAGAACAGAACTTATGGCATTGTATTCCATGAGGAGGTAAGGATTTAAATGAAAAAGTTTGCAGTGACGCTTGCAGTTGTCGGTATGGTTATGTTGTTCGCATCCTTTGCGATGGGGCAGGGCTTCTTCGCATGGGCGCCCTTCTCGACTTGGGGCGGCGCGTCATCCAGCAGCGGATCTTCCAGCGGTTGGTTCGGCAGCTCTTCCAGCAGCGGTTACTGGCCTGCCAGCTCATCGAGCAGCGGTTACACATACAACTGTGTGCCGGCCTCCAGCAGCTCCAGCGGATATGCCTATTGCTGCGTGCCTGCTTCCAGCAGCTCCAGCGGATATGCCTATTGCTGCGTGCCTGCTTCCAGCAGCTCCAGCGGTTACTGGCCTGCCAGCTCATCGAGCAGCGGCTACTGGCCTGCGAGCAGCTCTTCCAGCGGCTGGTTCTAATAGAACGGTCTCCTGACCGTATTATAGAGAGAATCGGGACGAGGCGATCATACCTCCGGGTGGATCGCCTCGTCGCGTTACCGAACCCCTTCAGCGCGCTCAAGAGAATCCCATGCGAAACCCGATACACAATATTTTCAATCCGGCACTGGCTGCATTGTTCGTGATCTGCCTGGGAATGGCCTCCTGCGGAGGCGACCTACCTAGTACCGATAAGAAGGGTGAGGTTTCGCGCCTCGCGGGCACTTGGACGCTCAAGGCCAGGATATCGGACGGCGTGGAAGCCCCTGCCGCTGAGCGATGCATGAGGTTGGAGCTGCACCGGGACGGGACCTTCAAGGCAAAGTACAGGGGCAACACAGCGCAGTCCTGGATCAAGGCCGGTCAGGGGGCCTTCTCCTATGGACCGCCATATCTGAACCTGTACTGGGAATCCGGCGCCATGAACAGCCTCCTGGTCAATGAACTCGATCAGGACCGAATGCTCATACACCACGGCCGTAATCTGGCACCTCTGAAAGACCAGGAGCCGGAAGAACTCTTCACCCGCGAAAAAATCGAGAAAGGCCCCACCCGCTCACCCTCGTGATTGAGCGGCCATATTGATCAGTCCTCCGGCGAGAAGAATTTCGCGCTCGCGGTCGGTCACCTGGAGTTTCAGGGTGATTTCCGTCCCCGAGGGCAGTATTGTTGCTACAAGTTCTTCTCTGCCTTGTCGGACGGCTCCTCGGACGCCTTCCATTCTGATCCTGGCGCCCTCCCGGAGAGCGTCATAGTCCTTGGCATCTGCAAAGGTGAGCGGTAGTATTCCAAAGTTGATCAGGTTGGCTTTGTGAATCCTCGCGAAGCTCTTTGCCATCTTGGCTCTGACTCCCAGGAACCGAGGAGCTATCGCCGCGTGCTCTCGTGAGGAGCCCTGTCCGTAATTCTCGCCTCCTACGACGAAGCCTTCGGCCGTGCCCTTCGCTCGATCGTGGAAGGTTTCGTCGAGCTGAGCGAACACGAAACGACTGATCGCTTCGATGTTGCTCCGGAGAGGCAGAACCTTGCTGCCTGCCGGCATTATAGTGTCCGTGGTTATGTGGTCCCCGACCTTGATTATCACCGGACCTTCGATGGCGTCCTCCAGCGGCCCGAATTTCGGGAACGGCTTGATGTTGGGTCCCATGAGGATCTCGACGGAAGAAGCATCCTCCGGCGGAAAGACCAGGTTCTCGTCATTTACTGCAAACCTGGATGGATTTGCGACTTCCGGGTATTGGCCAAGCTTCCTGGGATCGGTGATCTTCCCGAAGATGGCTGCTGCGACGCCCGTTTCGGGGGAACACAGATAGACCTGATCGCCGATGGTTCCACTCCGGCCCGGAAAGTTGCGGGGAAATGTCCGGAGGGATACTGTGCCCGTTGCAGGCGCCTGGCCCATGCCAATGCAGCCCAGGCAGCCCGACTGATGAATACGCGCTCCGCTCAGGATCAAATTGCCTACTCCGCCCGCTGCGGCCACATTGAGCAAGACTTGGCTGCTGCCGGGGTTGATTTCGAAACTGACATCGGGGTGGCAATGTCGTCCTTCAACAGCCTTGGCCACCACCATGAGATCCCTGAAGGACGAATTCACGGACGAACCTATGATCACCTGAGCCACCTCCACGCCTTCCACTTCGGACACCCTCTTTACGTTGTCCGGGGCGGTGGGGCACGCGATGAGCGGCTCCAAAGCGCTCAGGTCAATCTCAATGACCTCGCTGTAACGAGCATCGGCGTCCGGGAGTATCTCTGTCCATGCGCCGCCTCTGCCCTGGCTCTCCAGGAATTCAAGGGTCCGGGCATCGGACGGAAACATGCTGCTGGTAGCCCCGAGTTCAGCGCCCATGTTGCCGATGGTCGCGCGGTCGGTGGCGGAGAGCGTCATTACTCCCGGCCCGAAATACTCGAATATCTTGCCCACTCCTCCCTTTACGGTCAGCCGCCTGAGCATCTCCAGGATCACGTCCTTTCCTGACACCCAGGGCTGGAGCGATCCCGTCAGTCTGACGCCCACTATCTGGGGCATCGTCAGATAGAAGGGGTGCCCTGCCATGGCCATGGCCACATCGAGGCCGCCGGCTCCGATGGCAAGCATGGAGCTCCCTGCATTGGTAGGGGTGTGGCTGTCGGAACCCAGGAGAGTCTTGCCCGGCACGCTGAACCGCTCCAGATGGACCTGGTGTGAGATACCGTTTCCAGGCCTGCTGAATACTACACCGTACTTGGCTGCTGCCGTCCTGAGAAAACGATGGTCGTCCGCGTTCCGGAAATCTGTCTGGAGCAGGTTGTGATCCACATAGCTCACCGATAAATCGGTCTTTACTCGAGGAGCCCCCATGGCGATAAATTCCAGAAAAACCATGGTTCCGGTGGCATCCTGAGTCAACGTATGGTCTATTCTGATGGAAATCTCCGTGCCGGGTTCCATCTTGCCCGACACCAGATGGGCTTCGATTATTTTCTCAGCGACTGTAAGTCCCATTGTTTCCTCCTTGCAGAGAACGGCTCAATTCCTGGAGCAAGAAAATAGTGCTCAGAAATCACTCCTATAAGAACGGCCTTACAGGGACCGGCAAGGTGCCTGTCCTACCGTCGTTTTCCATAGAAACCGCCATGCCCCGATGGGGCTCAACGAACCACAAGAATGATGCGCTTTTGTCTATGTGACCAGCTTGATCGTACACCCATCGGACCTGGGCACGCCGGAGAGCGTGCCCCTCGCGTGGGGGTCTTTGGAAAAGGGGGCCGGGGGAAAACTTTTCTGCAGAAAAGTTGTCCCCCGGAGGCATTTTCATAGAGACTTTCCCGTGCTCGAGTCGGTCAACCGCCCAGGAGCGGGCCCCACTGTAGGACAGTGTTCTTGATCATGGGATCTGCGCCGCCTTTGACGATTCGGTTGTGGCACGGCAATAATATGTCAACGCCAAGTTCAGCGATCAAGTCGAGTGATTTCTTCAATTCAGCCGGGTCCGCGGAATACAGATCAAACCTTCCTATGGCACCGTCGGCGTAGATGGTGTCTCCGGACATGAGGAGGCGATGCTCCTCATTGAAGAGGCCTATGCTACCCACGCTATGACCGGGAACATGGATGACCTTGAATGAGAGTCCTCCCAAAGACAGGACTTCGCCGCCCTCGAGTTTCCTATGTACCGTGGTGGTGAAGAGACCCTCGGGAATGGAGTACTGCGAGCGGATCATGGATTCGAACATCCTGTTGCCGAATACGATCCGGTCGTCCCCGCGCTCCAGGTAGAGCGCCTCGTCTTTGTGGGCCCAGACCTCAGCGTGGGGTATGGCCTCCAGCAATTCATTCAGGCACCCGATGTGGTCCATGTGGGTGTGTGTCATGATTATACGTTTGACCTGATCGAGCCGGATGCCTGCATTCCCAAGTTCTTCCAGCTTGTACGCTCCCATCTCCATGAGACCGCAGTCCACCAGTGAGAAATCGCCTGAGTCAGGTTTTCCGATCACGTACACGTGAGAGTCGGGCAAGAACCTGTCTCGCCCCGGTATCCAGAGGACGCCTTCAACAACTTCCTGTATCAATTGGTCACCTCTCCGGCAATGAGCCGTTTCGGAATATCCAATCCCAATCGCCTTCGGGGAGAAGGTTCTTCTTTATCTGGGCAGTATAGTGATCCATGATGATCCATTCTCCGCGGCCGAAGGCAACTGTTTCCGGGTTTCCGGGATCGTTCATGGCCAGGATGGTTCCCTCCGCCAGAAAGAACCGAGGAGCTCGTGGGTTGCCTCTCACTCCTGCGGGTTTCCCCACGAAGAGAAGGCTCTCGCATCTTCCCACCGGCCGCAGAAGGGTGAAATCCAGGCGAACCGAAAGCCCGGCTGAGCCCGTTTCCATGAATCCGCCCCACGCGGTGTTCTCATCAAAGATGGAGATCAATACCGCGGGGTGCAACTCTTCCTGAGCTATGAGAAACCGTTGGGCCCGGTCAAAATCATCGGAATGCAGTCCCCAACCCGTGGTAACCAGCTTCTCGGTGGCGCTCTCGTGGAACCGAAATCGCCGCTGGAGCCCCGCAACAGTTCTGTGATGACCGCACACGAAACAGTTCCGGTAAAACGGCAGGTCGCGAAAGCGATCGGCCGGAACTTCCATGACAGGCACGGAATCCCCTTTGACAGCGGACGGAGATATCTCAGCCCTAAGATACGGCGTCCGGTCCCCACCTTTGGTTATCCGGGCGATCACTCGGGGGCTGCCGTCGTTCACATCCTTTTCCACTGTGAAGATAGCGGGATCACCGATGGAGATGCCCGATCCGCCGAACTTGAAACGAACGCGAACAGGATACGAGGGACGACCGATCCGCCGCCAGGCGTCCAGGCAGAGCCCCATACCCAGACCGCCGTGGGGTATGCCGATAAAGCCCTCGTGATGATTCTCGAACACGAGCCCAGCGTCGAACCTGTCTCCGGAACATTCTACCGGTTCGACCGGCAAGAAAGGATCTTCTCCTGACAGGAAAGACAATGGGTTAGACTCCAAAAACATTCAGATCTCCGAAAAATGGGTTCGTCAACGGCGTGCCTCCGTGTCATTGGAAGGAACGAAGCGACGAAGCAATCTCGTGCCATCGAGCCGTGAGCCCTATGAGATTGCTTCCCTTCGCTCGCAACGACTGAAGCAGTGACCTTGCCGACCCGGTGCCAAAGAATCTGCGGCACAAAGAGAACATTCAGTCCTTAGGACCGCGGCGGGCAGTTTTCCCGCCAAATGCCGTCCTTCTCCTATTCCTAAACCTCTATGTACAGCGAGACGGCCTCTCCGCCACCAAGGCAGAGGGACGCCATGCCTGTCTTAAGCCCCCGGTTTTTCAGGGCGTATATCAAGGTGGTCAGAACCCTTGCTCCGCTGGCACCGATGGGATGCCCCAAGGCAACCGATCCGCCGTTGACGTTGCAGCGTTCCACGTCCAGGTCAAGCTCTCGTATTACCCCCACCGTGGACCCGGAGAATGCTTCGTTGATTTCCATGAGGTCTATCTTGTGGTAGTCCACGCCTTCTTTTTTGGCACACTTGGGAATGGAAATCATCGGCGCCATGAGCACGTACTTCATGTCCAGCCCTGCCGATGCTTGAGCCCCGACACGGGCCAGTACTTCGAGGCCCTTCTCCCTGGCCTTTTCCAGAGCCATCACACATATAGCGCTGGCGCCGTCGGAAATGATGGACGCGTTCCCCGCCGTTGCGTACCCATTTTTCTGGAAAGCCGGCTTCATCTTCGCCAGGGCTTCGAACGAGGTCTCTCTCGGACATTCGTCGGTGTCGAACACTTTGGGCTCGCCCTTTGACTGCGGAACCGCTACTGGGAGTATCTCTTCCTTGAAACGCCCTTCTTTGACCGACTGCAAGGTCCGCCGATAACTCATGGCCGCGTAACGGTCCTGATCCTCGCGGGAGACATTGTATTTCTCGCTGCACAAGTCGTTGCTTATGCCCATGTGGAAATCATTGACAATATCCCATAAGCCGTCATGCACCATGTGGTCCACGAGGCCCCCATTGCCCATCCGGTATCCGAACCTGGCCTTGGGGAGATAGTACGGGGCCAGGCTCATCGTCTCCATCCCGCCGGCGACTACCGTGTCCGCGTCGCCTGCCTGGATGGCCTGAGACGCCAGCATCACAGCCTTCAACCCGGAGCCGCATACCTTGTTTATGGTGAAACACTCCGCCTCGAAGGGAAGCCCGGCCTGAAGTGAAGCCTGCCGTGCAGGATTCTGCCCGTACCCGCAAGGCAAAACCTGACCCATTATGACCTCGTCCACGTCGGACTTCTCGATGCCCGCTCTCTTGACAGCCTCCTCGATGACCAGGCCTCCAAGCTTGGTCGCTCCAACGGTACCAAGACTGCCGCCGAACGAACCGAGAGCAGTCCGAACCGCACTCACTATCACAACATCTCTCTTCCCGCTCATCCACATTCCTTTCGGTGCTGAATTTCGAGAGAGTGCCCCCGGCCTGACAACCTTCCTAAGGAGCTCCTTGCCGGCGACCTCTCTGAAAAACTCCCATGATCTGAGGTAAACACGAATAATGAAAACGCTGTCTTCCGCTTCCCAAGACTCTCATTGTGCACCCGGCGGAGAGACTATCGCTGCGGCGACCGGCGGAAGCCGCCAAGAATTTGGAGTTTTTGGGGAGGGGCCCAGGGAGGGATTTTCTGCAAAAAGTCCCTCCCCGTCCCATATTCACAGCGCCCTCCGGCGCATCGCGTCTCCGCCTTCAACCAACGTTCCGGATCACAAATAGCGTTCCGCCAGAATCTCACCTATTTGGACCGCGTTGAGCGCTGCCCCCTTGAGGATGTTGTCGGAAACTACCCACAGGTTCAGGCCGTTGGGAATGGATTCGTCCTCACGGATTCTTCCCACCAGAGTGAAGTCCTCGCCCGCAGCCAGGGCCGTAAGGGGATAAGCCATCTGTGCGGGATCATCAAGCAGTTTGACCCCCGCCGCAGCGCTTAGTAGCTCCCGGGCTCGGGCTGCGGTGATCTTCTTCTCGGTTTCCACGTTCACGGACTCGGAGTGGCCAAAGAAAGTGGGGACTCTCACCGTAGTTGCCGTCAGCCGAATGTCGGGATCCACTATCTTCTTGGTCTCCCAGGCCATTTTCATCTCTTCTTTTGTGTAGTCATTTTCCAGAAAGATGTCTATTTGCGGCAGACACTCGAACGCGATCCTGTGAGGATAGACCTTTGTGTCCATGATCCTGAAAGGTTTGAGGGCTTCATGCAGCCTGTCGAGGCCGTCGTCTTTCTTCCACTTGATCGCCGCGGCCATCTGCTGCGACTGCACGAGCATCTCTTCCAGGGCGTCCTTTCCTGTGCCGGACACCGATTGATATGTAGACACGACTACCCGTGTTATCCTGCCTTCATCGTGGAGCGGCTTCAGAGCTACTACCATCTGAATTGTCGAACAGTTGGGATTGGCGATGATGTTCTTTTTGGTATAGCCAGAAATAGCCTCGGGGTTGACTTCGGGAACTACCAGGGGCACATCGGGATGCATCCGGAACTCTGCCGTGTTGTCTATCACCACGCACCCCGCCTCGGCGGCTATAGGAGCAAACTTGGCACTTATCTTTCCACCGGCGGAAAACAAGCCTATGTCCACGCCCTTGAACGAGGACTCGGTCAATTCCTGCACGGGATGGTCCTCGCCTTTAAATTTGAGGGTTCGCCCGGTGGAACGGCCCGACGCCAACAAAACAATTTTCTTGACCGGGAAGGAACGGCGCTCCAGGACGCTTATCATCATATTTCCCACTGCACCGGTGGCGCCGACTACAGCCACTGTGTAACCATCTTTTCTCATAAAGGGCCTCTGTTCCTCCTTATCCACTAATCAGGCGGGCCGCATGAAAATTTGGCGGCCTCCGCCGGAAGGTCTACTTTAATTTCGCCGAGATGTCCATATCATCTTGCCGGCTGCTTTTCTTCCGTCTTTTGTTTAGCCGCCGGCTTCCCCGACTGGTCGTCGTCAATCTGTTCCACGGGGACCCTCTTGAAAGAGAAGTCCCCCAGGGTGTCGTCCTTCTTCATGATCCATACTTTTCCCGTGTCGGTGTCAAGCATGAAAGTGTGTCCCTTGACATTTGGAGAAACGAACACCTGAAACCGCCCCGAAGACATCACGCTAAGGGATGATTCGGACGCTTTCTGAAGCTGGGGAACGTCTCTTCCAAGGGGCCACTGGGCGTCCGCGGGTGCCGACGCGGCTAAGACCAACAACAGACAACCGATCGTTAGGTTCACGACAGTCATGGCGTCTCTCCACGAAGACTCTCTGGACCATGAATATACCAGCGTCGTGGCGGTGCGTCAAACGGGAGGCTTCAGGGACATGACGTCTACCACCATTCCGCCTCGAAGCAAGAAATCTCTGTGGCACGCTGAGAGCGAGAGCGAAGTCGTTCCCCCTTTCGGGGCGCGGCAGCTTACCCTTTGGGCTTGCCTCTGGAGGAATGAACTTACACGGTGCAGGCCGCTGAAGCATCCCCCTAACGGATTGACATCCCGGGGATATCAAGTGAAATAGCGCTTTGTGAGCTAACAGAGCGGTACGATACGAAGATAAATGACTTGCCAACTCGTGTGCTTTTGTGGTATTTAAGCCGTTACACATGTTTCTGAATTTGAATGTGTCTCCCGGAACATCCTGCGGGCTCGCTCCGCTGGGAAAACGGGGAAAAGTTCAAAAGATTCAGGTGGTCGGCTCATCATGAGTGCCAGATATTCTCTGCTTCGCATCCTTGTTCTGGGGTTTGCGCTCTTCCTTTTTCCAACCGCGCTCTTCGCCATGACCGGAGAAGAGATCCTCAAACAGGTGGCCAAACAGAACCTGGGAGATAGCTTCCGCCTAAACATGACCACCAAGACGATGAAGGGGACCAAGGTGGTGTCGTCCCACAATCTGTGGCTCATGGGACGAATGCTGACGGACCCCAGCACATTTTTTCTTGATTTCGAAGCCCCCCCGGATTCCAAGGGATTGCGTTTTCTCCTGATAGTGCCGCTGGGCAAGGAACCCAAGGCCTTCATGTATCTTCCCGCCACCGGTAAGACCCTGCCCATTGCTATTGACGATCCTTCCGTGGACATCGGCGGTACCGGCCTGATGACCGAGGATGTGCAAGGCTTTGTCCCGAGAGGTGACGAAAAGGCTACTGTTACCAAGGAAGAGAAAGTGGACGGACGGGACTGCTACGTGCTGCGCGTTTCGAGGCCCGGCGAAAAAGGTGAGAGGCATTTTTGGGTCACCAAGGACAATTACATAGTCATCAAGACCGAGGCCCTGGATGCGCAGGGCAAGGTAACCAGATCTCTGCGAGTTGTGGAATTCTTCAAGACCTCTGAAGGCAAGGAATTCCCCCGCGAAGAAGAAATAACCATCCCCGGCAAAGACTCTAAGATAGTGCTGAGACAGGAGCACGCGGTTTTCGGGATCGAGATACCACAGGAAGTGCTTGACCCCGAAAAATTCGGCACCTTCAAGTGGAGGCAGTAAGTCGGCCTGGGAAATATGTTGTCGGCCGGACCGGCAACGCAACACGATCAGTACCGTGTGTGTAGGTAGGTAGCTCCTCTTGAGAAGAATTCTGCAAAGAACAGTCGTTGCAGTAACCATAATGGTTTCGGCTGGTTGTGCGGCAATGCCCGATTTCAACCGCATTCAGTCCAGCATGGACCAGATGGCGTACTACACGGGCATCATGGCACAAAACATGCCGTGCCTCACGTGGAGCACCACCCGCATGGCGGATTCCGTGGAGAGGATGGAAAGGAGAACTCAGGCTATCGTGGCCGACCTTCAGGGTCGGGGCAAAACTGTGGAAAGCGCTGTGGCCAGCTACGGTCAGGCCTTTCTCGATAATGACCGGGCCGTGATAAAGAATCTTAACGGCATACAACAGGAATTGGGGCAGTTGCGCCAGACACTGCGCTCGGTTCCGCCTTCCGGCCTGGAGTCCCCCCAGGATCAGAGCCGCTTGAATGCAACCATTCAGTCCAAACTAGCCGACCTCGAGACCAAACTCAACACCATCGCCTCACAATTGAGCAAGACCAATACCGCCCCTGCCAACAGGTAGAACGACCGTCAAAAGAAGTTGTCCGGCGTGCAGGAGATGATCATTTTCGTCGCCGGTAAGCGCGCAAGTGGGGCTGATCAGTCTTTTGAATAGAACTCCCGGATCTTATTGACTACATATTCTTTCTGGTCCAACGAAAGCTCGGGAAAGATCGGCAAGGCCAGCACCCGGCCGGAAGCTTCCTCGCTCACCGGAAAATCGCCTTCACTATAGCGGCCGTCCATAACGCAGTCCTGGAGATGCAAGCATTTCGGGTAATAGATCTCCGTCGCTACGCCGTTATCCGCGAGGAAAGCCCGCAAGCCGCCCCGATTTTCCGCGAGTATGACGTACTGGTTGTGGACGTGCCTCTCGTATGCCACTTTCGGGGGCACTACGCAGGAGTCCGCGAGACCCAGTTCCGTAATCCGTCGGGTATAATATTCCGCGTTTGCGCGCCTCATTTCTGTCCAGGAGTCCAGGTGCTTGAGTTTGACCCTGAGCACCGCGGCCTGAATGGCGTCCAGTCTGAAATTACCCCCCAGAACGCTGTGGAAATACTTGGGATTCGCCCCCTGGTTTCTTATTACCTTCATGCGCTGAGCAAGCTCGGGGTCATTGGTGGTAATGATGCCGCCATCACCGAAGGCTCCAAGGTTCTTGGATGGAAAGAACGAAAAACAGCCGATTGTTCCGATGCTGCCCACTCTTCGGCCGAGGTATTCGGCACCGATGGCCTGAGCCGCGTCCTCGATGACAGCAACGGAGTTTCTTCGTGCGATCTCCATGATGGGGCCCATGTCCGCGGACTGGCCGAACAGATGGACCGGGATGATGGCTCTGGTCCGGGGAGTAACGGCTCCGGCGACCTTTTCGGGGTCCATGTTGAACGTGTGGGGCTCAATGTCGGTAAAGACCACCGTGGCGCCAACCCGCAGGATGGAACCGGCAGTGGCGAAAAAACTGAAAGGCGTTGTTATGACTTCGTCACCCGTTGAGATCCCCAGGGCCATCAAGGCCGCCATAAGGGCGTCGGTCCCCGACGAGACGCCGACGGCGTGCTCGCAGCCGCAGTATTGAGCTATCTCTCTCTCCAGGGCCTCCACCTCGGGGCCAAGTATGAACTGTTGACTTTCGGTAACTCGAGACATGGCCTCGGCCACTTCTTCCTTGATAGTGGCGTACTGTCCCCTGAGATCCAGTAGTGGAACGCTTATCCGGCCGGCTTTTGTCATACTCTCTTCCCGTCCTCGACATGCGACATCGTTTTAATGGGCGGATATAATACCCCATCGCCGTCTCGCAAACAACTTGCGGCTCGATTTTTCCACAGGGTCGTCCTTCATCCCGTTTCGACAAACAGGATGCGAAAGGTCTCGAATCCTGCTATGTTTGTGAAATTGCCAATCGCAGGTCCGTAACCTCTCGACCGCCCATCCCGCCATTGGAAAGGGAAGACCATTGAGTGAAATCCGCAGCACAATTGACATCATCATGGAGCGAACGCGGGGTATGACCCTCTCGGAAAAGGAGAAGGAAGACTACCGAAAGGACGACCTCCACAGGAAAGCCAAAGGATATTGCCTGAAGCTGCTGGACAAGCCCGAAATGACCGATGAGATCCTCTCATCGCTCGATGAAGAGTCCGAAGCAGACCGGGAAGAACTGAAGGCAATGATCTGGCGGGACATGGTGGCAGGACTGCCGCACGATAAGGAAGTCTTCAAGCATCTCGACGTTCTCGAGAAGCTTCCCCAGGCCAAAGGCTTGACCCACACCATCAAGGAGCTGCGGGCTGCCCTGAATTCGGCTCTCAAGGACAAGACCGCGGCCCGCCAGAAAATCATCACTCGGGAGAGAAAGAAGCTTGCGGCGCTGGGAATCTCGGGCAGCGCAGTGGTACCAAAGGTTTCCCAGGATGCCGAGTTGGATCCGGACTTCCCGGGCATCTTGGCCGAATACGGAAACCGACTCCTTGCCGGGGCCGCGTAATGGGGCCTGGGATGGACTTTTTGCAAAACGTCCATCCCAGGCGCATTCACATAGGAAATTCTCCAAAGGCGCGGTTTTCACATAACCACGTTCACGGGCCGCGTCCGTTGGGGGACTGTCCTGATCCCCATTTACCGGTTAACAGGCTTCTTCTGCGAGCGCGCCTGTGAGCGGGGAGTCTGGGGCCTCACCTGCTGCTGCGGCGGCGCCGGTGGAGGCTGCTGCCCGTAGAGAATCTGTCCGTCCTCGGATGTTTCGAAGTAATACGACTGAGATGAGTTCCCGTGCTGATGACCCTGTTGGTGCCCCGAGCCTCCTGACCAGGAGGGCATGATACCACTGTCGCATCAGCCCGCGCCCGCGTCTCCAACGAGGGGGGAACATATCAGACTTGAAATCATAAGAACAAACAACGACCACAAAAGTTTCGGCTTAATGATCCTTACCTCCTTCGCCAAATACAACCGTGCGTGGCGGGGAACCAGCCTACCACCCGGGCAGTGGCTCCGTACCAAGGTCTGGTCGGATAGCCGCTCCGGCAGGCTCTCGATTGCGCGTTCCTCGAAACGCACATGAAGGTTGGAATATAATTCCACTCAAGAATTTTGTCACCCATTTTCTTGAAATGATGGACCTTATCTCTGGTTGGCCTCAAAGCTATGACTTCACTTATTTGTTCAATGTTTCTTTGTTCTTGACCCTTTTGTTAACTTTGGCTAGAGTCACCCCCGAAACGGGGTATCTTCTTACCCCCCTTGTTACTCATCACGGGCAGGGTGAGTCCGAACCAATCTCTTCTAGACCATGCGCAACTCACGCTCCCGGACCTATACTCCCGGAAACTACACGGCTCAGTTTGAGGGAGCGACGCCATGAACAATACCCAGATCCTGATTGTGGAAGACGAGGCTGTCATTGCCACGGACCTCCAGATGGCGCTTATGACGATGGGATACTCCGTCGCCGGTATGGCGTCGTCCGGAGAGGGGGCGGTTGAAAAAGCCGAAGCGGAACGGCCGGACCTCGTCCTCATGGATATTCGGCTCAATGGGGGGATTGACGGCATTGACGCAGCGGCACGGATTCGCGAGCGACTGAACATCCCGGTGGTTTATCTTTCTGCGTACGCGGACGATGAGATCCTCGCCAGAGCCAAGATGACTCAGCCATATGGATATCTGCTCAAGCCGGTTGTCCACAAGGAACTTCAGACCACCATAGAAATGGCTCTCCACCGTCATCGCGCGGAAACGGAGATTTCGGAACGCCAGCGCTGGCTTGCGGCCACTCTGAGTTGTATCGGCGATGGCCTGATCGCCACGGACTCCGAGGCTTCGGTGAAGTTTATGAACAGGGTCGCGGAGCAACTCACCGGATGGAAACGAAAAGAGGCCGAAGGCAGAGACTTGTCCAGCGTTTTCAGCCTGGTTTCCGAACAAACTGGAGCCCCTGAGGAAAAGGAATGGCTGGAAACGGTCAGGCGAGGTGCGGTTTTGAGGTTGGAAGACAGGACCCTGGTGGGCAGAGATGGCAGGCATACGGTGGTCGAGGATTCGGTGGCCCCAATTCTCGATGATTGCGGGAATGTTGCCGGAATGGTTGTGGTCTTCCACGACGCCTCCGAGAAGAAGAAGAATCGGGAACTCATACTGCAGTCCGCCCGGCTTCAGGCGGTTTCCGATCTTGCGGGCGGAGTGGCGCACAATTTCAACAATCTCTTGCAGATCATCGTGGGTTACGCTCAACTGGCCCTGATTGATATTAGGTCCGGTGACAGGTCTCAGATTACGGAGTCTCTGGACACAATCCTTGGGAGCTGCCGCGCCGCTGCCGAGACCGTCAAGCGTCTTCAGGACTTTGCCCGCATCAGAAGTGACGAAGCGATGACGGAAACGAGCATCGTTGACGTCTCGGCCATGGTGCGGGAGGCAGCGGACATGAACTATTCCGCGCAACCGCCAGGGTCCTGCGCCGGCAAACCCAAGCCGAATCTGGATGTTGATCTCGATCCCGATTGCATGGTGCGGGGCAATCTAGGGCAGCTCTTCCAAGTCGCTTTCAATCTCATCGCCAATGCAGTGGAAGCCACTTCCCAGGGCGGCTTGATAAGCGTGAGGACTTTCTGTGATGACGACGAGGTTTTCTTGGTAGTTCGCGACACGGGAGAGGGAATTCCCTCGAAAGACCTTCCAAACGTCTTCTTGCCCTTCTGGACTTCCAAAGGGCCTTTGCGGACAGGGATGGGGCTTTCCAGTTGCTACGGAATTGTGTCGCGCCACGGAGGAAACATTCATATCACCAGCCGGGAAGCCAAGGGGACTACGGCCACGGTTCGGTTGCCGCGACAGAGAATCGCTTGCGAGCAGCCGAAGCGGAACGCGTCATGCAGACCGTCTCATGCTAGATTACGGATTCTTGTCATTGACGATCTGGAACCTATCCTGGGACTCCTGGAGCGGGAACTCTCCAGAAGCGGACACACGGTCTCGACGGCATTGTCCGGAACGGAAGGGCTTGCCATCTTTCAGGCTGCCGGAGCGGATCTGGTTATCTGCGATCTTGGTATGGAAGACATGAACGGGTGGGCCGTCAGTGAAGCTTTGCAGAGCTTCTGCCAGGAAAAGGGGTGCCCGAAACCTCCTTTCATACTGCTCACCGGTTGGGACGTGGCATCGCTCCGATCTGACAACGCCTCTCGGCCGGGAGTGGATCGTTCTCTTCAGAAGCCGGTGGAAATGGCTCTGCTGCTCCAGACCATAGAAGAGATCTTCAACAACGTTGAACAGGCGGGCGAATCCAATTGATGAGCCTCAAAGCCCTGGTAGGGCAGTGACCGAAGCGAACCGCATCTGTCGCTCGGGAATTCGAACGATGCGATTTAGGTTGGTCGCAGCATCCTGCGGTCACTTGTCGGCAGCTAGAAGCTGATCCATGTTCATTCCCTCCCTGACCATGCGAACATCCAGGAAACCCTCTGATTCCAGATCTTCCCTCACGTCCTGGAAAGTGTGGGAGTTTCCGGCCCTGGTGGCCACCAGCATGTTCACCGCGAAAATGGCCCCTTCCGCGGGTCGCGTTCGGGTCTCGTCAAGGAAATAATCCCTTATCAACAAGGTTCCGCCTGGTTCCAAGACGCGGTGTATCTCGGAGAAAAGACGCCGGTTGGCTTCCCTGCCGTTGATGTGGATCACCGCGGACAGCAGCGCTACATCGTGGCCTTCGGGAAGGGGATCAGAGGTGTAGTCCCCCTTAACGAACGCTATCCGGTTCCGGAACACTGATCCGGCAAGTCTTTTCTCAGCTATTTCTATCACCTTGGGCAGATCGAAAATGGTCGCATTCATATCCGGGGCCTGCTTCAGGAAGGCTTCCGTGTATGTTCCCGAGGCCCCTCCTATGTCCAGCAACCTCCGGAAGCGTTTCAAATCAACGGATCGTGCTATGTCTTCCGCCATCTTGAGGCCGATGACGTGCATGGCTCCGATGAAGGCCTCCATTTCTTCGGCGGACCGGGACCCGGATCCCATGGGGTTCGGAATGACTCCTGTTTTCACTATCTCCGTCAGATTGGACCAAGTGTTCCACATAGTGACCCGATGCAAAACCAGCGGGAGTATCGAGTCGCGGCCATCACGGGACATCAGCTCGGCCAGTCCTTCTCGCAGTTGATAGCTACCGTTGGAGTGGCTTTCCGCGAAGCCCTGGGCGACCAGCGCGTCCAAAAGAATCCTCAGGCCCCGTGGATTCCAACCTTCCACCGCGCAGAGATCCTCCACGGTTACGGGACCGCGGCCGAGCTTGGAAAACAGGTCCAGTTCTGCGGCGGAGAGCAGAATACGACATTTCATGAATGCGCTGCTCAAGCTAAGCAGCGCCTGGCTGCTCCAGTCAACGGGCATGATCGTTCCTCCTTCGGGGCCATCACTAACGGCTATTTGACTTCACGCGCCGCCCATATCACCTGACCTGATCTTTTCGGCTGATTTGAACTTTCTTGCCGCCGCCGTCAATGGAGAGGGACACGGTGTTCAGACTCCCCAACCCAAGAAGATTCAGGATACCTTCGGTCCTTTTCTCGAACGCGTGCAGCTCTATTTCCCCAAGCGGCAGGTGGTACAGGAACACGCTTTTCACCCGGTAACGCGTCACCTGATGCTTTGAACCGTCTGCAAGCGCCACCGTGGCACGGCCGATCTCCTTGATTGGGGTCTCGTTTTTGATCTCCTGGAGCAGGTCGTGGTCCACGAGGCTGTGAGTGGCGCCCGTGTCCAGAAGAAACCTGTGAGGCGCGCCATTGTCGCTGAAACGCACCTGAACGAATATCTGGCCATGATCATTTATGGGAACGGTCACCGACCGCGCCTCTCGGACCGGAGCCGCGAGCTCGTTCAGCACTCCGCGGGCAATCTTTTCCGCCTGCCGGTCAGGGTTGAGGCTGAGTGCCTTCAGGCCGTCTTTCTCAGCCTGCTGGATCTTATCCCGCCTGAGGTTTGCCAGGGCCCGGCCTGCGTAAGCAAAACCGGACTCGGGATCCAGCGATATGGCCTGGTTCAGATCGCTCATGGCCGATTCCAGGTTTCCCAGGTTGATGTAGATTATCCCGCGATTGGCAAAGGAAGTGGCCCGCAAAGATATGTCCTGATGGCGGATCTTTATCGCCCTGGTCAGATCCTCCAGCGCGTCCTGATGGCGGTCTCGGTTCATGTATATAGTTCCGCGCAGCATGAGGGCCGATACAATCGTCTCTGCGTCCGCGGCATCGGACTTCATGACCGCGTCTAGGTCCTTCGCGGCGTTCTTCACGTCTTTCGCACCGTAGTACGCCTGCGCTCTGGCCATCGTGATTACCCAGGCGTCCCGTTTGAACATGTCCACCAATTCGAGCGCTCGCGAGAATAGACCGACGGCCTCTTGATACTCGCCCGCATTCAGACGGCTCTTGCCCTTTTCGAAAAGTGCGCTCGCACTGTTGTCTCCTTGGACGGCCGCCGTCCACATGGCGACCAGCATCACCGCTATCAGAATTTTGGAAAACGCCGTTGCCATCTTCGTATTGTCACCTCAGATTGTCCGAGTGGCCGGTTGCCGGCCGGCCTTCACTTGCGCGGGTGCCGAGTCTTGAACCAGTCCACAATATCTTCCAGCTCGGACAATTCCCTGCCCGAGAACTTCTTTATCAGACTCAATACCTGCTGGGACAGCCAAAACCTCTCCTCGACCTGGGCTCCGTCCGCCAATGAAACGAATTCCTGCAGCAGTTCCGAAATGACTCTCACCTGATCTATAATTGAGTCCGCCACCACCGCGTCCAACCGTCTCTGCTTGATATCCAGAATGGTCACCACCTTGGACGGATCCAGGGACGGATCCAGCCACGCGGTCATTCCGGATCGCATTATCAAGCCCGCGTATTCCCGGGATACTCTCTGGCCGCGGGTCAATTCGTAATCCTGAAACGGTGGCTGGAGCCCGCGGAGCTGAACTCCGGTACGAACGTCGTAAAACTCCGGCTCGGACTCGCCCCGTTTTTTCCCGGAGCAGCCGGAGGACCGCACCAGCACCGTTGCGTCCCTTATCAGGAAATGATCGTATTGATCGTTCTGCTCCATAACCATATGATAACACGCGCGAGGAAGAAGGTAATGGAACATCGGAGGTCAAGCCGTGACTGGAGGAGCGGAGAGTAACCATTCAGTTGAGGCCGGGGAATCCCGGATACTTCCGCCAGGCAGGCTTTCCGAGAGTGTCTTCGAATTTCCAGGAGCGCCCACATCGTAGCGCGATGTGCGGTAGGGGCGGGGTTTATCCCCGCCCTCTGTTCCAAGATTGATCGGAGGGCGGGGATAAACCCCGCCCCTACCCTGCATCGTACCACGGGTTCCGCGGTGAGAGAGACTCCGACCACCGGGCTACCCAGAGTATCACGATCCGATGGACAATCTGAATTCTGAAACATTCTCTTCCCGCCTGCCCCACAGGACTCAATGGCGACGGTTTCGACCTAATTTTCCTTTACTTTGCCGCGGACCGAAGATAGTATCCGCCCGATTCAGGAGAAAATTCCGCGAAATCCCATGAAAATCAAGCGCCTGGAAATCAAAGGATTCAAGAGCTTTCCCGACAGGATTGTCTTCGAATTCAAGCCCGGCATCACCACAATCGTCGGTCCCAACGGCTGCGGCAAGAGTAACGTTCTGGAAGCCATACGCTGGGTCATGGGAGAACAGCGGGCACGGACGCTCCGGGGCAAGAAGATGGAAGACGTCATCTTCAACGGCTCGGAAACCCGCAAACCCGTCGGACTGGCCGAAGTCAGGCTTGTCCTTTCAAACGACGACGGTCTGTCACCGGCTTCCATGGCCGACTACGACGAGATAATGATCGCTCGCCGCCTTTTTAGGGACGGGGAGTCGCAATACGAAATCAACAACGTGGTCTGCCGCTTGGCAGATGTGACGGACTTCTTCCTCGACACCGGCGTGGGACGGAACTCCTATGCAATTATCGAGCAGGGCCGCGTGGATCAGGTGATCGCTTCAAGGCCGGAAGACCGTCGGGTTCTCATCGAGGAAGCGGCCGGGATCAATAGGTACAAGGCGCGCCGGGAAACAGCCCTCAAGAAGCTGGAGCAGACCAAACTCAACCTGGAACGCATCCACGACGTAGTAGCCGAGGTACGGCGTCAGAGTTCGTCTCTGAGACGGCAGGCCTCCAGGGCCGAAAAGTACCGCAAGCTCAACGATCGCCTGAGAGAGCTGGACCTGGCACTGCACGCCCACAGGTGCGCCGCGCTGCAACGGCAGTGGACCGATCTGTCGGAGAAACTGGACAAAAAGAGGGCTTCGCTGCTGGAACTGGAATCCGGGTTTGCGGGCATGTCCGCTGACCTGGAACGTAATCGCCTGCAGGCTCTCGAGACTGAAAAGATCCTCAAAGAGATACTTGAAGCCCGTCACAAAACGGACGTGGAGTTGGCGTCCCTCCGCGGGGCGATAGAAAGAGACCGGACCCGTATTGTCCAGTTGAGTGACCGCCGCATTCGGAGTCGCGAGGAGCAGGCTCTCCTGGATACCGGAATTGAGGAGACCAGGAAAAGGATGGCCGAACTGGAGGACGAAACATCCTCCATGCAGATCAAACTAGGCGCTGGACGCGACGAGCTGGCTCAAGCCGCTTCCGACTCCCAGGCTGCTGAACGATCACTGGGGGAGGCACGAAAACACCTGGATGAACTGAAAGAAGAACTCTTTCGCAAACTCCAGGACGCTGCCCAGGCGAGAAATCGCAGGGAAAGCCTCACCCGCCGCTTGGCAGAGAACGAAAACCATCTTAAGAAAATCACCGGCGAATCCCGGGGACTTGACGCGGCCCTGGCCTCCGAGACGGAGCAAAGGACAGGCTTGACCGCCACTGTCGAGGAAATAGTTCAATCAAAAAAGGAGGCTTCCGAGAAGAAAGCCGAATTGGCCGGGAAACGCCAACTGACTGCCCAGAAAATCGTTTCACTGCGAAGTGAGATCTCCCGCGCTGAAAAGCAGCTCGCTGGGCACCGCGCACGGATGGAATCCCTGGAGGAGATGCAGCGCACATATTCGGGCTATGACCAGGGAGTAAGATTCCTCATGGGCCGATCGCGCGCAGAGGGCGGCCCTGCCCTTCTGGGTCCCGTGGCCGAGATCGTCGAGGTGGCCCCGGAGTACCAGGTGGCGCTGGCAGCAGCCCTCGGTGAACGGCTTGGTCATCTGGTGGTGGAAAACACCCGGGACGGAGCCTCCGCCATCCAGCTCTTGAAAGACGCAGGTGCGGGCAGGTCTACTCTGATTCCCAGAGTGCCCGCGCATGAGCCGCATCCCTTGTCGGAAGAGCCACCGCAAGGCCTGGTCCGTCTAAATGACGTGGTGTCTGTGCGTCAGGGGTTCGAAAAGGTCGGCGAATTTCTGCTGGGAAGCTTCTTTGTGGCCGGAGACCTCCACCAGGCCCTCGAAATCTGGGAAAGCACCGGCGGCAGGCTGGACCTGGTGACACTGGACGGGGACGTGATCGCCCGGCAAGGGGAAGTCACCGGCGGCTCACGAGACAAGAAACAGCAAGAGGTTTTCGAGAAGCGTCGCGAGATATCGGAACTCAAAGAAGTCGTCGAATCTTCAGAACTGGGACTCGCTCAATTCCATGCCGCACTGCGCGACGAAGAATCTCTCCTGGACAGGATCTCCATCGAGGGCGAAGAAACGGACCGGCTGGTCAACGAACTCAGCATCAAGGAAGTCAGGCTGCGCAAGGACCTGGAACGCCTCGAAGCACAGATGGCCGGTTCGCGGCGGCGACTGCGGGTGATGGACTTGGAGCGGGAAAGGCTTAACAAGGAGCAGGAGGCAATCGCCGTGGACTTGAAACGCTCGGAGGAAGGCCTGTCGCTCCTGGAGAGGCAACGGGCGGACCTTGAGCAGGAAAAGAGTCAGACCTCGGACAGGTTGGAAGAACTCAACGGCATTGTCCGGGAGAAGTCCGGCAACACAGGCGAGATCCGGGTGAAACTGGCCCAGATGGAGGAAAGAGGCCGCTCGCTGGAAAGAGAGCTCAATAGCACCCGCGAAAACGTGGCCCAACTTGAGAAGCGCCTCTCGGACCTTACCAGGGATGCCGATGAAAGCGCAAAGGAAGAAGATCGGCTCACGGATCAGCTCCACCAGTATGGAGGCAGGGAATCGGAGCTCATGAAAGAGCACGAGACGCTGGGCCTGCGGATTTCGGCCCTCCGGCAAGAATCTGAGGCTTTTTCCACCTCGCTGAAGGCCCTCGGGGACCAAACCGGACAGGCAGGCAAGATCATAAGGGATTTACAGGATCAGGTCCACGGGCTCGAAATGGAATCCGTCCGCTTTGAACAGATATTGGAGGGGCTTGTGGAGAAGATCCTGGAGCGATACCAGACGGACCCACGGACCTTGCCCTGCCCCCCTTCGGCGCCCGACGAGACCGAAATAGCCGACTTGAAAGAGAAATTGGAATCAATGGGCGAAGTGAACCTCGCCGCAATCTCTGAAAGCCGCCATGTGGAAGAACGTCTCGCCTTTCTCACGGAACAGGAAGAAGACCTGAGAAAGGCTCTGGAATCACTCTACGCGACCATCGCGGCCATAAACAGAACCACCAGGCAACGGTTCAAGGAAGCCTTCCAAAGCGTTAACGAGAAGTTCCAGGAGATCTTTCCCTTTCTTTTCGGCGGAGGTGAGGCCCGGCTGGAACTTACCGACGAAGAAGACCTCCTGGAAACGGGCGTTGACATCCTTGCCCGCCCTCCCGGCAAGCGGGTCCAGAACATGGACCTCCTTTCCGGCGGGGAGAAGGCCCTTACGGCCGTGGCGCTGATTTTCGCCATCTTTCTTACCCGGCCGTCGCCTTTCTGCCTTCTTGACGAGGTAGACGCGCCCCTTGACGACGCAAACCTGACGCGGTTCAACGAGATGCTGAGGAAGCTGTCGGACAGGACTCAGTTCCTGGTCATCACCCACAACAAGCGGACGATGGAGGAGGCGGATTCGCTGTATGGTGTGACGATGGAAGAGGCAGGGTCGTCGGCGGTGGTATCGGTGCGCATCGCCGTGTAGCGGATGTTTGTCCTTGACAATTTAGCAATTAAATTATATTAGTTGGCTCGCTTTGTTAAAGTAATTTATTGAGCCTCTGTCCCACAGGCGGCCAACGATGCGAAAAATACTCATAATCATTTGGCTTACAGCTCTCTGCTTCCTGCTGCTTGGAAACGTCCACGCTTGGGACGTCCCCGCCTACCTCAGGATCAATTCAGGCGCCAGGATGTGGTTTACCGTCATGGAGGGGGATCTGATCCAGCCTGATCGCACCAAGCTCGGGTTCGCGGACAATCTGGGGCTCAAGAAGGACAATCTCGCGTGGGAGTTCTTTGCCAACTTCAGGATTGAGAACATACATGTGGTGAGGTTTAAGGCTGAGCCGTTGACCGTTTACGAGCAATCCAGGAATGACTCGTATCAGAAGTATCGCGGCTTTTATGTGGGCTATGATCTTGATTTCTATATGTCGCCGCAGGCCCTCTTCGGCGTGAACGCGGACATTGGCCTGGTGAGTTTGGACACCCGGGTCAAGGACGTTGTCGTGGCAGGTACGACCTACAATTATCAGCAGACCGGCTCCCGGGCCATACCCTCCCTTGGTGTCCACGGCACTTATTACCCCATTCTCCAGGGGGTTGCGCTTCGTCCCAACGTAGGGGCCCGCTTCAACTGGTGGAACTATGAGAGCTTGGAGGCCTGGGACGGCGAAGTGACCTGCGCGGTGGATGTTCCCATCAACAGGCTCTGGACATGGAGTGTGAGCGGAGGGTACAAAGTCTGGCACATCAAGGTGAGACGTGAACGGGATACCGTAGATATGAACCGCTCAGGCTTCTTCGTCGAGACCGCGGTCCTGTTCTAGGGGTATTAGTAGCTGTTCCAAAATACTCTGTCCTATCGTCACACCCCCTTGGGCGAACAAGTCCCCTTGCCCCTCCGGTTGACAAAGGGGGGCAAGAGTCGAATATAAAATTCTTTCGGCAATTACTATTTCTCACCGCTTGTGCCCACCGAACCCCACCCTGTGATTTCTCAATGTTTCATGGCTTCATGACACGTCGTGCTGAAAACCGGTCGCATCTTACCGCGAAAGGTCGGTTTCATGGCAATCATCGGCAATTACAACGCATTGACTGACGTTGAAGGTATTTCGGTAGGTCATTTTGGCTGCATGGAAGCCGCCTGCGGAACCACGGTGGTTCTCTGTCCCGAAGGCGCTGTCGCGGGCGTAGACGTTCGAGGATCCGCCCCTGGAACAAGGGAAACCGATCTGCTCGAACCGACCAACCTTGTAGAGAAGGTCCAGGCTGTGTTTCTGACCGGTGGATCTGTTTACGGGTTGGCTGCAGCCGACGGAGTGGTGCGGTGGCTGTCCGGAAAGGGCTTGGGATTCCCTCTGGGAGAGGGACATGTCGCTCCCATCGTTCCTGGAGCCGCTCTGTTCGATCTTGGCCGCGGAAAGGACTACGTGCCGCCTATTGGACCCGACTGGGGATTCCATGCGTGTGAGTCCGCACGACGAGGAGCGGTCCCGGTTGGATCCGTGGGCGCGGGCACCGGTGCAGTATCTGGAGGAATCAAAGGCGGACTGGGCACGGCCAGCGAAATTCTGGACTCCGGCCTCACGGTGGCGGCCATCGTCGCTGTGAACTCCCTGGGACTGGTGATAGACCCGGCCACGGGTGTTCCCTGGGAAATCCGACTGGAGGTGGACGGTGAATTCGGGGCTTTGGGACGCAGGGCTGTGAAGCTGCCCGGGGCAAATCAGGGCTCACCAGCGTCGAACACCACAATTG
>Ga0172371_10000456_pt1 | contig 62503 bp, 55 predicted proteins | sample Lak12m_FD_114543 | JGI IMG/M metagenome (GOLD analysis project Ga0172371, IMG submission 114543) | Freshwater microbial communities from Kabuno Bay, South-Kivu, Congo - kab_022012_12m | ecosystem: Environmental > Aquatic > Freshwater > Lake | place: Democratic Republic of the Congo: South-Kivu... | reverse complement strand
TCTAATGGCGACCCTGCACTAGGAATTCCTAAAGCAACACTTTGATCTTCTTTGCCTGGCTGAATAAACATCCATCCTACAGTATAATTTTGTATAAGGTCAGTAGAATTAAGATCTCCTGAATTATGATTATTTTGCATTATTCTAGCCTCTTCAACATTAATATCTTCTCTTAAAGGAATTGCATAAACTATCTGGCCCACTTTATATGAACCATCTTCTGGCTGTGTATTATTTTGCCAATTCCTAAAAGTGTTTTCATCTAACATACGCGTTACATAAGAAACACCCTGAGGATCTTGCTCAATTAACTTTCCTAAAACATAACTTGTTTGCATTTGCCCTTGTTCATTTTCATAGACCATATAATAAACTGGCTTTGGATTAGAAGTTTTGCCATCTGGATCTTTGATATCAGTGACGACCGCGATTTGCAGCAGAGCATAGTTCACGCTCATCTTGCCTTGCGCGGCTTTTAGCCATAGGATTGGACCCAGTTTATCGATCTCCAATCCATCCTCTTCTGCCATTTCTGTAAATAGATCCATAAAGGGGATGAATTCTTCTGGTAAGCTATCTGTGGTAGAAAATACTTCGCTATTAAATTCTAGCGGTATCTCAGTGGGCGTTAGGATCGCTTCAGTTGCGGGTGGCGCGCTGGGCGATGGAGCGCTGGCGGGCGCTATGCTGCAGGCAGTCAGGGAAAGCGCGAGAATAAGGGCAATGATCTTGGCAATTAGTTTGCTTTTGGAATTTGGTTTTGTATTCATGCTGCACCCCTTTTGAGGTTGGATAAGAATCTGGTGAAAGGTTTTTAGGTTCGATTATTGTGGATATTATAAACCTATTGATTGGACTGGACAAGGTGATTGGGTAATTTTTAAAAGAAGGTTTCCATGAAAACATGCGCAATTTTCCGTGAAATTCTGTGCCTTTCCGTGGCTTTTTCCGTGGTTCTTTTCGATGCTCTAACCAGCGCCCTCGCTGGCGAGCTGCATTGGATAATTCAATTCAAAGGTAAGAGGGTATATGGAGACGAAGTACAACGAATAAAGAGAAACCAACGAATTTATTCGTGTCTATTCGTGTTCATTCGTGGTTAAATTGTCACAAGCGCCTAAGCATAAATAGGGCGGGTATGGGGATCGAGAACAGCGAATTACTAGGATTTACCGAATTTATTTGTTCGGGTAAGGTTGTTGGGTTGTCAACCCGACAGCATGGTCAGGATGGCATCCTAACCTACTTCATCGATGTGAATGAGCGCTGTGTATAAGATGAGATTTGATTACGGGAATAAGAACAGCGATTCAGAGGTAATTGGAACGCGAAAGGTACGAAAGCGTACGAAGGACTCGAAAGGGTTTCGCGACTTTCGCGCTTTTTTGAGAAATTCGCGTTCCACATCTTCTATTATTTCTGGAGATAAAAATCATAAGCCGGCGGCGCTCCAGTGATGGAATCTAAGATGGAAGTATTGCCTTGAATATCGGCGAGGATCAGATCAAATTGGTCGCTATATGGTTGGATATAGATCAGATATTGCTCATCAACCCAGTTCGCTCGCATCATTCCAACTGGATCATTCGGAAAGGGGCGCGCAGTCCCATCGATATGTCCAAGCCAAGCTTGTTGATCCTCTCCTTTGGTGAATAGAAAAGATTGCGAATCCGTAGACCAGGTTTCGATTTGTAGTAATCGGTCTTCGAGAAACAAGCGTGCATTATCTCCATTTCCATCTGCTATCCAAAGCTGCTGCTTGTTTTCCGTAGGTGGATCAATATCCTTCAAGTAGATCAAATAATTCATATCGGGTGAAAAAATCAAACTGCGCCCATAGGGGTCTACCATGAATGGGCTTGTGGTGAATTCCGATTCTTTGATCACTTGCCCTCCATCCGCAGAGATACGCCAGATTTCAGTCATGGGATTAGATTCTGCTAAAGGTTCAACAGGAGGGAGAGCCACGCGTAGGAATGATCCATCCGGCGCCCAGATGGGGTCAGCATAATATCGCACTTCGCTATAGGTGATCACGGGATCATCGGTTAAGACCGGACGGTAATTATCGCCATTGCTGTCCATAAGAAAAATCGTGTCTTGGGTGGTTATGGCAACTTGAGAACCATTTGGAGAGAAGATGAAATTCCCACCCCACCCAGCCAGCAGAGTAAATTTCAAATCGAGTGTATCCGCATTAACCGTATTTAAATCATCCAATAATGCGAAACCGGGTCCAGAAAGGATTTGCTGGGTATTGAAGGCAAGGATATGGGTATTGGGAACCCATTCATAACGAAAAGGCGCGATAGCGACTGCGTTCGGATCCAGCACACCTCCGCCAATTGTATTCAAGTCATCTAAACTGACCATCCTTTTTAGATTGCTGCCATCGATCTTTATCCCCCATAATTCATTATGGATACGATCGACTTGACGCAAGAATGCGATCAGTGTACCGTCGCTGGAAATGGTTGGCGAATAATCCAACCCCGCGTCAGTGAGTTGTTTTTTTTTGCTGTCTTCCCATAACCATAGATTTCCATTGATAGTGTAAACGACTTTTAAGCCATTCAATTTGACCGGAATGTTGGATGTACCAGGAATTTCAGTTGCTTCGCTTTCTAGGGATGGGATTGTTGCGGATATGATTGGAGATGAGGCGGGATCAGTCGTATCATCGGGCGTTTGGAGTGTGCGTGTACCAGGCAGGATCAGATCAGGGGTGGGGTTTGTTTGTTCACTGAACATTGCGCAGGCAGTTAGCGTTGTTATCATGATTGAAAGGAAGGCAAAGCGGAAAATCTTTTTCATCTTGACTTCAACCCATAAAGCGTGAATCTTCTAATGCCTCTTTGTACTTTTGTTCTTCATCCAAGGGCGCATTCTCTACGTCAGCTTGCAGTTCATTCGCCTCCGCTGCGCGTAATTTGTCGAGCGGCAGTGATCGATAAACAGCCCATTTCCCACAAAATGGGCATCGGGCTAATTTTTTAACCCCAAGATTGGGCATATACCACGCTAATTTGAAGGGACGCGCACACCGTTTACAGACTGCGCCTCCCCAGATTCCATAATTTCGTTGTGTGCCTAGGGGAATCTGTTTCGTTTTTTTTGCGCTTACGATCGAAAAGATGATGGCTAGGATCATGATGCCAAAAACAATGCCCAAAATGGGGAGCATGATCTTCTGCGCGACTTGCCAACCTTCCTCTGCGCTTACAAATATGACTTGAATATGATTTGATTCAAGCTCACGTCCATCCATTGTATAACCGATTGCGTAAATTTTATGATTTCCCAATTCATAATCATCGGTGTTGAAGCGATAGGTAAATGGGCTCTGATCACTCTCTGCGATGATCTCATCATCTAGATAGAAGAAAACCTGCGTCAATTCCAAAGGACCGCTGGCTTTGATTGTGAATAAACCCTGGATACGTCCTGTCCCAGAAGAATAACCAAAGTTTCTGGTCATTCGAATCTTTAATAATCCCTCAGTCTGTGCATGGGCAATACGATAAAGATGTAGGCTAATAAAAAATATGCAAAAGCTCAAGATCGCGCATAGGATCAGTCTTGGTTTTAAATGATCAGACATGGTGATTTGAATTTCAAATTTTTCCTGTTAATTATTTCCAGCGTGTTAAAATACTTTCCCGTTGGAAGACTCTCACCGATAATGCGATTAAGCTAATATCTAGCGCTGCAACAATGATCACGAATGCGAACACTAAATTCGTATCAATCATAAAAAGCCCCGCAATCTGCGCAAATAGTATCCCGATTAGCGGAATGATGATGATCATCGAAATTTGTTCAGCGACGTGTGGTTCATTGACGCGTGAGGAAACCATAATGCTGAAATTGACAGCCATTAAAGCTAATAATGGTCCTAGAACGGAAACTGCTAAAATCCAGTGTGGGGCAAGAATTGCCTGAATGAATAAATCGCCTGGAATGAGAATGCGAGTACCGATGATAAAGACAAGGTAGGCAAGGTATGTCGCTAAGACGGCTGGGATCAATGCAGCTAGTGATTTACCGGCAATCAACTCTAAGGTGGTGATCGGCGTAGCTAAAAGCGGTTCGAGGCTGTGTTCTTTTTTCTCACCAACCACGGAATAAGAAGAGATCGAGGCTGGGATGGCGACTGGTAAGATCATGAAAAGGATCATAAACTGGCTGACCATATAGACTTGGAAGCATTCCGTACCGTTCATCTCTTCTGGACAGAACGAAGCGAACTCTGATGTGAATTGTTCGTCATTCATCGTTTGCATATCTGGATCGCGACCAATGGCATAGAATGCCCCTAGAGGAATGGCTGTGATGATTAGGGGTAAGAAGATCACTGAAAATAAAACCAATTTATTCTTGAAAACTTGCGCCCATTCTTTGAGCATGATCGTCTTGATTTTCTTCATCTAGGCGTTCCTAACTAGTTGTAAGTAGACATCTTCTAAAGAATGACGCAACTCACCCACAAATTGGATCATAGCTCCTTCCTGAACTAATAGATTGATGATCGAAGGATTGTGCTGCTCTGGATTTTCAAGAGTCACGATGATTTTATTATCTACATTGTGTGTCTCGTTCACAAATGGAAATGCACTGATCTTTGAGATCCAAGCTGGGTCGATGGAAGTTAGATGAATGACAATCTTACGCCCATAAAGCTGTGCTCGTAGTTTGGCAGGCGAATCCATCACGAGGAGACGATTTTTGAATACTGCGATGCGATCGCACAATCGATCTGCCTCCTCGAGATTGTGAGTACAGATAAAAATCGTTCGCCCTTCTTCTTTTAATTCAGAAATAAAATTACGAACGAGTTGAGCGGCTTCGGGGTCTAAACCCGCAGTTGGTTCATCAAGAAAAAGGACGCGTGGTTCATGCAGTAATGCGCGCGCAATAGCCAGTTTCTGGCGCATCCCTTTGGAAAACATGCCTACCAGATCGAAGCGCCGTTCCCATAAGCCTAATAAGCGTAGATATTTCTCGACTTGTTCTTTGGGTTGGATGACTTCGTATAGATTAGCATAGATCATCAGATTGTATATGGCGCTCAGGCTGTCGTACATACCAGGGGTTTCAGTCAAGAGACCAACACTTCTGCGTATTTGATCGTCTTGCTCACCCACAACAAAACCGTTGACGTTTGCCCATCCATTAGATGGATGTATCAAACTGGTGAGCATGCGCACGGTTGTCGTTTTGCCAGCTCCGTTGGGTCCTAAGAATCCAAAAACCTCTCCAGGCTCTACATGGATATTGAGATTTTCGACAGCGACGAAGTCATCGAATTTTCGGGATAGATTTTCTGTGATAATCATTTCGCTTGTTATTTTAAAACGTTATCGTTCCTGAAATATACTCTGTACTCAATCAAAACGCGATTGATCCAATCTTTCGGAGTCCTCGTTAAGATCGGTGATAATAGGAGTCTGCTTTGAGGTTTCCTGTAATTCAGAAACCTCTTCGTATGTGATCCAATCATTTACTTCTGCTTTATCTTGTTCCGTTTGCTTCAGAACAAAGATAATCCCTAAACTAAATATCGCTATGCTGCCAATCACCGCCTCTGTGACAATGGGATCTAAGGTTTGGGAGGCGTAAATTGCTAATCCGTCTAAGAAAGAATGCCAAGCGATCGCTAATCCAAGCCAAAGGATATTCTTGCGCGTAAAAACCTGCATCACCATCAAGGATAAGGATATGTGGACGATGATCGTAAATATACGTTCCGTGACTCCAATAAATGGCAAGTACCAGGGTATATCCCAGTAGGCATGTAATTGAGCTTGGAGGCTGCTTATTTGCTCAGGTGAAGTGAGTGTGTTAACATCGATATTTCGAGCGGTGACCATTAAAATAAAGGTTCTTAATACAATCACGCCCAGGATGATTGATTCTGCGCCGCCATGTCCAGCGCCTACCAGTACACCTTTTTTCCAAGACCTGGCATCTTTTGCCCACCAACGAAAAGCGGCATAACGGGCAACTGATTCCCAAATCCCGGCGCTTAGTCCGAAAACAATAGCATAAAAAAGAAGTTGATAGTTATATGGGGGTAGAGGAATAATCGCTCTGTCAATCAAGAATGATATCGCAGCATTAAATGGAAGATGTCCAATTTGTGATAATATGAATGTCGCTGCACCTATCCACCATAAGCGCATCCCGAGTTTGAATTTTTGCGTCAGGTATAATACTAATCCGATTGGGATGAGTATCATACACAAGCCGTTCAGCAGGTGAGTAATAAAAAGGATATCCAATAAAAGGTTGCTCCAATCAAATGACTAGATAAATGTATTGTCAAGGATTATAAACCAATCTGTGGAACTTAGGTTGAAAAAACGATCATGAAATAAGCCAAGAAATTGCAGTATACTGGTAATAATTCTTTTGATTGCTTGTTTTTTGACATTCTCCTTTCAATATGAGGGATTGAATGATCATAAGAAATTCGAAAGTTCATTCTATTAATGACTGGTAAGGAAGTAAAAAACTTCGAAACTAATGACAGCAAACCATTGAACAATAGCAGTAATTCGGTAGAGATGGATTTGGGAGCTCTTGAGTTGGTAGAAAAATTTTATCAGCCGGTTTACTGCTTAAGCTTGGCATTGCTTAATGATGATGATCTTGCACGAAAAGTAACGCTGGAGGCGCTTTGTGAAACGCTTGCCTATCGATATAAGCGTTATAAAGGTTCGGCAGATGCTGTCGGCATTTATAAGATCGCTCTGAAGAAAATTAAAAAGCAACCCCGTAAAGGTTCAACTGCAGGATGGAAAGAGGAAAACGATTCTAATGGTTTGCTTCGATGGATAAGTGCTCTTAATCAACTTGAAAAAGAATTCTTCTACTTGAGCTATTTACTAAAGCTTGAGCCGCGCCTTATTTCAGCAATCTTAAGCATCAGTCAAAGAGCAGTTGAAGTGCAGTTGGTGCTTTTTCGCGGTGAACTATCACTTAATATCTACCATGAAATAGATAAGCAAAAATTGGGGGATATTACTTCCATAGATTCGCTGATACAGAATGATGTCAATCAGATCTGGAAAGTCAGCCTAATTTCAACTATTGAACAAAAAGAATTTGCTCAGACGATTGTCGAATGTGTAAATGATCGTGTCCAGCATTTAAAGAGATTGCGTATAGCAAAAAGAACGTTCTTCCTTGCTAGTATGGGATTTTTACTTCTTATTACTTTGAGCATGGGTATTTTTTTCCGTGGAAGAAGTGATCTTCTTTCCAATCTTCTGCTCCCTTCGTTTGTTTCTGAAAGCAGTAAAGTCCAGTTACCTACTCCCTTATCAGCATCATCTTCTTCGGATGAGATAAAAGTTCGTATGATGACCGGTTATGATTTGTGGGTAGTGCTCTGGGCGGATATCCAAATCACAAATTATGGACCTGCAAGTTATATTGGGCCCGCAAAAATCTATCGCGATCAAATCTGGATATCTCAACCAGACCAAAGTCTAGAATTGTTTGGGATATATGGTCAGAAGCCAAATAGTATCTATATTCAGAATGGTAAAGAGATTCATTATGAGAATCCTGTGGCTGGAGAAAGTGGGCAGAGAAGAAGTGATCAGGAAGAAAACTTGTCTATTCAGAATGTTGACATTGCACAAATGCTATTTCCGGATCGTGGAGGTTGGTTTCAACAAGAGAGTATTCTATGGGCAAGAAAAACAACAACTATTGCGAATCGTAAATCACTTCTGGTAGATTGGATTGATGCTGAGGAGCGAGTCAAAGAAAGTTTATGGGTGGATTGTATTTATGGGATCGTCTTGAAGCGTCAGGTTTTTATAGATCATTCCGAGCAGAAACTTCATAAGGAGATTCTATTCAATGATATTCGATTTGAAGAGGATACCCCCAATATCAAATTGGAGGAATGGTTAGCTTTGAAAAATTTCGATCTACTAGCTCTACATGAAATGCAGGCGCCTAGTAAAGGGATCATGACGCCAACCCCTACAATCGGGAGTGAGATCATCGAGAGAAAACCAATTCCGACTGAAGCATCTCCTGCGGGATTAAATCCAGACCAACGATCGCTCATTTTTCAATACGATCAAGGGAAAGACCTAATTTATATGCAGGATAATACCGCTCAAGTTGATACAGATATCTTTGCGGATGGATATTATTTAGGAAAGATAAAATTTGGACTACCTTGGGGTTTGCATTGTCAGCGATCCCCAGATGGAAGTCGGATCGCTTTTAATATGGGGTCTGATGGGACAACGGTTCCTGATTATACGCTACGCTGGTTCTGGGTAAGTGAACCGTTGATCGAGTATCAACCTTTACCAGGGTTTATTACACCTGATTTTGCCTTTTCTCCGGATAGTCTTAAGTTAGCTGCTTTTGCAATATCCAAGGATGAATCTCAAAAAGGGATTTATTTAATTGAGCTAGCGACGGGGAATTATAAAAAGATCATTGATTTAGATTGGGCTGAGAGCTTGGTGTGGCGACCGGATGGTGAATATCTAGCGTTGATCGGTAAGCTCCAAGGTGAGGATGATCTCTCACCCATGGTAATTCACACAAATACAGGTGTGATCGCTTATCAAATTGATATGAGTGAGTTGAATACAGCTTTATATGATCGTTGGCCTGTCTATACTTGGGATATACATTTTCCTAAACCAGAGATGGGAATGCAAAATTGTGCTGAAGCGCCAATCCCGTAATTAGACTAATCTGGTATAATTTTTCAAAATCAAACAAGACGCCAAAACACCTTAAAATTATTCGAAGAAAAATAGATTTTCTAATCAAGAGCGAAGACATAGTGATGAGGAAACAATAAAATGTCGAATGAAAAGTATCTCGAGTTATATTATCAAATGGTTTTAATTCGCCGAATCGAGGAACGCGCAGCTCAACTCTACCAACAAGGCAAAATAGGAGGTTTTTTGCATCTCTATATCGGACAGGAAGCCGTCAGTACAGGATTGATCTCTGCACGTAAACCTCAAGATAGGATCATCACTGCTTACCGTGACCATGGGGTGGCGATCAATTGCGGAATATCAGCCAAGGAGGTAATGGCGGAGCTGCTTGGAAAGGAAACCGGGTGTTCAAGTGGTAAAGGCGGTTCGATGCATATGGCAGATGTGAAGAAGAATTTCTGGGGTGGTCATGCCATTGTGGGCTCTCATTTACCAATTGCAGCCGGTCTAGCGCTAGGCGACCTATATCAAGACACAGATGGGGTAACGCTTTGTATGTTTGGGGATGGCGCCACGAATATCGGGTATTTCCATGAGGCTTTGAACCTTTCTAAAGTCTGGAATCTACCTGTGATTTGGGTATGTGAAAATAACCAATATGGAATGGGAACCGCAGTAAAACGTGCCTCTGCAGTTTCGGAAATTCGACAAAAAGCAGATGGATATGGAATATCGAATAGCGTTGTGGATGGTATGGATATCCTCAAGGTACGTGAAGCTGCAGAGACAATCTTTGCTTCTGTCAGATCTGGGGAAGGTCCTTATTTTCTTGAGGCGGTGACCTATCGTTTTCGAGGGCATTCTATGGGAGATCCTGAACGATACCGCGACGCTGATGAGATCAAGAAATGGGAAGAGAATGATCCGATTGGAATCTATCGGAAATATTTAGTCGATGGGAAACATGCAACCGTTGAGCAATTGAATGAGCAAGATGATCTTGTCGAGAAAGAGGTTCAAGAAGCGGTTGAATTTGCAGAGAGCAGTCCCGATCCAAAACCAGAAGCTTTATATGAGCATATCTATGTCCAAGATAAAGTGGCATAGCAGTAATCCAATTAAGTGATTTATGGGAGTGAGGAAGGTGATATGGCAAGAATAACCATGCGAGAAGCTATTTCGCAAGCTCTTTGGGAAGAAATGGAGCGAGATCCAGATGTCTTTATTTTAGGGGAGGAAGTTGGTGTGTGGGGAGGCACTTACGCGGTCACCAAAGGTTTTTATGATCATTTCGGAGAAAAGCGAGTTAGAGATACGCCTATTGCTGAGGCAGCCATCATCGGAGCTGCGATTGGCGCCTCTCTGACAGGTTTGCGTCCAGTCGCAGAATTGATGACGATCAATTTCGCGTTTTCGGCTATGGATCATATAGTTAATGAAGCGGCTAAGCTGCATTATATGTTTGGTGGGCAAATGGTCTTACCGCTAGTGATCCGAACGGTCGGAGGAGGAGGGCGTCAATTAGGCGCTACACACTCTCAGACCCCTGATGCGATCTTTGCCCATTTCCCTGGTCTTAAAGTGGTTGCTCCCGGGACACCTGAAGACGCGAAGGGTTTATTGAAGAGCGCTATTCGCTCAGATGATCCGATCTTTTTTATTGAACATGCTACTTTATATCAAGTGCGAGGCGAAGTTCCTGACGAGGAGTATTTGATCCCGATCGGTAAATCAAAGATCCAACGTGAAGGTTCAGATGTCACGATTGTGACCTATAGTAAGATGTTGGATGTTTCAAACAAAGCTGCAGACCGACTTGAGAAGGAAGGCATACAGGCGGAGATCATTGACTTACGATCGCTGCGTCCTTTGGATATGGAACCTGTTTTTGAATCTTTTAAAAAGACCAATCGTGCGGTGATCGTTGAAGAAGGATGGCGATCGTATGGCGTTGGTTCTGAAGTGGCAGCGCGTTTATATGAAGGCGCTTTTGATTATGTTGATGCACCTATTAAACGTGTCGCACAAAAAGAAGTTCCCTTACCCTATAACCAAGCCTTGGAACAAATGGCTTTGCCTCAGGTTGAGGATGTTATTGCGGCGGTGAAGGAGGCGCTCTGATGGCTGAAATTGTAAATATGCCCAAACTTGGTTTTGATATGGCGGAAGGAACGCTTGTTAGGTGGGTGATCCAAGAAGGGGAGCAAGTCGCCAAAGGGGCGATTTTGGCTGAGATTGAAACCGATAAAGCAACGGTTGAGGTAGAGTCTGATTTTTCAGGAATTCTATTCAAACAACTCGTTCAAACGGACACAATCGTCCCTATCAATACACCAATTGCAGTGATCGCTGACCCAGGTGAAGAAGTAGATTTAGACAGCTTAGAAGGATTAAAAGAACTTTCCACAGAAGAGAGTATTTCACCTGAGCAGGCGGAAGATATTGGAAAAACTTCTGCTGAATCAGAAAAAAAACAACCCACAGGTGAGCAAGATCGACAGTTACCTGGAGGTGTTAAAGCTTCTCCATTAGCGCGGCGAATGGCGAAAGACTTGAATATTGATCTGCAGAAGGTCATTGGCAGTGGGCCAGGCGGAAGGATTGTAAAAAAAGATATTCAATCTTATCTAGAAAAACCAAGTCAAAGAGAAAGCTCGGTATTCATTCAACGACAAGCAGATCCGCTTTATTCTTCTGATAGCATGGAAAGTGAGCGTATTAAATTAAATCGGTTGAGGGCAGCCATTGGCAGGCGCATGCAAGAAGCCAAACAGCAGGTACCCCATTTTTATATTACTTATGAGTATAACCTGGCGCCCCTTTTAGATTTACGCAAGAAGATCAACGCGACGATACCCGAAGAGGAAAAGATATCGGTTAACGATTTCATCATTAAGGCGGTCGCGCTGACTCTGCGATCATATCCCAATTTAAATGCAACTTTAGATGGTGATGAAGTTATTCGACATGGAGAGATCAATATTGGGGTTGCAGTTGCAGTTGAAGGCGGTTTATTGACAGTCGTGAATCATGCAACCGATAAAAAGCCACTCCGGTTGATTGCGAATGAAATTCGAACGATGGTGAAACGCGCTCGTGATGGAAAGGTCCGTCCTGATGATATCGAAGGTTCAACATTCTCAGTGAGCAATCTTGGGATGTATGGCGTTGAAGAATTTATTGCCATTATTAATCCCCCCGAAGCAGCTATTTTAGCTGTGGGAGCAGCTCGCCAGACACCGGTTGTTGAAAACGGTGAGATCAAACCTGGCATGCGCATGAAAGCGACTATATCGGTTGACCATCGTGTCAGTGATGGCGCAGAAGCGGCTGAGTTTATGAGAGCATTAAATAATTATCTCGAAAATCCCATTCAATTATTGTTATGAGATTAATCGCTCTTCTTGTTATAATCTTTTTACGAAAGTAATTGTGTATTTATAAAAGTAAAAAAGGGAAAAATAAGGTCTGGAGGAGGTTCGAATGCCTTCGTTCTATTATGATTTGTGGTATTTACGTGCTGGTGTTGAACAGTTTGAGCATTACTTGCTTGCTGATGATATCTATTGGCATTTGGGAGTACAACCTCCAAGTGGTGAACCACCCTATCCGCAACTTACGCTTGGCTGGTTGTTATTAGCCAATAAAAGGGTTGGATTAGAAGCTGACACTGCAAAACAAGAGGCAGAAGTCAGCCAGTTATCAAATCAGCTTGAATCTATTCAGAGTAAATGGCGTATAGCTTGGGAACAGAAAGCTGCCAAGGAATTTCATACCCGTCTAATTCTATGGCGTGATTATTTGGAAGAGTATCGTTCAAACCCAGAGCAGAATTATGACCGCTATAAATATGAAGTCAGTCGAAGGGTTTTGCTTGATTTGTTGAACCAAAACGATTCTCAATTAATAGAACCTGTCGATATGGATTTATTGTCAGGGTTAGATCAAATGATACGGAGTATTTTACAATCTTCAAATTTTATTTGGGATGCGAATTTGCAATCTGGGTTTGACCAAGAACGCTATTGGTATCTTTATGGTCTATTACCAAAGACGATCTAATTATGTGATTATTGGGAGTAATTTCTATTTGTCCATGCTTTGTCAGCATTGAATAGCCTGAGCAAATACACAAATTATATTGTATGTAATAGGGGATTAATGGTATATTAAAGCGATTGTTATGGTTATTGGGAAGAAACCTATTTGGATTAATTTCGTATTAAATTGCAAAAGGAAAAATATTTATTCAATTTTTGGAAAGAATATGGAGGAAGATAATGAAAACTAAACGAAGAATTGTCAGTATTTCTGGTCTTTTATTTACATTTTTTTTAGCGCTGGTATTGATAACACCAGCGCTAGCCTTTGAGCCAATGGGAGGCGATCGGGTTGTGATCGAAGAAGGACAAGTGATCGATGATGACTTGTATGTGTCCGCCAATACATTTATTTTAAATGGGACAGTAAAGGGAGATTTGATCGCGTTTGGAAGCACGGTTATAATTGGTCCAAAAGGTGTGGTAGAGGATGACCTATTAGCAGCCGGACAATCGATCGTGATCAATGGCAAGGTTGGCGATAGCGCTAGGATTGCTGGCGCTGTGCTTCTATTAGGAAACAGCGCTGAGATCGGTGGAGATCTTTTATCAGCTGGTTATTCAACCGAAGCCCAATCCGGCAGTAAAGTGGGAAAAGATGCTGTTATAACGGGTTCACAAGCTGTCTTATCAGGTGAAATATCAAGAAACTTACGTGTGTATGCGGGGGGAGTACAATTGAATGGTAGTGTGGGTGGAGATGTGGAAGGGGAAGTTGGCGGTCCTGAAGATATGTCTCCTGTTTCCCCGCTTAATTTTATGCCTCTTGACCCGCAAGTCTCTCCACCGCCGATTATTAAGGGTGGTTTAACGATTGGTCAAGATTCTGAGATCGGTGGAGATTTAACCTATACGTCAACCACTGATGCAGCTATCCCCAGTGGAGTTGTCAGTGGAAAAGTGACTCGAAATGAACCCACGCCAACTGAGGCAGAACAGACGCCGCCTCCAACTCCAGAAGAAAAGGCGTTGAGTTGGTTCTTTGATTTTCTACGTGATTTCGTCGCATTGCTTGTAATTGGGATCTTGCTGATGTGGCTGCTGCCCGATCTCGTTCGTAAGAGTAGTCAAATCTTACAAAGAAAACCACTGCGAAGTTTTCTGTGGGGTTTCTTATTCTACTTCTTGTTCTTCTTTGGGATATTTCTGCTCATCGTAATCGTCATAATCCTAGCAGCATTGTTGGGAGTTCTAACCTTAGGCTCTCTTGTGTTTACAGTCATTGCAGCAGGCGCTGTTTTAGTTTCTAGCCTCCTGTTAGCTTTCCAGATATCCTTTGCTTTCATTGCCAAAGTGATCTTGGCTTACTTGATCGGATATCTGATCTTATCTAAGATCCACAAGGGCAGCGCCGAACACCGCTTCTGGAGCGTTGTCCTTGGTGTTTTCTTCTTGGTATTGGCTTTTGCGCTCGTTCAATTGATACCAGCGCTCGGAGGCTTGCTTGTATTCTTGGGTACCATGTTTGGACTTGGAGCATTGGTTATCTTGGGTTGGGGATATCTCAGAGGCGCCTCAGCTGAACTAGATGTTGAGACGATCGTATCCGATGGACCTCCTACTGTTATAATGGATGAAACCATAGATGTCCAAAAAGAGAAATTTGACTAGTCGATCATAATATTGTATTCAAACGCCCCCTCAAGGCTCTTTTTCCTAGGGGACGTTTTTTGTTAATGGTGGAATTGAATCAAAAAAGATTTCAATTTGAAAATGCTGCCCATCTTGCTCGATATTAATTTGAGATTTCTTAGAGGAAAATTGTGCTAGGTTTTGAATTGTATTTTGATCTTCGAGCAAGTCATTCAGTACCTGAATGATCAATCCCATTATTCGACACTCATTTTTATCTGGACGTCTCATTGATTCAGTCGAATAAACCATCGGGAAGGGATAGGCGTTTGGAGAGGCAATTTCGCATTTATGATCCTCGAAGTCTCGCATATCTTGTTCTGGAATCATATCCTTTGGCGTGTAGGTTAAGGAATACCAACCATATTTGGGTAAATGAGCCAGCGGATCATGGGAAAATTGGTAGAAAAGACTGAGATCATTTTTATCTTGGAAGATTAGAAGTCCATATTCTAGATTTGCTTCTCCCATGACTTGTACGTAATAGGTTGTTCCAGGTGGGTCTATTTTTATATGCGCAATTTGTTCAACGGCGAGAATATCCCAAGGCTTTTTTTGATAGAACTTACTGGTTGTTTCGCATAGCTCGATCAAGCTCTGAGAGGTGATCCCTGAAATTGACAATAAACCGGGCAATTCAGGCGGTGAAAGTGAAAGAGTTGCGAGCAGATGTTTGATAAAATCCTCAATATTTGAGACTGCTTCTTGTATGAACACAGGGATTTGCCTCTCTTCATGGATAGAAGAGAGGCAATTGGAAAGAAAGGGATGATCGGTTTGTAATTGAATTGGGCTGTATAAGTTGGATTTCGCTTCAGCAATTGGATTTTCAATAGCCTGAGTCAGAAATTCAAGCAGCTCATGGCAGTTCGGTTGATGATGAAAAACTTCCAAGGAAATTATGGCTTGTGTTTTTTGATCTAGGCAGATAAAAACCCATCGTTCTTCGATCGATTCTGGGAGTAGTTCGCTTTGGTTCTCCAATTGTCTGAGTGTGAGGAACCAAGCAGAGTCGCCTTGGGGTAGTTTCTTGAATATCTTTACGAACCTTTTTATTTCCTGCATAGAATTCTCCTCGAAGTGAAAAGTTGAATCTCTTGAGGTTTATATCAAACCAACCTGTTTCCCAATGGTCTTAAAAGTATTGATGACCGTCTCAAGCTGTTCATCGGTATGGGTTGCCATATAGCTGGTGCGTAAAAGATCATGACCCTGTGGAACGGCAGGTGAGATGACTGCATTGACAAAAATACCACCATCGAACAGCGCTTTCCAAACAGTAAGCGTTTTCATCGTATCACCGATATAAATTGGGATGATGGGTGTTACTGAGTTCCCTGTATTGAAGCCCAGTTCTTGATAGGTTGTACGCATCTTATTTGCAATCTCAGTAAGACGTTGCACACGTTCTGGTTCAGTTCGCATCACATCCAGGGCAGCTAGCGCAGCGGCTGTGTTAGCGGGTGGAATACTAGCGCTAAAGATCAAAGAGCGCGCTTGGTGTTTTATATAATGAATGATATCCTCATCTCCGGCAATAAATCCACCTAAAGAGGCAAAGGATTTACTAAAAGTTGACATGATCAAATCGACATCATCCGTTACCCCAAAATGAGCCGCGCTTCCTCGTCCGCCTCCTAAGACACCCATGGCGTGTGCGTCATCGACCATTAGACGAGCGCCATACTTTTTACATAGAGGAATGATCTCCGGTAAATTTGCGATATCACCACCCATGCTATATAAACCATCCACGACGATCAAGCGACCTTTTTCTTCGGGGATGGAAGCTAATACGCGTTCTAAATCTCGCATATCATTATGGCGGAAACGCTTGATTTCTCCCCAACCCAATCGGGCGCCGTCGACGATACTGGCATGATCATCTTTATCCAAGATTACAACTTCCGATCGACCAATGAGAGCGCTGATCGTGCCTAGATTGACTTGCATACCCGTTGAAAAAACCAACGCAGCTTGTTTTCCGACCCATTCTGCTAATTCATGTTCCAATTTTTCGTGCAATTCAAGTGTGCCATTTAAAAAACGTGAACCAGTGCAACTCGTGCCATATTCTTCGATCGCTTCTATGGCTGCTTGACGTACCTTGGGATGGGTGGTTAATCCCAGATAATTATTTGAGCCGCACATGATTAACTTTTTGCCTTGGTATTCGGCAGTATTGCCTTCATTGCCTGAGAGTGGAATAAAATATGGATAAACTCCCGCCTCTATCGCTTCTTTTGCTTCGGTATATGAATAACATTTTTCAAAAATGTCTTGCATAAGGACCTCCTTCTGTGTAAATTCCGATTAATTACTTTTTTTTGTTTATCCTCCGTTGTGCTCGCTTAACTAAGAAATCTTGTAAGGGATATACACCATAAACCAATAATCCAGCTAAGCGATAGAGCAATCTGGAGCCAAGATCAGCATGGATCACATATTGATTTCGAGCAATTCCGCTGAGGACTTTTTCAGCGACTTGGTCAGGTGAAACAACACCTAATTCAGGGAATAAATACTTTAATTCAACAGGTTTATATTGTTCTTCGTATGCTAATTGGGGTGTATCAGTATCTGGAGGATAGACTATCGAGACATTTATTCCACGCGGTTTTACTTCCGCACGTAAGGAATCAGAAAAACCACGAATTGCAAATTTACTGGCGCCGTATGCGGAATATCCAAATACGCCTATATAAGAAGTTACAGAGCCAATATTAACGATATGACCTTCTCCACGAGACAACATATTGGGCAAGATGGCTTTTGTCATATTCACAGTCCCAAAATAATTGACATCCATCATCCATTGATAAATCTTTATATCCAATTCCTGGACATAGCCTGGATGCGCGACACCTGCACAATTTACTAAGATATCTGGTGATCCAAATTGGGAGATTGTTCTGTTGACAACTTCCAGAACCCGATTGGCATCCGTTACATCTAGAGATATGGCTTGGTGATTACCCGATTTTAGCTGTTTCAAGGCTGACTCTAAACGATCTTCATTTCGAGCCAAGATCAATACATGGGCGCCTTTTTGTGAAAAGAGTTGGGCCATCGATAATCCGATTCCGCTTGACCCGCCGGTGATATACACTTTTTTTCCTAAAAAATTCATAATTACCTACACTAATTGAATTTATTTGTACCTTTACTTATTAACCCTGTGATTACCATAAAGTATCGAAAAAGTTCTGCAGAATCTGAAGAAAAATCTATATAAATTCTTTTCCAATATATAATAGCCGCAAGTATATCAGCATTAATCGAATTTAAAACTTCCGGAAATCTCCGGAAGTTTTTTGTGTTTATTGAAGTGGTTTGATTAATCAGGCTATCAAATCAGTGGATTCAATAATAATATATCTATTTGATCGTTAATGGCATAAAAAGTCGATTACCCCAAAGGTGACCGAAGATGCCAGTAGTTGTAGCGCCAGTTGGTTTATCCTGCCAGACGGTAAAGAAATCACCATTCGGACCACTGGCTACGGCTGGGTAATTTGCATCTTGACCTTCAAGATTAGCGACCTCACCTTTTAAAGCGCCATCGTAAGATAATGCGCGAGCATATATTGGATTATCTCCAGCAGCGAGTGGATTTTGCCAAGCTACCAAGTATTGTTGAGAAGTCTCATCTCCTGCAACAGATGGTACAGTAGTGTCTGTATATGAAAGTAAAATTTTTACATCGCTAGATGCAAGACTTCCATCTTCATTTATTACTATTCCATAGATATTATGAATACTTGGACTTGTGGAATATTCAAGCTGCCAAACTACAAGAAATTTCTCATTCGTTTGTGTATTTGGAATTGATGCGACAGATGGGTATTCACAATCTCCTGAATAATAGGCAATAAGAATATCACCTTGATAAGTTCCACCATCTCCTTTAACCTGTTGCCCATGGACAGCCCACAAAGTACCTGCTTTTTGCTGCCAAACAACTAGGTAACGGTTGGCGTGACGGTTATAAGCTAAGTCGGGTTCCTGACGCTGGTCAGTACCAGCGCTTATAGTAAAATCTGACCCTTCGAGCGCTCCTTGTGGAGTGATAACTTGCCCATATATTGTGTATTGAATGGGTATTGGATGCCAAACATCTTCCCAAACCACAAGGTATCGATCTGGAGTAGACGCGTAACTGACAGCAAGTTTGGAAGGAGTGTGTAGATTTGAACCACTTTCGATAAGAATATCACTTGCATCCAAAACGTATCCTGAACCATCTACACGTCGACATTTTATGTCATAATATCCACTTGAGGTGTCATAATGTTCCCAAACCACCAGATATTGATCTTGTTTGCTATTGTACGCAACTTTTGGATAACGACGATCGGCGCCAACGCCAGCAGATATATAAAATTTTCCACCTATAAGTGTACCATTTACTGATACACGTTGAGCGATAATATCATCATTGCCAGCGCGGTCGTTGTACCAGACGACGAGATATTCTTGGCGTTGACTATTATATGCAACAGCAGGTAATGTCTCATCTAGCGAATTGTCATAAGATACTGTGATCATATTAAGGATGGCGACGCCTGCTTTTACACTTAAAGGAGTCGCAATTAATAAGAAAACGATTGCGAAACATAATGCCTTATAGTAGCTGAGAGTTTTGTTCATGGTTTACTCCTTGTTTATTATCAAAACAAGAATTTCAATTCGATCTAATAATGAATGACAACAATTGACCACTTTCTATATTGAACAAGACTATTGAATGAAAAAAACTAAACGATAATCCGATAACTCGATATAAAAATTATGAACTATTAATGATTATATATAATTTTTGACTAGACAAGTTTACAAATTTGTAAGGAGAAATCTATATCCTGCTTTTTTTTCGATAGAAAAAAAGCATATTTGCATTCCCGTCGAAGAGAGAATTGATCTGAACGATGCGTTTGTCTGTCGTCAAATACCAGAACATACTATAGCGATTGGAAAAGCAACCTTAGCACAGAGTCAATATCCGGAGATATAAGAAATCTGGCATGAAGACAATAGCATATCTGTGGCTCAACCATTTATTAACAAAACGGTTCTTTAAAATGAAGTAGGTGTGTTCCCTTTGGGAATGACATCTAATTCATATGGTGTCATTTGATAAACATAATAGTTCAACCAATTCGAGTAGAGTAGATGAGCATGACCTCTCCATTGCACCATTGGAGATTTACTCGGATCATCTTGCGGAAAATAGTTCTTTGGTATTTGAATATCCAATCCTTTCTTCAGATCGCGTTCATATTCATCTTTCAAAGTAAATGGATCATATTCTGAATGCCCAGTGATATAGAATTGTCGGCGGTCTTTTGATGCAATGATATAGACACCCGCTTCTTCGGAAGCAGCCAGGATATCCAAATCCTTGATCTTCTGAATATCAGCGTGTCGAATCTCCGTATGTCTGGAGTGTGGCGCGCAGAAATGATCATCAAATCCACGCAATAGCTTTTCATTTGCCGATAAGACGTGATGAGGATAAACGCCAAACATCTTTTGATCTAATGGATATTTGGGGATAGCATATCGGTGGTAAAGCGCGGCTTGAGCTGCCCAACATATATGGAATGTAGAATAGACATTCTCTTCACTCCAATCCAGGATTTCCTGCAATTCTCGCCAATAATTGACTTGCTTAAATTCTAAGTGCTCGACGGGCGCGCCAGTGATAATCAAGCCATCAAATTTCTGGTCGCGTACATGAGTTGGGTTTTGATAGAAGTCTAGCAAGTGTTGTTTCGATGTGTGTGTAGATGGATGGGAGAGTGTATTCAGCAGGGTGATCTCCACTTGCAAGGCGGAATTTCCTAACAACCGCAGTAATTGTGTTTCGGTGACGATCTTTGTGGGCATTAGATTGAGAATCGCTATTTTCAATGGACGAATATCTTGGCGTAAGGCACGTACTTCCCCCATAACAAAAATATTTTCTCTTTCTAATGTGTTTTTGGCTGGTAAATTTGCAGGTATGATGACAGGCATGATCTTCTCCTTTAATATTATTGAGCTGCTATGATTAATGCTTGATCCAGATCCCAGAGGAGATCTTCAATATCTTCTAATCCTACGCTTAGGCGAATGAAATCGGGGGAGACCCCGGCTTCTTCGAGTTGTTTGGTGTTGAGTTGACTATGGGTTGTGCTTGCAGGATGGATAGCCAGACTTCGCGAGTCTCCTAAGTTGGCTAGATGGCTAATAAGTTTCATATTGTCAATAAATTTCTTGCCAGCTTGTAAACCCCCTTTTATCCCGAAGCCCATAACCGCTCCGGCGCCCTTGGGAAAATATTTCTTTGCTAATTCATAGTCGTAGTGATCTGGTAATCCGGGGTACTTAACCCAATTGACGAGGTTGTGTTTGTGTAAGAACTCGGCAACTACTTGAGCGTTCTGAACATGTCGATCCATCCTTAAGCTCAATGTCTCTAGACCCAATAAGAATAACCAAGCGTTGAAGGGTGATTGGCAGGCGCCGATGTCTCGCATAGACTGAACGCGTGCTTTGGTTAGGAATGCTTGTTCTTTGAATTTGGTATAGACCATATTGTGGTTCGCAGGATCGGGATTTGTGAAGTTAGGAAATCGATCACTGCTTTGCCAATCAAAGTTCCCACTGTCGACAATGATGCCGCCAATTGCATTACCATGTCCGCCAATAAATTTTGTCGTCGAGTGCACAACAAGGTCAGCGCCCCACTCAAAAGGTCTGCATAGATAAGGACTTGCGAATGTGTTATCGATGACTAAAGGGATATGATTTTGTTTCGCGATCGATGCGACTTCTTGAAAAGGAAAGACATTGATCCCAGGATTACCAAGGCTTTCTCCCCAGATCAATTTTGTTTCCGGTCGAATGGCATCGGAAAATGCCTGAATGTCATTAGGGTTTATGAAAGTTGTCTGAATGCCAAATTTAGGGAATGTGTTTGCGAGTTGGCTGATCGTGCCGCCATAAAGCGTTGATGCAGCCACGATATGATCACCCGCTTCGCATAAAGTCATGATCAGGAGCGCTTGTGCTGCATGACCAGAGCTTGTAGCTAAAGCCCCGACGCCTCCTTCTAAATCAGCCATACGTGCTTCAAAAACGGCGTTGGTGGGATTTTGAATACGGCTATATATATTACCTTGTTCCTCGAGTGAAAAGAGACGTGCAGCGTGATCACTATCATTAAACACATAGGATGCTGTCTGATAAATCGGTGTAACGCTGGCGCCTGTGGTAGGATCTGGTTTTTGTCCAGCGTGCAGTTGTCGAGTTGTAAATCCAAATGGCTTTTCTCTTTTTATTTGCTTCATCGAGTTTTTTTCTCCTTTAGATCGTATTAATAAGAAAAGCGGATAGCCTGATAACAAATGCCAACCTCTTTGAAAGGTTTGGGATTTGCGAGAGGCTATCCGCCGTCTAGGTAAATATTGCTTTATTTTATTTCTTCGAGCCATTTTCCAAGACGATGGTTTTACCTCTCGCCTTGGGCATGGTCATAGTGTAAATAAATTGACTCATATGTTCACCATGGATTATTTTTCATCATTCTATGAGTAGTTGATACTCTTGTCAAGAGAAATTTACACATCAATTACAGAGAAAATATGATTGGTGAATGAATAAAGTAAAAAATCCCAAATTTATATGGTAAAATAATAAAAAATACTTGACCAGCATCGTGTTAAGATATAAAATTGACTTTCTGATTATAGCAATGATATGGATTCATCCTGAAAGCGCTTGAGAAAAACTCATGCGCTTAAATTTGTGTGTTAATAAGAAAATTACTCAACTCGCGCGAGGAGGCAATAAATAAGTGGAAACAAAAGGCTTAACCACACTCCGCATTAGTTTAGCTTCTCCTGAAATCATTCGTAGTTGGTCTTATGGTGAAGTTTTAAAACCGGAAACGATTAATTATCGACGATTGCGTCCAGAGAAAGATGGATTATTCTGTGAAGCAATTTTCGGTCCCACTAGAGATTGGCAGTGCTATTGTGGAAAATATAAGAATATTCGGTATAAGGGGATTATCTGTGATAAATGCGGTGTAGAAGTTACCCGTTCCTCTGTCCGGCGTGAACGTATGGGGCATATTGAACTCTCGGCGCCTGTAGCACATGTATGGTATACCCGCCGTATCCCTTCTTATCTTGGATTGCTCTTGGATATTTCTCGTAGAAACCTTGATCGTGTCCTTTACTTCGCTCAATATGTTGTCACCCATGTCGATGAAGATGCACGTCAAAAAGCGATTAAGCGGTTGGAAGAGCAAGAATCAATGGCAGAACGTGAGCAAACAACAAAAATCAATACCCGTATAGCCGAATTGAAAGCAGCCCGTGAGCAAGAATTAGAGAAGTATTCAGAGAAAGTACAATCAATCGAAATTGGATATGATGAGACTATCGCAGAGAAGCTCGAACCGATAATTCAAGCGGGACAACGTTTGGAATCAAACATTCGTGATGAAATGATGGGATCCGTTTCAAAAACAGCGATTCACTTTCCCGATACAGATATTGTGATTATAGAAGCGGGTGAGAATGTTGGAAATAAACACTTAAAGAATGTTCAGCAGGTTGTTAAGGAACGTCTCGATGAGATGGAGAATGAGCTTAAAGATCAAAAACAACGTAAACTTGAACATTTGAAATTAGAAAAAGAGAAGTCTAATGCTGAATTTGATCTAGAATTGGAAGACCTCAATCATCAACTTGATGAACAGACTACGCTTGCTTATCGCGAATTTGCGCAACAACGTGATGAGTTATTGGACCTTCAACCTTTGACTTTTATGGGTGAAAGCCGTTATAGAGAATTGAAATCGCGTTGGGGGCAAGTTTTCCGGGCGGATATGGGCGCTGAAGCTTTCTTAGATATTCTGCGTCGAATTGATTTGGAGAAATTAGCTGAAGACCTTTGGTACGAAGTACGTACCTCACGTAGTAAACAGAAACGTAAAAAAGCAACCAAGCGTTTAAAGGTTGTTGAGGCTTTTCGTCGTTCCGGGAATCGTCCCGAGTGGATGATCCTGACGGTTTTACCAGTTATTCCTCCTGATCTGCGACCAATGGTTCAATTGGATGGCGGACGTTTCGCCACATCCGATCTAAATGATCTTTATCGACGTGTGATCAATCGCAACAATCGCCTTAAAAGATTGTTAGAACTCGGAGCCCCGGATGTGATTGTGCGAAATGAAAAACGAATGCTTCAGGAAGCTGTCGACTCTTTGATCGATAACTCGCAACGTGGAAAAGCGCTTTCTCGTAGAGGTCGACGCGAATTGAAATCTTTAAGCGATATGCTCAAAGGTAAAAAGGGACGTTTCCGCCGCAACCTTTTAGGTAAACGAGTCGATTATTCCGGTCGTTCGGTGATCGTTGTGGGTCCCAGCCTAAAGCTTAACCAATGTGGATTACCAAAAACGATGGCTTTGGAATTATATAGACCATTTGTAATCTCTCGATTGGTCTCGCAGAGTTATGTAGCAAATGTGAAAGGGGCAAAGCGTTTTATTGAGCGGAACCGACCAGAAGTTTGGGAAGTCCTTGAGGATGTGATCAAAGATCGTCCAGTTCTACTCAATCGTGCACCTACCTTGCATCGACTGGGCATCCAAGCTTTTGAACCAATTTTGATTGAAGGCAGCGCTATTCAATTGCATCCCTTAGTAACCACTGCATTCAATGCTGACTTTGATGGGGATCAAATGGCTGTTCATGTTCCTCTGGCGGAAAAAGCAGTAAAAGAAGCTCGGAGTTTGATGCTTTCTTCAAAGAATCTCTTGAAGCCCGCTGATGGAGATCCGATCATTAGTCCAGGAAAAGATATGGTTCTGGGTGTGTATTATCTGACAAAGATCGATAATCTCCCACATAAGGGTGATGGCAGAATTTTTAGTAATTTGAATGAAGTTGAACTTGCGTACACCCTTTCGCAAGTTGAAATACATACCAAGATAAAGATATTGACCAATACATGGTATGACGATGAGGGGAATCGACTTACGAGTCCAGAAGAGAGAGTCATTGATACTACTTCAGGACGTGCAATATTTAATGCTATTTTACCTTCTGATGTCCAGTTTATTAATGAGACATTGGATAAAGGAAAAGTAAGAGATTTGGTTGCTGAGATATTCGAAATCAAAGGAGAGATTGATACTCCAGCGGTTGCTGATGCGATTAAAGATATCGGATTCCATTACGCAACACAATCGGGTTATTCACTGGCTGTATCGGATATTACTGTGCCGGAAGATAAAACCGAAATCGTCAATGATGCTCTTCGCAGAGCTGATGCAGTAACTCGAGACTTCCGACGTGGGTTGTTGACTGAGCAAGAGCAAAATGAACGTGTAATTGAAATTTGGCAGCAAACTACCAAGAAAGTTGGAGATGCAGTTAAAGACTCGATGGATCCAAATGGCAATCTTGCTGCACAAGCGATTTCTGGAGCAACCAAGGGTGGCTTTGGTCCTATTTCTCAACTTGCGGGAATGCGTGGTTTGATGGCAGATCCTTCAGGTCGTATCATTCCTTTGCCTATTCGTTCAAATTTCCGGGAAGGTCTTACAGCGCTAGAATACTTCATTTCGACTCATGGCGCTCGTAAAGGTCTGGCTGATACAGCGTTGCGAACTGCCGATGCTGGTTACTTGACCCGCCGTCTTGTCGATGTTGCCCAAGATATGATCATCAATGATGATGATTGCGGTACTGATGATTATATTGTGATCCGTAAGCAGGATGATGTGGCAAATCAATCGCTTAGTGCGCGATTATATGGACGATTAGTTGCCGGAAACGTCATCGATCCCAATACCGGAGAAATTATTGCAGAACGGAATGATATGCTTGATCATGATTTGGTTCGGCGTATTGTAAACACTGATGTGGAAGAGGTAAAAGTAAGATCGCCTCTTACATGTGAACTTAAACATGGTATTTGTGCTCGATGTTATGGTATGGAACTTGGTCGCGGAAAGATGGTGGAAGTAGGCGCAGCAGTCGGAACAGTAGCTGCCCAATCGATCGGTGAGCCAGGCACTCAATTAACCCTGCGTACATTTCATACGGGGGGTGTTGCCGCAGGAGGGGATATCACAACAGGTCTTCCAAGAGTTGAGGAGTTGTTTGAAGCGCGAAAAATGCCAAAAGGGGAGGCGGTGATCACCGAGATTGGTGGTGTTGTATCCATTGAGCAATCAGATCGTTATAGTGACCTACGAATTGCACTTGTGAAAGATAGCAAGATGATTGGCGATGAATATGAATTACCAGAAAAATACGAAATCGCTGTAAAAGATGGTGATGAAGTCAATCAAAATGATGTTCTTGCCTCTTTTGGAGATGGTGAAGAAATAATTACCATTACTGCACAAAATGGCGGCAGAATTCGTATTGAAGAATCAGATGGTAATCGTAGAGTTATTGTTTCTCACGAGGAATCGCAAGAAGCAGAATATGATATTCCAAGTACATCTCGCTTGGTTGTTAAAGATGGTGAACATGTAGAGGCTGGACAACAATTGACAGAAGGTTCTTTGAACCCTCATAGTATCTTACGAATACGTGGACGCCAAGCTTGCCAAATGTATCTACTGAGTGAGGTACAGAAAGTATATCGTTCTCAAGGACAAAATATCAATGATAAACACTTCGAGGTGATTATTAGAAAAATGATTTCCAAAGTTCAGATCACCCACCCTGGAAATGCTAAGGGTTATCTTCCTGGAGATCTCGTGGATTACCTGGAAATTCGAAAAATTAATGAGCAGTTACTAGAAAAAGGGAAGACTCCCGCGAAATTTATAGAGATTCTGTTGGGAATCACCAAAGCGTCATTGAACACAGAATCCTTCCTGTCTGCTGCGTCTTTCCAACACACGATCAAAGTGCTCGCGGGGGCAGCGATTTCTGCTTCAGAAGACCATTTGTTTGGTTTGAAAGAAAATGTTATCATTGGTAAGCTGATCCCAGCTGGAACAGGATTTGAGCGCGGAAGGTTTACTGAAAGCGAAACTCCTGAATATGAAAGTGGCGACCTTTTCTTGGAAGAATCTGATATGATCGATGATGAGGATTTCCTTTCAGAATTTGATGAGGATTCTATCGAATAATTGATCTTCGCTCCAAAAATTATTAAGGGAATATATTTGTTTGAGACTGTCTTGATCAATAAATAGGCAGTCTCTTTTGATTCTAAAGTTGGGATTTATGGCATAATGGTTATGTTTTTACATATAGATAGGCGTTGTCAAAATAGAATTATTGTAGATGAGTCGTTTATATTGAGTCTTAATAAATATCTGGAATTGTGATGAATTCAAATCTAGTTGATGGGAATGATCAAGAAATTTCAAAAAAGAAACCGCCTGATTCCCAAAACAAAAACTGGGGAGGAAAAACAATCCGATGGATAGTTATATATATTATATTGTTCTTCTCGATTGTGACTATTTCAGGGCTAGCTGGTTATCAATCAGGGCAGTATACGAAAGAATCTGTAGCTACGCAGGTACTTTTGTTATCTTTGGACGAGCAATATTCATTGGCTGTAGAAGATATTCAAGCTGAGTGTTACGAGATTGCTTTCCAAAGATTGGAATATATTCTCTCTAAGAATCCAACTTATCCGAATGCGACCGAACAATTGGCATTTGTGATTCAAATTCTCTATGCAACAGCTACACCTATCCCACCAACGCCAACAGCAACCTTTACACCTACTCGAGACTTAAGACCAATTGAGGATCTTTATAATCAATCACTTCAGTTCATTAAAGATCAAGCATGGACAGATGCGATTGACATTTTAACCACATTACGTACGGAGGATGAGACTTATTTAAGCACTCGAGTGGATGGACTGTTCTATCTCTCGTTGCGTTATCTTGGTGTTGAAAAGATTTGGCAAGACGGAGACCTGGAAGGTGGTCTTTATGATCTTTCTTTGGCAGAACGATTTGGACCATTAGATGTGCAAGCTTCCTCAGCGCGTGAATTTGCTCGATTATATATGATCGGCTTAAGTTTCTGGGAAGTATATCCAGAACAGGCGGTTTATTATTTCAAACAAGTATCAGACGCTGCCCCTGGATTACGAGACAGTTCCGGATGGACTGCATTAGAACGCTATCGATCTGTACTTATTCAGTATGACGATTATTTTGTTAGCAAAAAGGCTTGGTGTGATGCTCAAGTGCAGTACGAACGGGCAATGATGATCAGATCAGATGGAAATCTAGCTGAACTTCTCCAGGCGGTAATGTTTAAATGCTCACCTCCGACCTCTACACCGACTTACACGATTGTCGTTCCACCAACAACTACTCAGATTCCGCCTACTATTCCAGCTACGCCTGATACACCGACTGAGACAGAAACCACACAACCCATATTGCCAACGGAAACACAAACGACTACGCCTCCTGAAAATACTGAAGAAACTCCTTAATAATCAATCGTATTTGGATGCTTCAATGGATAATGTGAATCTTGAAATAAAACAAAAAAATAAAACCACAAAGATCGTTCCATTATTCTTATTGGTCGACTTCTTGTTCGCATTACTTTGCCTAGCGATGTTTGTTTCCTTTTTCGGAGTAAGAGAAATAACAATAAAGCTTTTGGACGTTGAAGATTATTTGCGACCTGTAATCGAAAAAGAAAACACCTCAACCGAAATTGGGATCGAGGGAACTGAAACGCCTTTAACTCAAGGATCTTATACGGGTGAAAATATCCCTGAAATTACGATCGACTCATGGGATGGCGCTGGGCGAGTCACGGTGCTTTTCTTGGGGGTGGATTATCGTGATTGGTCATCTGGGAAAGGACCTTCAAGATCAGATACGATGATACTTGTTACACTTGATCCTACGACAAAGGAAGCTGGTATGCTTTCAATTCCGCGTGATCTATGGGTTTCGATTCCTGGATTCGAACACGGTAAAATAAATACAGCTTATTATCTTGGAGATGCCTATCGGTTACCTGAAGGGGGTCCGGGTTTAGCTGTGGAAACGGTGGAATCTTTATTAGGAATACCGATAAATTATTACGCTCAAATTGATTTTAGCGCTTTTGTCAGATTCATTGATGAAATTGGAGGCGTAAAAATTAATGTACCTGAAGAGATCACCGTAGATTTACTAGGGTCAGGTTCAGCAACGAAGAAGACTCTCCAACCCGGGAAGCAGGTTCTACCGGGTGAATGGGCTTTGGCATATGCGCGTGCTCGTTATACCGGTGGGGGTGATTTTGATCGTGCCAAAAGACAACAGCAAGTGATTCTTGGGATTAGAGATAAGATCATCAGTTTAGATCAATTACCGACCTTGATCACCAAAGCTCCTTCACTATACAAGGAACTTTCTTCAGGCGTAAGGACAAATCTATCTCTAGATGAGGTAATCAAACTGGCTATGTTGGCACAGGAAGTACCTCTGGACAATATAAAACGTGGTTTTATTGGTGAGGATAATGTCTATTTCGGTTTTTCACCGGATGGATTGAGCATCTTGATCCCAATTCCAGATGATATCCATCTTTTACGTGATGAAATTTTTGCTTCTTCAGGCGTCTTGGTCCCAGAGACGGTGGGCAGTCCTGAAGAAAAAATGATTGCTGAGAATACGAGATTGGTGATTTATAATGCTAGTCATTTGGATGGCTTAGAAAACCGTACTGCAGATTTCTTACGAGATAAAGGATGTCGAATAGTTGAAGTTACAACTGCATCTGAGATTTATGCAAATACTACTATCATTGATCACACAGGTAGTCCGTATCTATTAAGTTTTCTGGTAGACTTATTATCGGTTCATCCAAGTAAAATAGTGATTGAATTTGACCCTGAGAACCAAGCTGATGTTGAGTTATTCTTGGGAATTGATTGGCAATCAAACAATATACTTCCTTAAGTGGTAGTAAAAGGATAAGGTTCTCAGAAGAAAGGAGATCAATATGTGTGGACGTTTCTCGCTGACACTTGACCCCAATCAACTTCGCCAGGAATTTGCCTGGCTTAATATCCCAGTGGATAATGCACCGCGCTATAATGTGGCTCCAAGTCAACCTGTTGCGGTTGTCCCTAATGATGGCAGGAAGCAAATTGATTATTTTTTGTGGGGATTGATTCCATCCTGGTCGAAGGATGCTTCAATTGGATATAGAATGATAAATGCCCGTGCAGAGACCGTAGCAGAAAAACCTTCCTTTCGGTCTGCTTTTCGTCGACGCCGCTGTCTGATCCCTGCGGATGGGTTTTATGAATGGCGTAAAGAAGATGATAAAAAGATTAAAACCCCTTATTATGTTTTTCTTAAGTCAAAGACCCCCTTTTTCTTTGCGGGTTTGTGGGAAAGCTGGGATTCACCAGACGGCTCGAATATATTATCATGCACAATTCTTACCACACAACCCAATGACTTGGTTGCTCCAATCCATGATCGAATGCCAGTAATTCTCGATCCAGAGTACTATGATTATTGGTTGACCCCAAATGAATTGAAACCATCTGATTTGAAGGGGTTACTGAAATCCTATCCTGCTGATCAAATGAGCGCCTACCCGGTCTCAACGATGGTCAATAACCCAGCGAATGATTCTATTGAGTGTATTAAACCAATCTAATCATCATGGAAGATATCATGTTCAATTTTGATGCTGTGTCCATACGAAATAATCCTTGGGGATCAAGGGTTACTCGTATTCTCAATGCCTCCTTGAATGCAGTTGAACCTTCTACTGCATTATCTCATTATGTTCATCGAGACGGGAATCTGCTCGTCATATCCGATCGAGTTTATCCTTTGGATGAATTTGAAAGTATTCTTTTAATTGGTTTCGGGAAAGCCAGTACACCTATGGCATATGGTATGGCGAAAATTTTAGGTGATCAATTAAACAGGGGTATCGTGATTACAAAAGAAGGCTATATCAAACCTGAGATCTTGTCTATAGAGCAGTTGCAGATTTTTGAAGCAGGTCACCCAATCCCCGACGAACGTGGTCTAGAAGCAACTCGGAAAGTCCAGGATTTGTTATCAACAACATGCGCAGCAGACCTTGTGATTTGCTTGATATCCGGTGGGGGTTCAGCTTTGCTTACAAGTCCAGCAACTGGATTGACTCTCGCTGAAATCCAAGAAATGACCAATCTGCTTTTGGATTGTGGCGCTACTATAAATGAAATAAATGTTTTAAGAAAACATGTCGATCAAGTCAAAGGTGGCGGCATAGTTGAAATGGCAGCTCCAGCTAAAGTTGTTTCTCTTATCTTATCCGATGTTGTTGGGGATCCACTTGATATTATTGCCTCCGGACCAACCGTTCTAGATCGATCAACTTATAAAGATGCAATAAAAATTATTGATTATTATGATATGAGAGCGAAATTACCGGTTTCAATCATCAAATTTCTTGAAGCTGGATTATTAGGAGAAGTACCTGAGACACCTAAACCTGAACCAAACTTATTCAAGGATGTCCAAAACGAGATTATTGGAAGCAATTATTTGGCTGCTAAAGCTGCGGTTGAGCAGGCAATCATCGATGGGTTCCGTGCACAAATATTAACTACTTTTTTACAGGGGGAGGCACGAGTAGCAGCAGATTTCTTGATGACCGTTCTTAAGCAAATCTCGATAAGTGGAGAACCTATCCAACGTCCTGCATGTGTTGTTGTTGGAGGAGAGACAACGGTAAAAATTCATGGAAATGGTTTAGGAGGACGAAATCAAGAACTTGCCTTGGCTTCTGTCGAATCAATCTCTGCATTAGAAAATATTGCCATAGTCACACTCGCCACTGATGGAGGTGATGGGCCTACCGATGCAGCTGGAGCGATTGTGACTAATCAGACGTTTGAGATGGCGATGAAGAAAAAACTGAACCCTAATGATTACTTATTGAATAATGATTCATATCATTTCTTTGAGCAACTGGGTGATTTATTAAAACCCGGACCAACAAACACAAATGTAAATGATTTGACTTTCCTTTTTGCTTTTGACTAGAAGATCGATAAACGATGCCCGCTAAACACCAACGAAGTTTTCGAATTCGTGCGAGTGAATGTGATGCAAATGGACATCTACATAGTTCAAACTATTTACGTTTTATGCAAGAAACCGCTTTTGATGCACTTGCTGAAGCAGGTTATGATTTAGAAAACCATCAAGGTCTGCAATATCACTGGTTAGTTCATGAGTCATACGTCCGTTTTCGAAAACCAATTTATTATAATGCTCGGATTATAGTTAATACCTGGCTGTCTGATATCAGGAAGCTAAGTACTCGTCGTATTTACGAATTTATCAACCATGGAGATCATCAATCATTAAACGAATTAGAATTTGAAAACGTAGTCGCTGATGGCTGGTCGGATTGGGTTTATATCGATGCTGGAACAAAGAAACCTGCTCGAATTCCATTGGAATATGCTCAGGTGTTTTTTCCTAAGGGTGTTCCAGATAAATCCCTCAGTAGAACTCTAATGCGTTTGCCCTCTTCTGCTCCTCAAGAAACGTATTCTATTCGATATAAAATCACCTTTGATGATTTAGATGTTATGCAGCACGTCAATAATGCACGTTATATGGATTTGATTAATCTGTGTGGGTTTAAAGCTATTGAAAATTATGGGTGGTCTTGGCAAAGATTAATCAATCATGGATTTGCTATCTATTTGTATGATTTCCATATTAAGTATATCCAACCAGCATTCTTAGATGATGAATTAGAGATCATAACCTGGCTAGCAAATGTGAAACGTTCGATGGCGACTCGGCACTTTATCGTCAAACGCGTTCATGATAATGCAACGATTGTGCGTGTCAATACGACAAGTGTGTGGATCAATACTCAAACATATCAAGTTGTACGGATACCTGAACAGATTATGCGCGACTTTTTTCCAAATATATCAAGATAATTTACTGCGTTTTCATTATTAGGGATACCTTTATACGAAACAGCTTTCCCCCTTTATTGGGAGATTATTTGGTTTATGAATGATAATAATTTGTAATTTTTTATTTCATTTACAATAATTTTGAAAGTATTAAGGAGCTGTAATTTCTTAGATGGTTACACTGAAAATAGAATTATTGTAGAAGTATGTAATCGCGGTATAATGAGCAACGCTTTTACATAAAGTAGAAGGAGAGTTAACGAATGGATTTCATAGGTAAATCGGTTATCGTTACAGGAGGGAGAAGTGGGATTGGATTTGCTATTGCGCAATTGTTTGTAAAAAAGGGCGCTCAAGTGATGATTGCCAGTCGTGATGAAGAGAAAGCGAAAAAAGTTGCACAGGAGATTATGTCTTCCAATGGTGGATCTTGTATAGCTTCCTACGTTGACGTCTCATATTTGGAAAGTGTGCAAGAATTAGTTCGTAAAACCGTGGCTGAATTTGGTAGTGTAGAGATATTAATAAATAATGCAGGAACAACTCGCGATACGTTAATTTTACGTATGAAAGAAGATGATTGGGATACAGTCATCGATACGAATTTAAAAGGAGCTTGGAATTGTTCCAAGGCAGTCCTACGACATATGATGAAACAGCGTTATGGAAGGATCATAAATATTTCATCCGTGTCGGGTTTAGCGGGTCAGGCTGGGCAAACTAATTATTCAGCCTCAAAAGCAGGTTTGATTGGTCTCACTAAATCTTTGGCGCGGGAAGTGGCAACTAGGAATATTACTGTAAATGCTGTCGCACCGGGCTTTGTCAGTACATCATTAACCGAAGGTTTAGCGCCTGATTTGAAAGAAACCATGCTGCAAATTATCCCTATGAATCGATGGGGTGAACCTGAGGAAATAGCTTATGCGGTTGCGTTTTTTGCTTCAGATGAAGCATCTTATATCACTGGTCAAGTTTTAAGCATTGATGGTGGTATGATGATGATGTGACCAACGATAAATTATGACCTATATAAAAGGTACATTTTGGAGAATTATCCCAAAACCATTTGATCAGATTTAATAGGAGGTATCTTGAACGAAAAAAGCATTATTCAAGAGTCAATGTTGACAGAAAAAAACAATCAAGGAAAAACGACGATCGCGCCAGAGGTTCTGCTCACGATTGTTCAATTGACAACTTTAGATGTCGAAGGTGTTTATCAGATGAGCAATTTTCCTGGCGCTGATAACCGGTTCCTTAAGCGTGTTCATGGTGAAGGGGTTCGCATCAATATTGAAGATGATATTGTTAATGTAGATCTATATATTATCCTTGAGAATAATGTCAACATTAGAGAGACGGGCTTGAGCGTACAGAGAGCAGTTGAAAGAGCGATCAATAAAATGGTTGGTATGAAGGCTGGTAGAATCAATATTCATGTTGAGGATATTTATTATCCAGATGATGCTAAGATTGAGTAAGCTGGAGTGGTTTATTAATTCATGAAGTCCCGCACCAAGGCACGTGGTATAGCGCTGCAAGCTTTATATGAGATTGATATTGTAGGACATCCTATCGGTAGGGTTCTAGAGCAACGTTTCAACGATAATGATTTAGATATTAGTCTGATAAGATTCACCCAAAATATCGTTCAGGGTGTGTATCCCCTTTTTGATACATTGGATTATCATATTGCAAAACATGCTCCGGAATGGCCCTTTGATCAGGTTGCGCCAATTGATCGAAATATCTTGAGGATCGCACTCTGGGAATTTGCTGTCTATAAAAAGACACCAATAAAAGTTGCAATCAATGAAGCTGTGGAATTAGCCAAGGTTTTTGGCTCTGATAGTACTCCTAGGTTTGTGAATGGTGTGTTAGGTAGTTTGGCTCAAGCTCAAAATGAGATTCAACAGGATTTGGATAATTATTTAGAAAAACATGCTGACGAACTCTTCCTTAAAAATACAGAAACAGAATAGTAGGAAATTTATATGGATTTCTTGGGTGTAGGTCCTTTAGAACTCTTCTTTATTGTTATTATTGCTCTTATCGTCCTCGGTCCTCATGATATGATTAAAGCTGGTCGAAATTTGGGGAGACTCCTAAGGAAAATAGTGACATCCCCGACCTGGAATGCAGTCCAACAAACATCACGCGATTTTAGGAATCTCCCAAATCGATTAATGCGAGAAGCTAGTCTAGAAGAAGAAATGAAGGAACTTAACAAAATAAAAGGAGATGTAGAAAAAATGGGTTCAATGGGGGTTACTCAGCTTAGTAAGAATGCAAAGGATATCAACAAAGAATTATCGGAAGTCGATAAAGATATCCAAAAAACACACCAAGAAGTCATGGATACACATAAAGATTTTTCAGCTTGGACAACTCCTCCTGTGATTGAATCCCCTTCTTCTCCGGTGATTAATTCAAAAGATCAAACGCTGGAAGACGTAGCAACTGATTTAAGTAGTGAGAAGAATAGACAATCGCGAGTTGAGCAACAAAATCGAGATAAAGATCCTTTGAAGGATTTTGCAAATAAACAAGAATTGGAAGGAAAATAAACAAAAGAGTCGTAATGAAAACCTTTCTAAAATCCTTGTGGCGAATCATTAGCGCTCCATTTCGATTGGTGTTTTGGATTATTCGAAGCATCTATAATTGGATTAAGGATAAGTATTTAGAAATATCAGCTATTTTTAAAGAAGACATTGAAGATGAACCGGTCGGCGAAGCATTCTCGAAAGCGATTGATAATCCTCACGAGCTTTTATATCATTTAGATGCTTTGCGAAAACACTTGTTTCGTTCTGTTGCTGCGTTAGCTTTAACGACTGCAGTAGCTTTCACGTTCAACCAAAAAATCCTGGAATTTCTGACTCGGCCAATTCCAGGGGGAATGGATTCAATGGTTGCGATTGAAGTAACTGAACCTATTGGAACTGTGATGCGAGTTTCACTCCTCACCGGATTCGCAGTTGCTTTTCCATATATTGCCTTAGAAATTTGGATGTTTGTTGCACCTGGACTTCATCTGCGTTCACGTTTATGGAGTCTATTAGCTATTCCAGTTGCAACTTTCTTTTTCCTTGGCGGGATGGCTTTTGCTTATTTTGTGATGTTACCTGCCGCACTTCCTTTTTTATTAAATTTCATGGGAATCGAAACCATTCCACGTCCTGCCTCTTATATCCAATTTATTACTACGATCCTCTTTTGGATTGGTGTAGCATTTGAGTTTCCACTGGTTATTTTCTTGTTGGCAAAAATTGGATTGATCCATGCAAAGACGCTTCAGCAACAATGGCGTGTTGCAATAGTTGTGATTGCTATCATTTCAGCGTTAATTACGCCCACCATTGATCCAGTGAATATGGCGCTTGTGATGGGACCAATGATATTTCTATACTTCTTCAGTATCTTCTTGGCAAAAATTGCCCGACGTGATCAGGAGGTTCGCTAGATTTTCAAAAGGTACTTCTAATAAATTTTTTCCCCACGAACCGAATAGGAATTACACGCGTTATTGGAGTTTTATAGATGAATTTAAAGTTTGATGATGATCATCGTTTGCATATCGATTCTCCTTTGGTGGCTGAATCATTGATGAATAAAAGTCTCATCAATAGCACCGAGATAAATCAAGTTTTTAAGCCGCTACTTGATCTTAACGTGATCAAATTAGGAGGGCATAACGTGAAATCGTGACCCAAAAAGAAGCTTTAGAACTATCTAAAGAAACCCAGACTATTTTAGAAGGTTTGGGAGGTACGAATGATGGATTAATTGGTGCACTTGCCGCAGCAGGTTTCTTTACTTATTTGGAAGAATATCGCTAAAGGTAAAATGATCCTAGAAAAAATTAGTTTCATCAGAGAAAGGTTCGATTAGGAACAATTCTTGCATCTTTTATAGTTGATCAATTTGAAATTTTTCAACAGATCGTTAGTGAATCATCTGATGTGATGATCTGTTGAGGAAGTAATGGAATGCAACAATCTAAAACTCGGAAAATATTATTATTGATTTTAGTCACAATTTTCTTAGGTGGGTGCAATCTCCCTGCATTAACCCCTGTTCCCAATTCTGGGCAAGATCAAAAAATAGACATCAGTTCTCTAAGTACCCCCTTACCACCCCCACCGGAAACTTTGATCAGCTTTCAAGTGCAAATTCCAGATGACACTCCAGAAGGGAATCAAATTCTGCTAACGATTTTAGATGATGTTACAAATTTTGTCTTGAATACTGAATTATACCCAATGTCTGCTTCTGAAAGTATTGATGAATCAGGTGAAGTATCATCTCCACCTATTTATACTTTGACCATTCCTGCATCAATTGGATCGACGATCAAATATCGCTATGAACGTGAATTTAATAATACCCGTATAGTAGAACATCTTAGCGATAATAACCCTGTTCATTATCGTCTTTTACAGGTTAGTGGGCAAACGACAGTCAGGGATATTATCAGCTCCTGGGCAGATAGTGAGTTTGACTCTCCTACAGGCTATATACAAGGACGTGTATTGGATGAAGAGAGCGGGAAAGGTGTTCCTTCTGTACTAGTAAGTGCAGGTGGAATGCAATCATTAACAAATTCAGAGGGAGTGTTCAAATTAGAGGGATTACCAGCAGGAGTTCATAATTTGGTAGCCTATGCAATGGATGGGACCTATAATACTTTTCAACAAGGCGCCCTAGTTGAAGTAGGTAATATTACCCCTGTGGAAATCCATCTAGAAATGAGAGAAACGGTCAGTATTGTATTTGTTGTGAAAGTCCCAGAGGATACTCCTCCGATTGTTCCTCTACGAATGGCAGGGAATCTTCATCAACTAGGAAATAGTTATGCACAATTAAATGGAGGTATGAGTGGGATCGTTGAAAATATGCCCGTTCTTAACATTCTCCCAGATGGAAGATATACAATTATTTTAGAATTACCGATAGGGGCAGATATTCGATATAAGTATACGTTAGGGGATGGTTTATGGAATGCAGAACATGATGAAGATGGGCGTTTTGTTATTCGTCAGTTGATTGTCCCAGGACAGAATACATTGGTGGAAGAAGAAGTTGAAACTTGGCAAGATAGTTTTGAGAATTCATTGACATTTGATGTTTATGTTCCTGGTGAAACCCCTCCTGAGGATACAATCTCCATTCAATTTAGCCCGATGTTAGGTTGGACGGAACCAATTCCAATGTGGAAGTTAGAGGATGACCGATGGGCGTATATTCTGTTTAGTCCTTTAAACCTTCCGGGAGAATTTCATTATCGATATTGTCGTAATGGTCAGTGTGGCAAGGCAGATGATATCCAAACACCTGGTTTATATGGACGTGGTCGTCCTCTGACCATAAGTCATGAACAATTAACTGTTCAAGATAGCGTCAGTATGTGGATCGATTGGGGAGGTATTCAGGAACCTTCGCAGGTAGGTGTATTGGTTGATCAACGTCCGAATGATTTTTGGGCAGGAGTAGAGATCGTCGGAGATTATCATCCCTCTTGGATGGCATATATGTCGTCAGCCTTCCAAGATGTGCAATCAATGAATGCAAATTGGGTAATTTTATCTCCATCTTGGAGCTATCCGAGCACAATTGCCTCTGGTTATTATCCAAGTTTAAAGGATATTCCAGGGCAGGATGCAATTTGGTTTGAGGCACTAGAAATTATTCGTTTGGCGCAAGACCGTAATTTGAAGGTCGGTTTATTTCCAAAAGTTAATCTCCCTCTGGATTCAGAAAGTTGGTGGATTGGAGCTGAGAAATCATCTGAATGGTGGCTGCATTGGTTTGAAAACTATAGCAATTTCATTATTAATTATGCTGATCTGGCAGAACAAACCGGCGCATCTGCTTTAATCATTGGAGGAGAATGGGTTCGTCCTGCATCACCAGTTGGAATACTTCCGGATGGTTCTTCTTCTGGAGTACCAGATGATTCTGAAGAACGCTGGCGTAGGTTATTCGCTGAAATTAGAAGTCGCTTTCGTGGTCGGTTAATCTGGGCAATGCCATATGAACACATTCATGAAGAAGATCCATTCTTGGATGATGTTGATATGGTTTACGTGCTTGTAAACAAAGAAGACTTGATTGATTCTACGAGTGGAACGATGGTCAATTATGACCGTTTTTTTGAATATCAATTACTTCCTTTTCATATCTTATCTGGGAAATCAATCATATTAGCTCTTGATTACCCCAGTGAACCCGACATGGTAAGCCAATCTAACATTTATAATAATTTCTTGGAAGCTGCAATGTCACGTAATTGGATCCACGGGTTTGTTTCGCGTGGATATTATCCCCCTGTTTCCGTGCAAGATAACTCGAGTTCGGTTAATGGAAAACCAGCCAGTGATTTATTAAGCCAATGGTTCTATCAACTTCTGGGGATACAGTAAAAATCCATTATTTGAACCATTAAACCATTTTATTCAAAGCATCGATAAGAATATCAATCTCATCCATATTGTTATAGGCTTGGATAGAGACTCGTAAGAGGTTCTTCCCTTTCCAGTTGATCAAAGGGACTTCAATTTTGAAATCTTGGTAAAGTCTTGCTTTCAGATCATCGATATCAACTTGGTCTGGAAGGATCACACTAAACATTTGTCCAAAGTTTTGATCAGGACATATAGGTTCTTGTTCAAGTAGAGTATTGATCTTTCGACGTGCTAGAATAGCTTGGGCGTGACAATTTTGCCTGACATTATCCCAACCATATTGGGTTTGGAATTCGATCGCGCTTGGCACAGTTAAGATAGCTGCCATATCACGCGTGCCTTGCCATTCATGATAATCAATATATTGTGAACCGGAAGGTATCTCACTCTCGTAACCCCAACTAACTACTAATGGATCAAGCCAAGCTTGCATATCCTTTTTTACAAATAGAAAGGCGCTGCCTTTTGGAGCTAGAAGCCATTTATGACATGCGCCAGTGTAGATATCAGCATTGATTTGTGTAAGGTCAACAGGGATTTGCCCTGGTGCGTGTGCGCCGTCAACAATACACAAAATGCTTTTTTCTTGAGCACGTTCGCAGATTTTTTCAACAGGAAATACGAGAGCAGTTGGACTTGTGATATGCGAAATGAAAATAACTTTTGTCTTTTCATTGACGAACTGCCAGAAATATTCAACAAAATCCTCTCTTATTCCTAAGGGTAGAGAAATCGGTACCTGTATATATCTCGCTCCCGTTCGTTTACAAACATAATGCCAAGTGCGGTCCATGGCGCCATATTCATGATTTGTGGTTAATATTTCATCTCCCGCTTGCAGCTTTATCCTTTTTCCATTCATATTCATCGAAATCGAAGTATTACCGATCAGATTTCTTGCTACCATATTGATTGCTGTGGTTGGATTTGGGAAATAGACAATTTCATCCGGCTCTGCATTTAGATGATTTGCCAGTTTGGTTCTTGATTCTTCTAGAAGTGATGTGATGCGTCTGCCTAAAAATTCTACAGGTTGCTTTTCAAGTTCTCTTTGCCAGAATTGGTATTTTTCTAAGACAGGAATGGGAGTAGCGCCGAAGGAGCCATGATTGAGGAATATGATATCAGGGTCAATCATAAATAGTTCTTTATATACGTTCAAGTTGGTTCTCCTTTGAAATCTCGTTGTACTGATTATTTATGAGTATAAGTAACAATTTGGTTTATGATAGCAGGTTTTTGGGGAAGAATATAGGTTGAAATTATTCTAAACATTCGTATAATAGAGTTAAGGGAATATTGATTAAAAAAGAGTAGGGGGTCTAGATATTAGTGATTGACATCTATTGGAGGGTGTGATGGCTACATATATCTTGCTTGGAACATTAACAGATGAAGGTCATGAAAAATTGCGTAAAAATCCCGAATGGGTCAATGAGGTTCGAAGTGATCTGGAAGCGATGGGTATCAAGGTGTTATCTCAATATGCTGTTTTAGGGGAATATGATATCGTTACGATTATTGATGCGCCGGATAATAAAACGGCTGTTCAGGTATCCTCACAACTGACTTTTAAAGAAAGCATCAAGATTATCACTTTGCCAGCTATACCTATACAAGATTTTGTATCAGCGCTGAAATAAACGGTTTACGATGTTTGAAAAACGGTCTAAACATTACGAAAAGTTCCCCTTTCTGACTCATATTGTCTTTTTCCTGGTTGTTTTAATTCTTGGAATGTCTTCTTGTATATCAGATAATTCTATGCCGAAAAAGACTGAACCTGATTCATTAATGGAAATCGTAACTTCAACTGTTGAAATATCTTCTATTGAAAATGCCAGAGAACGGATGGTTCAAGACACAATCATTAACAGAGGGATAAGTGATCCTGATGTTATTGCTGCAATGCGAGCTGTACCTCGGCATAAATTTGTTCCCGATCAATATTTAGATCAATCCTATGCAGATCATCCGCTACCTATCGGTTATGGTCAAACGATATCACAACCTTATATTGTCGCTTGGATGACCGAATTATTGGAACTTAATCCTGGAGAAAAGGTGCTGGAAATTGGGACTGGTTCTGGTTACCAAGCGGCAGTTCTGGCAGAAATGGGATTAGAAGTATATAGTATCGAGATCATTCCTGAGCTAGCTGAAAGGGCTGCTGAACTTCTTAGTGATCTTGGTTATATTAATGTGTATATTCGACAAGGAGATGGATATTACGGTTGGCTGGAAAAAGGTTTATTTGATGCGATCATTGTAACAGCATCGCCCGATCATTTACCTTCCCCATTAGTAACACAATTGGTGGATGGAGGTAGATTGGTAATCCCGATTGGTCCAAGAAGCGGTTTTCAATCCCTTTGGAAATTTGTCTATCAGAATGGTGAATTAAAAGCATATAATTTAGGTGGGGTTGCCTTTGTACCATTTACAGGCGAAGGAGTGGAGAGTAGTTCAACACCTGCATTAATTCCTACCCCTTGATGGGGATAAATCAAAGCTTCCATTTCATCGTAGAAAGAATAACTATACAAGCGCCTAAGTAGCAACTAGTGCCGATTATTAATACCCAGGAAAAACCAAAAGAGATAGACAGAAGAGCTGCAACTATCGAAGCTATCACAGATGAAGCTCCATTGACTGCCCAAATTTGTGCAATAGGTTGATCACTTCGGTTGCTATATAATGCTCCCATCCAGCGAAGTCCACCTGGGAATGCTACACCCATCGATAAGCCTATAGGGGCTAGAAATAATATCGTGAAAATAATTCTTGTAATCGAAGATGAACCGGGCATCGAATTAAAAAAGGTTTGCAGAAAAACAGTTGAAATCAATAAGATGATCACAAGCACCACAAGCATTTTGGTGGTTGATAACTTTTCACTTAACATACTGCCAACTCCTGAAGAAAGCAATATCGAAAATAGAACCACGGTTAGAGAGTATGATGGATGTCCAAGATACAGAATAAATGCTTGAATGAGTGGAATTTCAACGAGTAGAAAAGCAAAGCCAATAAGAGCAAAATATAGAATGATGATGTTTAGTTGTGATCTTTGTTTTGACTGATCAATGTGATCAAGTTTATTTTTTTCTTTATACAAGTTCTTATTAATTTGGTGGATAATGGCGGGTAAAAGGATGATCATTGAGGATAGAACACTAGCTAAGATTAATATTAATATGATCACAAAGTATCCTGCACCACCAAATGGTTGCCATGTTTTTCCGAGTTCAGCTAAAACTTGTCTGGATTGTGACCATTTAAAGTAATGGCTGAAAAAGGGTTGGTTATCGGTTGGTGGTTGAATATCATAAGTATAGTCACGGTAAAAAGCTTGACGATTAGAAGAATTAAGAAGCTGGTTAAACAATTGGTAATATAATGGTTTTGGCAAGATATTAAATCGATTGATTTCTTCAGGGGTTATATCCGGTAAATAGATCAAATCATAAGCAAGTTCTTTACAGAATTGACGTACTATTTCTAATTCATTATCTGTAAAGATACCGTTCTTGAGTATTACTGTACCAGTGTTAAAACTTCTGAATGCAAGGACTTGGTTGTTTGTTGATGCATTCTTTTCATCAAGCGCTGTTAAGGCTATGGCGAAGAGTCTTAATGTCTCACTGGGTGGTGTTTGTAACCAGCGTGTTGCGATCAACAGTCCATTTGGTTTTAAACTTGCTAATGCATCCTGAAATGCTTCAATAGTGTACCTATATTCTTCGGCTAGACTATATGCTCCTGATCGGACAGGATGATATGAATCATTGAGAGGCATAACAATAATATCAAATTGATTGGTTTTATTCCGAAGCGCGCTGCGACCGGTATCCTGAATTAGCTGGATTTTTTTATCTTCATATATATGTTTAGAGGTTGCTAGATTTAATGGATTTGGTTCAACTGCCGTGATGTGTGAAGCGCCAAGTTCCTTTGCTGCCAAAATCTCTAACCCCCCGCGTGGTTCGAGAATTAGAACTTCAGATGATGGATGAATGAGGTAAACAATTGCGGATGGTATGAAATTAAATATTTCAGGATCATATCCAGGGAGAATGATAGGGTTTAATTCATCTCCATCAACGAATAAACCATCTTCAGCAGGCGGTGGCTTTGTGTACCGATAACTCAATCCAGGGAAGCTGCGAATTCCTGAACTCCGCGCTAGATCAACTTTTGAAAAAGAATTCCATTGACTGAAGATGAGCTTAGTGTCGGGATATTGTAGGCTGTAAGACAAGCTTTTATATGGAGAGATCTTTAGCTCAAGCCAGCAAAAAGATTTACCCGTAATTATACGTAATCCCAAATCTAAGGTCACAAAACAAATCATAGATCCCGTGAGCAGGATTACACAGATTTGTGTAAAAGAAGATTTACTTATCGGTTGTTTATTTATCCTTATTATCGAAAAGACAGTCGCAAGCGCAGCGATGCCACCACTTAAAAGCGCTGTACCCTCTCCACCGAATAATGGTGGTGTAAATAATGCGATCATACAGCCTAAGGCAGAGCCAGAAAGGTTGATACCATAAGTTAGTCCAGCCTTACTAACCGATCTTGAGAGTAATATCCCGACCGATAATCCACTGAAAAAGAATGGTGTGGATAGGGCGATATAGTGGATGATCAATCTCAGGACTTGTTCATGATCCCAAGCGATACTAAATGAGTCAAATGGTAACAAGTTGATAATTAAAAAAGAACCAACCATAGAAATGCTGGTTGCTAAGGATAGATAAGATAGAGATTTTTCAGGTGGAGCAAAGCTTATTTTGGGAAATATTGCAAGGAGGGTTCCACTTGCTCCAAAGCCTAATAAGGCTATGCTAACGATCATAAAGGCAAAATGATAGAATTGTGCTACTGAAAAAAGGCGTGATAGATTGAGCTCAAACGCAAGTGTGGCGGTTGACAAAAGAAACAAGGTAGTATACAGATTCCAGGAAATTGAGTAAGGATAAGTTTCGTTCTTTTTCATTTTACTTCTCGATAACTCTCATTAAGAGTATATCTTAAAAGCTTTTTTTTCTTGAAATTTTAAAAATGAGCAACGAATTTGAAAGCTTTGCTTGACGGAAGGTTATCGCGCTTGTAAAATCAATTCAGTTAGTGAATTAGGTTTTTGTAGAGAGAAGTCTTTAGGAGTCTCTAATGCGTTTTGGATATTTTGATGATCAGAATCAAGAATATGTGATCACTCAACCGGATACACCATTGCCATGGATCAATTATTTGGGATGTGAGAATTTCTTCGGATTGATTTCGAATACAGCTGGAGGATATTCTTTCTATCGCGATGCTCGGTTAAGAAGAGTGACTAGATATCGTTATAATCAAGTTCCGTTAGATCAAACAGGAAGAATTATTTACTTACGTGATAATGATAAGGGAATATTCTGGTCACCAACATGGCAGCCCACACAAGACGACTTGGATCAATACGAATGCCGTCATGGTTTAGGCTACACAAAAATCACATCACAGAAATATGGCATAACAGCCTCTATTCGTTATTTTATCCCGATGGGTGAGAATCTTGAAGTATGGGAATTAGATCTAACTAATCATAATAATCAAGCCATTGACATGACTGTTTTCCCGTATATTGAGTTCTGTTTATGGGATGCTTTCGATGATATGACGAATTTCCAACGTAACTTTAATACAGCAGAAGTTGAAGTTCAAGATCATATTATCTTTCACAAAACCGAATATCGGGAGCGTCGTAATCATTTTGCTTATTTGGCTTGCTCTGCTGCTGTGAGTGGTTTTGATACACAACGTCAAGATTTTCTTGGAGCTTATCGAGGTGTCGCCAATCCAGAAGCGGTTGAAAGAGGACATTGTAAGAACTCAATCGCCCATGGTTGGGATCCTATTGCTGCTCAGGAGATAAGAACTCCTCTTTATCCTGGTGAGACTCGCAAAATTATCTTCTTGCTCGGATATTTCGAGAATCCAAATGATGAGAAATTTGACTCAGCTAATGGTTTGATCATAGACAAAAAATATGTATTACCGGTTATTACACATTATCTAAACCAAAAAAATGTGGAAGATGCATTTGACCGACTTCAAACACATTGGAAAAATCTGTTAGATAAATTTCAAGTGACAACACCTGATCTTCATACGAATCGCATGGTCAATATTTGGAATGCCTATCAATGTATGGTTACATTTAATCTTTCTCGGTCAGCATCCTATTTTGAATCTGGTATTGGGCGAAGTATGGGTTTCCGGGATTCGAATCAGGATCTACTTGGTTTTGTGCATATGATTCCAGAAAGCGCTCGATCGCGTATACTGGATTTAGCAGCAACTCAATTGGAATCAGGGGGCGCTTTTCATCAATATCAACCTTTAACCAAACGAGGCAATAATGATATCGGCAGTAATTTTAACGATGATCCTTTATGGTTGGTATTGGGGGTGGCAAGTTATTTGAAAGAGAGTGGTGATTGGTCGATCCTTGAAGAATTGGTACCATTTGAAAATATTGTTGGCAGTGAAGCAACTTTATACAATCATCTTCGACGCAGTATTGATTATATATTAGACCGGTTAGGATCGCATGGGCTACCGTTGATTGGACGTGCAGATTGGAATGATTGTTTGAATTTGAATGCTTTCACAGAAAAACCAGGGGAGTCTTTCCAAACGACAACAAATAAAGAAGGCAAGGTAGCTGAATCGATTTTCATTGCTGGTTTGTTTGTGATCGCTGTTAGAGAAATGGAAGTGATATCCCGAATAACAAATCGAGAAATTGATGAGCTTTATTATCAAGAACTTGTTAAAAAAATGGAAGATACAATCCTAAAGTTTGGCTGGGATGGTAATTGGTTCCTGCGCGCTTACGATAATAATGGGGATGTCATCGGATCAAATCATTGTGATGAAGGAAAAATCTTCATTGAGCCGCAAGGAATTTGCATTATGGCTGGGATTGGTATTGAGGATGGTAAAGCAAAAAAAGCGCTTTCTTCAGTAAAGGAACATCTCTCTACTCCACATGGTATTCTTGTGCTACAACCAGCTTACTCCCGGTATTATTTAAACCTGGGCGAGATTTCCACATACCCTCCTGGTTATAAAGAGAATGCTGGGATTTTCTGTCATACGAATCCATGGATTATGATCGCTGCCACACGACTTGGAGATGGGGATACAGCCTTTGATTATTATCTACGAATAAATCCTTCCAATAGGGAGGAAATTAGTCAGATTCATCGTTGTGAGCCATATGTATATGCTCAGATGATTGCTGGTAGAGATGCTCCTTCTTTTGGAGAGGCAAAGAATTCGTGGTTGACCGGTACTGCAGCTTGGAATTACGTTGCAATAACACAGGCGATCCTTGGAATTCAACCCGATTATGATGGTTTGAGGATTTCTCCAGTGATTCCTAAGGATTGGGATGGGTTCAAGGTAAGACGAACTTTCCGAGGAGTTACTTATGACATTTCCGTAAAGAGAATTGGAACCGGTAATAAAACTGAAATCACTGCTGATGGACAAAAAATCAAAGGTAACCAATTACCGATAGTGTCCAAAAAAATGGAACCAGTAATTGTCGAAGTCTTGCTTTCATAATTAAATTACTTTTTTATGTAATTGTATTGATATATGGTATTATGGATACATGCAAAAGATCGTAAGTGAAGAAGAAATGATAACAAAAAAGACATACCACGTACTTGTTGTGATCTCGGCTGATGTTGAGTGGCAGGTTTTCAAATCCCAATTTCGGAATATCATTTTAAAAGAAATGCCTTATGGTGAGTTTTTTGAAGCATATTTACCGGGGTTGATAACCCCGATCCTTTTTTTGCACGGTGGCTGGGGGAAAATCTCGGCAGCAGGATCAATGCAATATGCCATAGATCGTTGGCAACCTAAACTGATAATCAATTTAGGAACGTGTGGGGGTTTTGCTGGCGATGTTGATCATCAAGAGATTTTATTAATCGAAAAAACGATTGTCTACGACATTATCGAGCAAATGTCAGATTACGAGGATCATATAAAGCATTATACAACTGAGGTTGATTTATCTTGGTTCCCACCTCCTTATCCACATCCTGTGAAACGTACATTAATGGTTTCAGGTGATCGTGACTTATTGGTGGAAGAGATTCCAAACTTAAAAGACCGCTTTGGTGCAATAGCTGGCGATTGGGAGTCAGGCGCTATCGCTTATGTCGCAAACAGAAATCGTGTAAAGTTGCTTATTCTACGTGGTGTATCGGATATTGTTGGTCATAAGGGAAGCCATGCATACGGAAATATTAAGTATTTTCAGGAATCAGCAGAGAAAATCCTAAAAATTTTATTAAGCAACTTACCTGATTGGATTAATGCATGCAACCTATTATAAAAATCAATTTGGATCATGAAGAAATAAAGCTTATAGATATTCCAGAAGACTGGAAAGTAGATTATCTTGGAGGAGCATCTTTAGGTGCTAGGATAATATATGATTACCTCAGTCCTGGATTAGATCCGCTCTCTTCTGAAATGCCAATCTTATTCTTGCCTGGTCTTCTTACCGGGACGTTGGGACCTTCCGTGGGTCGTTTTGTGGTTTGTGGGCGTTCACCGGCAACCAATTTATGGGGGGAATCAAATTGCGGTGGTTTTTGGGGACCAGAATTACGGAAGGTTGGTTTCGATGGTGTGTGGATTGAGGGTAAAGCAGACAAGCCAGTTTATCTGTGGATCAAAAATGGTCATGTGGAAATCAGAGATGCTCGTCATCTTTGGGGGTTGGATACTGACCAGGCTAAAGAATCCATCCATGAAGAACTAAAGAACAGAATAGCTCATATAGCGATTATTGCAGAGCAGGAGAAGCGTTGATCCCATTTGCAGTAATTTTATGTGATCATGGTAGGGTAGCAGGTAGAACTGGAATGGGCGCTTTGATGGGATCAAAGAATCTCAAAGCAATTGCTGTACAAGGGAGTAATAAAATTCCCCTTTATGATCCACAAAGTTACAATACACTTCGCAGTAATTTAAATCATGCCTTACGCGCTGATGAAATGACACAGGTACTCAATGAGTTAGGAACGTGATCATTATGGATTGGATACCATCAGTATGAGTAACGCGATAGGATTAGCTTTCCATCTATATGAAATGGGTGCGATCAATAAAGAGGATACCGGTGGATTAGCATTGGAATGGGGAAACGCAGATGTTGTTGAACCTTTGATCGATCTTACTCTAGAAAGAAAAGGAATTGGAGAATTATTATCCCAAGGTTCACATTTATTCGGGAAGCATTTTGGTTATGAAGAGGAAGCAGTCCAGGTAAATGGTTTGGAGGTCCCACATCATGATCCACGTGGAGCATCTGGGATGGCTTTGGTCTATGCAACATCACCGCGAGGCGCTTGTCACAATCAATCAGATTATTTCTTTGTGGATGTCGGTCAGGTAGAACCGACATTGGGGATGGACTTTTTCTCACCTCATGATGGCGCCAAGAAGGCGATTAATGTTAAGAAACATCAAGATTGGCGGACTATTTTTAATTCTTTAGTGATGTGTCTATTTGCAAACTTAGAACCGCAAAATGTTCTTGATTTGATCCGATTAACGAGTGGAGTCGATTGGTCAGTTAATGATATGCTCCTGGCAGGCGAGAGAGTTTGGAACTTAAAACGGAGCATTAATAATCGTTTGGGTTTAGGTCGATCAAATGATCGGCTGCCAAAAACTTTTCTACAAGCTTTTCAGGATGATGAAGAAGGTGAATCTTTTATACCAGATTTTGAAGCTATGTTAGAGTCCTATAATGAGGCGCGTGATTGGAATATGGAAAGTGGTTTTCCAAATCCCAATAAACTAGCAGTATTAAATCTGGATTTTGCAATCAAAGATCTGTATAGTCAAGGATAAGTTCTTGTGTTGAGGAAAAAGTCGAAGATCTTTTGGTTTTGCTTGTTCTTGGTGTGTGTAACGATGGGGATATATTGGATATTTTCTAATTGGGAAATTCTTATTACTTCCGAGAACGATAAAGATCAATCTTCGGTTATCTTAACCTATGCAGTAAGTGAAATTACAGGTATCAAATTAGAGACAAAGGTCGAAGAGATTTCTCTTTCAGGTGAATTGGTCGAATCGTATGCAGAGATCTCAGGGTTAGCATGGTTTGAAGATAATCTAATTCTTCTACCTCAATATCCTTATCGAATGGGGAATGGTGAGTCAAGTTTATTATTCTCTATCCCTAAGGATGAGATTATGAAGACCTTGTTGAGTGATTCAAAACAACCCATACAACCCAACCCAATCATTCTAAAAGGTGATAAATTTGATTGGGGGGAGATGAAATTTGAGGGTTATGAAGCGATTGTCTTCAACGATCGGCAGGTTTTCTTAGCGATAGAAGCTAGGGTTGATGGTGAAATGCGAGGATATCTCATATCCGGATCAATCAAATCGGATATGAGTGAAATTATGCTTGAAGCTGAGAGTATGACGGAAACGCCTTTGCCTCTTGATCTTGATAACATGAGTAACGAAGCCCTTCTTATATTTGATGACCTGTTATATGTTTTTTATGAAGTGAATGGAAATCTGAACCCTAATCCCTCTGTTTTGGTTTATGATATGGGTTTGTCGTATATGGGCTCTATTGATATTGCTTCTTTGGAATACCGAATCACAGATGCAACGGAAGTAGATAGCCAAAATCGTTTTTGGGTGATCAATTATTTTTACCCGGGGGAAGAATTCTTAAAACCTGAGGTTGATCCGTTGATGGAGATTTTCCCCGAGGGGATTAGTCATCAGGGTTCGGAAAATGTGGAACGATTAGTTGAACTCCAAATCAACGCTAATGGGATCTATTTATCCGATACACGACCGATACAATTGGTATTACAATCTGACGGTGAGGGTCGCAACTGGGAGGGGATTGTCAGGTTAGATGATTTAGGATTTCTTTTGGTAACAGATAAATATCCTAGGACTATCTTGGCTTTTGTTGCCTATCCATAAATGGTTGTAAGTACTTGTTTGGTAAAGAAGGAGAATAAATGAAATATGTAAGTGTTCAAGAAGTTGTTGCAATCGAGAAAGAAGCTGATCAAAAAGGCTTTACTTATTCGATGATGATGGAAAACGCGGGGAAAGGATTGGCTGATGTTATTCAGGATAAGTATTTCGATATCGAAAATAAGTCGATACTAGGATTAATAGGTTCGGGAAATAACGGCGGTGATACACTGGTGGCATTGGATTATCTGAACAAGAATGGATGGCAGGCGACAGCCCTGATCATTCGCCCGCGCGAACCTGGTGATCCTTTGATCGATCGATTTGAAGCGTCTGGTGGAAAATTACTTCGTTTGAATGGCAAATTCTCCAAAGAAAACCTCAAAAAACTTTTAGAAGATAATTATGTCATCTTGGATGGAATACTAGGTACGGGAATTCGTTTGCCATTGAAAGAAGAATTAGCTAAATTGATGGGTTATATCTCTTCACAAATTGAGCTAATGGAAGAACCACCGATTATCGTGGCTGTAGATTGCCCATCAGGAGTGGATTGTGATAGTGGCGAGAGTGCGAAAGAATGCTTGCATGCTGATCTAACGGTCACTATGGCAGCGATCAAACAAGGTTTACTGAAATTCCCAGCTTATGAATTAGCTGGTGAAATACAGGTTGTATCAATCGGTTTACCATCGGATGGAGATGACCTTCAGGCATGGAAAGATGTAAAAACCTTCATTCCAGATCAATCTTGGGTTAAAAACGTTCTACCTGATCGCCCTTTGGATAGTCATAAAGGAACCTTCGGGACTGCATTAATCGTGGCAGGATCGGTAAATTACACCGGTGCAGCATATCTAGCTGGAAGAGCAGCTTATCTTTCTGGTGTAGGTTTGGTCACGTTGGCTGTTCCAAATCCAATCCATACAATTTTAGCGGGTCAGATCCCGGAAGCCACCTGGCTGATCCTACCGCATGAGATCGGTGTTATTGCTGAGTCTGCAGCAGATGTCGTTCATCATAACCTTGAGCGAACAACTGCCCTCCTGGTGGGACCTGGTTTTGGGATGGAGGAAACAACGGGTGAGTTTATTAGACGCCTTCTAGTGAATTCAATCTCGAAGAATATTCGTTCAATGGGATTTCTGAGTAAAACAGAAAAAATGGATCCGGATGATGAAAAACACTTGCCTCCGTTGGTTATTGATGCAGATGGATTAAAACTCCTTAAACGAATACCTGATTGGGCAAAAGCGATCCCAGGCGAGGCGGTTCTAACACCGCATCCAGGGGAAATGTCATTCTTGACTGGCTTGCCTGTTAAGGAAATTCAAACTGATAGAATTGGTGCTGCTAAGAACTGGAGCAAAGAATGGGGACATATTGTCGTTCTAAAAGGAGCCTTTACTGTGATATGTTCTCCTGATGGAGAATGTGCGATTATACCGGTTGCCTCTCCATCTCTAGCGCGTGCTGGAAGTGGAGATGTCCTGGCTGGGATTATTGTTGGTTTACGTGCACAAGGCGTATCCGCTTTTGATGCAGCGGTAGCTGGCGCTTGGATTCATGCACAAGCTGGTTTGATGGCAGCAAATGAAATCGGGAATACCTATTCAGTTTTAGCAGGAGATATTTTAGAAGCAATATCTGATGTTTTTAGTGAGATGTTTTCTTAATTAGAAGAAAGCTATCTAAATAAAACTGGATAGCTTTCTTTTCTAAATTTTTAGTGAAGAGAGGATGCATTTTATGCAGCTGCAGAATCTTCTTCAGGTTTATCTTCAACAATCACGACGTCTTCTGAGCGTTTTTGTCCAGTAGTTTTAAGATTTTCTTGGACTTCAAGCGCTCGATCTTTAACCATTCTCGCTAACTCATCGGTTCGCACACGTAATTCGTCCAATGATTTATCAGCTTTTAAACGCGCTTCTTCAACTGCTTTTTCAGCTCTTAATCGAGCATCGGTGCCATATTCAACAGCACGATCTTTGATCTCAATTCCTTTTTCTCGGATTATTCGTTGGGTTTCTTCGCCTGATTGAGGGGCTAAAAGCAAAGCTACCGCTGCTCCTACTAAACTACCAATTGTTAAACCTGCAAGAAAAACTCCAAAATCACTATTTTTTTCTGTCATCACTTATTCTCCTTTCATATTTTTTCCTGGTTTTGATTTTTTCATTAAACCGAGCGCTTTAAATAATTGTGAAAGACCAGCTAAATATTCATTCAATTTAATTACTGGTTCTGTTAAATTGTCACTAAGAAATACAGTTGTGCCTCGTAGATTACTGATTGTAATATTTAACGAATCTAAGATCGGACGAAGCTCATTTTGGATCAGATTTATTAACCGTGCAAGTTGAATTATTAGGATTATTAAAACAAACGTAGTTAGAAGAGAAGCCAATCCCATGAAGATAATAAAGATATCTCTTACACGAGCTGTATCAGTGCTTGGTTGTGCAAGCCAAATGATACTTGCGATGGATGCAATGAATAGAACAACAATACCTATGATCACTCCAATCAGAGTCCTACGTTGTTCAGAGCTTAATTCCTGATTTGATTGACTAGGTTGTTTTGAACCTAGCGTATCAATATTGTCGGATTCTGATATTGTTGAATCGAAATTTGATTCTATTGTTGATAAGCTAGATAGCTCATCTTTTTGTTCCAATTTTTTGTGTTCGTTTTCCATATTACTCCACTGATCCCTATATTTTATATTTTATTATATCATGTGATAGCGGATGACTATGTAAATAATCTATCAGATTCTTTTCCTACGTGTACCCTTCTCTTGTCTTTAATGTAGCAAGAATGATAATTTCATTTTCTGAGACCATAATCTCTGTAGAAATCAGACGTTCATCATTAAGCCAAAAATCGCGTATTTTGTCAAATGGTTGATTTGTCTGTACTTTATGGAGTGGAGTTATTCCATCAAGAATGATCATGCCTCCAGGACGTAGCGCTTTTAGGAATAATTCTGGTTCTGTATCTCTTGCAGAAGTAGGGCTGGCATAGAACATGGAGAACTGCCAATAGGTTAGGAATTCACGCCATTTACTATGAATGACTCGCACATTGAGCATTGGAGAAAAGAGCGCTCCAGCGGTTGCTGCTGCAGCTAAGTTTGATTCAACAATGAAAAAAGATGTTGCGGGTGAGATTGAGTTTGCGAGCCAAGCAGACGCAACAGAACAGCCAGAGCCAATTTCTCCAATTACACCGCTGGGTATTTGAGCGGCTAGAATTTGAAGAATACGTCCTGTTTGGTCGCTACAATACTTAACCTTTCCAATTTGCTTAGCTAAGTTCTTCGCTCTTTTTACAAGGGGAGGAATTGTAGTTAGTGCACGATATTCAGTCATAATAATTCTCCAAAATTTATCATCGTTCTGATTAACATGCTGTAAAGAAAACGAAATAATCCTCCGCTATTTTTAGAACCAGCAAGAATTACAAAGAAAAAAATAGAAAGGATGTTAATCCTAATTCTGGTAGTAATTATTCTGGTTTTGACAGCGTATTGATTTGATTTACGATATCAGAAAACTCAGATTTCATTCTTGAATGACAACGTGACTCAAGAATTTCATCTAACGATTCATAATACCACAAGGTTCCATCTCGACCACCAGTAAACCTTTCCCAGATATCCTTACTATTGCTCTTGAGATCTGCAAGAATGGAGCGAGCATTATGCAGTTTATCAGCCATCGAGACTAATATGATATCTTTATCGGCGCTCTTTAAATGCTCGAGATAGGCTTCCTTTCTCTGTCGCCAGGGTGGTTTTGGTGTTTCAAATGAGTCTGAACATCCTTCGACGATATATGCTACACGGTCGCCAAATTTTTCTTTAATCTCATTTAAGGTTTTCATACCTCCTTGATCTTCGACTGCATCGTGAAGCAAAGCAGCTATTGCTTGATCCTCATCACCACCACTTTCTAGAACCAGAGCTGAAACGCTTAACAAATGGGTGAGATAAGGAATTGAGCTCCCTTTCCTAACTTGATTGCTATGCAATCGAGCAGCATATAAGAGGGCATCCTCATAGCGTTGGGTGAGAATATTCTGATTTGACAAACTGATTATTTCATCCTTTCCCCTAGATTGGGATAGTTAGACTTTCTAGATCGCGTGGATAATAGGTCAATACCTCATGTCCGTTATCGGTAATTAATACAGTATCGGAATGTCGAAAACCTCCAACCTCTGGATGGTATAATCCAGGCTCGATTGTAAATACCATGCCGGGTTTTATTTCGGTGTTATCTCCAATATCTAAGAAAGGACTTTCATGATATCTAAGACCAATGGCATGTCCGGTGTGATGTTTCCACAAAGGGGTTAGATCATGATCTTGATAATACTTCCGCATAGTTATATCCACTATTGAACATGGGATGCCGGGTTTGAGCATATCGATAGCTAGTTCCTGAAGTGTGAGCATTTGATCAAATAATCGTTTTTGAGAATCGTTTGCTGGTCCAATAACCATTGTTCGTTCTAATTCAGAATTATATCCCCAAACGGGAGCATTTGCTCCACTAACGAGAACATCCCCAGCTTGAAGTACGCTATTGTTAGCAAGAGCATGTGGAATTGCTGCGTTTCTGCCTATTTGTCCGCGATAATCCGCGCTTACCCCAGAAACAAATGCATTTTGGGAGCGATAGATGGGTCCGATTGCACCCAACATACTTAAAGTAGCTTCGTTGCTCGCTCGTAAACTCACTTCCGTTTCCGTTTTTCCAGGAGTGGTATATCTTTGTAATAAGGAATGTGCCAGATTAGACCATTTGATACTCTCTTTAATCAGTTCAATCTCATGGATGCTCTTCACCATCAATTGGTCTTCGATGAATTCTGTAACCTGTAATGGAGGGGCGCTTAAAATTTCTTGCAGTCCTGGACCTCGGTATCCAAAGATCCAGGGATAGCCATTTTGATCAGAAGCATAAGGAGCATGGATACCAAGTTCTTTAAGCGCCTCACCTAGTTTGAGCATGGGATGGATTTCGTTCGGATATTCCTGGTAATAAACTACTTGATCAATATTGGCGAGTGAATGAGCATGTTCCCATTCCAACCTGGGGACGAATAACGACTTCTCTCCTTTGGAATTCATTAAAAATGCGATTGGACGTTCAGTAGGAATAAAAGCAAATCCTGAATAATATTGAATGTAGGAATCTGTAAATAAAACGATTCCAGTCACCTTTTTTAAGTTCAAATTAGAAAGCAAAAGGTTGGATCTGGAAATATATTCATTCGCAGGAATGGAAAGGGAGGTTTTTTTCATTTGTCCTCATTAATAATTTCAAATTCCCTGGTTATTGTAACACCTTTTCTGAGAGTATTGCTGACTGAACAATATTTCTCTTCTGAAAGCTGGATGGCTTTCTCAAGTTTTTCAGGGTCGATTGCTCCTTTAGCTTCAAAACGAAGATGTATATTGGTGTAATTATAAGGTGGTTCAGATAAATTTTCACCTGAACAGACCACTTTTAAATCTTCTAATGGTTGACGTTGTTTCGTCAATATCTCAATGACATCATAAGCAGTACAAGAAGCTACGCTTAGTAATAATAATTCAGATGGTTTTACACCGCTCCATTTGTATTCAGGATCAGGGGAAGGACCGATCACGATAGAGATTCCATTAGAATCACTTCCTACCATCATTTTTCCATCAACCCATCTAATTTTAATAGCTGCCATCTTCCTCTCCAATGAATTAGATTTTTAGAACAAAAATGTTTAAGTTTATTTCTGACAAAAAATTATGCTGGACTTACAGATAGAAGAATATCTTCTATTTGTGTGGCTACATTTTCATTTTCAGGGAATTCTGAACGACTTAACATCAATTGATTCATGATTCGTCGTAAAATTCCAGGATTGATTTTTGCCAATTCTAATGTGATTTTGTACCACATTTTCCGTAAATCAGGATCAGGATGTGACGCTGCATACACTGCGATTTGTGCAGGCGATGCCATGCTCAAGTTCCAGGCATTGACATTAATATCCAACTCTCTACCAGCGTTTGACCAATAATAAGCTAGCATTGGATTGATCAATCCACGCATACGGCTCCATAAAACATCCCCTTCTTGTACCAGGGAAAAGAAAGCCAGGTAATAAGGACGAGCGCTGGCATAATCACGGTTGACTTGTGATAATTTTCCTGCGATTGCAGATGCGTAAGATGCCATATACCAACGTAAGTCTTCCAAAGTAGCGCCAGGTTCTCCACATTCGATTGCATCCCATTGTAAACGGCATGCTAATAGGTACGAATCACTTGAAGCTGCAAAATCTTGTGATCTTTGAACCATCGCTTTCTTTGCGTATAAACGTGCATTTGTGAAACCAGTTTCAATATTGTTAGGGGGTTCAGCTAATTCTATATCCCGAATGAGAATTCGAAGGATAGGCTCGTTGGCAAATGGTATTTTTCGGTTCCCAGGAATATAATAACGTTCACCATTTTGGTTGATCATATTTCGATGAACTAGATCATCCAGAAGGAGTTGAATATAATCCACTTGGTCGGGATCATTAAGTAATAAGTAGGCTAATTTTCTTAGATCAACCTCTAGACCAGCACGAACGACTGCATAGATAAGATCTGACTCTGCTCTCTCAACGAAATTTGCTTCGCTTTCTATACTTGGTGATATTTGTACAGGTATAAAGGGGGAAATTGGCTGTTCATAATAATCAAAGGTGCCTTGATGAAGGGCTAATTGTAAAATATGTCGTAATGTGACTTTAGTACGCAGCAATCCCTGAGCTTCATAACGTTCTTCAAGTAAATCAAGCAATTCATCGATTGTATAATGTCCTGGATGATCACTCAATTCCCGATATATATCACGTAGTACATCACGACGATTCGCAAAATTGACATCTTTCATATTCGTGCGAATTAAGATCTGTTTATATTGTTCATCTAAAGTCTCTCTAGGTGGTTGTATAGCCTCCATATTTTGAGGGGCGATTGAATTGTTGTTATTGTTTTTTTTGACGGTACCCGGAGAAATACCTTTTGAATTATTTGCTGGTGAAACATAGAGTTGTAATTCTTGATTGATTACTTCTACTAGATCAGGGTTATCCTCCAGCCAGGTCTTAAATTGAGAATAACCAAAATTTACTTCATTAAAGACCGGGTCCATCAATAACATGGTTTGTTTTAATCTCGTTGCTAAAACAGGGACATCTCCTCGTTGACCGTGCGCGGTGATTGCTTTGATCAAGAGTGACCGCGCTTCTTCGATTTCGATACTGGATTGATCTTCGACATCTGTGAATTCCCCTAATGCCGTTTCGAGATAAATAAACTCATCACAAGATCGAACTAATAAATCATGCGTACTACCGCGAGGACCTATCCCGATGGTGTAATGTCCATATTCCCGTAATTTTGCAACTAGGGGACTAAAATCACTGTCTCCGGAGATGATGACAAAGGTCTGAATTTGAGTGCGAGTTAATGCGATTTCAAAAGCGTCAATCGCCATTCTAATATCAGCGCGGTTCTTACCTGAACGGACGCTATAGATTTGTATCAAATCTATAGAATTATTCATCATTTCATCACGATAGCGCGAAAAGCGAGACCAATCAGCATAAGCACGTTTTACGACTGAGGGACCTCTACTTTGTAGATATTCGATCAGTGATGTCACTTTGAAGTCAAAAAATTCCCTCTCTGCCCAAAGGGCTATATTCTCAAAGTCGATAAAGATAGCTAATTGGTCATTCATGCATTATCTTCTCCAATTTATTAGCTTTGTAGGTTTAAGTGATTTAATTGTCAAGGGAAAAGGATGCATCCAAATGACGCATAGGATTAATTAAAAACCTCATAAGAAAAAGAGAATGGAGAATATTCTTCCCTATTTTTAATACTTTTTATAATAATTAATCAATCCCGGGTTTGCAGGTCTTTGATATGTGGGAATTACTCCAGCTTTTTCATTTGAACATTAGTGCTTACGATTAAATTTATCATAAGTAATAATCTTCACTTGCCTTTTCCATTTTCTCTAATCATACCTTAAAAAATACGTTTTTAGGATTATTAAGCCCAAATCTCTAGGGCTCTTTTTAGGATAGGCTTCCACTGATCGCTTTCACTAATAGATGACGCTCCTAATGAGTCCTTCCAAGGGATATCTAATAAGGCAGAAACAAATGCCCGAGCGCAAGATGCTCCTGCGTTCAAGTCATAACCACCTTCCAAAAACAGGACGATCTTTCCAGTGCAGTTCTCATCTGCCCATTCGGTTAATCTCTTGATTAGATGGTGATAACCTTGTGCGGTTACCATCAATTGTCCCAACGGATCCATCCAATGAATATCGAAACCGACGCTGACTAAGAGGATTTCGGGTTTATAACGGTCAAGGATAGGAATAATAAGTTCATCCATGATCTTCTGATATCCTATGTCACCTGTGAAAGGGGGCACAGGAATGTTCGCGGTTTTTCCTTTTCCTTTACCCGCACCGATATCATAAATACTACCTGTTCCAGGATATAGGGGAGATTGGTGTACAGAGATATAAAATACATCTTCACGTTGATAAAAAATATCTTGTGTTCCATTTCCGTGATGTAAATCCAAATCAATGATTGCGATTCGTTCCGCGTTGGTGTAATCAGGATGATTTTGGATGAGAAGATCCTGAGCAGCTAAAGAAATATTGTTTAACAGGCAAAACCCCATCCCTTGAGAGATTGCTGCATGATGACCGGGAGGGCGTGTCAGTGCAAAACCGCGTTGGGCTTTTCCTTGCCATACTGCCCGAGCGATAGCAACGCCTCCTCCAGCCGCGTGATTAGCTACTTCCCAAGATGCAGGGGTAGTGTATGTGTCCATATCTAGACTTATACCTTGCTCGCAAGCTGACCTCAGTATGTTGATATAGTCAGCGCTATGGATTTCTTCAAGGGTGGCTTGATTCATTAGTAAGGGATTTAATTTCGGATATTTATCCCACCATCCTACCTGCTTTAAAGAATTCCTTATTACTTCTACCCGTTCGGGACGTTCTGGATGACCTTTTTGATAATGTGCTTCATGACCATCCGGATAAAAATACACGATATCTTCCATTTAATTCCTCCGATTCTTATTCATTCAGATAGATTCTCTATCAAAACAATATTTATGTCAACTACAAGGGAAACTCCTATTTTTGGTATACTAGAGATAATTTTATATTTGAGGAGTCCTATGACTACAAAAGCGCTTTATCAGACCGATAGTTACAAGAAAGAATTTGATGCAAAAGTTACCGAGATAGATGAAGATGCAAATGCGATTGCACTCGATCAAAGTGCATTCTATCCGGGTGGGGGTGGTCAACCTTATGATCAGGGGACACTCTCGTGGGGAGCGCAAACATATATTATAAAACGTGCCAAGAAACAAGCTGGTGAGATCTATCATATTCTCGAGGAAAAGATTGAAATGCCTGCGATTGGAGAACTCGTGCATGGAGAGATCGATTGGGATCGTAGATATCAGTTAATGCGTACACATACTGCAATGCATATCTTATGTGGTGTTGTTTTTCGCGATTATGGAGCTTCTGTGACGGGGGGTGATATGGAACCTCTCAAAGGGCGAATGGATTTTGAGTTTGAGACGATGCACAAGGACCTCGTCGAGAAGATCGAGGAATCAGTTAATCATGAGGTTCTAAAAGATCATCAGTTGCGCGTAGATATTCTTCCGCGTGAAGAAGCCTTCAAAATCCCGGATTTGATCCGAACAAAAATAAACTTACTTCCTGAAGGGATTCAAGAGGTGCGAGTTGTTGAGATCGTTGGGCTCGATCTACAAGCCGATGGAGGCACTCACGTAAATAGTACATCGGAAGTGGGACATATACGCATTGTAGATTATAAGAGCAAAGGCAAGATAAACAAACGAATCTATGTGGAGATTGAAGATTCTGAATAACTGGATTCTTCTATCTTTATCTCAATTAGTAAATGATCTACTAATAAAACAGCTAGGAATGTTTATTGGTGGTGTGAATGAAAGTGATTAAAAATGTAACTCTTGATTGTTGGATAGGATCATTGCCAGAGCGTGTAAACCCAGTTGATAGGAGTATTCCCCGAATCCCGCAATGCTACCTTTGCAGACTGGCGCGATGAGTGACTTATGTCGGAATTCTTCACGAGCTTGGGTATTGGATAAATGTACCTCAATGACAGGTATCTTGATTGCTGCCACGGCATCTCGTATTGCGACTGATGTATGTGTAAAACCTCCAGGATTAAACAGAACACCACTAGCCCATTTTCTAGAATCCTGCAAATAGTCGATCAATATTCCTTCACTGTTCGATTGTTTGGCTGTGACATCGAGTCCTAGCTCATCTCCCAATTTGAACAAAGCTCGGTTGATATCTTCTAAAGATGTTTCGCCATAAATTCCTGGCTCACGTTCACCTAGTAAATTCAAGTTTGGACCATGTAACACAAGAATTTTATTCATCCTAACCTCGCATCGATATAGTGGCGTCGATTTCATCTATCATTTTACACTGAAAGGGTTTGATTTTCAATTTATTTCAAGAAAATTTAGTGGATATATTGACGTGATGCCTAACCTACATTATAAAAAGGGTTGGATTACTTGGATCAATATTTAAGGTTTATGTGTTGAAGCGAAATGATTGAAAATGGAAAGATCATTCTCTTAGTTATCAATTGGATCATTTTTAGTATTGCTGGGGTCTTATTTATATATCATGGAGTTAAGCATCAAACGCGTGCTCTTCGAAGTACTCATAAAATCACGAGGGCGATGCTTGTGGTGCGAGGGAATGTCTCGATCACTATCGGGATTGTATGTTTGCTTTGGGTGATCTATGGTGTAATTTGGCTTTATTTACAGTGATGAATTTAAAAAAATTTGGAGGTAATGTGGAGAATAAGGAAATGAATTCGGTCATTGAATTGATCTATCGACATGCTTCAGTGCGAGATTATAAAACCGATCCAATTCCCGCTGATATGATCAGGGAGGTGGTTGCAGCGGGACAAAGGGCATCAACTTCATCAAATTTACAAACCTATAGTGTGGTTGTAACTCAGGATCTAACCAAACGGAAACGCTTACAAGAATTATGCAATCATCAAGAACATATTAGCCAGGCACCTGTCTTTCTAACCTGGTGTGCCGATATCAGTCGAATGGATAGGATTGCATCCGTCAGGGGTTATGATCATATCTCCGATAATGTGGAAAATTTTCTTATGGCGGCAGTTGATGCCGCGCTTGCGATGCAGAACACCGCATTGGCGGCTGAATCCTTGGGATTGGGTATTTGCTATATCGGAGGCATCCGCAACCAACCTTTGGAAGTGGTTAAATTACTGGAATTACCAAAACTGGTATTTCCAATCTCCGGAATGACACTAGGCTATCCTGCGAGTGAGGCAATGATACGACCGCGGTTGCCATTAGAAGCAATATTACACTGGGAAAAGTATGATTCAAAACATGAACCCGAGGCTCTTAAGGCTTATGATCAAGCGATGCTGGCAACGGATATCTACAAGGGGAGACAGATCAAAGTATCTGGGGGAGAAAATGAGACTGAAGAATATAGCTGGCAAGAACATACTGCTCGCAGAGCATCTAAACGCACAAGAACGAATCTCAAAAAGGAACTGGAAGAGCAAGGTTTTCAATTAAATTAGTAGAGCTTATGAACTAAAAAAACTTCTGAATTATAAAACTTCTGAATTATAAAACTTCTGAATTATAAAACTTCTGAATTAAAAAACTTCTTGATAAAAAAACTTCATTAATAATAAGTTTTCAAAGAATTAAAGTTGTTTTATACAATAAGCTTGATACGCAAACCTAACCGAAGATCATGGACGGATCTTCCACTTCGATACCCCATTGGACTTCTCCGATCTTAACAGGAAGTACAAATTTTATTTTCCCAGCCGCTACTTTCTTATCATGCTGCATGACTTCTAGGATCGCTTTTCTGTTGAGGTGATCGGGTATCTCGGTAGGTAACCCCAACCCATCGAGAACTATTTTAATTTCCTCAGCTAATCCAGGTTGCGCCAAACCGATTCTTTCAGATAATCGCGCTGCAGCAACCGCTCCAATCGCTACCGCTTCTCCATGTTTGAGATGGAATTGAGATGTCAATTCAATCGCATGACCGAGGGTATGACCAAGGTTTAGACTAGCGCGTGCTCCCTTTTCATATGGATCTTCAGTAGTGAAACGTATTTTGACTGCCATCGCTCTTCGAACGATATCATCCGAATTATCAGCGATTAAAGCTAAATCTTTTTTGCAGAGCTCAAATAGGGTTGGATCAGCGATAATAGCATGCTTTACCACTTCCGCCATTCCATTGCGAATTTCCTCAATGGGTAATGTATTTAAAGCCTGTGGATCGGCTAATACCAGGGCTGGTGAGTGGAATGCCCCAATCAGATTCTTGCCTTGCGGTAGATCTGCGCCAGTCTTTCCTCCCAAGCTGGCATCGACCATACTAAGTAAAGAGGTCGGTATGACAGCCCATCGCAGTCCGCG
>Ga0172371_10000454_pt1 | contig 62940 bp, 62 predicted proteins | sample Lak12m_FD_114543 | JGI IMG/M metagenome (GOLD analysis project Ga0172371, IMG submission 114543) | Freshwater microbial communities from Kabuno Bay, South-Kivu, Congo - kab_022012_12m | ecosystem: Environmental > Aquatic > Freshwater > Lake | place: Democratic Republic of the Congo: South-Kivu... | reverse complement strand
GTTCGCCGATCCAGCTTCGGTAAGGATAATCCTGATCATGAAAGCTACATGTGATTCCTTCCACCGGCACAGGCCAGGAAAATACGATTGTTCCCTCTTTTTCCAGAAATTCGGCCTGCTTTTCCTTTTCCTTGGCTATCTTTTCCCTTACTTCTTTTTCTAGAGAGGCTATTTCTTCTTCCATTTTCTTCTGTTCTGTGATCGTTTCCGCCAAAAGGCTTTGAAACTTCCATTCCGCTCCCCTTGTTTCTTCAAGAATCATTTCCTTAGCCTGTTTGTCGGCCTCCAGTTTGTTCTTTTTTTCATTAAGGTCCGATTTCAGATCAATTAAATTCTGTAATTGCACGCGCAAATCCTTTTCCTGGATTTCCAGGCCTTCCTGGATCAATTCCATTCTGGCTAGGGATTTGGCTACTTCCTCTTGAAGGGTCGACAAATAACGCATGTGATTGAAGACTTCGGAAATAGAAGCGTTAAGAAAAACTATTTCTAGGGGACTCTTCTGGTCGTATTGGTTGATGATTACCAGTAACTGTTTTAAATTATCCTTTGAATCCGTGATTTCCTGTTTTTTCTCAAGGATTTTAAGCTGGATTTTCTTGACGGAAAGATTAGCGGCGAAAATTTCCGTTTCTTTTTCCTGAATTTCTACTTCCCGCTTGCTCATCTGATCGGTTAAAATAGAAATCTGATTTTTTAGGCTGATCGCTTCCTGTCTTTTTATTCCTATCTTTTCTTCATATATGTTCTTCTGTTTTTCCAGGTTAGCAATGGATTTCTGCTGTTCCTCTATCTCTTTCTGGATGTCTTCTATCTCTTGCGAATAGTCGGCTACCAACCCCTTAACCGGATCGTTGACCGGGAAAAAACATAAAAATGCCGTCAAAAAAATCAAAAACAAAAATTGTTTATTCCTTTCTTTCATCTCATCTCCTTCATTTTATTAATCGCTAGATTGATTCGCTCCAGAGTTTTTTTCCTTCCAATGATCTCCGCGATGTCTTGTGGCGGCGGAGAGGCTTTTTCTCCGCTTAAACAGGCCCGCAAAGGCCAGAATATCTCCCCTACCCCCTTCTCTTTGGCAAGAACATCCAGTTTTTTGGATATATTCTTCGTCTTAAACATGAAACTGGGAATTTTCTCCAGAATAAAACGAACTTTTTTTAAATTTTCCGTGACTTCCCCAAAACTCATCTTTTTCCAAATCAGGATTTTCGGATCGTATTCCAACTTATCTGTAAAAAAGAATTTTACTAACTCCCCTATCTGATCAAGTCTTTTTAGTCTTTCTTGTTCCAAAGAAACGACCTTTCTCGCCTTTCTGTAATTTATATCCAGTCCCGCCTGCTTAAGATAAGGAAGACATAATTTAAGCAATCGGCTGACCGATTTTTTTCTGATATAATGGCCGTTCAGCCAGTCTAATTTTTCGCGGTTGAAAATGGCGCCGGATTTCTGGATTTTCTCAAGTGAAAAATCCTTAACTAACTGATCCAGATTGAATACTTCTTGATTATTTCCCGGGTTCCATCCCAAAAGGGCTAAAAAATTAAGCAGGGTTTCCGACAGATATCCCTGTTTTAGATAATCTTCCACAGCCACATCGCCCTGACGCTTGGATAATTTAGAATGATCCGAATTGAGCAGTAAAGGCAAATGCGCGAATTCAGGGATCGGCCAGCCAAAAGCCCGATAAAGCAGGATATGCTTGGGGGTCGAGGGCAACCACTCCTCTCCTCTGATCACGTGAGTAATACCCATAGCATGATCGTCAATCACGTTGGCTAAATGGTAAGTCGGCCAACCGTCCGATTTCATCAAAACCTGATCATCGATGTTTTCCAAATCAAATTCCACTTTACCGCGAATTAAGTCATTGAACTTGACTACTCCCTGCTCCGGGACTTTCAATCTGATGACGTAAGGCTGTTTGTCAGATAACCTTTTTCTTATTTCTTCTTCTGTTAGATTGCGGCATCTCCCGTCGTATTGCGGTGCCAGATTTTCCGCCACCTGTTTCTGTTTCATTTCTTCCAGGATTTCAGGAGAACAGAAACAATAATAGGCATGACCGGAATCAATCAGCCTTTGCGCCATGGTTTGATAACCATTCACTCTCTGTGACTGAAGGAACGGCCCTTTATCCCATCGTAGGCCGATTCTTTTCAAAGTTTTAATTAAGCTCTCGGTCGCACCCTCCACATAACGCTGTCGATCCGTATCTTCTATGCGGAGAATCATCTCTCCTTTGTTTTGCCGTGCGAAAAGCCAATTATAGAGATAAGTGCGCAGGCCGCCGATATGCAGATACCCGGTGGGACTTGGAGCAAAACGCACTCTGATTTTTTCTCTTGTTCCCATGTTTTTATGTTTTAGTATTTACTTGGTGCTCCTGACCATCTGCCAAAGATCTTCGAACTTCTGTTTTTTGATCTTTATCTCCCAGAATATCCTCAGCCAAAGATAAAGGCGAAGCAAATAAAGCAGAAAAAGCCAAAAATATTCCCTAAATGTTTGGGGATAGATAAAGAAAAGCTTTAGACCGGAAAACATTTCCTGAAGAATATTTCTTTCCCTCCGGCTGTGCTTCTGCACATAACCGCCGGTGGAACGAGTTTTCTGTTTCAACCAATCACGGAGATTATCCGGATACTTTACGTAAACCTCCGCTTCCGGCACGTAACTTACGCCATATCCTTTTCCCCTGATCATCTGCGTGATTATTCCGTCTTCTGCCAAAACGTGTTCGGGGATATCCTTGATGATGTTGCGAAAAGCATACAAATATCCGGAACAAGGGAATATCCCTCCTCGTAAACGCCACTGATGTGCCGCTTCGGTCAAGAAGTGGGACCAAAAACCGAACATATCATGACGCGAGTTCAGGCTGATTGGCCGGCCGCTTACCGCCCCTATTCCTTTTCCCGCGAAAGGTTTCAATAAACGGTTTAAAATGTCTTCTTTTATCCAAACGTCTCCGTCGGTAAGGACCAGAATATCCCCTTTCGCCTGTTTAAATCCCATGTTCAGGGCCGCCGGTTTCCCGTGTCCCTGATCTTTTAGATATTTCACCCGGGCGGAGGAAAAACTTTTTACGATTCTTGCCGTTTCCTCGTCCGGACCGATTACCAAAACTTCGTAATCATCTTTTAGACGTTGATTCAGGGCGGCGGCAATCGCCTTAGGCAGGGTTTTAAATTCTCGGAGAGTGGTGATGATAATGGAAATCATATAAGAGAATATTTTTCCAAAACCGTATATTCCGGACCGGATACGTGCAGATCGCTTTTCATCAGATCAACTGAAGCAACGGCAAATTCTTTATCGACCGTTTCTTCTCCTGATAATTCGGGCATTTTTATGGGTGTTTTTACGCGGCCGAAGGTTAGATGCATCTGCCAGGGCCTTTCTTCAACTTCAAATCCCGCTTCCTTTAATCCACGGCCGATTTTTTTCTGCAATCCAAATAAATGATTGTCGTCTATTTCTTTACATTCAAAAAATAACACCCGCGGATCATTCTGGTTTGGAAAGCATCCGATTTTCCCGACTTTCAACCTGATACGTTCCGGAACAACCGTTTTTCTTAAAATATCTTTAACTTTTCCTATCTCTCCTGTTTCCAACTCGCCCAGGAAATGCAAAGTCAAATGGAGATTCCTTTCATCTACCCATTTCATGCCCGTCCTGATTTGTTTCCTTAGCTTTTCCGTCTTTTCCATCATAATTTTCTTTATTTCTGAGGGTAAATTGACGGCGATAAAGCTTCGTATTCCCATAGAGGAATTATAACATTTTTAAAAATTAAAAGTAGTCCGGATTAGGTCCCGAACTACTTAAATTTTGAGGCTCCGGCCAGACTTTCACTGGCGATAATCTCCTTGTTGGGACATAAGGCGCTTTATTTAACCATCCAAACTAACGCTATTTAAGCATCTATGGATACCGATTAATACCTAAGCTATCAGAGCCTGTTTGTTTATAAATTTCTCCGCCGGAAAATGACTGCCAGTTCTGTATAGACGCACTCTCCACTAATTGTAAAGGATAGTTCTATTCTTCCCTCACCCCCTTCTGGTTTCTTCTCCATCACTTCTTTTAGTTCTTTCCATACTTTATGAGGAAGTGAAAAAAGATAACCATGAAGGAAACAGACCAGTTCCACGCCTATTTCCCGTTCTATTGTAGTCACCTCTCCCCCACATGACTCGTGAACGAGCTTTATGGAATCGTCGGAAAAACTTATCAGAAAAATTTTTTCTTTATGATTACAATTATCCATTCTATAATACTCCTTTCATCTCATCTATTTAACCAGATTATCTGACAGTCTTCCCTAAAGACCCCCGTTTTTATACCGTTGGTCTTAGCAAATGCTTTGGCCGTTTTAACCGTTAAGTCAAATATGACTTCTTTCACGTTCCCCTGCCGAAGCATTATATGCATAGCTGGAAAGGCGATGATAACTATTTTCTCTCCCTTTCGCAATACCGTTTTTAATTTATCATTCCTTTCTAAGGAATGAGTTAAATTTTCCGTTACAAACAAAGTAATTTTTTTCATCTTCTTCCTCCATATTTGTTGTTATTGTCAAAGAATAAATATATCTTAGACTTTTTTTCGTATTTGTCAAGACTTTATTTTTCATGTAAAATAAAGATATGAAAGAAGCTCTGTTATATGAAAAACCGGGAAATAATGACGTCAGATGTCTTGCCTGCCGTCACCAATGCCTGATTTCCCCGGGGAAATCAGGATTATGCGGGGTCAGAAAAAACGAAAAAGGGAAACTGTATACTTTGGTTTATGGCAAGATCGTCGCTCTTAATCTTGACCCTATTGAAAAAAAGCCTCTTTTCCATTTCCTGCCTGGTACTTATTCTCTTTCTCTTGCCGCCGTGGGTTGTAATTTTTCCTGTCTCCACTGCCAGAACTACGATATTTCTCAAGGGCTGAAAAAAAACGGCATAATCGCGGGTGAAGAAATGTCGCCTGAACGGATCGTGGATCTGGCCGTAGAACATCAAGTTCCTAGCATTTCGTACACTTACACCGAACCCACGGTTTTTTTCGAATACGCCCTGGAAATTATGAAGCTGGCCAAAAAACAGGGGTTAAAAAACGTCTGGGTTAGCAACGGATATTTTTCTCCCTACGTGCTGAAGGCAGTTATCCCCTATTTAGACGCCATCAACGTTGATCTGAAATTCTTTGATTCCGGTTTATACCGAAAAATTTGCGGCGGCAAATTGGAACACGTTTTAGATAATCTGAAATTATTGAAGGAAAATAAAGTCTGGATGGAAATAACCACGCTGGTGATCCCCGGTTATACGGATAAAAACAAGCAGTTAGAGAAAATTTCTTCGTTTATCAAAAAAGAGCTTGGCGAAGAAATACCCTGGCATGTTTCCGCCTTTTATCCCTGCTACAAGATGCACAATGTCCCTGCCGCCTCTTTGGAGCTTATCCGGCAAACAGTGGAACTTGGTCGAAAAAACGGATTAAGATACGTTTATGCCGGCAATTTAGACTTTGGAGAAGACACTTTTTGTCCAAAATGCGGCTATAAAGCGATTGGTCGACGGGGATATGAGATAAAAAATTCCCTTAAATCAGGTAATCTCTGCCCCCGGTGCGGAGAAAAGATCGCCGGTGTTTTCCAAAAAATTAATTGACGATTAAACGTTTTTTCCATATAATGAACATATATATGAATCCCGTTAGAGATGAAGATGTTCCTAAATTTCCGACGGGAGGAAATATAAAAAGGTCAATTATAACAAATAAACCATAATTTAATTCACGGAAACCAAAGTTTCCTATCTCTAACGGGATGAATAATTTTACTCTTAAAGCCCAGGAAGCCCTGCAAAATGCCCATAATTTGGCCATGGAGAACGATCAGCAGCAAGTCGATACCCCGCATCTATTACTGGCTTTAATCGAACAGGAAGAAGGGGTCGTTTTGGCTTTATTGAAAAAACTGGAAATAAACATTGAACAATTAAGGGGAAAACTGATTAAAAACATCGGGTCATTGCCGCAAGTCAGGAATCTTTCCGCCGGCGGCTTGGCCGAAGTTTATATCACTCCCCTGCTGCAAAGGACGATCCTGCAAGCCACTAAGGAAGCCATCCGGTTAAAAGACGAATACGTCAGTACCGAGCATCTTTTTTTGGCCATCTTGACCGTTAATTCGTCTGTAAAAAATCTTCTTAAGGAGTTTAATCTTGATTACGAACAGGTCCTGAAGGTTCTGGCTGAAGTGCGCGGAAACGAAAGGATAACGGAAAGAGAACCGGAAGACAAATATCAGGTTTTGGAAAAATACACCATCAATCTTACGAACATGGCCCGACAGGAGCAACTTGATCCGATTATCGGCCGAGAAGAGGAAATCAGGAGAGTCATTCAGGTTCTTTGCCGGAGAACCAAAAATAATCCTGTTCTGATCGGCGAAGCAGGCGTGGGGAAAACCGCTATTGTGGAAGGGCTGGCACAGAGAATCGTCGACGAAGACGTACCGGAATCCCTAAAGGCTAAGGAATTAATTTCCCTTGATCTTGGTAGTTTGATCGCCGGAACGAAATTTCGAGGGGAATTCGAAAACCGTTTAAAAGCCGTCTTAAAGGAAATAAAAAGATCCGGTAATTACGTCCTTTTCATCGACGAACTGCACACCTTAGTGGGCGCCGGCAGCGCCGAAGGCGCCATTGACGCTTCCAATATGCTTAAGCCAGCCTTAGCTCGGGGAGAATTACATTGCATCGGCGCTACCACCCTGAAAGAGTACCAAAAATACGTAGAAAAAGACGCGGCCCTGGAACGCCGCTTTCAGCCGGTCTACGTGGCTGAACCCTCAGTGGAAGACACCATCGCCATTCTCCGTGGCATTAAAGAGAAATACGAAGTGCACCACGGCATTAGGATTACTGACGAGGCTTTGATCGCCGCCGCTAAACTTTCTAAAAAATACATTACCGATCGTTTTCTGCCGGATAAAGCGGTCGATCTGATGGATGAGGCCGCCTCTGCTTTACGTATGGAAATAGAAAGTCAGCCGGAAGAATTGGACAAACTGAAAAGGAAGATGAAAAAATTGGAAATAGAAGTTACTGTTTTTGAAAAGGAAAAAAACGAAACGCAACTGCAGAAATATAAAAAGGAAATGGCTGATTTAAAGGAAAAAATTCGGGACTTCACCCTGCGCTGGAAGACTGAGAAAGACATTATTACGGAAATTCACAAACTGAAGGGAGAAATAGACAAATTCAAGCAGCAGGCCGAGATTGCCGAAAGAGGGGCCGATCTGCAGAAAGTGGCGGAAATCAAGCATGGGCGAATCCCCGAATGGGAGAAAAAAATTTCCCTGGACCAAAAAAAACTGGCTAAGATCCAAAAAGACTACCGTATTTTAAAAGAAGAAATAGGCGCCGAAGAAATCGCGCGCGTGGTTTCCTTGTGGACCGGCATTCCTGCTACCAGGATGCTGGAAGAAGAAACAAAAAAACTCGTCCGCATGGAACAGGAAATTCATAAACGGTTAATTGACCAGGAAAAGGCGGTGTGTGCCGTAGCCAATGCCATCCGACGTTCGCGCGCTGGAATAGCGGAAGAAAACCGCCCTATCGGATCGTTCATCTTTCTTGGCCCCAGCGGCGTAGGGAAAACCGAATTGGCAAAATCCCTGGCGGAATTTCTTTTCGATACGGAAGCCGCCCTGGTCCAGCTGGATATGTCGGAATACATGGAAAAACATACTGTTTCGAAAATGATCGGCTCGCCGCCGGGTTACGTCGGTTATGAGGAAGGTGGTCAATTGACGGAAATCATCAGAAGAAGGCCATACAGCGTCGTCCTTTTCGACGAAATCGAAAAGGCTCATCCGGAAGTTTTTAATATCCTTTTACAAATTTTGGATAACGGCCGGCTGACTGACGCCAAAGGACGCATTGTTAATTTTAAAAATACGGTTATCATCATGACTTCCAATCTTGGCGGCGAATTAATGAAAGACCATGCGCAAAAAACGAGTCTCGGCTTTATTTCTTCGGAAGAAAAAAGTGGAGCGCAGGAGATTATCGAGGAAAAAATCAATCAAGTCCTGAAAGAAACATTTAAACCGGAATTTTTAAATCGCATCGATGAAACCATAATTTTCAAGCCGTTAAGCAAGAACGACGTCAAGGAAATCATCAACCTGCAGTTGGGAAAGATTCTCGTCCGGCTGGAAGAAAAAAAAATAGACCTGAAAGTAAGCGAAAAGGCGAAGGACCTGATCGCGGAAATGGGATTTGATCCCCTTTACGGCGCCCGGCCGTTAAAAAGGATCATCCAGCAGTATATTCTCGACCCTTTATCTTTAAAAATCGTAAGTGGAGAAATTAAGTCGCATAAAACCTTAAAAGTGGAAGTAAAAAATAAGAAGATTATCATTATTTGAACATGAATTTAAGACTATTTCTAGTTCTTTTTTTAATACTCGTCATTTTCCCGAAAGCTCCTTGTTCGGCCCAAGAGCCTGTTTTCGATCCCGAGTATGTTATTTCCGACGACCAACTGACCAACTATCAGTCCATGGATATTGGACAAATTCAAAGTTTCCTGGAGCAGGCTGATGGAGCATTAAAGGAATATCGCTCAGTGGATGTAGACGGCAAGGAAAAAACCGCCGCGGAAATAATCTACCGCACCAGCCAGGAATACATGATTAATCCTCAAATCATCCTCACTTTGCTGCAAAGAGAAAAAAGTCTGATTACGAAAAAATCGCCCAGTAAGGACGACTATAACTGGGCGACGGGATTCACCTGTTACGATTATTCGGATCCCGTTTCCCGTTTCCGGGGATTTGCCCGCCAAGTGGACCGCGCCGCTTGGCGCTTTCGTTATTACCTCGAACATCCCTGGCAATTTCAGTTCCGCGTCGGCATTGCCACTAAAACATTGAGTAATTCTAAAGACAGGACATTAACCAGTAAATTCGGACGTTTTATTATTCCCAAGAATATGGCTACGGCTGGCTTATACATTTATGCCCCCCATCTTTACGACAATTGGCTGTTTTGGACAATATGGCAAAACTGGTTTGCCGATACAGAACAAAAATATCCGGAAGGCAGCCTGTTAAGGGCCAGCGGCGAAAAAGGAGTCTGGCTCATCCAAAACGGCCAACGCCGGCCATTCTACTCACAGACGGTCTTCCTTTTGAGCTATAAATTTAAAGATGTTAAAGAAATTCCAATCAAGGATTTAGAGGAATATTCTATCGGCTCGGCAATGGGTTTCCCAAATTATTCTCTGGTCAGGTCAGGAGAAGATGTCTTTATGTTAATTGATAATCTCAAGAGGCTGATTTCCGAAAAAATGTTCAAGAACATTGGTTTCCATCCGGAAGAAATAATTCTGGCTGAAGAATCCGACTTATCTTCATACCAATCAGGAAATCCCGTACTCTCGCCTTACCCCAGTGGCGCTTTACTGCAGGATGACGATACTAAAGCGGTCTATTATGTGAAAGACAACGTCAAATATCCCATTATCGACGTTGCCATTCTCCAGGCTAATTATCCCTATAGTCATATCATTAAGGTCAAATCAGAAGAATTGGTTGGGTTTGAAGCCGGTGACCAGATTAAGTTCAGGGATGGCACTTTAATCAAGTCATCTTCTTCTCCGACTGTCTACGTCATCGGCCAAGGTAAATTACTCCCTATTATTTCAGCGGAAACTTTCGAAGCCCTGGGATACCAATGGGACAATATTATCCAGGTTGACGAATCCATATTAAAGAATTATGCTTTAGATGAACCGTTAAATATTTGAATTATATGATCTGCTTTGCCGCCATTGTCCCGCATTCTCCCCTACTCATGACGAATATAAGCCGGGACCTGGTGGAAAACAAAAAGACCATTGATGCTCTGGATTCTCTAGCCAGCATCTTAGCAAGGACTAAACCTGAGATATTGATAATAATTTCATCTCATGGACCGGTCCTGGAAGACGCGTTTTCCCTGAATCTCTCTCCTCAATACTCCGGTAACTTCAAAGAATTCGGCGACCTGACCACAAGGCTTGAATTAAGCGGAAACATGGAGTTAAATTACAAGATAAAGGAATTTTTCGAGACCGATTCTCCAAACATTCCTCTGATTATGATTACCGAACCGAATCTTGATTACAGTTTTTCAGTCCCCCTGTATCATCTTATGAAAGGATATAAGGAATTCAGCATTATTCCGATCGGTTCTTGTGGACTAGATTATGGAAAACACTTTGTCTTCGGCGAAAAATTGAAAGAAGAATTGGTTCTAAATAACAAAAGAATTGGAATTGTCGTATCCGCTAATTTTTCCCACTGTACGGAAGAAGGAAGTGAAGAAAACGTTTCTTCTAGTAAAAATTTCGATAAAAAATTGATTAAATTGCTCCAAAAAAGGCAAACGAATCAATTTTTAAATTTGGACCGAAAATTAATGGAAAAATTCGAGGAAAAAAGCTGGCCAGCCATGTTGATCCTTTTAGGAATCCTTAATGATTTGAATTATGGAATGGAGGTTTTATCTTATGAAATTCTTCACGGCAGCGGCCAGGCGGTGATAAATTTCGATTTTGATCATACGGGTCATATAAATAAAAATATATAAAATAATCATTTAATAATAAATTTATGTACGTTTATCTTTGGATCGTAATTATTCTGGCTTTTTTACTGCTCTGGTTGGTCGGGATTTATAACAGCCTGATCCGCTGGCGTAACCGAGTTAAAGAGTCCTGGTCGGACATCGATGTCCAATTAAAACGTCGTTATGACCTGATTCCGAATCTCATTAATTCGGTTAAAGGTTATGCAAGTCATGAAAAACAGATTTTTATCAATGTAACCGAAGCCAGAACCAGAGCCATGAATGCGGGAAATCCTTTAGCTAAGGCAGAGGCGGAAAAAGGACTGAACAGCACTTTAAAGAGTTTGTTCGCCGTGGCGGAAAATTATCCTCAGTTACGCGCCTCGGAAAACTTTCAAAAACTTCAGGATGAACTGACCGATACCGAAAACAAAATCCAGGCAGCTAGGAGATTCTATAACGGGAACGTCCGGGATTTCAACACCAAACAGGAAACTTTCCCCGCTAACATTATCGCTCCGGCCATGAGTTTTAAAAAAGCGGAGTTTTTTGAAGGAGAAGAAAAAATGGGAGAAACACCAATAGTCAACTTTTGAATGATGCTTTTTAAAATATCCGTTTCCTCTTTTTATTTAAAAAACATATGAATAGAAAATCATTAGCTAAAGTAATGATTATCCTGCTGATAATCATCATAACAGGAACGTATTTCGTGATAAGATCATCTAAAGTAAAAAAAAATTATCATGTAGGGATTTTATCCGGCTTGACTTATGTCAGTGAGATGACTGATGGTTTCAAGGAGAAGATGGCGGAAATGGGCTACATTGAGGGTAAAAATACCATCTATGACGTACGGGAAACTGATTTCGACATGACCGCCTACAAAAATATTCTTAAAGAATTCGTGGAAAACAAGGTTAATCTTATCTTCGTATTTCCTACTGAAGCTTCCCTGGAAGCGAAAGCGGCTGTGGCAGGAACTAACATACCCGTACTTTTCAGTTTTGCTAACATAGAAGACGTCGATCTTATAGAAAACATACGCGAACCGGGCGGAAATATCACAGGTGTCCGTTATCCTGGCCCTGATCTCGCGGTTAAACGATTCGAAATTATGATGGAACTGGCCCCGCGGATTAAACGAATATTAATACCCTATCAACGGGATTATCCGATTGTAGACAGCCAATTGAGCCTTTTGTACCCGATCGCCGAAGCGGCGAATGTGACTTTAATCGAACTTCCCGCTGACAATACCGCTGAATTGCGAAATTCATTAAGAGAATACGTTTCCTCGAATATCGATTTCGATGCCATTATGGCTTTAGCAGAACCTCTTTTCGTCACTCCTGACGCCTTCAGTGTAATCGCCGAATTCGCATATGAACATGAGATCCCCTTCGGCGGTGCCTATATGACCGTAAACAACTACAGCTCAATCTTTGGCGTAAACATCAATATTTTCGAAACCGGCAGACAAGCTGCGATTCTGGCCGATAAAATTCTCAAAGGCGTACCTGCCGGAACCATTCCAGTGATTTCCTCAGAGAGTTTCTTTCAGATAGATTATGCCGTGGCGCAGAAATTCGGTATAACCGTACCGGAGGAATTACTGAATCTGGCAGATGAAATAATTCGTTAAAATGCCAATAAAAAAGGAATAAAAGCCTAGTCGTCACCCTAACTGCCAGCTTTTTGTTGTTAAGTTTTGTAATTTTATTGGCGGTTATGGGGACAGAACTCTATTTCAATCTGGAATCACAGGAAAAATTTGTAGTTGACCAACAAAATCTTATCACTCAGAACGCGGCTCAGGAGATTAAAAATTTTATCGAAACGAAATCAAATCTATTGGAAACGACGGTTAAAATCGGGAACTTGACGACGGTTAAAAAAGAAGAATATAAATTAACCCTGACGAAACTGATAGGATTCGAGTCGTCTTTCCGTCAAATAGTCCTCTTGGATATGCAGGGAGAGGAACTGGCTACTGTTTCCCGCCTTTCATCACAGTCGACCCCCGTCATTAATGAATTTAAAAAAATGATTGGGAACGATCTATTCACTAAGATAAATCAGGGAGAAGAATATATCAGCCAGGCATATATCGATACCGTAACCAGCGAACCGATGATAATAATGGCGACGCCGGTAAAAAACGCTTTAGGTGATCTTAAGGGGGCATTAGTCGCGGAATTGAATCTAAAATTCATCTGGGACCTGATGAATGAAATCAAAATCGGCGAAACAGGCCTGGTTTACATAGTAGATAGACAGGGAGATCTGATTGCCTTCAAAGACATCTCTCGTGTTTTAAAAAATGAAAATCTCGCCTATTTGGATGAAGTAAACGAATTTGTTAATGAGAATATTTCTGCTTATACGGGAACAAGTGAAATCTTAAGGGGCATCAACGGCGATCTAGTTGTGACTAATCACGTCAACTTTGGCTACCCCGATTGGGCAATAATAATTGAGCTGCCCGTTTTCGAGGCTTATAACAACGCCATCAGGGTGATTAAATTATCCGGATTAATCACGATTCTGGGCATCATTTTGGTCATCATAGCCAGCGTTTATCTATCTAAAAGAATTACGGAACCGATAATAAAACTGAAAAATGCCGCTAATGAAATCAGTCGGGGGCGCTTGGATACGAGAATAAGCGTCGCATCTCAGAATGAAATCGGGGAACTGGCGGAAAACTTCAATCAAATGGCGGCCCAATTGCATTCTTATACGCAACATCTTGAAAATATAGTAGCGGAAAGAACTAGTGAATTAAAGAAGGAAAAAGAAAACGTTGAACAAAAAGTTCAGGAGCGGACACGGGAACTCAAAGAAGAACAGGCGAAGTTCCTCGCCTCCATTTACAGCCTGTCTCTGGGGTTCGTCCTCTTTGACAAGCGTCACCGCATCCTGTTAAAAAATAACGCCGCCAACGACATTCTTCGTTTGCCGGCCGGCGATCTTACCCAGGGAATGATTAAAGAAGTTCTGAAAAATAAGCTTGATGTTGAGAAAAAGGCGGAAGAATGCATGAAAAGAAAAAAACAATCGAATTGAGCGAAGTGGAATACGGAGAAAATTTTCTTCATCTGCTCTATGCCCCAATCTTAATGCTCCGTGATTCCGATAACGAGGTGATCGGCTATGTGCTTTTGATTGAAGACGTGACGCGGGAAAGAAAAATAGACCGGGCTAAGACCGAATTCGTCTCCCTGGCTTCCCATCAATTAAGAACTCCTTTAGCCGGCATAAAATGGTTCATTGAGCTGCTGATAAAGGGAAAGGCGGGAAAACTAAGCAAAAAAGCGGTTGATTATCTGCGACAAATATCCGTCAGTAACGAAAGAATGATTAAATTAGTGCGTGACTTACTGGATATTTCCCGCATTGAAACGGGTAAAAAATTCGAAATTAACAGGCAGAAACTCGTGATTAACGATATCCTAGAGGCGTCATTAAATGAAACTTTTTCCCTGGCTAAGGAGAGAAAAGTGGAAATAGCCAGGGAAAAAACAGATGGCAGTTTCCAATTATGGATCGATCCTGATAAGATTAAGCAGGTTCTGGATAATCTTATCAGTAATGCCATTAAATATACGCCTGAAGGCGGCATGATAAAAATCAGCTGCCGGAAGGAAAAAAATAAGGTAATTTTTTCCGTAAAGGATAACGGAGTCGGAATCCCTAAACATCAGCAAAAAAGGATATTCGAGAAATTTTTCCGGGCGGATAACGCCGTATCCAAGGAGACCGACGGCAATGGCCTTGGCCTCTACATCGCCAAAGCCATTGTGGAAGCGCACAACGGAAAAATTTGGTTCGAATCTGAAGAAAATAAAGGAACGACCTTTTACTTTTCTCTATTAATAGAAAAATAATATGTCTCAAGAAAAAAAATTTTTAATCATCGAGGATGACCGCATTCTCTCGAATGCCGTTTCTATCGCCCTGGCTGATGTCGGGTTCGAAGTCTCTACGGCATTTGACGGAGAAGAAGGACTGGAAAAAGCGAAAAATGAAAAACCGGATTTAATCCTCCTGGATTTGGTGATGCCGAAAAAATCCGGCAACGAAGTCCTGAAACAAATCCGGAAAGAAAGTGAAGTCCCAATTCTCATCGCCACGGTGAAAGAGGATCCGGAAACCATCGCTCAATGTCTTGAAAACGGCGCGACCGGATACTTCGTCAAATCGGCCTGTACCCTTGACGAAATAATCAGGAAAGTCAAGGAGTCATTTGAATGGAAATAAAGCTTCCTGTAAAAAAACGGTGAATTAATTCTTGTTTAATATAGATTAATCGTCAACTATGCAAAAAAAAAGGAAAAAAGTCCTGCTTATCGAAGACGATAGACTTTTGTTATATGCCCTTAAGGAACAATTGCAGAGGGAAGATTTCGATCTTATTTATGCTATGGACGGGGAAGAAGGATTGAAGTCGATTCTGGTCAATAAACCCGATTTAATCCTTTTGGATTTGGTAATGCCAAAAAAAATGGCTTGGAAGTTTTAAGGAAAATGAAAGAAAACAAAGATGAAAAAATCAGGAACATCCCTGTAATTATTCTTTCCAGTCTGGGACAGGAATCGGAAATTCAGGAAGGATTAAAGACGGGAGCAAAAGAATTTTTGGTAAAAACGGAATTTTCCATGCAGGAAATCACGGAGAAAGTAAGAAAATGCCTAACCGGATAAAGAATAAAAAAAACGAAAGGACGGAAAATTTCCGTTCCTTTTTATTTTATTCGAAATATTTAATTTATATTATTTATCCTGTCATCTTAATTCCCTTGTTACATCACGCTTCCCTAAGTTTTCCAATAGTCCAGCGCCTCTTTTAATTCCGAATGGTCGCAAGCATAAATCCTTAAGGGAATTCCTTTTATCGTCGCCTCCACGGCTTGTCGGGCAGCGCGGGCACCGGCAGCGCTCCCCCGCGGATGACCGTGGATGCCGCCGCCGAAATTGATAATCAGATTCGAGCCGAGAATTTTTATCAGTTTTTCCGTTAAACCAGGATGCAGACCGCCGGAAGCAATGGGTAAAACGGGTTTAAGTTTACCCCAATTCTCCCGTAATTTATCAAATCCCTTCCAATCTTCCTTAAGTAATTCATTTATCTTAACCACCTCTTTTTCTTCCCCTTCCATTTTCCCTACAACCGTACCAGTATGAAATTGGTCAATGCCGGCTAAACGGGCCAGATTCGCCAAAATAAGCATGGAAATACCGTGTTTCTTGTTGCGTGTAAACGTCGAATGTCCGGCTCGATGACCGTGGATGATCAGACCCAGGTCTGCATTCCTTAAAGATTGGACGCCCGCCCAACCAGCCGTGATGACATCCACCATGACACAGCGACCACCCATTCTCTTGACTAAAGCCGCTCTTTTTAGCATTGTTTCCGTCGGTCCAGTGACATTAAAAACGTACATTTTTCTGCTTCTGGTCCTTTTTTCGACTTTATTCTTTGAAAATAGGATCTTTCTCACCCGGTCGTCGAAACGGTTAAAGGATAAATCCGTGAGATTCTCGTCGTCTTTGATGACGTCGACGCCATTTTCAAAAATTTCAGTCGCCAATTTCGCATTTTCACTCGAAGTCAGACCTATTTTCGGTTTCATGATACATCCGATTAAAGGACGGTTATAAACGCCGAGTATCCGCCGGACGCCGCTTATCCCCCATTTCGGTCCTGGATATTCGTTGATGTATTTCTCCGGGAATTCAATGTTTTCCAGTCGCAAATTATTTAGCGTCTTCATGCTAAAAATATTCCCGGCGATACTGGAAAGAAGCTGTGGAATGCTCGCCGGTTCGAATAAAGCCAAGGGATAAGCGATTTTGAAAACGCCTGTTTTTGCGTTGACATAAAATATACGAGCAGCCAGTCTTGCAAAAACACCAGGTGACAACGTACTTATTCTCGTCCAAGTGCCAATGGAAGATTCCTCCGCCACCTTGACGGCCAGCTCCTCCAGGGATAATCTTGATTCTCCATAAAAAGTGACGATGATCTCGTTTTGATAATCGGGCTTGTAATTTAATTTCAAATAAGCGTTTTTTATCATACTAAATTGATATTCTTATTTATACTTTTTGGTTATTTTATTTATAACCCGGCTGGTAGAGAACGTCCCTTTTTTTCTATCCGGGAATTCTTTCAGTATCCAATAAGGCCGGGCATACGTTTCCGTCTCCCCTTTAGTGGTCTTGACGATGGCGATGATGTGGGGTTTAAGATATTCCAACAGGGAAAGGCATTCTTCCCGGGATTTTGATTTATCCAAATAGACATAATCCACGCCATTGATTCCGTCAACCACCTCTGCTCTCTGTTTCTGATTGTTAATCGGTCTTTTATTCCCTTTTTCCTTCCCAGTCAAATAATCGGACTGGATAAAAATAATCACTATGTCCGCCAGTTTTTTAAATTCCCTGATGGCGTAGATATGTCCTGGATGGATGATGTCGAAAACGCCTTTTTTTATCAGGACCCTCTTGTGTTTCTTTTTTGCTTCGCCAATTATTCTTTTTATGTTTTCCCGGCCGGAAATCATCATAAATATGGATAAATTATTTTGAAATATTTACTGACTTCGGCTGGTTTGATAATCCCCTTTTCGCAAATGATGCCGGTGACGTATTTCGCCGGTATGATGTCGAAAGCGAAATTAATGATTCTCAAATCCCGTGGAGCGTTCGGCCATATTTCCCGAGGCGATCGTCTCTCGATTTTTATCCAAGAATGCGCCCGACGCTTCAATAAAGGAGCGGCGATATAAAGCGGTTTTTTCTCGCTGTAAGCGGCTGAAGCAATGGCAAAACTCCCTATTTTGTTGATTACCGAACCGTCACGGAGAATGGCATCCGCCCCCAGGATTATCTTGTCCATCATTAGATCGTGACCGGAATAACGGGAAATAAGGAAAGCGGCAGAAGAATCTGTCACCATGGTGGTGGAAATACCGGCCCCGGATAACTTCCTGGCCGTAATCCTGCCCTGGAAGAGCGGTCTGGTTTCCGTATTGTAAACCCGAAATTTTTTCCCATTTTTTCTGGCTTTGATCAAGATTTGCTCTACCAACCAGGAATGACAATGGGTTAAAATATCATCGTCATTTCTGATAATTTTTTCCCCTTCCTCAATAATTAATTCGCCCGCTTTCTTTAAAATAGAAAGAAATTCAAGACCAGCCGTTTTAAATATCCGTTTAGCCTGCTTAACGTTGACTGGCTTCTTTTTCTTTAAGGAGGAAAAAATAAAATCAACTCCATTTTGCGCTAAAGGCTCGGTCGGCCGGGCGGCCAAAAGGTAATTAGCCGCTTTCCGGCATCGTCTTTGCCAAAGCGAAACATTTCTCGTGTCTATTCCGTCGCCGTAACGACTTAAAGATTTAATCAAAAATTTAGCCACGGCCGTTGCTCCCTGAATTCTCAGGGATTTTATACCTTCGAAAGCTTGTCTTATTTCCCTGTCCATCCCGTTAGAAATTTATTGCAAATTAACTTTTTTAAATCCCCATTAGAAATCTGATTAATACGAGATTTTTAACAGGATCTATACCTTTATTCTAGCAGTTATTTTTAAAAATAAAAGGTAAGGCTTGAAAAACCTCTTCTAAACTGTTACAATAGTATTGATAATCACATCAGCTAATCGTCTAACGATATGAATGAAAAAATCGCGAAAATTTTCCGGGAAACAGCCGAGCTTTTGGATATAAAAGGCGGAAACGAAAAATCCTTGGCTTATAGGAAAATGAACTATGAAAAAACCGCTAAGAAGCTGGAAGATATGCAAACCGACATCGCCGACGTCTATAAGAAATCCGGGATTATGGGGGTAAAAAAAGAACTGGGAATCGGTGATAAAATGGCTAAAAAAATAGAAGAATATCTTAGAAAGAAGAAGATTGATGATTTTGAAAAACTTAAGCAAGATACGGCTATCCAGCAGATAATCACTCATTTTTTTAAAAGCAAGGGAATATCCCTCGAGGAATTAAAAAAAAACTCTCTAAAGAGGAAGATTATCTATTCAAGATATACCCGACCGGCCAAGGATCTTATAAAACTGGCGGGGTCGGTAGAAAATAGTAAAGAAGCCATAACCAAAGTGGCGCAATGGGCACAATCAAGAAACCTCGATTACGCCATAGAAACGGTATTTAAAAAATGGCTTGAGCTGGACCACTTAAGACCGAAGGAAATTGTGAAAAAGCCGTTTTTCCAGAGTAATCCCATGGTTTGGAGTCAGACGAAAAAAAAATGGTACGTTATCGCCGAAGATGGAGACTGGAGGGAATTCGCCGGAGAAGAAAAGGAAATAGAATGGCGAATTAATCAATAAAGAGGTTTCAAAAACCTCTTCCTAAATTTTCCTTTATTCATCTCATCCGTTTCTTCTTTCCCCGACGTTCAGGCATTAGTTTTTTCCAAAGAATCTCAAACCATTCTGATCCTCGCCCATTTCCGTAAAATCTTCGAAAACGCCAGGGATAATGCCTTTTAATTCCTGTAATAAGTCCCCCATCACTTTCCTGATCTCCCAATGGGCGAACCGCGAAGTCCTCATTTCGAAAATATGGCGCCATTCGCGGAAATTGGCGGAAATGACAATCTGCGACTTCACGCCGATAGGCAGCAACTGACGCGCTTCTTCCGGCAACCATCCGGACTTTCTTAAAGCGCGGTAAAAATTTTCGTATTCCTGAAGCATCTCCTCGGCTGACATTTTTCTTCCGTCTCCCAAATCAACTTTTTTTCTTTCATCCAAATGTGGCGGGACTATGCACTTAAGTTCGAATCTATCCAAATCGATGCCTTCTCCCTCTTTGGCGTAATCAACATAACGGGTCGATTCCTGGGAAACCGCGGTAAGACGATGACGTACTTGTTCATGAGTGAAACCGCGGGAAAGATTATTGAACTGAACCGTCAGATAACTATGTTCTAAAACGCTCTCATGTCCTCTTTTAATCAACATTTTGACGAATTTCTCCGCTGTTTCCCGGTTGATTTCCTTTATCTCCGACTGATAACAGGTGCGACCCGCCCTCTCGATCCTTAACAATTGTTCTTCTAATTCCTTGACGGGAGTCAAAATATTGAAACTGCCGGCATTTTTAAGAATTTTCATCTTATTATTAGCTTAAAATATCTCTGATAATTATCCATCATTTATTTTATATGATAATAACAATTAACCTTTTGTCAAGATATGTCTCCTTCCCGATATAAAATAATATTTTTCGGCACGCCGGAATTCGCTTCGACGGTTTTAGAAAAACTGGCGAACAGCGAATTCAAACCATCCCTGGTTGTCACGACCACCGACAAGCCAGTAGGTAGAAAAGGGGTCATAACTGCGCCACCGGTAAAAAAAACCGCAGAAAAACAGGAAATCCCTTGTTGGCAATTAGATTCGCTAAAAGATTCGGGAATAGACAAGAGAATTCTTTCTTTATCCCCTGATTTATTCATCGTCGCCGCCTACGGCCTGATCCTCCCTCAAGAAATTCTGATGATCCCTAAATTCGGCGCCCTTAACGTGCATCCTTCTCTCTTGCCGAAATATCGGGGAGCATCGCCGATTCAAGCCTCAATTTTGACCGGCGACAGGAAAACCGGCATCAGTATCATGCTGATGGACGAAAAAATGGATCACGGCCCGATTGTCGCTCGTAAAAAAATCAAGGTTAACAAGGAAACGGCTTTTGACTTGTCTCAAAAGTTATCCCTGGCCGGCGCGGATTTACTGCTTGCTATTTTACCCGAGTGGCTTAGAAAAAGGATCAAGCCCAAAAAGCAGAACCATAAAAAAACTTCCTATACAAAACTGGTTAAAAAGGAGGACGGTCTGATAAATTGGTTAAAATCGGCACGGGAAATCGAACGGATGTCTCGGGCTTACTACCCTTGGCCGGGAATATACACTTCTTTCCAGGGACAAAAATTAAAAATTATTGAAGTCGAGATACTTAAGTCAAAACACCCTCGTCGACCAGGGCAAACATTTCTGACCGTTGACCGAGAACCGGCCGTAGCCACAAAAAAAGACGCCATTATCCTGAAAAAAGTGCAACTGGAAGGGAAAAATGTCATTTCAGGAAAATCATTCTTAAATGGTCACCCTCGCCTGATTAATACTGTTTTAGGATAGTAAACATTCGCTTTTAAAACAAAAAAACAAACCTCTTCTCAGAGGTTTGTTTTTTAAAAATACTGATTATTCGTTTTCTTTGTTTTCTGTTGACTCGCCTGGTTCTTCTGGCATATATTCCGAGGAGGCTTCAGGAGGAGTACTTTCCGCCGAGACGGCTGGCAATTGCTTTTTATTCCTGAAAGAAAGAACTATCATTACCAGACCGACAACGGCAATAGCCAGACAAAGCCATGAATTAAGAACTTTAAGCAGGAACAAAACGACCGCTACAACCAATAAAACAATGCCAATGGCTAATTTAACCGCTTTTCCTTTCATATTTTTGATGTTTAACGCTGATTAAATTATTTATATTATATGTATCTGAATATATTATACAACTTAAAGATTTAAAAAACAAGAAGTGCCTGTGAATAAACTTCTATCCCCTCCCCACCGGGTCTGAGACGAATTTTTTAATACCGCCCATGAAAAATCACCCTGTTTTGATGGCAGGCGGGAAACTTCGTTTCTATTTTTTCTAAAATCAAACAGGCAAAGATTGACAAATCTCCGCTCCATCGCATATAGCCGGGGTAATGGACGGAAATTTCCCTTAAAATGTTTCTACAGGACTTCAGCGCCCGGAAAGAAAGCTCGGCGGCGATATCCATTTCTTGTTTTTGGAATTTTCTAAGAACTTCGTCTTTCTCCTTATTATACGACCACTCCGCGGCTAAAGCCTGATATAGTTTTCCTTCGAAAAAGACGCAATACCAGGTTAGTTCTTCAATTCCGTCCTTATATCGTCGCAGAAATTCCGATATTTCTTCTTCTTCGGAAAAAATGGAACTTAAAAGGACGTTGATTTTTAGGACAAGCCCGTGACCCATCCGCCAAAGCGGAAAGATTCCCGGCCGAGGACTTTGTGTCAGGCCGATTTTCATTATCTTAATCTTAATCTTCCGTGAATCCGTCCCCTGCTTCTCAACATCGTCTCTAATCGCTTTCACGATCCGGCTGAAAGCTTTTTTGACGTCAGCCAAAATCGCGACTGGGTGATCGGGGTCTTCTCCCAGGAAAAGATGCCGCAGACGATCGTTAAATATCTGTCTGAAAATCTGACAGCTGTCGGTCAGAGAACATCTGGCGCACCAGCGGTCGCACGAATTGAAAGGTATCTGTTGATAAAAACGTATTGATTGTTTTTCCTGTTTACCCTTTATCTCCGCCATATAGGAAGAATTCCTTATTTAATAATTTTGTGTCTCGTTATTCCGAATGAAATCCCTTATTTCATCCGGTATCGGGATTTCTTTCTTCTGGCTTATGCCCGGATAACGCCAAGCGGTGATAATCTTCTTGGCTGGACCAAGATATTGATACATTAACCAGATTTCCGTCGGCCGCTTAGTTCCTGCCGGCTGCATCAGGGCAACCGTTCCCGGCACAATACCTTGTTCCCGGCGAACCGGATTCCTTAATAGACTCTTTAAACGGGATTCGGAAAGATTGTATTGGCGCATTTTTCCGACCGCATGTCTAGTCCAAATCACTTCCCGGCTGTTCTTGGGAGAACTTGTGCGCATTTTAATCAATTAATAACGACTTGTATTATTGGTTTTTTTCCTGTTTTATTCAGAACAAAATCCGCCAAACTGGTCTGAATTTTCGTTATATTTTTCCGGCCGTACTTTTTAAGCAATCTCTCCACCTTATCTCTTATTTCTTTCATTGTGTTTTTTTCCACGGAGAGGCCGGAAAAACGTATTTGAATCTTGTGTTGGCAAATGCTAAGGAAACAGATTCCTGACTCTGCCAGCCGTCTTCTGATTTTTAAAGCTTCCTGATCTAAAACTTTTATCTTCTGGCCTTCGACGACAATAGTTTTCTCCTGATATTTTCTGTAGATAAGCCTAGCCTGTAAATTCCTGTCTATTTCCAGGACCTGATTGTTGTAGAACATAAAACAATTTTCCGCTTTGACTCCTAGGCTTTTGGCCAGTTCAATGTGCTCCGCTTCCATATAGTGCTGCCCTTCGACAGGAATGAAAAATTTCGGCCGGACCAGCTTTATCATCTGTTTTAATTCTTCCTGAAAAGCATGGCCGGAACTATGAATACCCGCGCCGATCACGCTACGATAAATGATTTTCGCCCCCTGATTAACCAGGCCGCTCATCATCTGTTGAATCGCCAGTTCGCTGCCAGGAACGGCTGAGGAGGAAAAAACCACTGTATCTCCTTTCTTGATTTTCATTAGCCAGTGCTTATTTTCCGACATCCTCATCATGGACGAACCCTCCACTCCCTGGGACCCACCGGCTAAAACCACTATTTTATTGTCCTGATAATTATTGATTTCCTCCGGCTTGATGAAAATATTCTTATCGACTTCAAGATATCCCAGATCCTGCGCAATAGCCACGCTTTTCTGTATGGCCATGCCCACTAGGGCTATTTTCCGGTTATATTTCTGGCAGGCGTGTATAACCTGCTGGATCCGACTGATTAAAGAGGCAAAAGTGGTAAAAATCAGCCGACCGGACGTCTGTTCGACGATTTTGTTTATGACCCTGCCTACCTCTTTTTCAGGGACAGAATAACCAGGAATAGTGGCATTAGTGCTGTCAGATAGGAGAATTAAAACCCCTTTCTTGCTTAAATTTTTTATTCTGTTTCTCTCTAATGGTTTCTGATCAACCGGATCATTGTCAATTTTGAAATCGCCGGTATGGATTATTGTTCCCAAAGGCGTCTCAATGGCAAGACCCACGCTGTCAGGAATGTTATGAACGACGTAAAAGGGAGTTATCTTGAAAATTCCCAAAGAAAAACATTTATTCTGCCAAATCGTATTCAGCTTTGCCTTATTTTTCATTCTTGCCTCGGATAAGCGATCCTGGATAAACCCTAAAGTTAAAGTAGTGGCAAAAATCGGTGGATTATCGATTCTATCTAATAGATATGAAAGGCCACCGATATGATCCAGATGCCCATGCGTGATGACTACGCCCCTGATCTTTCCCCTGTTTTCTTCCAAATAAGTTGTGTCGGGTAAGACATAATCTATACCCGGCAGATTTGGGCCAGGAAAATCAAATCCCATGTCAATTACCATAATGTCCCGGCCATACTCGAGAGCCAGGCAATTTTTCCCTACTTCTTCGAATCCTCCTAAGGGGATTATTTTTAATTTTTCCATATAAATTTATTTTTGGGGATAAAGCGACGGATTTTTCTTTATTGTTTTATAGATATTTTCGATGAAGTCTCCTCCGGCATAGCCGATGATTAAAGAAAAAACCGCGTCCTGATTAAAAATGTAAGCGACGACTAAACCAACCAAACCTGACAAAAACATCATTGTTAAAAAATACTTTAAATCGAATTTAACATCTTTGAAAGAGAATTGATGTTTCAAAAAACCGACCAATCCCCTAATTACGCCGCCGCAAAATCCAGTTAAAAGAATTGACCAATACATCTCTCACCTCTTAACGATACATTTTAAGTGTATCGATTAATTATTTAATCATATGCCTATTTTAACGATACGCTCAATTTGAAAGAGGAATCAAAACTTTATCTCAAAGCCCTTGAAATCATCTTCCTCTTTTTCCGGTTTTTCCATTTTTATCTCCTTAACCCTGGATAAAAACGTTCCTTGACGGAGATGGTTTAAAAATTCTTCAAGTTTTTCTTTTTCTCCCTGGATTACTATTCTTACTGAACCATCAGATAAATTTTTAACCCAGCCCCGCAAATCTAATTTATCAGCCGTCCGTTTGACGAAATAGCGAAAACCCACTCTCTGCACCCGGCCGAAAACCGTTAATTTCACCATTTGCTTTATTTTTACTTTATTTCATAGCTTAGAACGACACTGACGGTGATTTTCGTCTCTCCGCTCTGGATCTGCGTTTCTCCGCCGCCGGCAGCCTCTTCTTTCGCCATGTCCAGGCTGTAAACGCGCGCCGTCGGATAATAATTACTGTCGGAAACGGAAACATTGATTAATCTACCTAACTCAAGACCGGAAGCCACGGCGATTTTCTCCGCCTTTTCCTGCGCTTTCTTAATGGCAATATCCCTGGCTTCTGCTTTGGCTGCATCTTCGTCTTCCAGAACGAAATTAAGGCTTTCAACCTGATTGGCCCCGGCTACTGTGGCTTGATCAATGATTTGATTCAATTTTTCAAAATCATCCGTTTTAATAACCAGCCTGATACTGGCCTGATAACCGACCATGGATCTTTTACCTGTGGTACTATTCCATTCGTAACGGGGATCAATACTGTAATTAACGGTTTTAATCTTCTCTTCCTTCACTCCGAGTTCTTTTAATTTCTCGACGATTCTAGTATTCGTTTCATTGACCGTTTTTTGCACTTCGGCGACGGTCTTGGCTTCTTTGACTACGCCCAAGGTTATTTCCGCCGTATCCGGCCTGACATAAACCTCTCCCTGGGCGCTTACCTGAAAAGGATCCTCTTTAGGAATGGTTACTGATCGCAAAGACCATGTTAAGCCGCCGGCATACTTCAAAATGCCGATCACGGCCAAATAAATCACTAAAATGCCGATAATTTGTCTTAAATCTTTTTTTTCCATAAGTTTTATTTATTAATTATTTAGTCATAGAAAATAAGAAATCATGCTTTATTTTAACAAATAAAGGGAAAAATTGAAAGACGGCTATGGTTATTCGCCGTCCCCTTGCCTAATCATCGTCCGTGTCATTCCGCTGAATTGAAACTATAATACCTTCTTCGCCTGGCTGATATTCGGTTCCTCACCGTAAAAAGGCGCAGCAGATTTAAATTTCCGCTTTTTGGTCAATTTTTTCAAGCCCTTTTCAAATAGAGCGTTATCGGATTCTTCATCCATAACGACGCCAGCAACGGGAATTTTAAAAATAAATCCTAAAGTATTACAGACTGCCAGGGCGACTCTGATGCTGGCAAAAGAACCCGGACCGCTGACCACGACTATCCCCCTTAATGATTCGATTTCTTTTCTGTTCTTCTCTAAAAGCCCGTTTATGCCGACAAGTATTTCCTCGTTCCTGTGGCAACAATGGGGTAGGCTCAGCCAGAAGCTGTTCCGCCCGCATTTAAGGCCTATTCTTACTGAATTCGACCGGAGGTTGTTTATAAACAAATGCATATTGTCTTATTGTTACATATATATTATAATTATAATAATAAACGATCAAATTATCAATATTATGACTAAGGAAATAAAAATAAGCAGCCATTGCTTTTCTAATCCGAAAGAATCTAATAACTATGCCCAACTCTACCTGGCTGAACCAGATAGAAAATTTCTGGAAAAATTCGGCCGCTTGGGTATTTTGGTCAATCTGGCCTTCAAAGATGGTTTTGATAAACAAAAGTCGGTCTGGGTAAAAAAATGGAGTCAGAATCTCATTGACCTGATAAAAAATGACTTCTATAATCCTCTGAGGACAGTGGTGGAGACGGAAAAGGATTTTGAAAACTCTTTGGAAAAGATAAACGACTGGCTGCAACAGGAGAAATCCGATCAGCCGGAGATATTTGAACAGGCCTTGTCCGGTTTTGACATAGATATAATCGTGATTAAGGACGATAACGTATATTTCAGTCAAACCGGAGAAATAGTAACTAATCTGATCCAGGATAACAATCTGATTGATCTGGCAGAAGATAAGAATAAATCCGGAAAATTCCTTAACATCGTCAGCGGAAAATTGGACGACGATTGCCTTCTTTTCTTCTCCACAAAAAACATTTTTGATTATTTCTCTCAGGAAAAAATCGTACAGATATTCTCTCTGCCTGTTTCGAAAATCGAGAACGAGTTAAAGGCTTCGTTGGCGGAAGAAATTGATAAAATCACCCTGGCCTGCCTGATTGTTTCCAACCAGGACGAAATACAGGAGAAATCATCCTCCAAACAGAAGGAAAACAGAGAAAAGGAAGATAAAGAACAAGCCGGAGAGCAGGAAGAACAAAAGGAAAGCGAACCTGAACCGGAGAAAAAATCGAAAAAAAGACCCGAAAAAACGTCGGAGAAAAAACTGACGGGAAAAACGGAGGAAAGGACAATGTCTGAACAGAAAACGGAAAATAGAACAGAGAAAGAAAAAACTTCATTAATGGATATGAAATCGTCAAAAAACGAAAAAATCAGGAAACTGAAACATAATCCGCCGGAATTGCCGATTATGAAAACTACCCGCCTGAATTATTCCCGGAAAACCATGTTGATCATCTCTCTGATTCTGGCCCTTCTTTTCGTTCAAAGCATTATCCTTCTCGCCCGCCAGCAAAAAAAGAATCATCTGGCGCAACAATATGCCCAAAATCTGGAAGAATTGAAGAATAAGGAAGACGAACTGTCATTGTCTTCGGTTTATCAGGACCAGGAAAAAACAAAAAATTTGTTGAACGAAATTGAAATTATACTTGACCAGTTGCCGCAAAAGACAGAAGAAGAAAAAGAAAACTATTCCTTCTTCTACGATAAATACATTCAGCAGATGAATAAATTATATCATTTAACAAGCCTGGATGATCTAACGCCTTTAATTGATCTGTCGGAAAAATACAAGGACGTCAGGATTGGCGGCATGACCAACATCGGCAACGATTTCTACATCTTCGATTCCAATAATAACTACATTTACCTGTTCAATATCGAAACTGAAAAATTAGAACTGGTCAATCAAGTCTCCGCCAATGTCGGCCGATTGGAGAAAATATCCGTCATGGATAACGATAACCTCATCGCTATAGACCAGAATCAAAATATGGCCGCTTTCAATACTATTGATAAAAAACTTCTTCCCCTAAAACTATCGCAGGAAAAAGTGTCCCAAAATATCCAGGACTTCTGCCTCTACGGCCAACGTCTCTATACTCTGGAACCGTCCGAAAATCAGATATACAAGCATCAGAAAACTATTGATGGCTTCGGTCCCGGGCAGGCTTGGATTCAGGAAGAAAGCAACGTCACGGACGGTTTGGCTTTCGCTATTGACGGCTCCATTTACGTTTTGGGGAGGACCGGAAGAATGTCTAAATTCTACCAGGGCAAGAAAGCAGAGTTTAACCTGGATGAAATCCAACCTTCTTTGTCTCTTCTTAACCCGAACATTACGTCGGAAGTGGAAAAAATAAAGCTGTTCACCAGTGATGAACTAAACTATCTTTATTTGCTGGACGGCCCAAGTAAAAGGCTGATTATTCTTGATAAGCAGGGAAATCTTATCAAACAATTTACCAGTCCCCTTTTCGAAGACCTGAAAGATTTCATCGTCAGCCGTAAAGAAAATCGGGTTTGGGTTTTGGCCGGCACTAAAATCTTCGAGATTCAGATACAATAGATAAAAGATAAAGATAAAAACGTAAATTAAAAGGGGCGCAAAGGCGTCCCTTTTAAAAAATTTTAAGGAATTCTTATTTCAAGGTCACTTTGGCGCCTGCTCCTTCCAGGGCTTTTTTCATCTTTTCCGCCTCTTCCTTTTCCACTCCTTCCTTGACTATTTTAGGAGCGGAATCGACCAAATCTTTGGTTTCCTTTAATCCCAGTTGGATAAATTCCCTTAAGGCTTTAATTACGCCTATTTTGTTGTCGCCTGAAGCAGTCAGTTCTACGTTAAAATTATTTTTCTCTTCTATAGTCGGACCGGCTACGGTGCCGGCAGCCGGCGCGGCCATCATGGCCACCGGGGCTTGGGCGGAAACACCGAACTTCTCTTCCAGGACCTTGACTAATTCGGCCAGATCCAGAACGCTCATTTTTTCGATTTCGGCAACTAAGGATTTGAATTTTTCCGGAACCTTGACCTCTTGTTTTTTATCCTTTTCTTCTGTCATAACGTTTAAAATTAATTTTTAATGCTTGATAAAATATAGACTAAATTTTTTAGATTGGCTTTCAGGGCATAAACGAAACCGTTTATTGGTCCTTTTATGGTTCCTGCCAGCTGACTAAGCAATTCTTGCTTACTGGGCAAATTCGCCAAAGCCTCCACCATTTCCGCATTTATGAATCCTTTCTCCATAATGCCGCCCTGAATCTTCAATTGCTCGTGATCTTTGGCAAACTTAACGACCAGTTTGGCCGGTTCTGTTTCCGATTCGAATCCGAATACTAAGCCCACTCCTCCTTTAATTTCGTCTTGATCGATGTTCAGATTAAGTTTTTTTAAAACTATGCTTAAAAGAGTTTTTTTCACCACCATATACTGGCACGCTTTTTCCTTCAATAATCTTCTTAATTGGTCAATTTCCTTTACTTTCAGGCCGTAGTAATCAAGAAAAACCGCGCTTCTCATCCTAGACAGCCCTTCCTCAATACTTTTAACGAGTTCTTGTTTTTGTTCTTTTGTTTTTGCCATAAAATAAGATAAATAAAAATAGTCCGTGTCACAGACTAAAAAATCACTTTGTCTCGGCAGGTTTATCCGTTATTCGTTAACGGAAGATTAAGTTCTAAAACGCCTACTGTCTGTGACAATGGATAAATTATATACAAATATCCTTATTCGTCAATCGACTTATCCACAGCGCCGATCCCCGTTTGATCAACCTATTAAAGTACCTTTAAATTTCCCTCCCTCCAGACATTTCCCCAAATTTTTAATGTTCTTTCCGTTCAAAACAACGACTTTCAATCTCAATCTTCCGGCCAGTTCCGCAGCGATGGGATCAAAAGGGACTGATCTCTTCGGCGACCATTTAGTGCCGATTATCTTCCTAAAGTCGTGCCAGCTGATACTCTTGATCGGTTTGGCTCCCTGGTATTTTCTCGGATCTTTGTCGTAAACGTAATCGATATTACTGAGATTGAAAACCTTATCCGCTTTTAAATTCTCGGCCCAAAGCACGGCGTCTTTGTCTGAAGAGCAACCGGGGATCCAGCCCGAAGCGACGATTATCTTTTTCCTTGTCCTGATCCGCGTCCGCGGATCGAAGATCACTCGTGGGTAAGCTTCCTTACTGAAAACGATTCTCAATAGTTCGGCATTAACCTTGGTGACGGCAATGCCCAGCCAGTCCAAATCAACGTCTTTGACTCTGACGATTTCTTTTGCCGCCCGATTGTACAGGCGATTTATATCCCCGCCACCGGTAATGATTACGAAACGATAATTTCTCTTTAAGAGTTTGATGATCAGATTCCTAAATTTTCTTAAAAAATCCATGGCCACGACTCCTCCCGGAATAATCAACGAACCGCCCAGGGAAAGGATGACTGTTTTTTGTTTGTTCATAATATTATAATTCCTAGCGAGTCCACAGGCGCAAGCTTGCTTGCATCTGGGGCGAGCGACGGAATTTCAAGCGCCGCAGCAGCGCTTACATTTGTTCCAACACGTCTATGCCCATCAGGCTTAGGCCTTTCTTTATGGCCTCGGCTACTGCCTGAATCATGATCAGCCGCGCGTTTTTTATTTTACTATCGGCTTTCAAAACCTGATGCCGATGATAAAATTCGTTGAACCTCTGGGCTAATTTTAAGAGGTGCTGGGCCAAATATGAAGGATTGTAATTAAGGCTTGATTTTCTGATGATTTCCGGAAAAACGAATAAAAGCTTTAAAATTTCCGTTTCCTCTTGATTTCCTAAAACCGCGTAATCGATTTTTGTTTTTCCTTTTTGTCCCGCTTTGTGCAGAATGCTCATGATTCGGGCGTAGGTATACTGCAGATAAGGTCCGCTGTCTCCTTCCAAGGAAATGGAAGCCTGCGGATTGAAATGAATTTCCTGCTCCGGCGTGAATTTTAATAAAAAGAATTTCAGTGCCGCCATGGCGATCACTTCGGCCCTTTTAGACACTTCAATCGGACTAAGACTTGGATTGCGGCTCAAAATTTCTCTCTTTGCCAGTTGTTCCATTTGAGCAATCACGTTGTCGGCGTCGACGATTTCCCCTTCTCTCGATTTCATCTTGCCGTGAGGCAAAAAAACCAATCCGTAGGAAAGATGATGGCAATTCTTGACCCAATCGAAACCGAATATCTCTAAAATCTTGAAAAGAACCTTAAAATGGTAATCTTGCTCTCCAGCGACGACATAAACGGACTTGTCCGGGGAAAATTCGTCATACTTTATTTTAGCCAAACCGATATCCTGAGTAATGTAAACACTGGTTCCGTTCGACCTTAAAAGCACCTTCTTGTCCAATCCGTACTTAGTCAAGTCTATTTCCACAGCGCCGTCTTCCCTTTTATAACAAAAGTTCTTTTTCAGGGCTTTATTTATTATCTTCCGGCCGGAATCGTAAACGTCGCTTTCAAAGTACCAGTGGTCGAAACTGATCCCTATTTTCTCATAAGTCTGTTTTAAGCCTTCGATCGCCCATTTGTTCATGATCTGCCACAGGGACACAATTTCCGGTTTTCCTTCCTCCCACTGTATCAGCATATTCTGGGCCTCCTGAATCAATTCCGGATTATCTTTTTCTTTTTCGCTGAACAAAACATAATATTTGCCGACGAAATGGTCTCCTTTCATTTTTTCCGACTCCGGCGTTTTATTCTCCCCCCATTTCTGATAGGCCAGCATTGATTTGCAGATATGGACACCCCTGTCGTTTATTAAATTCACTCTGGTGACTTTTGCTCCGTTGGCGGAGAACAAATTGGCGATTGTCCAACCTAAAAAATCATTCCGTAAGTGGCCGAGATGCTGCGGTTTATTGGTATTAGGAGCCGAATACTCTATTAAAACGCTTTTCCTGCTGAATAACTGGCTGCAACCGAAATCCTGTTTTTTATTCAAAATCTCCTGACAGACGGTCCTGAACCAGGGTCCTTTTTTAAAAAAAACGTTAAGATAAGGACCAATTGCCTCCCAACGTCCGATAAAATCAGGTAGAGGGGTCTTCCGATTGAATTTTCCCGCCAAATCAGCGGCGATTTTTTCCGGCTTTTTTTTAAGAATCTCGCTAAGGCCGAAACACTCCAAACTTAAATCACCCATATCCGGCTTGGGAGGAAGTTCTATTTTAAATTCGAAATTGTCTGGTATCCCCGTCAAAACCTGTTTAAGCAGGCCAACTATCTCTTTTTTTATGTCTTGTGTTTTCATCTTAAATCCTCTGACCGATATACTTGGCTATTTCCACGTAACGACAAGTATAGCCGTATTCGTTATCATACCAAGCCACTATTTTAACCATATGGCCATTTACTTTAGTTAAGGAAATGTCAACGATGGCGGAATGCGGATCAGCGATAAAATCCGAAGAAACCTGATTCTCTTCCGCCGTATCTAAAATGCCTTTTAACTCTCCTGTCGCCGCTTGCTTGAATTTGGCGTTTATTTCTTTTTCACCGGCGGATTTTTTTAAAACACAGACAAAATCGACAAGAGAAACGACCGGTACGGGCACGCGAACAGCCAGGCCTTCCAATTTACCTGCCAGTTCCGGCATCACCTCGACTACCGATTTGGTCGCGCCGGTTGTGGTGGGAATGATGTTAAGACTGGCGCTTCTGGACCGACGTAAATCCCGATGGGGCGAGTCGACTAGGTTCTGATCATTGGTATAAGCGTGCGTAGTGGTCATCATTCCTTGTTCCAAACCGAAACTATCATTTAAAACCTTAATAATCGGCGCCAAGCAGTTCGTCGTGCAGGAAGCGTTGGAAATAATCAAGTCATTTTTAAAGTCGATCTTCTTATGATTGACGCCGAGAACGAAAGTAGGAATTTCCTTATCCTTGGCCGGCGCGGAGAGTATCACCCTTTTCGCGCCCGCTCTTAAATGTTGTTCTGCTCTTTGTTTTTCTAAAAAATGGCCGCTACATTCCAAGACCACGTCGACGGCCAACTTCTTCCAGGGAAGATTGCCTGGATCGGTCTCGCTGAAAACCGTAATTTTTTTGTCCGCGACTAATAAACTGTTCCCTTCTATTCTGACCGCATGTCTATACCGGCCGTACACCGAATCGTATTTTAAAAGATGGGCTAAAACCGCCGATTCAGTCAAATCATTAATTGCCACTACTTCCAGATCTGGATCCTCAAAAGCCAGTCTAAAGCTCGCTCGTCCTATTCTCCCAAACCCGTTAATGGCTATTTTTATAGGCATAGGTTTGTAAAATTAATTATTATTGAAGTAACAAGGCCTTTACTATCTTTTCGCCGAAAGAAGAAGCCGCGGCCGGACCATTGGCGGTAATCACGTTGCCGTCCTGCACTACTTCCTGGTCTAAATACTCGGCACTATTTTCCTTAAGAAATTCGACGGGCGCTTGATCAATCGGACTCGACCAGACCGTTGCCTTTTTCCCCTTTAGGACTCCGGCTTTAGCTAAAATTTCCGGCGCGATACAAATAGCGGCCATAAGTTTCTCTTGCTCAAAACTTTGCTTGATCAATTGATGGGCGATCGGGTCGTCAACGTATTCCAGAGCGCCCGGCCCGCCGATAAAAACCAAAGCGTCAAAATCTTCCTGTTTTATCTCTTCCAATGTCTTCTTAATTGCTACTCTTTGTCCTGATTTGCCTTTAGCTTCACCCTTGATCGAACCCGCGACGATCGTCTCTATTCCGGCTTGATCCAGCTGTTTTTTTGTTTCTGAATACTCGAAGTCCTGAAATCCCTGGCTGGCAATGACTAGAACGGCCCTTTTCCCGCTAATATTTTCTTTAACCATATTTGTTTCTTTAGTGCAACCGGAAATCACCGGTGTTATTATCAATAATATTAAAACTAATATTTTTTTCATACTAATCGATCTCACTTAAAGGCACCTCAATTCTGGTTTTTTCTTTGCCGTCGTCTATTTCAACGACGACATTTTGCTTCAGGATATGCCAGTCCACCACCCGGCCTTTGCCGTTTTTTGTTTTCACCATTCCCCCCAAAGGAGGCAGTTTCTCCTTCAGCTTTCTGTACATTTCGTTCTCGAATGCCAAACAACATTTAAGCCGGCCGCAAACGCCTGATAAACGCTCCGGCCCGCGTTGGGAAAGTTGTTGGTCAAACATCATTTCGGTCGTCACGTGTCCCAAATTCTTTAAAAAAGACAGGCAACAAAGGGAACGGCCACAAGGTCCGGTATCGCCCATTAATCCCGTCTCTTGCCGCGCACCGACCTGATGCATGCGTACCGACTTATGAAATTCCTGAACCAAATCCTTAACCAGATCGCGAAAATCTATCCTTGCCGGCGCCGTAAAAGCGAAAATTATCTTACTCCCGTCAAAACTAAAAAGAACGTCAATAATCTTCATTGACAGGTTCTTTTTTTTGACGAAACTTTCGCATTTTTTGACAGCTTCTTTCTTATATCTGTTTCTCTCTTTTAATTTCGAAAGGTCGTCAGATTCGCATTTTCTCAAAATAAAATTATTCTCTTCGTTCGGCGCCCCTTGGTTATCTTTCGATTCTTCCTCTATTTTAACTATTTTCCCTAAATCCGTACCCGAATCGGTTTTGATGATTACGTGTTCGCCAACCCGGAAAGAATCTTTTTCAATCGTCTCCCCGCCTCTTAACTGGGTAAAGCGGCAAGGATGGTCCCAGGGAGCCAATTGAACAAAAATAACCACCATAAATCAATGGTTTAAATTTCGAATCTAATAAATCTTTTTATTCGGATGTTTTCCCCCAGCTTGACAATTTCCTCCTTGATCAGATCTTTGATTATGACCTTGTCGTCTTTGATAAACGGTTGTTCCTCTAGACAGGCCTGAGAGTAGAATTTCTGTAATCTACCTTCAATAATCTTTTCTCTCACCTGTGCTTGTTTGCCCTTATCTACCCCTTCTCTGGCTATTTCTTTTTCTTTTTCTACTACGTCCGGCGGAATATCTGCTATTTTGATCCATTGCGGATTGGCAGCGGCCACCTGCATGGCTAAATTATGAGCTAATTCCCTGAATTTCTCGTTTCGGGCGACAAAATCCGTCTCGCAAACCAACTCAAGCAGAACGCCTATTTTATTGTTGGCGTGAACGTAAGAATCGACTATCCCTTCATTGGCTTCTCTGTTCAGTTTCTTATCGACTATTTTTTGTCCCCTTTTTCTTAAAATTCCCTCCGCCTCGGTCAGACTACCGCCTGCCTCTTCCAGAGCTTTCTGACATTCCACGATGCCGGCACCCGTCATTTCTCTTAAGTCTTTTATTTTTATGATTTGCTTGTTGTCCATATTCTTTATTATCTTATTTTCTTTCTTCTTTCTTTTCTTTTTCCTGGCTGGCCCGACCAACCTTAATGGCTTCCGTAACTAAGCCCGTGATCAGTTCTATTGATTTAATGGCGTCGTCATTCGCGGGAATCGGCCATTCGACCAGTTCCGGATTTACGTTCGTGTCCACTATGGCCACTGCAGGAATCCTGCATTTCCTGGCTTCGCGGATTGCCGTCTTTTCCTTTTGTAAATCGACCAGATAAATGGCGTCTGGCTTCCTCTTTAAAGATCTGATGCCGCCTACCATAGTCTCCAGTCTTTTCATTTCTCTTTCTTTCATCAGTCTCTCTTTTTTGGAATATTTTTCCCATTCCCCTTTTACTTTTTCCTCCGTCATTCTGTTGAATTTTTCTATCAGTCTCAGGATGGTGGAAAAATTCGTCAATGTTCCGCCCAGCCAGCGTTCAATCACGTACGGAGCGTCTATCTCTTGGCTGTACTTCCTGATTATGTCTTTGGCGGAAGGTTTAGTACCGACGTACAAAACGATTTTCCCCTGACTGGAAATTTCCGTCAGAAATTCCGCGGCCATTTCGAGTTTTTCAACCGTTTTGTCTAAATCGATGATATGCACCGTATTCTTGACGCCGTAAATATACGGCTCCATTTTCGGCGATCTTTTAGTGGTGCGATGACCGAGGTGCACTCCCGCTTGCGCCAGTTCGGCCGGAGAAGGAATTTTTATTTTATTCGTTTTTTCCTGTTTATCCATAAATAATTTTAAATTAACCTTATAATTAAGACGGAAATAGTATAACATACCGCGAGGAAAAGTAAACCCTGTTAAAAATTTCTAAATAACCTTATTTTCTAACGGGATAAACATCATCTTGCCAAACTTTTTATTTTCCTATATAATGTATATCTGCTCTAATTTTTAATCTCTATTTATGAAAAAAACCATTCATCCAAAATACAATTCCCGGGCAAAAATTAAATGCGCCTGCGGAGCCGAGTTCAACGTCGGTTCCACCCAGGAAAACATGGAAGTGGAAATTTGCTCCCATTGCCATCCCCTTTACACCGGCAAACAAAAATTTATCGACACGGCCGGGCGACTGGAAAGATACGAAAAAATGATGAGTAAATCGAAAGCTCTGAAGGAAAAGCTGAAAAAAACCAAAAAAGAAAGTCCAAAAAAGAAATAACTTTTTCTATGTCTGGTCAAGCCAATCAATTTAAGGAACAAATAAAAAACCTGGAAGAGCAATTACAAAATCCCGCTATCTATAACAATCCGGACAAACTCAAAGACATATCGCAGAAATACAACCAACTTAAGGATTTAACCAGGGATTTCCGCCAGCTTGAAGACATTAATAAAAGGATATTTGACACGCAAAAACTTTTCAATCAGGAAACCAATGAAGAAATGTTGAAGATGATAGAAAACGAAGTGGAAAACCTTAAAAAATCGAAGTATGTTCTGGAGGAAAAAATAAAGGAACAGATCGAACCGACGAACAAAATCGAGAAGAAAGACGTAATCGTGGAAGTCAGGGCGGGAACCGGCGGGGACGAAGCCACGCTTTTTGTGGCTAACCTTTTCCGGATGTACTCCCGCTTTGCGGAAAAAAGAGGCTGGTCTAGTCATTTGATTTCCTCTCACCCCACCCCTCTGGGCGGATTCAAGGAAATTATCTTCGAAATTAAGGGCTCTGGCGCTTATCAATCTTTGAAGAACGAAAGCGGGGTTCACCGGGTTCAACGCATCCCGGAGACGGAAAAAAGTGGTCGGATCCATACTTCCGCCGCTTCGGTGGTCGTCTTGCCGGAAGCTGATCCTATTGACGTCGAAATAAGCCCGGACGACCTTAAAATAGACACTTTCCGCGCCTCCGGTCACGGCGGCCAGAACGTACAAAAAAACGAAACCGCTATTAGAATAACGTACTTACCCACAGGCCTGACCGTCTCGTGTCAGGATGAAAGAAGCCAGAAACAAAACCGCGAAAAAGCCTTAACCGTTCTCCGTTCCCGTCTCCTTATGATGGAAGAAGAAAAAAAAGCCAAAGACCTGAAAGAAAAAAGGAAATTCCATATTGGTACCGGCGATCGCTCTGAAAAAATAAGGACATACAATTTCCCCCAAAGCCGGATTACTGATCACCGGATAAAAAAATCCTGGCATGATCTTGAAGCTGTTCTCGACGGTGATTTGGTCGAAATTATTCAAGACCTCCAGGAATTCATCAAAAATCAATAGACGAATTGATGACTTTCAGAAACGATTTCTACCCAAATATTACCGGGTAGAAATTTTATTTCCTGATTTTGAAGATTGTAAAAAATCGTCTGCTGACCCGCCCCTGCTTTGCGCCAAATTCCCTGTATCCGGCATCCGTTCTGAAAAATTACGGCATCCCCTTGTCCGGTCGTTTGGATAAAGCGGTGTCCGATTTCGTCCAAAACGTTTATCCTCGTTTTTTGGATAATCAAATTGGTGATTTTTATCTGTTCTCCGTTTTCATCCAAGAATTCTTGGCTGTTCTGAAAACGCAGGTAAGCCCCCGATTCCTTGTTAAATTGCCAAACAACCGGTTCACGATAATCTATCTTAACAATCAATCCCGTCGCCGTTTCGGATAAAGGAAGACTTTCTATGAACTGCCGCGGTATGAAGCTTGATCTTAATTGATTATCTATCCTTTTATTTTTAATTGCTTCAGCCAACAGGTCGTGTGAGGTGTATAAGTTATGTGGTTTATCTCTTAGTTGGTCGCGCCAGAAATAAACGCCGTCACCACTGATCTCGTCCAAATTATAGACCTGATAACCGCTTATCCCCATCTTATCCAGAAATTCCTGGCTGCCTCCCGCATGAACGAATAAGGCCCCGTATTCTTCGGCCCATTCCGCCAAATATGGCCGGGCCGATCTTACGGGTCCTATTTTATCCGGTAAATAATCCTGATTAAAAATCATCAATAGGCGCGTGATATCCGCCTCCACTGGCGCCTCATAAACGACTGCTGCCTGACTGATTCCGCTTAATGGCCATGATTCGCTGAAGTTGTCCACCACTACCGCTATGGGCAATTTATCCGATCCGTTGTTTTCCAGAGAATAATCGATAATCTCCTTTTCTATTAATTCGCTTGTCTTTTCTTTTGTGGGCTCATTACTGGAAACTTTCTCTGTCTCTCTTTCCCTTCCCTGACTGAAAAATATGATTCCCCAGATTATGATCAGGATGACGCCTAAAACAATTAACCCCCATATTTTTATCGACTTAAACCCCATAAATCACCTTTTATTTTTTCTCTTCCGTCTGTTCCGTTGGTTCTTCTTTCGGCTCTTCTGCCGCTTTTTCTTCTTCCGTGACTTCGGTTTTCTCTTCTACTTCTGCCTGCGGACGAGAAATGCCCACTACCACTTCTTCACGATCATCAAGTACTTCTATTTTGGCGGGAATTTTCAAATCCTTGATTCTGATAACGCTGTCAAGGGTCTCTAATCCAGAAATATTCACTTCTATTTTATGGACTAAGTCTTCGGGCAGACATTTGATCTTTAGCTTATCAATGTTGTGAAAAATGATTCCTCCGAGATTCTTGACCGCCGGCGCTTCGCCGAAAAACTCCAATTCCGTTTCCACTTCAATCTTTTCTCCCGCTTTGATCTTATAGAAATCGACATGCCTAATTTTATCGGTTAAAGGATCGTGTTGTACATCATAAATCAAAACCTTAATGGGACTATTCTCGTCTATTTTAAGGTCTATCAAAGTGCTTTCACCCGCTTCCTGGAAGGTTTTTTCCATTTCCGCTAAAGAAACCTGTAAGGGTATGGACTGGAAATCGTGCCCGTAGACAACCGCCGGGATGAAACCATGATCTTTAATCTCCTTGTTTTTCCTACCGAATGACTTTCTTGTTTTTGAATTCAAACTTGCCATAATTTTTATCTTACTTGTTAAAGTTTCATAATGTTACCATATCCTCGTATTTTGTAAATGGCTGGTAAATGATTACGCTCTCGATTAAAGCGAAAGAGATTAGACTGATTAAGAGCGAGCTTCCTCCATAACTGATAAAGGGTAAAGGGACGCCTACGACCGGCACCAGCCCCACGTTCATGCCGATATTGATGAACATTTGGGAAAAAATCAGAACATTCGTACCCAAGATCAGTACTAGGCCAAAATTATCGTAAATCATTCTTGCAACCCTGATCAAATGGTAAAAAATAGCGGCATAAACCCCCAGGAGAAGCAAGCAGCCGACGAAACCGAATTCCTCGGCTAGAACGGCGAAGATGAAATCGGTTTCCCCTGCAGGCAAAAATCTTAACTGCGACTGGGGACCGAGCCCGAATCCCCTGCCAAAAGCCTGTCCCGAACCGACGGCGACGATCGACTGGGTTATTTGATAACCGCGACCCAGGGGATCGCTCTGCGGATCAAGATAAGTCAAAATTCTATCTTTTTGATAATCCTGCAAAAAGAAGAACCATGCCGTCAAACAAATCACGGATAAAATGACTAAAAAAACCAGTAAATGCTTCCTGTTCTTGTCCACTAGGACGAAAATACCGAACCAGATGATCAAAATCATCAGGGCCGATCCGAGGTCGGGCTGACAAAGGATTAAAAGAATAAAAGGAGATATCAAAATAAGGCTGAAAATTAAGTGTTTTATCCTGACTGGTTTTCTTGCCTCCTGCCAAAATTTAGCCAAGATGATAATGCTCGACAACTTTGCCAATTCCGCCGGTTGAAAATTAAAAAAGCCGAAATTAAACCATCCTTTAACTCCCCGGAAATTCTGCCCGAATAAAAGAACCGCGACAAGTAATATGACCGTGAATAAATAAATCAAATAAGTTGAAGAACGGACGAAACGGAAGTCGATAAAGCAAATGATAAAAAAAAGAAACAATCCGCCGATCGCGAAAATTGCTTGTTTTGAAAAATTATCGTCTCCGTCTCCTTTAACGCCTAAAGACAAACTGTATTGGGCCAACAGGCCGAAAACCACCAAAAAAGCCATCAAAATGAACAAAACCAAATCGAAACGTTTTAATTGCGCTGAGTTGAACATGCCGATGGGGAAAATTAATAAACGGACATGAAATTTTCCCGGTCAAAGGGATTAATCTCTAAAATTACCGCTATTCGCGTATACGGCGGAATGTCCGGCCAAACCAGTCCCAGCCTCTTCTCCTCGTTGCTTTCCCATTGTTTGGCTGTCAAAACGTTCAATCCGACAACGTCCGAACCACGGTAGAGAATAATGATAAAACGCGTTTCCCAAAAACCGTATATTGACTGATTTTTAATCTTAAAAGAAAGTTCCGGAACGGAAACATTCCGATCCTGTCCGATGACATAATCCACTTCTGCTCCTCCGACCGACAATTTCGACAGCAAATCATTCATCTGCTCGTGTGGACGAATTCTCCGCCATTCAATATTTGTAATCACGAACTGTGCCTTGTTCAACCTTCTGTCCGCATCCTGCCCGAGAAGCGTTAGGTATTTTTTCTCCCCTGGCAAAATGAAATTCTTTTCTGTCTCCGTCTGACCAGTCTCCCAAGAAAAATAATATTCTACCGAAGCAACCATGATGTCCTCGTTAGGATTCTCGACGATCGCCAAAAAATCGTATCTCTTTTTCTGTTCTAAAACGTCTAAGGCAAGAAAGACTGATTTGTCTACTGCCAGATCATAAGGCTTAAAATGCTCGTGGAACTTGAGGTAATCGATCTGTTTTGAAGTCAACCCAAACAACATCTGCCTGTGTTTTTCACTACCCAGAAGATAAGTGGTGAAATAATAGATTGCTATCCCCCACAAAACGAGATTAACTAAAATCAACGTTTTTACAAGAATTCTGTAAAATTTATTTTTATTGTCCAAATACCATTTGGTCAATTGGAGTTGTTTATCGCTTATTTCTTCCATATTTTATAAAATCAGGCTTATGGGAGAATTATAGCAGATTTTCACCGACAGGCAAGCCATTGGCACATTATTTATATATGCTATAATTCTGTCATATTCCGATAATGAATACATAACTCATCTAATAATAAATTTTAAAAAAACATATGAATGCGCAAACTTTTTTCTACGTTACCAGCAGTTCAGCCATCATCATCGTGGCTTTTCTTTTTGTTATTCTGATTGTCTTCGGCATCGTAATCGCCGCCAGAATAGCAAAGATGTTCCGTAATGTTTCCCGTGTTTCCGGGGAACTGAGCGAAACGGTCAAAAATTTCCGTGAAAAGATTAAGGTCGCCGCCCTTACCAATCTCTTAAATGAAGGTCTAAAGGAAATGATCCTGTTCGTCAAGGAAAAAAGGGAAAATAAGAGGGAAAATGAAAAAAGAAAAAAATAAATCCATATTAACGAATCTCATAACGTCATAAATAGCTTATGTTCACTCACCTCCACGTCCACAGCCATTATTCCTTACTCGACGGCCTGTCGAAAATAGACGACCTGATCTCTCAGGCTAAAAAACATGGAATGACGTCTTTGGCTTTAACCGATCATGGCGTCATGTACGGCGTCATTGAATTCTATCAAAAAGCCAAAAAAGCGGGAATTAAGCCAATCATCGGCGTGGAGACTTACGTTGCCAGACACGGCCATCTGGATAAAAGGCCCAAAGTGGATGAAAAACCCTATCATCTAGTGCTTTTGGTAAAAAACGACCAAGGATACAAAAATCTGATCAAACTGGTCAGCATCGCTCATTTGGAGGGTTTTTATTACAAGCCGAGAATCGATCTGGAACTTTTGAAAAAACATCATGAAGGACTGATTGCTTTAAGTGCCTGCCAGTTGGGAGAAATTCCTCAGTTAATTCTGGAAAAACAAAAGGAAAAAGCGGAAAAAAGAGCTCTGGAATACCAAGAGCTTTTCGGTCGTGATAATTTCTATCTGGAAGTTCAGGATCGCCATAACAATAAAGAACAGGATTTGGTCAATAAAACCATCTTTAGCATGGCAAAAAAATACGGCATTCCCGTAGTGGCGACCAATGACGTCCATTATACGAGAAAGGAAGACGCCGAGATTCAGGATATTCTGATTTGTCTGCAGACGAAAAAAGGGAAACAGGATCAGGATCGAATGTGTTACCTCGGAGACGATTTCTCCCTGCGTTCCGGGCAGGAAATGGAAAAAAGTTTTAAGGAGCATCCAGAAGTGATAACCAACACGGAGAAAATTGCCGCTATGTGCGACCTGGAAATAGAATTGAATAATATAAAACTTCCCGACTTCCCGGTGCCAAACGACAAAACGGCTGACGAATACCTGAAAAACCTATGTGGACAAAGATTTACCGAACATTATCCCCAAAAAAGCAGGGAAATCTCCGCGCGTCTGGATTACGAATTGGACATTATTAAAAAAACCGGGTTTGCCTCTTACTTTTTGATCGTTCAAGACTTCGTCAATTGGGCGAAACAAAACGGCATTGTCGTTGGTCCGGGACGCGGTAGCGCTGCCGGTTCCATTGTTTCTTACATATTGAACATCACCAACGTCGACCCCCTGAAATACGACTTAATTTTCGAACGTTTTCTCAACCCAGAAAGGATCAGTATGCCCGACATCGACCTCGATTTCACCGATACCAGACGGGATGAGGTTATTGATTACGTGGCAAAAAAATACGGCCGCGACCACGTGGCGCAGATCATTACCTTCGGTACCATGGCTGCCCGCGCCGCCATTAGGGACGTAGGCCGGGTTCTTGACTATCCTTACGCTTTCTGCGACAAACTGGCCAAACTGGTTCCCTTTGGCCTAACCCTGGAAGAGGCGCTAAAAAACTCGGAAGAATTAAAAGAAATATACAACCGCAACGCGGATGCTAAAAACATCATTGATCCGGCTAAAAAACTCGAAGGGGTGGCTCGTCATGTCTCCAAACATGCTTGTGGCGTCGTTATCACGAGGGAAAATCTCGAACAATACGTCCCAACTCAATATGACGTCTCTGGCAGGGAAAAAACTATCATTACCCAATACGAAATGCACGCCATCGAAGACTTAGGTCTTCTGAAAATGGATTTCCTGGGTCTAAGAAACCTGACTATCATTGAAAGAACTTTGAAGTTGATAAAATACCGCTATAATAAAGAAATTGACATCGACGAAATTCCCCTTGATGACGCAAAGACTTTTAAACTTTTGCAAAAAGCCGAAACGACAGGAGTGTTTCAACTGGAATCAGCGGGAATGCAGCGCTATCTGAAACAACTGAAGCCTACTTCTTTCGAGGACATTATCGCCATGGTTTCACTTTACCGGCCCGGCCCCATGGAATTAATCCCCGACTATATCGCCGGAAAACATGGGATGAAAATCCCCTATTACATCCATCCTAAACTGAAGCCTATTTTGGATAAAACTTTTGGTATTGCCATCTATCAGGAACAAATCCTGCAAATCGCCAGGGATCTAGCCGGTTTTTCTTTTTCCGAGGCCGACGTCCTTAGAAAAGCGGTGGGAAAAAAAATCCCCCAGCTTTTGCGGGAACAAAAAGAAAAATTCATCGAAGGCTGCATTAAAAACAAAATCCTGAAAGAAATGGCGGAAAACGTCTTCGCCTTCATCGAACCTTTCGCCGGATACGGATTTAACCGCAGTCATGCGACTTGTTATGCTACCATTGCCTACCAAACCGCTTACTTGAAAGCGAATTACCCTACCGAATTCATTGCCGCCCTGCTCATCGCTCATAAGGACGATACTGACCGGATTGCTATTGAGGTCGAAGAAGCGAAAAAGATAGGTATTAACGTTCTGCCGCCAGACATCAACGAAAGCTATAAGAACTTCACTGTTATCGATAAAAAAAATATCCGCTTCGGCCTTTCCGCCATCAAGAATCTCGGTGAAGGAATCGTTAAAACCGTCATTGAAGAACGCGAGGAAAATGGTCATTTTCAGGGCATTGAAAATTTCCTTGGCCGAATTGATTCCAAGGACTTAAATAAAAAATCATTGGAGAGCCTGATTAAAAGCGGGACTTTAGACCAATTTGAAGAACGCAATAAACTTTTGAATAGCATTGATATCCTATTAGAATTCGTCAGAAAAAAGCAAAGAGACAACCATAACGGCCAGACTAATCTTTTTGGCCTTCTGCCCGGGAGCAACGGATCTGTCCTGAACCTCAAGGAATCCTCTCCGGCCGGTCATCAGCAAAAACTCCTTTGGGAAAAGGAATTCCTGGGATTTTTCGTTTCCGAACATCCCTTGGAGGAATACCGCGAACTGATAAAAAAATACGTCACGCCGATTAATCAGATGAAAGTATCCCGCAAGTCCATCCGCATTCTTGGTCTGATTACGAAAATAAAAAAAATAAATACCAGCAGCAATGAAAACATGTATTTCGTAAAAATAGACGATTCATTCGGGGAAACAGAAGTACTGGTTTTCCCCAAGGTTCTAAAGGCGACTTCGGCAGTCTGGCGGGAAAACAATGTCGTCTGCGTTACGGGACGGGTTTCCGACAAAGACGGACAACTTAAGATAATCGCCGACAATATCAAAGAAGTAAATAAAGATAAACTGGATGAATTGTTGTTAAATCACGGATAATTTGCTATACTATAGCATATCTTAAATTACTTAAATCAACTTTCTTATTTAATTACAATCTATGCCGCAAGTTTACATCTCCCCTCATAATAAAATCAGTTATCTGTTCCTATCACTGACCGTTTTGTTTATCCTTCTTTTTATTTTCGGCGTTTTCGGTTCTTTCTACGGCGCCCAGATCGTCATTACTCCAAAAACCGAAGAAATATCCATTGATTCATTCATCGAAATCAGGGAAGAAAACGATCAAACGGAAGAAAGTCTCGTTCTAACGGGAAAAATCATGGAGAATGTCCAGTCTGGAGAAGAAAAAGGATTCCCCCAGGCAACAGTTTCCGTGGAAGATTACGCCGAAGGCGAAATTATCCTGAAAAACAACAATCCTTCCGCCCTGAATTTTATCTCATCCACCCGGTTCGCCTCTCCGGAAGGACTAATCTTCCGAGCCGTTAACCGCGTCTATGTCGCGGCTAAAAGCGAAACTGCTGTTCTGGTGCGGGCGGATAAGATGGGAGAGAAATATGACATCGGTCCGACACAATTCACGATTCCTAATCTGCAGGATTCCACGCTAAAAAGCAATATCATTGCGGAAAGTAAAGAACCGATGACCGGCGGCCTAAAAAAAACCGGTGTCGTCATGCAATCTGATATCGACCAAACGAAGACGAAACTCAAAGAGACCCTTTATCAAAACGGTTTAACAGCCATTAAACAGGAAATCAACGATGATAATCTAAAAATCGTCGTGCAGTCGAATGTGCTGGAAGAAAAAACGGATGCCGTAGCCGGAGAGGAAAAAATTGAATTTACGATACAGGAAAAGATGAAAATCGGCGCAGTAGCTCTTCAAGAAGACGACATCGTGGAGGCGGCGGTGGAAATCTTAAAAAACAACGTTCCAATAGGGAAAGATCTGGTGGCTTACGAATTGAAAAGCCTTAATTATCGCCTGACTGAATACGACGTGGAAAAAAAGACCGCTCGGCTGGAAATCCAATTTCGTGGCTATATGGCAATCAATGAACAATACGAACCTCTGGCGAAAACCCGTTTCCGCGGCTTGAATGAGGAAGAGGTAAAAAATTATCTGCAGGAACTGGAAGAAATAGAAGAAGTAAAAATAAAATTCTGGCCGCCCCTGCTTTTCAAAACCATTCCTCAGTCGACGGACAAAATCAAAGTAAAAATAAATATCTAACCAAGCTTATGAAAAATTTTTCCTTGGAAATAATTCGACATTCCACCAGCCATCTGATGGCCGCGGCAGTTTTGGAATTGTTCCCAAAAGCTAAATTCGGCATCGGTCCAGTGATAGAAAACGGATTCTATTACGACTTTGACCTGGAGCAAAGATTGACGCCGCAAGATTTACCCAAGATCGAAAACAAAATGAGACAACTGGTCAAAAAAAATATCAAATTCGAAAAAAAGGAAATCGGCATCGACGAGGCGGAAAAGCTCTTCGGGAAAAACGGCCAGCCATACAAGGTCGAACTGATCCACGATCTGAAGAAATACAGCACTACCGAGGAAATGTCAAAATACGAAAATACGAATAAACCGCAAAATAAAGTAACCATATATCAGTTGGAAAATTTCGTTGATTTATGCCGCGGACCGCACGTCGATTCCACCGCTCAATTAGGCGTTTTCAAACTTAACAAAATCGCCGGCGCCTACTGGCGAGGCGACGAAAAGAATAAGATGCTACAACGAATATATGGTCTAACTTTTAATAAAAAAAAAGAATTGGACTACTTTCTCAGACTTCAGGAAGAAGCGGAAAAAAGAGACCACCGCAAACTAGGACAAGAGCTCGATCTGTTCCAAATTAACGAAGATATCGGGCCTGGCTTGATCCTGTGGCACCCTCGTGGCGCCGTTTTGAAAAAAACCGTCGAGAATTATATTCTAAACGAATATACCAGCCACGGATACGATCTGGTTTCTACTCCTCATCTGGGTAGATTAAGTCTTTGGAAGACCTCCGGCCACGACGATTTCTATCGGGAAAACATGTTTCCGGTAATGCACATGGCGGAAATGTCCAAAGAAGAAAAGGACGATTATCAGGTTAAGCCTATGAATTGTCCTTTTCATATCGCCATTTACAATCACTCTCTCAAGAGTTATCGCGATCTGCCTCTCCGCTATACGGAATTAGGCACTGTTTATCGCTATGAAAAGTCAGGGGTTTTACACGGCCTAACCAGAGTCCGGGGCTTCACTCAGGATGACGCCCATATTTTCTGTCAGCCTGAAAAACTGGACAAAGAAATAGAAACAACCGTCAAATTCGCCCTGAAAATATTGAAAACGTTCGGCTTTAAAAATTATGACGTCTACCTTTCCACCCAGCCGGAGAAATTCACCGGTACGCAGGATAATTGGAATAAGGCCACTAAAGCCCTAGAAAACTCCCTAAAAAAATTAAGGATAAAATACGAAGTTGATCCAGCCGGTGGCGTTTTCTACGGACCGAAAATAGACATCAAGATAAAAGACAGCCTTGGCCGGGCCTGGCAGTGCACCACTATCCAGGTCGATTTTAATCTGCCGGAAAAATTCAATGTCACCTATATTGACGCAAAAGGGAAAAAACAGCAGCCGATCATGATCCATCGCGCGCTTTTAGGATCATTGGAAAGATTTATGGGCGTACTGATCGAACATTATGCCGGCGCTTTTCCTCTCTGGCTGTCACCGGTTCAGGTTTATCTGACCCCCGTCAGCAAGAGCCACCATTCAGCCGTTAAAAAACTCTCTCAGGAATTGACTAATAAAGGATTAAGGGTAGAGGCCGATTTCCTCAATGAAACCATTGGTTACAAGGTTCGTAAGGCGGAAAAAATGAAAATCCCTTATCTCCTGGTCATCGGCGACAAAGAAGCCAAAGGCAAATTTCTTAACGTCAGGATGTCCCGCCTGCCGGCGAGGCATGGTGGTAACGTGGTTAAAAAAATGACTAAAAAACAATTCATAGAAAAAATTTTAAAGGAGATTAAATTTAAAAAATAGATTTTAGTTTGGACAAGGTCCGACCTTGTCCATTTTGTCCATTGTCTAAAGATTAATTCTTTCTACTATAAATAAGGATATTATATGCCTAAGAACGATTTTTTTTATTCATACGCCAAACTTATCTCTGAATTGATCAGGCTCAGCCGTCTACATAACTATAAATACAAAATAATTGGCAAAGAACTTTTTGAAAAAACAGGCATAGTTTACCCTCTTTATAGATTTACAATCAATCCTTCTTCCCGGCCCAGCTTTTGCATCATTGCCGGTGTTCATGGTTATGAGGTCGCTGGTCCGTTAACCATGCCTGAGTTGTTCGCAAATCAAAAAAAGTATTTAGACAGAAAAATCTGTTATTATATTTATCCCGTGATAAACCCCACTGCGTTCGACCTGAGGAAAAGGCAGGACGATGACGGATATGACCTCAATACCTTAAACAAAAATACCTTAAAGAATAAGGGATTTTGTGAAATTCAATCTTTTTACAAAGATGTTAAAAATAAAAAATTTGAAGTCTTAATTTCCCTTCATGAAGACGTTGATCTTAAAAAATTCTACGCTTATGTTTTTGAAAAGAAGAAAGAAATGATTTATCGTAAAATAATCAAAGCTTCTTCCAAATATACCGATATATTATGCCAAAATAGAATATACGGTTCGCCGTCCGACAATGAGGGTTTGGTCATAAACTCCCATGATCAATCGCTGGAAGACAGATTATACCGTGAAAAAAAAGCAAAAATATCTTTATGTACCGAAACCCCAGGGAAATTAAACCTTAAAACAAGAATTTCCATCAATCTTAATAATATTAGAATATTAAACGACTATACCCTTAATATGGCGGAAAAAAGATCGTCTGTTTATAATAAATTTAAATAAAAAACCTATAAAAAAAACGAAAATTTTTACCCTTCTCATGATTCTTGGTTTGGTTTTTTGTTTCGGGCCAAAAGTCCTGGCTCAACAAGCTGTTCTGAATTCGGAAACGGCGACTGAACAGAATCCTGTTTCCTCTGAGACATCATCTTTAGGAGCATCTGAAGAACTCCTGTTTGATGAAAAGGTCGCGGCCGAAGATTTAAACATCAGCGACCAAACGCTTCTTCCCACCAGTCCATACTATCAACTTAAAAACATCTGGCGCAACATTAAATCAACACTTACTTTCAATCCGGTCAAGAAAGCCGAACTGAAACTGCAATACGCCAATGAAAAACTAATTGAAGCAAAGAAAGTGGCGGAAACGGAAAACAATCCGGAGGCGGTCGTCAAGGCCCTGAAAAACTATAAGGAAGAAATAAATCGACTGACGAAAACGGTAGAGAACTTCTCTGAAAAAACAAAGGAAAACTCCGGCGCTCTAGCGGAAAAAATCATCGATAATTCAGTTAAACAACAAAAATTGATCGACAGTATTGAAAAAGGATTGTCTACGGATTGGCTCGGGCAGACCAATCAGGTTAGGAACGAAACAGTGGAACAATTGGGAAAAACCATCGTCAATATGGTCCCTCTAGAAAAGATACAAGAACTGATTGAAACCACATTACAAAATCAAACGGGCAGTGAATTCAAGGATTTGAAAAATCTTGAGGTTCTGAAAATTGTGGAGCAAAAATTGCCGGAGAAAGCGGCTGAAGCTGTCCGTGAGGTCCAAAAAAATATTCTGCAGAAACTGGAAACTAAAGTAAATTCCCTTCAGGAACAGGATAAAGAAAAATTCCAGAACTATGTCGAGAACATGGGTGGAAACGCAACCGCGCAACTGCAGGTCATCGAGGATCTCTCTAAAAACGAACTTCCTGAAGGACTTGGACAAAAGCTGGAAAAAATAAAAGAACAAATAATGGAAAAGGTGGAAAAATTGGAGCAGAGACAGACCCAGATAGCCAATCCTGCTTCGGAATATTGCGTTAAAATGGGCGGTAAATTGGAAATGAGAACTGATGAAAATGGAGGCCAATTCGGAATTTGTCATTTACCTGACGGCGTAGACTGCGAAGAATGGGCTTTATTTAGGGGCGAATGCGGTAAAAATAGCATTGAGGGAGGAAAAATATTGCCCGAAGAACCAGTCCAATCAACCGCTCCTTCGCAACCGACAATTCCGTCTCAACCGCGAATAATCGAACCAGGTGAACCTGATCCTTCTTCCCTTCCTTTCAGGGAAAGAAATAAAGAAATAAACGCCTGTATTCAGGTGATCACTCCGGCTGTTAAAGACGGAATCTGCAAGGAATTCCCCACTCCCTGCGACGTGCCGGACGACTGGTCAAAAGTCAATGCCTGCCCGAATGGTAATTCCAATGTCCAGATGGAAAGACCGGTGACCGGTATCCAGCAGGCTCAACCGGCGAAACAGATTCAAGTTCAGAATCAGATTGAAAAAAAACCGGCCGATAAAACCACGTCTAACGTATCTAATAAAAAGTAGTCGGGATTTTTAAAAAACGAATTGTATACAAGAACTCAACCTCCTGCCAAGGCTGAGTTTTTTGAAACCCATTCATCTTACAGAGAAAGTAATGGGAAAAACTGTTTTGTCAATAAGCTGAATTCGTGTTAAAATATTCCTATGCGATATTTTATTTCTACATTCGGCTGCCAGATGAACAAATCGGACAGCGAACGAATCGCCCGGGTTTTACAGAATCTCGGCGGTAAAGACGTTTCCTCTATTAAGCAGGCTGATTTAATTGTCATTAACATGTGCTCGGTGCGCCAATCCGCGGTCGACCGCGCGTACGGACTGATCCGACAATTGACAAACAACCTGAAAAATAAAAATAGAAAAATCATCCTGACTGGCTGCATCTTGCAAAAAGACAAAGAAAAGCTAAAAGGTAAGGTGGATTTGATTTTTAATATCGAAGATCTGCCCGGACTTCCTTCGCTATTGAACAAGCCGACAGAAAAGGTCCTGCGCCGAAAAATCCATTACCTTTCCCTTCCTCCTTTGTTAAAATCCTGTTTCTCCGCTTACGTACCGATCATGACCGGTTGTAATAATTTCTGCACTTATTGTGTCGTTCCCTACACCCGGGAAAGAGAAATAAGCCGCCCTGCTTCAGAAATCATAAAGGAAATCGAATGTCTGCATAAAAAAGGATATAAAGAAATAATTTTACTGGGGCAGAACGTCAATTCTTACCGGGACGGGAAAACGGATTTCCCCGTCCTATTGGAAAAAATAAACTCCTTAAAAGGCAAATTCTGGCTGCGCTTCATTACCAGCCATCCTAAAGATCTTTCCGACAGGCTGATTGAAGTCATGGCACAAGGTGGAAAAATCACCGAATACCTTCATCTGCCCATGCAATCCGGCGACGAAAAAATCCTGAAAAAAATGAATCGCGGATATACGATTGAATATTATTCAAACCTGATTCGTAAAATTCGCGAAAAAATTCCCGGTCTTAATGTTTCCACGGACATAATCGTCGGGTTCCCGGGCGAAACGAACAAACAATTCAAGAACACGGCTGAAGCCATGAAAAAGATAGGATTCGACATGGCCTACATTGCCCGCTATTCTCCCCGTCGTGACACGTCTGCCGCGCATCTGATGGACACCGTTACCAATGAGGAAAAAAAAGAACGCGAAAAATATTTGACCGAAATTTTGAAAATAACCGCCCTGAAAAACAATGAGAAATATCTCGATAGGATGGTCGAAGTTCTGGTCGAACAAAATAAAAAAAACGTTTCTTGGGGAAAAACGCGAAGTTTTAAAAACGTCAAAATAGATCATCCTTTTCCCCCGGGCCGATTCGTCAAGGTAAAAATCGTCAAGGTCATTCCCTGGAGGCTTGAAGGTCTGCCCTGGAAACCGTCTTGATTTTTTTCAGAATAAGGATATAAACTAAAATTAATAGAATGGCTAAAGGAAATAGATTCCACCACCAATTAAACCTGACGATGGTATTGTAAAGGCCATGAAAAAGAACCGCTAAAAATAACCCCTGGAGAATAACCAATCCCTTTTTCCTTTTTCGGAATCTAGCCTGGGCTAAATAATAGCCAATAATACCTCCAGAAAGAAAATGCATAAAAGTACTGGTAAATCCCCTTAATAGGACAGTGCCGCTTCCTGACAATAAGCCGGCGGAGATAAAACCGTAGAGAATATTCTCGACGAACGCGAAGCCCAGACCGAAAACCATGCCGTAAATAAAACCATCCCTTAATTCGTCGAAATAGGCCGACCCGTAAATAGTTAACCTTAAAAACGCACACTTGAAAAATTCTTCGATCCCGTCTATAAGAAAGGACAGAATGAAAATCACCGTGACGGGATTAAGCCACGAGATGTTTTCGACTGAATGCGTCAAACTTCCTGTAATGGGAATGATTGGCAGGGTGACCAGGCATCCGAAGAGGAAAATTTTGAGGATTTGCCATCGTGGTTCAGGCGCGGAACGGTCGAACCGCAGGCAAACCAAAAGCCATAAAATAGTCGGCCCGGCGCTGAGCAGTAAAAAAATTATCGAATCCTGCCAGTTTATATAGTTTATATAACTGAATAAATGATTCATAAAAATCCTCTAAGGAATACTTTAAAATATATCTCCATTATACCACATAAACAATATATTCCAATGTCGGATCATAAACCTAAATTAATGATCATCGTTGGCCCTACGGCTAGCGGAAAAACCGACTTAGCTTTATCTTTGGCCTCTAAATTCAACGGGGAAATAGTCTCGGCTGACAGCCGGACAATTTATCAAGGGATGGATATTGGTACGGCTAAACCGACCATGGAACAGCGTCTAAAAGTCCCCCATTATCTGATCGATATCGTCTCTCCTGACCAAGAATTTACCGTCGCTGAATTCAAAAGCCGGGCCTTATCCTGCATTAGCAGGATAATCCGACGCTACCGGATTCCCTTCTTAGTCGGCGGAACCGGTCTATATGTCAGTTCGATCGTCGACAACCTCGATATTCCCCATGTCCCGCCGGATAAAAAATTAAGATTGCGGCTGGAAAAACAGATTATCAGGCACGGGCTTGATTACCTTTGGAAAAAACTGGTTAAGTTGGATCCTGACGCCGCTGGTTTCGTCCAAAAACAAAATCCGCGACGAGTAATTCGGGCCATGGAAGTCTGCCTGAAAACAAAAAAACCCTTCTCTGAATTAAGAAAAAAGAGTGAATCGCTGTTCGAATGCCGGCAATTGGCTCTCAAAGTATCGAAAACAGATCTATTTGATAGGATAGACCAGCGCGTGGAAGAAATGATTAAAAAAGGTCTGCTGGAAGAAGTAAAAAACCTGATTAAAAAATATCCTCCTTACCTTCCCTCCCTAAACACGATCGGTTATCAGGAAATGATCGCCTATTTGAAAAATAAAATCGGTTTTGAAGAGGCCGTCGAACTGATAAAAAAAAATACGCGTCAATACGCGCGCCGGCAAATCACCTGGTTTAAAAAGGATAAGAATATAGAATGGATCGATTCCGCGGAAAAGGGGGAAAAAATAATCAGGGAATTTCTGTCTTAACCTTTTAGTTTCTCTTCCAGTGTTTTTCTGACAATATCGGCCACGGCCCGTCCCTGGACCTTTTTCATTACCTGTCCGATTAGATACTGAATGCTGTTCGTTTTTCCCTGTCTTATCTTCTCCACTATTTCCTGACTATTGTCGATGGTTTCCTGAACGATTTCTTCCAGTTCCTCGATGCTCTTGTCTGACCTGAATTCGTACTCTGAAAGGATTTCCTCGACGTCTTTCCCTGTAGTAAACATCTTCTTTAATATCTCCTGACCAGCTAAATCGGGAATTTTTCGTTCCCAAACTGTTTTCAAAAATCCTGAAAAAGATTCTGGCGGAATTCGTAATTCTCCCTCTCCCGAATTCTTATACAAAACCAATAAATTGTTAATCAGCCACTTAGCGAGTAATTTCTTGATTCCAAGTGATATTTCCATTTGAGGGCTTTCTGTTTCTTCCAAGTATTCATTAAGCGAAGTAATGACGTTCTTGCTGTAAACTGCTAGTACGTTGTTTTGCGTCAATATCTTCGCCTGACTTGAATCGAATCCGTATTGCTCCCTAAAGTGTTTTCTCAGATCAAACGGCAATTCAGGTAAAAAGCTCTTTAAATTTTCCAAATTTATGCCTTGTTCTTTCAGTGAATCGACATTGATCATGGGTAAATCCGGCTCGGGGAAATAGCGGTAATCCTTTTCTTCCTCCTTACTTCTTTGGACCACGGTCATGCCATGACCCTCATCCCAGCCTCTCGTGCTCTGGTGTTTGGGCGGATCATTATTTTCCCAAAGTTTTTCCTGTCTTTTTATCTCGTAATTCAAGGCATTTTCCACCGCCTTGAAAGAATTAAGATTTTTTACCTCTGTCTTAGGATAAAGTTCATTTTTTCCGCACGGCCGCAGAGAAATATTGCTGTCGCAACGGAATTGGCCTTTTTCCATGTCGGCGTCGGAAATCTGTAACCATCTCACGATTCTCTGCAGTTCTTCGAGGAACGTCCTCGCCTGGTCCGGGCTTCCGATTTCCGGCCGGGTGACGATCTCCAGTAAGGGTATGCCGGCCCGGTTGAAATCGAGCAGGCTTGATCCGCCTGTATGGATAATCTTGGCCGTATCTTCCTCTAAATGGATCCTTTCCAGATTAATCGTCCCCTTTTCCGTCTCCACCTTCCCTCCGTCGACCAGAGGCCGCTGATACTGGCTGATCTGATAGCCTTTGGGTAAATCAGGATAAAAATAATTTTTGCGCTCGAAAACGGAATCTCCTCCGATCTTCCCCTGTAAAGCCAGACCTAATTTAAGGGCCTTGGTGACCGCTTCTTTATTGATAACCGGCAAAACGCCCGGGTGACCAAGACAGATCGGGCATACGTTAATATTGGGTTCCTTGGCTTCCTGATTCGGACAGGAACAGAATAATTTGCTCTTTGTCTTGAGCATCAGATGGATTTCTAATCCGATGACTATCTCGTATTTCACCATAAAGTTTAAGAAACGTTTTTTCTCGACAAAACGACCGGCGCAGTTTTGATAACGATCTGAAAATCGAACATCAATGACCAATTTTCGATATAATAAATGTCTAACTTCGATTCTTCTTCAAAAGAAAGCTTTGAACGGCCGGAAATCTGAGCCAAACCAGTCATGCCTGGTTTAATGGTTAATAATTGCTTGTGATCCCTGCTATAACGGGAGACTTCCTGCGGTTCGTGAGGACGCGGACCAACTAGGCTCATCTCTCCTTTTACAACGTTATATAACTGGGGTAATTCGTCAAGACTGAACTGACGCAAAATCCTGCCGAATCTGGTGATGCGCGGATCATTTTCCATCTTAAAGAGCGGTCCATCTTTTCTTTCGTTATATTTCAATAGACTTTCTTTCATTTTATGGGCGTTGAGAACCATGGAACGAAACTTGTAAAGCCCAAAAGTTCTTCCCCTTTCCCCGATTCGTTCCAACCTCACTAGTACCGGACCTTCTGAATCCAATCTGATGATAAGACTTATCAACAAGAAAAAGGGAGAAAAAACAATCAATAAAAACAAGGAAAAAATGAAGTCGCAAAATCGTTTTATGATCTTCCCCCATCCGTCCAAAGCCGTCTTTTGGATGACCACGATAGGAATGCCGGCCAACGTTTCCGTTTTCACATTACTGGCCAAGGAGTTGAATATATCCGCCGTATATTTGAAGACGATCTGATGCTCATTGCAAAACTCAACCAATTTTAAGACCTCCTTCCGGTCGATATTCGAATCGGCCTGGATTATCTGGCTGACGGTTCCGGCTTTGTCTGACCAATTTTCCACCAGGTCACTGATCGTTTGCACGTGATCTATAACCACATATCCCAGTCCAGGATTGCTTTTCAAGTGTTCGGTTATTTCCTCCGCCGTCTTGCCGGTCCCGAAAATCAGGATCGGCTCCAGCCCCTTGCCGTAACGGTAATATGTCAACTGCACATAATGAATAAAAAATCTGCCTATCATCACAAAAATAAAAGTAACCAACCAACCTGATAAGATGATAAAGCGAGAAGAAAAATATTCCCGCCGGAAAAAAATAATAAGGACAATCAACATTATGCCGACGGTACAGGCTAAAAAAATCTTTGATATTTCCTTGGAAAAATGCCTTTTCTCGCTGAGATTATAAAGACCGGCCAAGGAGAAGATGATTAGCCAAATTAGAAATATAATCAGCAGAGAAATCAGATAACGACCGAAATTTATCTCATAGATTACGGGCCTCAATTCCACTAAAGCGCTGAAACGGAGATAATAAACAAAAACGCCCGCTAAAACAAGCATTAAATAATCCAGGGGAACTAAAATGGCGGAAAACTTGAGGTCGAATTTCTTCATCCTGTTGGGGATTATAACAGATTAATTCTTTCTGAATCCGATTAGAAGTTTTGTTAATGCGGGATCTCTAACGGGATTCATATATTTATTCTAGCAAAAAAAACCTTGACAATCAAGCGGAATGTGATATGATAGGGAAGGCTTAAGCAGACGTAGCGATCGCTCTGACCGGATTTCTTCCGGCCTGGAGAGGAAAGTCCGAACACTCCCTTGCTTAGCAAGGAGCCGGGTAGCAGGTAATGCCTGTCGCCAATTTTGTCCGCGAGCGGATGCGAGCGGCTACAAAATTGAGCGTCCGCCGAAGCTTTAGCGGAGGCGGACCCGCCTTCGTCCTTTCGGACTTCGGCGGGTGCTCGATTTCGTAACTTCGCTTCGCTCAGACGAAATCGGCAGAGGTGCGAACAGAGACGCGTCCGACCGAAAGGTTGAACGGCCCGCTGAAAGGCGGGATAGTCCTATAGCAATATAGGAATGAAACGGCTAAATCCTTACTCGAGTGAAAGGCCAAAAAAAATTCTTGAATTTCGATTCAAGAAAGGTAGGCCGCTTGAGGCCAATTGCGAAATTGGTCCCAGATAAATGATCGCGTCCTCCGGGACAACAGAATTCGGCTTACTTATCTGCTTAGGCCGTATTTTTATCTATTATTTCGTTAACGAGCCTGTCGGCTCTTTTGTTTTTCTCCCGCGAAACATAATGAAAACAAACTTTCTTGAAAGATTGGGATAAATTCCAGACTTTGATGAACAGGGTCCCTAAATCGGGATTCTTTATTTTATAGCGCCGGTTGAGTTGTTCGACAATCAGCTGGCTGTCGGAATAGAGATCGACTTCGGCAGCTTTCAATTCTTTGGCTTTCTCTAAACCTAAAATCACCGCTTCGTACTCGGCTTGATTATTGGTCGCTTTCCCTAAAAACCTGGAGTGTTCCTTGATGATTTTTATCTGGGAATCACAGATGACTATTCCGCTTCCAGCCGGCCCGGGATTTCCCCTTGCTCCGCCGTCGGTATAAATTATCAATTTCATTTTAAAAATTTAATAATCTTCTTGTTAAGTTCTTTTTGCCTGATTGTTTGTTAAGTTGATTTTCTAAGGTCGATAACCTTCATCTGCAGTTCCTGCTGGCCGTTCCATTGATTGACTCCGAGTTGGAACACAATATCGAGACGATCGCCCGTCTTAAGATCTTCAATTCTCTCTTGGGCGTCAAAATAAATCATTTTTCTTCCGTTGCCCGCGATGATTCGGCAATGTCGGCCGTTTTGTCCGACCATCTGCCAGCTATCCAAATGAATGTTTCTGGCCAGAAAATTCGGCTGATCATTATCACGGCCGAATGGCTCAAACTTCTTCAGTTCATCGTATAAGGACCAGTTGACTCCTTCCAGATCAAGTTGGACATCGACTTTTATTCTCGGTTTTAAATCCTGTTCGGTCAGTTGTTCTTGGCCGATTTTCTGAACTTCTCTTTTAAAATCGTCGAATAACGCCGGATCCTTTATGGTCAGGCCCAGAGCGCCCGGATGTCCGCCAAAGCGGGAAAAATATTTTTTAAAAGGAACCAGGGCCTGATAAATGTTGAAATTAGGAATGGAACGACCAGAACCTGTTATTTCCTTGTCTCTTTGCGTGAGAATGATAACTGGCCGACAATGTTGCTCGACGGTCTTATTGGCGCTTAAACCTAAAACACCTTTGGGCCAGTTTTGACCCAAGACTACCAAAATTTTCTCCTGCGGCTCAGGGCCGACCTGATTCTTTATCTCCTCAAAAGTTTTTTCAACCAATTGCTGTCTTTTTTTGTTAAACTCGTTTAAATTCAGGGCCATTTCCTCCGCCTGCCCGGCATCTTGGGCTAAAATGAGATTAAGGGCCTCATCCGCATGTTTTATCCTGGCCGCAGCGTTTAACCTCGGACTGAGCTGATAATTGATGCTGGCTGCATCTAATTCACCGAAATTAAGATTACTTCTTTTTATCATAGCCCTCAGCCCCAGATTGCTGCTTTTATTTAAAACGATTAGTCCGTACTTGACTAGAGTCCTGTTTTCTCCCAATAAAGGCATACAGTCGGCTACGGTTCCGACTGCCACCAGATCCAGCAGCCATTTTTCGGTCCCTTCCTTGTTTTCTATCGGACATCTCCGATCGGATAACAGGGCCTGAATCAGTTTAAAAGCCACGCCGACGCCAGCTAAACGTTTGAATGGATATTTTTCCCGATTCAATTGAGGATTAATGATGGCGAAAGCTTCGGGAATCTGTTCCGGTTGACAGTGGTGGTCAGTCACGATCACGTCCGTCCCTGACTTTTCAGCCAGATTAATTTCCTTCACGTTCGTAACTCCGCAGTCGCAGGTGATAATCAGTTTCGTTTTCTCCTCCAATAACCTCCTGATTAGATTTTCGTTCAACCCGTAACCTTCTGTATCTCGGTCGGGAATATAAGTGATCAGATTCTCCGCCCCCAATTTTTTAAAAACGAAATATAAGATAGCCACGGCCGTAATACCGTCGGCGTCGTAATCTCCGCAAATGGCCATCTTTTCCTTTCCTTCCAGGGCCTGATAAATTCGGTCGACCGATTTCCTCATGTCTTCAAGTAGGAACGGGTCATGAAGGTCCTGAGAATAATCGGGCATCAGGAACTCGTCTATTTTTTTCTGCGTGTCTAGTCCCCGGTTGTACAACAATTGTAAAATTATCGGATTGATTTCCGGAAATTTATCACTCAATTCTTTTTTATATTCAGGAGCGATATCCCATTCCATAGCCTTTGATTTTAGTTTAATAAAAAAATTTGGCAAGAGAACCCACCAAGCAAAAATTTGGAAAATGGCTATTTTTTCCTGTAAATTTTTTTGAAATTCACATACTTGCGCAGGGCTCTGGGAACTTTAACCGAACCGTCTTTCTGTTGATGATTTTCCAAAATGGCAATCAGGATTCGTCCGATGGCGAAAGCCGTGCCATTCAGGGTATGAACGAACTCCAAATTTCCTTCTTTGTTGCGATACTTGACGTTCAGGCGTCTAGCCTGAAAATCCGTACAGTTCGAAGTGGAATGTGTTTCTCGGTATTTGTCCTGTCCCGGCATCCAGCATTCAATGTCGTATTTGGCCGCTGCCGGATCACCCAGGTCGCCCGTGCACATTTTCACCACTTGATAGGGAATTTCCAGGGCCTGAACTAATTTCTCTTCTGTTTGAAGTAAAAATGCGTGTTCTCCGGTTGATTTTTCCGGCAGGCAAAAACTGAACATTTCTATCTTATCGAACTGATGAACGCGCAGAATTCCCTTAACATCCTGACCGTAAGAGCCGGCTTCTCTTCGGAAACAGGTAGAGAAGGATATATAACGCCGGGGCATCTTTTCCTTCTCTAATATTTCATTCATGTGCATCGGTCCGACAGATTGCTCCGAAGTCCCTACTAAGTAAAAATCATCCTGTACCGTCCGATAAACTTCTTCTTCTCCTCTTTCCAGATAACCCATAGATCTCATGGCCTCTGACTTGACCATTACGGGCGGCACCACAGGGATGAATCCGCGTTTAATCAACTTATCAAACACGAACCGAACCAAGGCATATTCCAAAACAACGGCTTCATTTTTAAGATAACTAAACCGGCTGCCTGAAACCTTGCCCGCTCTGTCGACATCAATCAGGTCGAGTTCTTGCCCTAAAATCAGATGATCTTTCGCCGGAAAGGAAAATTCCGGAATTTTGCCCCATTTTTTAATCACCTCGTTTTCCTGGTCGTTTTTCCCCACTTTGACGTCGGGTAAAGCCGGATTGGGAATCTGAAGAAAAAATTTATTGAACTCTCCGTTCGTCTCCTGTAAATCTTCGTCGCTCTGTTTTGTCTTCTTAATCAAATCTTTGGCTTGTGCGATCAGTCTCTGTCTTTCTTCGCCCTCTGAACAAGAAATCTCCTTTGATAAGCGGTTATGCTCTGATTTTAGTTTCTCGTTTTCTTTAATCAGTCTCCTTCTTTTTTCATCCAGATTAATAATCCTGTCAATATCGACTTCCACCTGCTTGTCCTGGCAGGTCTTTCTTATTCCCTCTGGATTTTGACGGAGGATTTTTATGTCTATCATAATTATGTATCATTATTCCTCCTTTTTCGGCTTCAGGGTCGGGAAAAGGATAACCTCCTTAATGTTATGCGTATCAGTTAAAATGGTCGTCAGCCGGTCAATGCCGATACCCTCGCCGGCCGTCGGTGGCAGGCCGTGCTTGAGTGCCGTGACGAAATCATGATCAAAGGGCTGTGCTTCTTCATCTCCGCGATCCAAAAGCATCTGTTGTTCCCGGAACCTCTTTTCCTGTTCCAGCGGATCGTTTAATTCACTAAATCCATTACAGATCTCAAAGCCGGAAATCAAAAGCTGGAATCTCTCCACGTAATTCGGTCTGTCGGGCATTTGTTTAGCTAAAGGAGAAATTTCGATCGGATGATTGATCAGAAAAGTCGGGTTGATGATTTTCGGTCTGATTGTTTCCTTGTATATTTCGTCAATTATTTTCCCGCGACTCCAGGATTTATCCACAGAAATCTTTAATTCTTTGGCTTTCTTGATCAGGCCGGATGTTTCCTTACCATCCAGATCAATGCCCGTATTATCCAATAAGGCCTGACGATAATCCATGAGAGGATAAGGAGGCCTGAGGTCTATCTTCCGGCCTTGATATTCGAAAATGAATTTACCGAAAATGTTTTCTGCCAGATGTGCGAAGAGTTCTTCGGTTAATCGCATCAAATCGCGATAATCGGCGTAAGCTTGATAAAATTCTATTTGAGTGAATTCCGGATTATGGGCCCAGTCTATCCCTTCGTTACGGAAACAACGGGCGATCTCATAAACCTTTTCCATGCCGCCTACTACCAATCTTTTCAAGTAAAGCTCGGGCGCAATTCTTAAATAAAGGTCAATGTCTAAAGCGTGGTGATGGGTAATGAAAGGCTTGGCTGCCGCCCCGCCAGACAACGACTGGAGAATGGGGGTTTCCACTTCTACGTATCCGCGCTGATCAAAAAAATTCCTGATCATCTTGACGATCCTGCTTCTCCGGAAAAAAATCTCCTTGACTTCTTTATTGGAAAGCATATCCAAATAACGCTGGCGGAATCTGGTTTCCATATCAACTAGACCATGCCATTTTTCCGGTAAAGGCAGGAGAGATTTCGTTAAAAGCTTCCAACTGGAAACATTTAACGTCTTCTCGCCTTTCTTAGTTTTAAAAAGGCCGCCTTCTACTTGTAAAAAGTCTCCTGTATCGATGTTCTTGACAAAAAAACCATAATCATCTAAATCATTCTGGTTTAAAAAAATCTGGAAACGCCCCGTTTCGTCCTCCAAATTAGCAAAACAGGCTTTGCCGTGCAGTCTGACCAGAACCAAACGCCCAACTAGTGTTATTTTTTTTTCTTCTTCGAATTCCTGTTCGGCTTGCCGGCAGGTGAATGAACGTTTTGACTCCGAAGGATAAGGATTAACTTCCATGCTTTTTATTTCTTCCAATTTTTTTATTCTTTGTGTTTCTTCGTTCATATATCCCGTCTTAACAATATAACAAACATTTCTCTATTATAACAATTTAACGTGTATTTACTTAACTTTCAAACTGATTTTGTTAAACTGTTTATTTGTTAAGTTGCTATCTATCTTAGCATCTCTATAAAATAAAAACAACCCCTGTTGCTTTTGAAGTAAAAACAACGAGAGGTTTTATTAGTAATCTATTCGATGCTGATAATCTCGGCATTAAAAGAAGTCTTCGGCGTCGTAATTAACACCTTATCGTTGACTTTTTTGTCCATTAAGGCCTGGCCAAGGGGAGATTGATAGGAAATCAATCCCTGCGATGGATCAGATTCCTCACTGCCGACCAAAGTATAACTTTTTATTTCTTGCCCTATTTTAAGCTTGATTTTTGAACCAACGACAACATTTTCGCTGGTTAAAGAGCGTTCTACTGTCACGGCTGTTTTTAACAGCCCTTCTAATCTTTTGATTTCGCTTTCCGCCCAGGCCATATCTTCCTTAGCTGTGACATATTCCGCATTCTCGCTCAAATCTCCCAATTCTTTAGCCAGCCTTATCCTTTCCGCGATCTGAGGTTTTTTATCCCTGAATTTCTGTAATTGCTTTTCGATCTTCCCCCGCCCGTCAGAAGTTAAAAATTCCACCATATTATAATAAATAATAAAATAAACAAACAGAGCCAATCTATCAGAATTTGCTCTTTAAAACTGACAATATTTGTATTTTTATTATACCAAAAAATCTGAATCCGGCAATAGACAACCTGTGGATAAATTTAATGGAAAAAATATTCTCTAAATATCTCCTCGGCCGCCGGCACGGCTATTTCTGATCCTTCTCCTCCGTTCTCGATCATAACCGTCACCACTATTTCCGGTTCGTCATAAGGGGCAAATCCGGAGAACCAGGCATGAGGTTTTTGTGTTCCTCCCACTTGCGCCGTTCCCGTCTTTCCGGCTATCTCCACAGGCAAAAAAGAAAGTCTTCTGGCGCTCCCCTGCGTGACCGCGGCACGCAGGCCCTCTTTGACTAAATCCAGATATTTCACGTCAATAAAATCCTTCCTGATAACTTCCGGTTGAACGGCTGTTTTCTCGCCTGTGTCCGGATTATCGATTTCCTTAACCAAACGAGGTCTGAAAAGAATTCCACCATTGGCGAATGCCGCCATATAATTAGATACTTGAAGGGGTGTGACTAAAACGTCTCCCTGACCGATGGATAAATGATAAGTATCGCCAATGTACCAAGTTTCTCCCTTTTCTTTTTCTTTCCAGGCTGGCGTAGGAAAAAGGCCTTGGCTCTCATTCGGCAAATCAATTCCCGTAGTCCGGCCCAAACCGAACAGTCCGGCGTAATAGCCTATTTTTTCTTCTCCCAGGCCAGAAAAATCACCATATCCCCCGCCGATATAATAGAAAAAAGTATTT
>Ga0172371_10000450_pt1 | contig 63077 bp, 39 predicted proteins | sample Lak12m_FD_114543 | JGI IMG/M metagenome (GOLD analysis project Ga0172371, IMG submission 114543) | Freshwater microbial communities from Kabuno Bay, South-Kivu, Congo - kab_022012_12m | ecosystem: Environmental > Aquatic > Freshwater > Lake | place: Democratic Republic of the Congo: South-Kivu... | reverse complement strand
TATGATAACCGACAATTCAAAAACCGTAGAAGTACAAATGATGATCAGGAAACCTGTTTCCCGGGTTTTTGAAGCTTTCATCGATCCGGTGATAACAAAAAACTTTTGGTTTACGAACGGAAGCCAAAAGCTGGAAACGGGCAAAACAGTTACCTGGACCTGGGAAATGTATCACATCTCCATCAGGGTTTTTGTAAAGGAAATCCTACCAAACGAGAAAATTTCGATCGTATGGAACGAACCGCCCACCACGGTTGACTTTGAGTTTAAACCTTTGGGCCCCGGGGCAACCTGGGTCGTAATTAAAAACTATGGTTTTAACCAGTCGGGTGACGAGCTTTTAAATACCATCAAAGATTCGACTGGTGGATTTACAACTGTTCTCGATGGTTTAAAGGCTTATCTGGAACACAACATCAATCTGAATTTAATAGCCGATAAATATCCAAAAGAAGTAACGCAACATTCAAAATAATAACCTTAACAAATAGATAATTATGACAACGAAAGTCCAACCTATCCCAAAGGGTTACCACAGTTTAACCCCTTACATCAACGTTAAAGGTGCTGCTGAAGCCATCGGATTTTACAAAAAAGCATTCGGCGCAAAAGAAACAGGCCGTATCACCATGCCGGACGGATCCATTGCACATGCCGAGCTGGAAATTGGCGATTCGAAAATTTATATTTCCGAAGAGAATGCCCAATGGGGTAATTTAAGTCCGCTGACAATCGGGGACTCCCCGGTCGGCATTGCATTATATGTTGAGGATGTTGATACCGTATTTGCCAGAGCCCTTGCCGAAGGAGCCAAAGTAATTGGTGAAATGGAAGTAAAGGACCAGTATTACGGCGACCGTTCAGGTAGTCTCCGCGATCCGTTTGGGCACAAATGGTTCGTCATGACACATATCGAAGAAGTTTCCTTCGAAGAATTGCAAAAACGAACAGATGCCATGTTTGCGGCCAACAAATGATATTCATCAAAGTGTAGATTGACTGGCAATAAAATGCCTGTCAAAAAAACCGGAATGATAATCTGGACGGCGCAGGAAAAGAAATCTTAAAAATGAAACAACAATGAAAAATAGCATTTATCCTTGCCTGTGGTTTGATAATCAGGCATCAGAAGCGGCAAAATTCTACTGCTCTGTTTTTAAAAACTCAAAAATAACCGAGGAAACTCCGCTGGTTGTTACTTTTGAACTGGATGGCCGGAAATTCATAGGCATAAACGGCGGTCCTGTATTTAAGTTTAACGAGGCCGTTTCGTTCGTGGTGGAATGCGAAACCCAGGCGGATATCGATTATTACTGGGAAAAGCTCTCGGCCGTGCCGGAATCGGAACAATGTGGCTGGTTGAAAGACAAATACGGAGTATCATGGCAAATTGTTCCAACCATATTGAGTAAACTGATGAGCGACCCTTCAAGATCGGACCGGGTTGTGAAGGCATTCATGCAAATGAAGAAATTTGATATCGAAGCATTGTTAAAAGCCTGACCGGAAAAGGAAGGTCATTCCTTCACTCCGGTTAATGAAAATCGAATTAATGTAATTTGTTTCGATGGTTGAATTTTTCAGGACAAATATGAACGGTGCCAACACCATTGATAATTTGTTACGTAACTCCAATAGCTGTTCGATGCGGTTATCATAAATTTTGACACCGGGGATTGCGATAACATTTTGCGAACGGCATAATGCCGGATAACCATAACTGAGGTTACTGAATTCCCGGCAAAATCAGGATATTCCTGCACTACCCCGGCTAAGAGGCATTTATAACACAACTTTGATGTTTATTGAATTTGCAATTCAACAAAAAAAATAAAATTTAATTCCAGCGCTCCCGCCTGGGAGATCAGGAAAGCTTACTGAATATTATTCCGGTTACTTTGAGCTTAAAAACCATTAAATAAAATATTGAGTTTAATTTTTTTCGAACAATTTCAAATTATCCGGGGTTGCGAGCGGCCTGCCAGTTGGCGGGCCGTTCAGTGTGGGGAGGTTATGAAATTACTTGCAAAATCATCATATTCACCCATGGCCCTTGATTAAACCGGCCGTTAATAAATAAGTTTCTTGTACACTGCTTTATTCCTGAATTCTGACTGCCAGGTGAGCATCGCACCATCAATGTTCATCACTATTTACTGACTATTTTATTGACATCAGGCGAAACATTGAAATTTTTATTATGTTTGACGGAAATACAAATTACCGCTTACGAATAAAAAGAACATGGAAACCGGTGACATCATTAAACTTACCTTCCCCAACAACCCTAAATATGCATTTATGGTACAACAGTTTGTGCGGGAAATTGCAAAGTCGGTTGGCTTTGGGGGCAGCAGTCTTAACCAGATCGATATCGCCGTCGAGGAATCGGTGTCGAATGTTGTGGTACATGCCCACGATGAAGAAAATCCGACCTTCGACATCATTTGTGAGAAGATTGGCGGTGGGATTAAAATTACGCTCAAAGAGATGGGCATTCCCTTCGACCCTGAGAAGGTTAAAAAATATGAACTGAGCAAAGACTCCAACAGCTCTTCCGATTCAGGTCTCGGCATTTACCTGATCCAAAAAGTAATGGATGGTCTTTGGTTTAAGAATCTGGGTATAAAAGGAAAAGAAACCATTATGGTAAAGTATCTTCCCGGAATTGCAACTCCTGCCAATGTTCACCAAGGACACGAAACGGTTCATGCCGAACAAAAGGCGATATCCGAAAAAATTGCCTACGACATCCGCGGAATGAAAGAAAACGAAGCCATCGAAATATCGCGCTGTGCTTACAAAGCACATGGTTATACCTTTTTCGACGATCATATTTATTACCCCGACCGTCTGATTGAAATGATCCGGACATCGCAGATGATATCAGCCGTTGCGGTTACCTCCGACAATACTTTCATGGGTCATGCCGCTTTTCTTTACCAGCATCCCGAAGATGCCATTGCCGAACTCACCTTTGTATTTGTAAATGTCGAATACCGCGGGCAGGGTGCCCTGAACCGGCTCGTGGAATACCTGTTCAATGTTCCAAAAACGCGTCTGTTGAAAGGGATTTATGCGTATGCCGTCACCAACCATCTCTTCACTCAAAAGTCGATGGTAAAGTTCGGCATCAACGATTGCGGAATACTCCTGGCAACCAGTCCGAATTCCTGGAAATTCAAAGGCATCGCCGACGACAGCAGCCAACGGATCAGTGTGGTGCTTTCGTTTAAATACATGAGTTCGCCGGTAATTCAAACCCTTTATGTCCCGGCACATCACAGGGGAATGATCGAAAAACTGTACCGTAATATTGGCGCTGAAAACGTTTTTGTTATTGCGGAAAACAACGAAATACACTTTAAACATCCCAATGCGGTTATCGAATCGGAAGTAAACGAACTGGAAAGTTGTGCCGAGATAACCGTTTTCGAATATGGTGCGGACGTGATAAAGCAGGTCAGACTATTGGTAAGAAGTTTTTGCATAAAGCAGGTCGCTGCCATTCAGCTTTTTATACGCCTCGCCGAACCATTAACAAGCAATATGACTGCCGAATTTGAAAAACTGGGATTCTTTTTCTCAGGCATACTGCCCGAATCAAGGATTGGCGATGTATTAATCCTGCAGTATTTAAACAATGTGGATTTCGAATACGACAAAATCCATCTGCTCACCGATCTTGCCAAAGAACTTTCGGCATATATCGAAGCACACGATCCAAACATCATAAAATGAAATAACAAAATACAAAACTCAAATTGTAAAGCGCAAAGCGCAAAGGGTTTCGCGCAGAGCGCAAACAGTAAGAAACAACGAAAACTTGCACTGAGCACGGCCGAAGTGACAAACACCGAACAACGAACCATAAAGTTTTAAATGAAAGCCATATACTCCGTACGTCACATTCTTCATCATCCGCCAAAAGAATTTAACAGCAACCAGGTGATGGCTTATGGCGAGTCGCCCGAAAGAGCCGAACTTATTTACGAAGCCCTGATGGATATCCCGCAAATCGAACTGCTAAAATGCAATACTTTCGATGCCGACCATTTATGCAAAGCCCATTCTTCCGCTTATGTAGGATATCTCGAAAAGGCTTACAGCGAATGGATTGCCGAAGGTTTATGGAAAGAAGGGATCATGCCTGAGTTCTTTGCCATCGGGCACCTCAGGGGAAATATTCCACCATCAAATGCCATTGCCAAAGCGGGCTATTATATGACCGACAACTGCTCGATGATTGTTGAAGGAACCTGGGAAGCAGTTAGATATTCGGCCTTTGTTGCACTTAGCGGCAGCAGCCTGATCCTGGAAGGCGACCGCTATGTGTTTTCGCTGTGCCGGCCTCCCGGCCATCATGCCGGTTATGATTTTGCAGGCGGTTATTGTTTCCTGAACAATGCCGCCCTTGCAGCGATATATTTACGGGATAACGGAAGGCTGCAAACATCGCCTGAGAACAGAGTGGGCATTCTGGATATCGATTTTCATCATGGCAACGGCACGCAGGACATTGTTGCCCGCCAGGACAACATCTTCTTTATCTCCATCCATGGCCATCCCGACTTTTCGTACCCTTACTTTACAGGATATACTGCGGAAAATAGTGATACCATCACCAATTATCCGCTTTTACCCGGCATAACCGACGAAGCCTATTTTGAGGTATTTGCACAGGCCATCCGGAAATTTAAAGATGCCGCCATTTCGCACCTGGTGATCTCTTTGGGTGTTGACACTTTTGAGCACGATTACCAGGGAAACTTTAAACTCACTTCGGCCATTTATGGCCGGCTTGGCGAATACCTGATCCATGAGCTCGATGTGCCGGTACTCATCGTGATGGAAGGCGGTTACAATACCGATAGCCTGGCTACCAATGTGGTTTCTTTCCTCAGGCCGTTTATCAAAGCATCCGGGCCTGATTAAACAGCACTCCACTGAAAATTACGAAACAAAACTTCCTGGAATGATAAGTAAAACCCGTTTAGCATTTTACAAATTTCCTGGTTGGCTTTGCAGGAAATTGGATACTACATTTAAACCGGTCACCGATAAACCTGGAACTGTAAACCATTTAAATGATGAGTTTTCAAAAACCACTGTAATGTATTGTTTTCCTTCCGGGAATTGGTTTTGGTTTCGGTGAAAGCCTGAACCGAATGTCTCGAGAAAACACATAGCCCGTTAAACCGTTTGGCGGGCGGGATGAAACCAAACTGAAATGAAAACAAAAACATTTTAAAGCAGCAAGCTTTTGCTGATATTTGTACCAATGGTATAAATAACAAGGAAAATGACAATCCATATGAAGACCTGAGAGCAATTGCCTTTAATAGAACTTCACAGGAATTGGGCTTGCCGGAAGGTGATTCAGAAATATTCGGAGTGATTATGGACTGGGAAATTGGGGGAGGTTTTGCTACATTAGTGGTATTTAAAACAGGATATGCCAGTATATATTTAAGTTCAGGCGGTGGAGTAATTGGAGGCGGCCCAAATCCAAATGTAAATCGTGCTGCAAAATTATTTGTTGATCAGGCCAAAAATTACTTTGACAAATCAAATAGAATGTATGCTATACCATTAGCGGAAAAAAAAATAGCCTTCGTTTCTATTTTCTCACTACAAAAGGGAAATACTGCATTCAAGAGGAATTTGAAAATATCGAAAGTCATTCATCGGTTTATTTTAAATTTTACAATGAAGCATATAAAGTGATTACTGAATTAAGAAAAACCGTCGAAAGCAAAAAATAATAAAATGCCGGCTGCCAATAGCAAAATACCCGTAAATCTGTTTATAGTACTTCCCTGCCTGCATGATGCTACAGGCAGGGTGACCGGATCCGGTAGCTACCGGATGAAATGCAGCATACACAAGTGTTAAACTGTGCCCATATCGAAATCCGGCGGATTCATCGGGAAACTTATTCCCCGTTTGCAGTTGGAGCCCGTTTTTCTCAATCCTGCCGGCGAAGATTCAAATGAATAAGCAATTGATTTAAAACGAAAAATCGACTGATCATAAACATTAATGGTTGATTTTTGTTAGAATCCCCGGATTGTTTACAAAATGATTTGGCATGCAGGATTTACCAAAACCCAAAATAGGGAACATTAGTGCGATAACCATCACATCACCCGATTTGGAAAAGTCGCTGGCTTTTTATCAAAAACTCGGGTTTAAAGAATTGTACCGGGCCGACATGCCATTCCCCTGGATACAGATTACTGACGGAGCATTACAACTTATGCTGCGCAAGGACAATACACCCTACATTGCTTTAACTTATTACGTTAACAACATCGATAAGACTGTACATGACCTTGAAACCGAAGGAATTGGATTTGTAACAAAGCCAAATCCTGCCGAACTGATCAAACGATGCCTGATGAGATCACCTGACGGGATGAACGTAAGTTTAGTAACACTTGTTGAGGGTTTTATGCAACCAACAGGCCAGACTATGCTGACAATGCCTCCGCAGGATTATTCCAATCCCGATAAATACATAAACAAAACCTGCGGCCTTTTTGGAGAATTTGCTCATCCCGTTACCGACATTGATATTTCAATGACGTTTTGGGAAAAACTCGGTTTTAAAATTCTGTCAAAAACAACATCGCCCTATCCATGGGCAGTTATTAGTGATGGGCTTAATATTGTCGGACTTCACCAGACAAAAAGCTTTTCGGCTCCGACAATCACCTTCTTTGCCGCAGATATGAAAGATAAAATTGAGAAACTAAAAAACAATGGATTTAATAACTTTATCGAATACGGCAAGCAAAGTAATGTTGTAGTTACAACGCCCGAAAAACAACACATTAACTTGTTTCAATTAGGAATGTAACAGGAAAATAAGACGATAAGTAACAAAGCATGCCTTTTATGGCTCATAACCAATCGCACAACAAAGTAATCAAATCAATTTAACCTACTACGACAATGGAAAAGAAAAAGGAGTTATCACCGGCACAGGCAGAAGAACTAATCAGCACATTAAAAGCCCGTTTTGAGAAAAACATGAAGCTCCATAAAGGCCTCGAATGGGCTAAACTGCAAGCAAGGCTGGATCAGCCGGTTGGCCGGGAAAAACTTTGGTCGCTCAATGAAATGGAAAGAACAGGTGGCGAACCGGATGTTGTTTCTTATGATAACAAGACGGGCGAATACATTATTTATGATTGTTCGGCGGAAAGTCCCAAAGGCCGCAGAAGCGTTTGTTACGACCGCGAAGCATTGGAGTCGAGGAAAGAATTTAAGCCTGAAAACAACGCTGTTGAGATGGCTGCTGCAATGGGTATAGAGCTTTTGACGGAAGAACAATACCGGGAGCTGCAGAAACTTGGAAGCTTCGATACGAAAACATCGGGCTGGGTGAAGACCCCAGCTGAGATCAGAAAACTTGGCGGTGCACTCTTCTGTGATCGGCGCTACGACCATGTCTTTGTGTATCACAACGGTGCAGACTCATACTATGCCGCCAGGGGATTTCGAGGCTCGCTAAGGGTTTAATTTTGCACACTGCTTAACTTGCCAGCCGGCTGACCCGTTTGAATTTGAGAACAAATCGACTGAGGGGGAATCTACCGAAAGCATCGTACGGCATAACGAATGAATAACCTAAACCAGGCTGCCGATAAACAGGGCTTTATTTGATCCGCCTTACCGGAGCATATTGTAATGATAACAATAACCATTCGGTTTAGTTGCCTGGCATGAAGTCCCGGGCTGTGCTGTTGCATATTTGCAAAGGAATCGGACGAAATACCTCTGAGCTTATGTTGTGGAAACAAGGCTGACTCTTATAGGAGGACAATATTGGGGAACGGATTTTTTTGACATTAAATATTAATCCTGTGGATATTCCTCCAGCATCCACTTATTAAATACTGATTTTTTTAAATATTCCCCATAAATATGTTTGGAAGTTACATTTTATATACATTAGCACTTTCTTTGATGTTGAGTAAGGGTATGTGGAGTAAGTTAAAAACCGAAATCAATTAAATAAATGATCGTTTTTTTTAATATTTGCTTACCTTAAAAATTATTCACATGACAATTAACTTTAAAACCAACGAAAGAGGCCAGCCCGGAGTAGTTGGTGGAGGCACAAAAAAATTCTCTGCAAGCCCGGTCATGGACAGCGAAATGAACCTTGCCGAAATGACCAAAGCCATCGAAAAAATCTGTACGGTCAGTGGAGCCGATATCCGTGCCGTATTGTATGCGCTGGTCGATGTAGCAATCGACAACCTGTCCAGCGGAACAATTGTGCGCTTAGGCGATTTGGGGAGTATGCGTGCTGGGATTACTTTAACAATTTATAAAAGCAGACAATAACCGGCTTGATATTTTTTATTTTTGTAAAACAAAAGTGGAGACTAGATACCACCACAAAAACGGGGCGACACCGAAAAGCCAAATGAGTAGGAAAAAAAGTGCGGAGTCAGCACTATAATCACTGACAATAATAAAATGAAATACATTCCATTAATCGGTAGAATTCTATTCTCCCTCATTTTCCTAATTGCTCCAATGGGGCATTTTTCACAACAATCAATCGGATATGCAGCTTCTCAAGGTGTACCTTTAGCATCTGTTCTTGTTCCTTTTTCAGGAATAATGGCTTTCCTTGGAGCATTAAGCATCATTCTCGGTTATAAAGCAAAAATTGGGGCGTGGCTTATCATTGCATTTTTAATTCCGGTGACATTTATGATGCATAACTTCTGGGCCGTTACTGACCCCATGGCGCAGCAGATGCAAATGGCAATGTTTATGAAAAATATTTCCATGACAGGCGCTGCATTACTCATTTCATATTTCGGAGCGGGCCCCGTTAGTTTGGATGCCAGAAATAAACCTAACTAAAAAAGCGTATTAACTGTTGGTAAGTATAATTGGTAGCAACTTTCATACATACAGGTTTTCAGCACACAAATTTTCAACTGCAGACAAAACAGTAAAAATAAAAATACACGAAGTGTTCGCATAGACAACTTTTTTCTTGCGAACAATTTATTCTTTCTTCGGTGACAATGATGGAGAAAAAAACATCGAACGCACAATAAAGACTATATGCAATAAGGGTTTCAATGGTAATTCAGGCATTCAACCCTCTCAAAATTCGGTGATCGTTAACAGGTAAGCAGCCCGCAATACTTAACTGCTCTGCACGCATAATTTAATAATCGCCTTGAATAAAAAATGTTCAAAACATGGAACAGTATTGCTTTGTGGGAAGCGAAAAGCTGTGGCTAACCGTGGCATCGCAGCATGGGCTTGCCACTGCATTAACCTAACCCGGATAAACCAGAAAAAACAAAAAGCAATAAATAAAACCCAAATAATTTCAAAATTCCAATGATAAAAATTCAAAACCAGGACTGTTCAAACTCCATTAGTTAAATTTGGTTTTTACTTATTTGAGATTGTGATTTATTTGATATTTGCATTTTATTTATTGTAATTTATGCCAAAAAAAACATCAATTTCAAAATTAAATTACAAAATTAACCCGGCTCGCTTAGCTGCGGAATGTTGGTTGCTATCTTTATATTGATCATACAGTCGAACGGAAATATTAATATGATGATGAAATTTACCTGGAGTTTGTTAGTTGTCTTTGAAATTTCCTTTATTACTTTTAACGCGCTTGCCCAAAAAGACACCGGATTATTTAAAGCTGAGCTGATAGAGAATGAATTGATCGTAAATAATGCACCGTTTAAGCAATGCCATGCATCATCACTTGTTGAACTGTCGGACGGTAAAATAATGGTGGTATGGTTCGGTGGAACTTATGAAAGGCATCCGGATGTATGCATCTGGGGGTCAATAAAGCAAATAGATGGCTGGAGCAAACCAACAATTCTGGCAGATGGAATAATAATTGACACGCTCCGATTTCCCTGTTGGAATCCTGTCCTTTTTAAATCAAAGAATGGCGAACTATTTCTTTTTTATAAAATTGGCCCATCGCCTGGCGAGTGGTGGGGATTATATAAAAAATCACAGGATGATGGACAAACATGGTCTGAGCCGGTTGAACTACCGGAAGGGATATTAGGACCGGTAAAGAATAAGCCAATTTATCTCTCCGGTGGTAGAATCATCAGCCCGGGCAGTGTGGAGAAAGGGAATACCTGGAAAGCTTGTATGGAACTTTCAGATGATGATGGAATAACCTGGTCGAAGGTTTTTCTTGACACAACAGCCGGTTATAAGCTCATTCAACCTACCCTTTTAAAACTGCGGGATGGATCCATTCTCGCACTGATGCGAAGCAATCAGAATTGCATCATCCAAAGCAGATCGAAAGATGATGGTACAACCTGGAGTAAGCCAATGAAAACAAGCATTATGAATCCAAACTCAGGGATTGATGCAGTTACATTAACTAACGGATTACACCTGCTGGTAAACAATCCTACTGTCAGCGGTAAGGAATGGTTCGGGGGCAGGAACAAACTTTTCGTAATGGCTTCTGCTGATGGAGAGAACTGGTATGACATATACAAGCTTGAAGATAAAATTTCAGGTGAATACAGTTACCCTGCAATTATCCAAACGCACGACGAAATGGTTCACATCGTTTACACAAACGATAGAACCATTATAAAACATGTTGTATTGCGCATTATAGAATGATTTTGCTTGCTTTCAAAAATAACAAATCAAAACTGCAACCCATAAACAAGGCTTCATTTGGCCCACCTGAGCTTGGAGAAATAATCATTGTAAGAACCAATCAGGGCTTTGGCCAGGTATGAAGCCCTGGCCTGCCCTGTTACTGGATTGATTGGGGAGGAACGAAATCACCCGGCAACAGGAAACACAGGTGGTAAACCCGTAACCGGGATATGCTACTGATGAAATTGGATGAAGGAAAATGCATACGATTGGTGATCCCGGATATTTTTCGACATCCGTATCGGGTACAGAATCTGCCTTTGCCATTAATTCACTTTCCATTTCATACAAAAAGGCAAGGATTACTTTCAGGCAGCGAACCAAAACAAAAATCTGCTGACGATTTTAAAACAAGGCAAAATGAAATAAAAAAGATTGCTTTGGCAAAAGTAACTTGTTGATGGATTTAAATGATCTTGATGATTTATCGAAATGTACTCGTTCATTTTATGCAATGTACTTGTTCATTTTATGCAATGTACTTGTTCATTTTATGCAATGTACTTGTTCATTTGTTAGCATAAACAAAATCATTTTTATGAAACGAAAAGAAACGCAACACGAAGATGGTGAACAGCAGGAAAAGGACGTAAAAAGAATGCCTGATAACATTTTGGCAGCACATTAAAAAATGATCTCAATAAATGGTCAATCCATTGAACGGAATGTTTAGCCTGTGTTTTTTCTTCATTTGCGACAAGCCATTGAAACGCCGGAGATTTAAACATGTAACAGAATAATGCGCTCAAAAATCAAATCACCATTTGATGACTTATTTCAATAAAATTATTTTACTTTTGAAAAAAAAAGGCTGATCGTCTTCAGGGGTTGTCGGTAAATATTAGTTGGGTACCCCTGAAAAGTCCAGGGGTATAAAAAGAGTTGTACGGCATTATAAAAAGACACAGCCCAACTAATTATGAATATATGAGAAATGTTATTTTAAGCTTGCTATTAGTATTTTCAGCTTGTGGGCAGAATAATTCTTCCAAAATTTCAAATACACAAACTGATAATAATGATAAATATTCTGGAGTATATGAGTATGTGTATCCTGATAACACTACGGACTTGATGGAAAATCACTTTATTGTTTTTTCTGAAGTTGATGATAAATTGATCGGATACTATTATGGGACTTCAGATGAATTTGATGAAGCGGGAGAAGGCTATCTGCCTGCCTTTTTTGTAGCAAAAATGGATAACCTGGTAATTAAAGGAGATACAATCAGATTTACTTTAAAAGTAGATAATAGTGATTTATTAACAAAAGCTGTTGATTTAAAGTATAGATCGACTAAGGATGCAATTGATGCTGGATACAAGAATTGGGAGAATAAAGTACCAACGGTTCCAAAACATTATATAGGATTACTTAAAGATGAAAAGACTATTTTCTTTAAAGGAGAACAAGAATTTTTGGATAAACATTTAAGAAAAAAAAATACCGCCGTACAACGGCAGCCATCCGTTACCTAATATAAAGAAAGCTTTTCCAAAATAAAGAATAAAAATTTTGCTTAAATACAAACAACATGAAAACTAAAAACAAACTCAGGATTAATTCATTGATCGCATTATTATGTGTCTTAACTTTTTACTCTGGTTGCAGGAAAGATGATGCGCCCGAATCCGTTGCCTCAGCTACTGATTACTCTCAAACTGCACATTGGTTATCTATACCCGCCCCGATCATGGCAGTTGACGTTTTTTATCTTTATCCGACTTGCTGGAAGAAGGTTAATACAACCGATCCAAATATATGCAACATCGACAACCCTTCGATGTTGGCAGGTGCCCCCCCTGCATTCGAACGTCAGGCAACGGCATTTGAAACTTTTGCAAATGTTTATGCACCTTTTTACCGTCAGGCCGATGCCGGATATGCTTTGGGATTGCCTGAAGATCAACGGGAACTGCTAATCGGAGGCATTCCAACATTGGATGCCACAGCAGCTTTCGACTACTATATTAAGCATTTCAATCAGAATCGCCCTTTCATTTTAGCAGGACATTCACAAGGATCAAATGTTCTAATCCATTTGCTTTCAGCATACATGAAAGATAATCCTGATGTTTATCAGCGGATGATAGCAGCATATGTTATAGGTTATCCGGTGACTTCAGCCTACCTTGACAGCAATCCGCATTTAAAATTTGCAGAAGGCCCTGATGATACCGGCGTTATTATTTCATACAACACACAATCTCCAGGCGTTGTTCCGCCAAACAATCCGGTTGTGTCGAATATAGTAGGTCTTGTTATTAATCCGATTACATGGACAAGAACTGAGACATTAGCAACAACTGCTGAAGGACTGGGTTCTATAATGCCCGATATGACTACTTTAAAGTTTGTACCGGTTCCACAATATGCCGATGCCAGAGTAGATATTAATAAAGGGGTATTGGTTTGCTCTACTGCCGATTCAACTGCACTTTATCAATTTACTGCGCCTTTTGGAATGGGAGTTTATCACAGTTTTGATTACCCTTTTTACTTTTTCAACATACGTGCAAATGCCGAAAACAGGGCAAACAAATTTTTGCAGAAATAAGGTGTTGATATTTGTGATGCTTATATTACCATAAGTTACTTTTGATAATCTAGAAAATTAATTAATCGATCTTGGAATTCAATTAAATCAGAAAATAAATTTATTTACCCAACTTAATCTTCATTTTAAATGAATAATCAATTAAAAATCAAATGAAAATGGCAAAATCAGCAACACTTTTCTTACTATTAAGTCTGCTTGTTCCAACGATGTCGTCAAAGAACAAATCCTGTTGGTGCAAAACTGGCCAAATCCATACTCAGCCATTGCCACAATAAAATACCGGGTTGGAGATGAAAACACGGAAAGCAATTTTGGACTACAGCAATACACTACCCTTTCGGTGTACGACATTCGTGGAAAGCTATTGAAAATGCTGCTAAATGAAATAAAGTCTGCGGGAAACTACGAAATTCAATGGAATGGATCATCATTTCTGGAAGGTATCTATTTCAGCAGATTCAGATTTGGTAGCAGCTCTGTCGTTTGCAAGCTCATCATCTCCAGGTAAAAAAATTTAAACAGTTGTACTACCTTTACGGAACGTTATTAAAATATCCGGTATCGATTTGGAAAGATTTTGTTATCAAATAGGGAAAAATCCTATATGTAATAGGCTCAAATTTTTGATAAATTGAAAAATAAAAATAATATAATGATTAAATTTTCTTTGATTACAGTATTAATGGCCTTGTTATTGACAAGCTGTAAAAATGTTAATACCAAAGCTTTAGATCCTTTTACAAATGACAGTAATGAGAGGAACCGGATTATTGTATTCAGTGACCTGCATCTCGGTGCGAATCTTGCTTTTGCTGAGTGCAAGAATAATCTTCCATCTCTTGAAAAATTGCTTAAACAAATAAAAACAGCCCCTAATGTTAAAGAACTTGTTATCGCGGGAGACCTGTTTGATGAATGGTTTGTGCCAGCTACAACCGATACTTATCAGGGAAAAGATCAGGCCGATTTTGTGCGGCGTATTGCAACTGCCAACAAGGGTGTATTTGATGCTATAAATAGTATCATTCAGGAAGATAATATTGTAGTTACTTATGTACCAGGGAATCATGATTTAACAATAACAGCAGCAAATATTGAAAGCGTCCTTCCGGGGATAAATCAGGCAAGAGATGCTATGCTGGGTTTGGGTACTTATTCGCCTGTTGACTATCCTAAAATAGCTATTGAGCATGGTCATCGATACAATTTCTTCTGTGCCCCTGACCCGATTTCAAATCAGGATATTGCACCAGGCTCCATAATGCCTCCCGGTTATTTTTTTACAAGAATAGCTGCACTTTATGTGATACAAAACAGACCAATACCAGTGGATACCCTGCAATTGATTACCCAGAATATTTCAGGGGGTGAAAGCCAGGATTTATTATTTCGATATTGGAAGAAATGGGCATTAACAGTGGGTATGTTTCCTTTAAAAAACAAGTTTGATGAGAAGATGATTATTACAAACATAAATGGATTTACAGATGATTATTCAATTAATGATCTTATCCCTTATCAATCATCTCCGGGTGGATTCATTGATGTGAACCTTTTCAAGGGAATTCAAAATAGCTGGGATGACCGGCAAACCAGAAATAAGGTAGCTATACATATTCCAACTGCCCATGCCATCGACTCTGTAATATCAAGTACCGAAACTGACAATCAGGCAATTGTACAGTACTTTATGAACCCTGCCTCAGACAAAAGAATAATTATTTTTGGACATACGCATGAACCCAAAATCATTGCGTCAAAAAATTATGACAATAAGAAATGCATTTATGCAAATTCAGGAACATGGATTGACCATAACCCAAACAAAACCACAATGAATTTTGTAATAATAATACCGCAGAACAACAATATTACATCTCAAACTTTTGTAAAACTTTATAATTTTGAAAATGAAGTTGTAACAAAAATGGCAGAGGACTCATTGCGCTATTAGAGATAAACAAGTGTATAATAAGTGTTTGAGAATCGTATAAGTACCTTCTAAATTTTTGTTATAATGTATTAATCGGATCAATTACGCCGGAAATCAAAGCGTAGCAGCAATAAAGGTTTCAGCGGTAATTCAAGCATCCTGCCCTCAAATTTCGGTGTTGCATGACGGTAGTGAAGCCCTCAATCCCTTACTGCTGCTACACTCAGCCGTTATAAGTCATGCTCAGGGTTAAGGAACAATAGTCTCGGTTGACCTAAACTCAGAATATTTGAATGCCTTAATGGCAGCAACAAAAAAAGGATGACAAAAATTAAAAAATGAAAGCACGAACGTACAACAGCAAAATACCAGCAAGTCGGGTTACGTTATTTCCCTGCCTGCATGATGATTCAGGCATGGTTAGTACTAAAGTATTAAATTGAAAAGCCATACTTCGCAGGAAGTTTATCAGGGAACTCACACCCTGCGTGTATTTGCGGAACATTAGTGGCAATTCAATCAGAAGTTTGAGGTATTCATACAAACAAAAAAATAACACGACTATGGTTCCAAATATTCAAAAAGAAAAAGCTGAAATGTTCCTGAAATTTCATCAGGACAAAGAAATTCTGGTTCTGTTAAACTCATGGGACCCCGGAAGTTCTAAACTAATAGAAGCCTGTGGCTATAAAGCAATCGCAACAACGAGTATGGGAATAGCTGCCTCATTAGGTTATCCCGACTGCGAGGTCATACAATTATCTGAAATGATTCAGGCTATAACGGGCATCGTTAATGCAGTAAAAGTTCCGGTGACTGTGGATATTGAAGCCGGATACGGAAATAGTTTAAATGAAATAATTGAATCGGTTAAAAAGATCATTGCGACAGGAATTGTTGGAATTAACATTGAAGACAGTATCGATTTAAGCCCGTCTTTAATTGATGAGATGGAATTTTGTGAACGGATATCAGCTATTCGTGCCTTATCTGATTCACTGGGCTTTCATTTGGTTATTAATGCAAGGACTGATTCATTTTATACTTCGTCAGGTTCGCTGCAGGAAAAATTAGCCGAATCGATAAAACGTGGTAATAAATACCGTGAAGCAGGTGCCGATTGCATATTCGTACAACCTGTATGGGATAAAGAGACGATTTCAACACTGGTTAAGGAAATTAATGCTCCGGTTAATATTCTTTCAAACCCCGGAATTGGGGCAGGAATACTACCTCCATCCGTTCGAGAACTCCAGGATTTAGGCGTTGCCCGTTTAAGCTTAGGTTCTGGTTTGATGAAGGCTACTTTAGCGTTAATTAAAAAAGTTGCCGACGAATTGGCAGAAAAAGGAACTTACAATATTTTATCTGATTCTCTGACACCGTTTCCCGGAGCTGCCATGGCCTATAAAATGGCAATAGGGTTAGGCAAATGAACAACAGCCGCCAATAAACTGGGCTTCATGTAGCCCGCCTGACCTGAGAAAAATGATCATTGCAAGAACCGTTAAACACAGTCGGGCAGGCTTGAAATCCCGTCCATGCCCATTGCTGGATTGAATGGGGTGGAACGAAATCCAACATAGAATTTCTGGTTCTGTAAACAGGAAACGGTTTTTATCGGTTTACGATTCGGGGCTGTGTCCGTCTGATGGCGCATTTGTTGGTTAAAGCCATAGTTCTTTTTAATGTAACTTTTTCGCGATTTTTCCTGATTTCAATGTCTTCAGGCTGATGATTTAAAACTTCACCAGCAGTTTCAGTATTTTATACGGGTTAAAACAAACCGGGAAAAGCGATCCGTGAACAATGTCGTTTTCCTGCTACTACCTGATGTTGCTTAAGCAAGTACTTGTAGTTGCCGAAGTAAGTACTTGTAGTTTTTATACCAACCACAAGTAATTGTTCAGGCAAGTAAAAGTGGCCCGGTTTGAGGCTGTTAAAAAACCGGAAATTAATATCTTAAACATCGAAATGAATGTAAAATTCGCACCTTCATTTCATCTTCCTTTGCGACAAACCAATAAAACAAATAGATTTACACACGTAACCGAAAAAAGTTCTCAATAAATCAAATTACCATTTGGCGGCTTATTTCAATAAAATTATTTTACTTTCGAAAAAATTAAGACTGGCGTTTTTCAGGTCTATTCAACAACAGATGGCTGGATACCACTGGAAAAATAAATGGCATAAAAAAAGTCACAATAAATAGGACGCTGAGCTATCTGCATGACCCAGTCCGCCAGTTGGCGGATTAAACTACAGCCAATGCCAGAGGTCAGACGCGGAATTGTCGATGCATTTATTGGCGGTTTTTGATGTTCTAAAATGATAACCAGGAAAGACGTTCTTTGAAATTTTGCAGGTTTTTGTGCTTTTAATAGCTTTTTACAAGGATACAATTGACTGAAATGAAAATGATTTGGCAGATGTGGAAGGTCTTCCTTGCTTGGTTCACACCAGGAATTATCATCCGTCACTGACTGATTCTATCCCCGTAGCGTAAGTTGTTGTTTCAGTATAGACAAATTTTCAACCTAAGCAACAAGCACAACAGCCTGCTCAATCACGCCTTAGGCGTGATAAATCCCGATTTCTTTCTCATATCCAAAATTTTTCAATTAATAATGCCTGAATATAGAAAGAATCGGGTACTTTTGATAAAGCTATCCCGCTTTGGCGGGATTTAGTTCAACACCTGGTAAATTTAATTGCCAGGGCAGTAGCAAATTCAACGTTTGTTGCCCGCATCAAAAATGTAGCGGTTTCACAGGAAAGTGCTTTGAAATGCCCAACGCTTCATACACCAACCCTTATCGGTTACCCTAAAACGACACAGCAAGACAAACACGAACGACATGGAACAGATGAATTTTTTTGACAAAGACTATGATTATTTAAAAAAACTATAAACCGAACCTTGAAATTCCTAAATGTTTTTATTTTTGAATAGTTTTAGGAATTTCGTTTATCTTTGCCCTATGCAAACAATAGCACGTAAACGGTACTTAGAAACACTTAGTGTTCTTAAAGACAAGAATTTAATTAAGGTTGCCACAGGCGTTAGACGTTGTGGAAAATCAACTTTAATGACACAATTTCAAGACTTGTTGCGTAAAGAAAACGGCAAAGTTTCCATTTTGGCCATCAATATGGATATACCCGATTTTAGGTTTTTAGCAGAAAAAAACATGCCTGCCGGACAGGCAGGTTGGAAGGAGATTTACGATTACATCATTGAGCATCTCAAAAAAAACGTAACCAATTATGTGTTTATAGACGAAGTGCAAAACGTTCCCGAATTTGAAAAACTGTTGGAAGGCTTGTACGTTCACCCAAACATAGATTTGTATGTTACAGGTTCAAACGCATTTTTATTATCAAGCGAATTGGCAACTTTGCTCACAGGTAGAGCTTATGAAATAAATGTATTGCCTTTTTCTTTTGCTGAATATTTAGAGTTCACGGGCAGAACTACAAACCCTGACCGTGCTTTTGCTGAATATGTGCGTACAGGTGGGTTTCCCGAAGCTGTAAGACTTTCAGCAGAAGGAAATCACTTTGCAAATGAATATTTGCAAATGGTTTTTAAAAACATTTACGACAACGATATTTCTAAGCGCTATACTATTTATGCCGAAGAATCCTATCAGGAAGTTGTAAACTTCTTAATAGATTCAGTTGGTTCAAGTGTTTCAGCAGGGAACATTGCCAAAGTTTTAACGACAAACAAAAAGAAAATCGACAACAAAACGGTGTCAAAGTACATTAACACTTTGGTTGAAGCCTATTTGTTTTACAAAGTAAACCGCTATGACATCAAAGGCAAACAACATTTGGCAACACAAGAAAAATATTACTTGGTGGATTTGGGTTTTCGTAACGCATTACTTGGAAAAGAATTGTCAAGCGATGCAGGACATTTACTTGAAAATATAATTTATCTTGAGCTAAAACGCAGAAATAACCAGGTATGGATAGGAAAAACCAATAATTTAGAAGTTGATTTTGTTGTTCGCAACAACGAAGGTTTTACACAATATATACAAATTGCACAAACAGTACAAAACGCAACGACTTTAGAACGTGAGTTAGCACCATTTGACAGTATTGCAGACCATCACGAAAAACTTTTAATTACAATGGACTACGACACAGGTACATATAACGGAATAAAAAAAATAAACGCATTAGATTGGCTTACAAAAACCGAAAAATAAGGGCGAACCGATAATAAATAGGACGCTGAGCGGTCTGCAAGACCCGGTCCGCCAGTTGGCGGATTGAACTACAGCCAATGCCAGATGCCAGACGCGGATTTGTCGATGCATTTTTGGCGGTTTTTGATGTTTTAAAATGATAACCAGGAAAGACGTTCTTTGAAATTTTGCAGGTTTTTGTGCTTTTAATAGCTTTTTACATGGATAAAATTGACTGAAATGAAAATGATTTGGCAGATGTGGAAGGTCTTTCTTGCTTGGTTCACACCGGGAATTATCATCCGTCAACTGACTGATTCTATCCCCGTAGCGTAAGTTGTTGTTTCAGTTTCGTTAAACATTTTCAAACTCAGGAACAAGCACAATAGCCTGCTCAATCACGCCTTAGGCTTGATAAATCCCGATTTCTTTCTCATATCCAAAATTTTTCAATTAATAATGCCTGAATATAGAAAGAATTGGGTACTTTTGATAAAGCTATCCCACCCCGGCGGGATTTAGATCAACACACAATATAGCCCCACTAAGGGTTTTAGTGGTATGCAACGGTTTGTAGCCCGCTTCATATTTTCGTGTACCCGGATAGGAAATCGCCCGAAATCCCTTACTGGCCATATTGTAAAACATTGAATCAAACCGTGAAAACGGAAAGAATGCTGTACAAAAGATGTAAGCCCTTTAGCGGTGACAGAACGAAAGCCGGAGCCGGGCGAACAGGTGAAGGAAACATTATTAACAAGCATAGGATTGGCCTTCCGCAGACGACTTTCAGGAGTAGTTTGCAAACTACCTTATGCTGCGTTGGGCGGAAACTCCCTCGGTGGTGAACGATACGGGAATAGAGGACTTGATCTCTGTAGGTGGGAAAGAGCGGAATATCATTTTTGTAAGTGTGCACACTTCGGTTTATATCACTAAAATGAGGGTGAAAGGTGGAACATAGAATGAAATATTTGAAGATTGGAAAAATGGAATGGTTGAATGGTGGAATGGTGGAATTCCGGGAATTTGACAAAAGCAAACTGGAATGACGAAAGACAAATCTGTATTATGGAAGGTTTTCGCATTTGTGATTTTTGGACTGTTGTTCAAAGATGTTTTTCCTCAATACCAGGGACCGGTTCCGGCAATAAACGAAGGTTTTGGAGCCGCAGGGCCGTACCAGGTTACAATAAATCTTATATCAAGTCCGCTCTGGCCCGAAATGAATGTAAGCGTATATCGACCGCTTAATGCTGATTATCCTGCTCCAGTCATTTTTTTTGCACATGGGTTTAATGCCAATTATGCCTTCGTTTACCATGTTTTTTTGCAGCACCTGGCTTCTCGCGGATACGTGGTAGTGTTTTCACCTTATCCGGGTATGGCGGCATCCCTGCTTACACCCGAAACTATTCTCGAAAGGTATGAAGTTATGTGGCAGGGATTTAAAACCTCAGTTCGGCAATTCCCTGATTTTATTGATTCGACAAGGATTGGGTTTATCGGACATTCGTTTGGTGGTGGTGCCGTGCCTTCGATGACAAAACGTGCCATCGCGGCCGGCTGGGGAAGCAACGGCTGTTTTATGATGCCGCTTGCCCCCTGGTATTTTTACGATATTTCGGAAACGGATCTGCAGAATTTTATGCCGCAGGCCAAATTACTCATGCAGGTTTACGAAGAAGATATCATAAACGACCACCGCCTGGCCATCGATATTTTTAATCACATTTCGATTCCTGAGCCGGAAAAGGATTTTACCGAAGTGTTTTCAGACCAGATTGATGGCTATCATTATAATGCGGATCATGGTTTGCCAGAAACACTGGCACTTTATGATGCATTGGATAGCTATGCTGTTTTCAGGTTGGCTGATGCATTGGCTGATTATGCCCTGAAAGGGGACCCGGAGGCAAAAATCGTAGCACTGGGCAATGGTAGTCAGGAGCAAATAAACATGGAGCCATTGAAGCTGTTGTTGGTGAGCGATAATCCAATACCTGATTTTCCTTCAACAAAATATATGTATCGTTGTGATAACTTGTTAAATCCACGAATAGCTTTTTGTTCCGGTTTGGGAGTTGATAATCCTGAATTGCGTGACCACGATATGATTGTCTTTCCAAATCCTGCCAATGATGTGCTTTTTGCTGAATCGCTGGTGGCTTTTAGTAAAAAGTCTGTTGTTGAGGTGGTCGATTTGTATGGAAGATCGTTACAAAACAAATCTGTTGAACCTTGTGGCTCATTTCATCTGGATGTGTCGGGATTGAGAAAAGGACTCTATTTTTTAAAAATCCAATCGGGAACAAAGACTTTCCGGATGAAGTTTTGCATTGAAAAATAACCTATTATATAGCTAATACTGGCTAAAAGGGTTGCCTGTGCACTTAGGTTGCCTATCAGAAAAATTATCAGCGGCAACAGGAAAAGCTATCATAAAAAAACCTTCCAGGTTTCATTTCCAGGAAGGTTTTCAGGTATTTTGCCAGATTAAGTTTTTAGGCGTCAATCTTGGCGTACCTGGCGTTTTTCTCGATAAATTCGCGCCTTGGCGGAACTTCATCTCCCATCAGCATCGAAAAAATACGGTCGGCTTCGGTGCCGTTTTCAATCATCACCTGGCGAAGTATCCGTGTTGCCGGATCCATTGTAGTTGACCACAATTGTTCGGCATTCATTTCTCCCAAACCTTTGTAGCGCTGGATGTGCATCTTGGTTTCGCCGTTAACACTCCACTCTTTTGTCAGGTTTTCCCTTTCTTCTTCGCTCCAGCAATATTTTTCTTCTTTCCCTTTTTTCATCAGATAAAGTGGTGGTGTTGCAATATAAACGTAGCCCATCTCGATCAATTCCTTCATATATCTGAAAAAGAAGGTAAGAATAAGGGTTGCAATGTGGCTGCCATCGATGTCGGCATCGGTCATGATGATAACTTTATGATAGCGGAGTTTGTCGAGGTTTAAGGCCTTGGTATCATCGTCGGTTCCGATGGAGATGCCAATCGCGGTAAACATATTTTTTATTTCCTCGCTTTCAAAAATTTTATGCAGCATCGCTTTTTCAACGTTAAGAATTTTACCTCTTAATGGCAAAATAGCCTGAAACCTACGGTCGCGTCCCTGTTTGGCAGTACCACCGGCCGAGTCACCTTCGACGAGGTAAATCTCGCACAATGAAGGATCTCTTTCGGAACAATCGGCCAACTTTCCTGGCAAGCCTGATCCTGTTAAAACATTTTTACGCTGGACCAGTTCACGGGCTTTGCGTGCAGCATGACGTGCAGTGGCTGCCAGTATCACTTTGTTTACAATGGTTCTGGCTTCTTTCGGGTGTTCTTCGAGGTAATGCGTTAACGATTCGCTCACCATCTGGTCAACGGCACCCATGGCTTCATTATTTCCGAGCTTGGTTTTTGTTTGTCCTTCAAACTGAGGCTCCTGAACCTTAACCGAAATAATCGCGGTCAATCCTTCACGAAAGTCGTCACCATTGATGTCGAATTTAAGTTTTGCCAACATCCCTGATTTTTCGGCGTACGATTTAAGTGTCCGGGTCAGTCCACGCCTGAAGCCGGCAAGATGCGTCCCTCCTTCGTGTGTGTTGATATTGTTGACATAAGAATGGAGATTCTCGGAGAACGAGGTGTTGTATTGCATTGCAATTTCGATGGGAATGTCATTTTTCTCCCCTTCGATGGCAATAGCTTCGGGCATAAGCTTTTCCCGGGTAGCATCCAGATAGTCGATAAAATCTTTTAAGCCATTATCCGAATAAAAAGTTTCACCTAAAAACTGGCCGTTTTCGTCTGTTGTGCGTTCATCAATAATGGAAAGTCTGATTCCTTTATTTAAAAAAGCGAGTTCACGAAGCCGTGAAGCGATCGTTTCGAAATCGTAAACGGTTGTGGTAAAAATGCTATCGTCAGGCGTAAAAGTAATCGTAGTTCCTGTTTCGTAGGAATTTCCAATCTCAGCAACGGGATTTTCCGGGTTCCCAAAATGGTATTCCTGGTAAAAAATCTTTTCTTCACGATAAATGGTGGCTTTTAAGGTGGATGAAAGTGCATTAACACATGAAACGCCTACACCATGAAGTCCTCCGGAAACTTTGTAGGAACCCTTGTCAAATTTTCCACCAGCATGTAGCACGGTCATAACGACTTCCAGTGCCGATCGGTTTTCCTTTTCATGCAAACCGGTGGGGATTCCGCGGCCATTGTCGGAAACCGTAACCGAATTATCGGGATGCACGATAACTTTGATGGTATCGCAATACCCTGCCAAAGCTTCGTCGATAGAGTTATCAACAACCTCGTAAACCAGATGATGCAAACCTCTTGTACCTGTATCGCCAATGTACATCGAAGGACGTTTTCGTACCGCCTCAAGGCCTTCGAGTACCTGGATGTTGTTTGCGTTGTAGGTGTCTTTGGAGTTCAGATTTTTTTCTTCAACAGTCATATTCAATCACTTGATAATAAATAAGTAAAGTTTGGCAAAAATACTAATTATTGTCCTAATATTATCCATTTTATGATTTTGACGAGCGATTTTTATTAACAAAAAATGTTAAAAATCCATAGCTTTTTTTATGAATGAAATCACGATTTTGTTCGCATTCGATTTTGAAAATCCCGAATGCAAATGATGTAAAAATACGGATTAGAAAGAAAAAGTAAGTCCGGCCATCGCATTAAGTCCCTGCGAAGGATAATTATACCACCGGTAATAACGTGTGCCTGCAAGATTATTGATTCTCACGAAGGCCGAAATCCTGTCGTTAAAGCGATATTCGGCTCCCAGGCTAAGGTCCATTATCGCTTTTACATCGGTAAACTGCTGCGGATTGCTCTCAAAAAGCTTAGCATAAACCTTGCTCCGGTAATAGAGTTGACCCGACACTGCGATTTTTGGTGTTAACTGGTATTTGACCCCGATTTTGGATGTGAAGGCAGGCTCATGCCAGGGTTTCAACTCACTGGTCATTTTATAATTGTCATATTCGGCTGCGAATGAAAAAGCCAGATTGTAGCTTTGTTGCCAGGCAATTTCTGTTTTAACCGTTGTTAGCTGAACATTATCGTAAACCCCTGTAAATTTGTTTCCGGGAACGACGGGAATTGCCGAATTGAGCGGGTCAGAAAAGATGTTGACATAAAACAACATATTTTCAAAATCGGAATAAGCTACACTAAAGTTGTAATCGAGCACATTATCCAATTTGCCGGCAAATCCACCTTTAATCTGGTATTTCGTATTGGTGAAGCCCAAAGGAAATACCGGGTTAATCCAGAGATTCACATCGCTAACCGAAAGCAGCGAATTTCGCTCAAGACCTCCGGAAACACCAATATAAAAACTGAGGTAATCAGGAACGACCTGGTAAGAAAGTTTAACTTCGGGATAAAGATGGAATGCTGTTCCTGAATCGGTTTCCATGGTGCCTTTCAGCCCCAGCAGGATCCTCAAGTCGTTGAAATCAAGACAAATATAGGGTCGGAGATTTAGCAGGCTGCTGCCCTGCTTAGTCAGGCTGTCACTGTTGTTAAAATAATCGAGATTTACATCTGCACCAAGTTCCTGGTTATCTACAAAATCCATGAATTCGTTTTTGGAATTCAAATTTCCGGCAAACTCCAGATTGGTTTCCCGGGTTTCATAAAGATCGGACAGGTGATAAAAAGATGCCTTGCCTGAATAGTTAAGTATGCCGTTGCGGTTGTGGTTGCTTTCGAGTCCTGCTTCGGCACCAATCAACGAAAACCTTTGTTTCAAATCATCATCTGTAAAAATGATCCCCGGAAACTCATCAGGTTTGAACCCATAATAATGAACAACATCTCTTTTATAAAACAGATTTCCGGAGAGTGTTTTTTCCTGTAAATATCTTTTCCCAAAAAGTGAAATTCTGTTCTGGCTGAACTTGCTGGTGGCATAATCATCAATTTGTCCTGCCGAAGACAAGTGTTTGGCATGAAAACCAAGCGAAAATTTCTTCGATTTCAAGGTGTTGGTAAAAAGTTCGGCGTAAGGTGTTGTGTAATTTCCAAACCCGGCCCTGAGGTAATTTCGCCGTAAAGTGTCGTTGGCTTTAATATCGATATAAACAGGACTGATCGGCTCGGGTTCGAAAGTTTGAGGAAGGGGCGCAACATCAAGGATTGAATAGTTTAAAGCTGGAATTTCCATTAAAGTGTCTTTTACAACCGGTTTGATATCAATTTTGTGTACATCGGAAATGGTGGGCTGATAGGGTGCAACTATGGTGACTTCCTGGTCGCGGCCTTGTGCCTGAAGCAATGATGGCAACATCGAAAAAACAGCAAGAAACAGGAATATCAGGACCGAAAAATCACCACAAGATGTCTTCGTGCTCTTTATTTTAATGCGATTTAATTTCAGTTTTTTCATAGTCTGGAAATCAAATTTATGATCGGGTTGGTTTAAGAGGATTTAGTTTTCCTGCAAAGTGTCTTGTAACTGTTCTGACTTCTCATTTTGGTTGAGTGTGCTGAGTTTTTGAATGGCAATTTCTTTCAGGTCGGCACCTTCATAATTATCGATGATGCTTTGCAGGGTTTGCTTCGCCTGGAACGTATTTCCGCTGGCAGTATAAACATCGGCCAAAAGCAGGAAACCTTTGGCTTTCCAGTATTCCTGTGATGCAAATTGGTTGGCTAAGTCGATGACAAGCGCTTCGGCTTTGGTATAATTTTTCAGACGATACTGGATTTCGGCAAGCATATACTTTGATTCCGCTCCTTTATCGTCCTCAGCAAGCGCAGCAGTTTTTTCAAATTCTTTTTTGGCCAGATCAAGCTTTTCCAGGGCCATGGCTGACTTCCCGATAATAAAATGCGCATTAATAAGCTGCTGGTTGCTTAAATTTTCTCTGTCTAATAAAAGATAGGCGGCATCAATCGCATCTGTTGAATTTCCTAGTCTGAAATTGCATTCCATCTGCCCTTGGATGGCTGTAGTAAGGTTCGCCGGGTATTCGGCATATAGTTGAAGTGCCTTGTAGTTTTCGAGCGCCGCGACATAATCAGCTTTCCCGAAATTGATACCGGCAGCACGCAACAGTGCCGTTTCGGTAAACTGGGATTTCGGGCTTTTTATTACAAAATTGTAACCAGGCAGCGCTTCATCGGTATTTCCGACTCTAAAATCACATTCGGCCTTGTAAAAGTTAGCCTGAAGAGAGAAAGCACCGGCCGGGAAATTACCTAGGTATTTGCTGAATCCGGCAACAGCCTGATCGCAGTTGTTGTTCATGTAAAGATTTTCGGCTGCCATAAAAGTTATCGAATCCTGTTCCGAAGCCGAGACGTTGGCATTGGGGATTTTATTCGCAAAAGCAAAGTACTCGCTCACTGCATTTTTATCCATGTAAATATTCCTGATTATGGCCAGTGCTTCCTTCGATTCACTCGTTCCCGGGTAATCGGTAACTACTTTTTTAAGTACTTCAAGAGCCTTGTCGTACTCATTTTGATTGTAGTAAATAAGCCCGGTTTTTTGGAGGGATTTTAATATATAGCTGCTGTTGGGGAAATTGCTGATGGTCTGGTTAAACCAGATGAGTGCATTTGAATAATCGTTGAGCAATAAGTAAGCCTGCGCAATTTCGAAACTTGCATCATCAAGATATGGCGATTTTTGATAACGCGTTATTAGCTGTTTCAGGCTTGCAATTTTCGCTTCTTTTTGTCCCATGGCACCCTGTGTAAGCGCTTTTTGATAGGTGGCGTAATCGCTTCCACCCGCATTCCGGCTGATGGCACGATCGTAATTTTCGATGGCATCCGGATAATCCTGGGTTACAAAAAAGCAATCGCCGGTTCGGATCAGAGCATCCGCTATGTAATTATTCCCATTATTGCCGGGTTTGTTGATGAAATGCCGGAAAGCCACGATGGCTTCATCGTAATGCCCAAGGTTAAAATGTGCATACCCCAAATCGTAATATGCCATTTGGTAAATATCAAGTTTTGATGCCCCGGGAGTGGCTAAAAATTCTTCATAATGATCGATGGCTTTATAATAATCCTTCATTTTGTAAAGGGTTTCTCCTGACCAGAATTTTGCCTGGGCATTAATTAATTTGTCGGAACCAACCGAAAGCGATTTTTTGAAATTTTTTAAAGCCTCATCAAACTTGTTTGTGTTGAGCAACTGGATGCCATGCAAATAGGCAATTTTTTGATAGGCAGTGCGTAAATCCTTGTTTTTTGTTTTGATGCCCTCAATGGCATCGATGGCAGTTTGGTAATTTTTTGTCGTCAGGAAGAGGTCGGTCAGGTAGGAGTAGGCTTCGTCGATTCTCTGTGCTCCGGGATAATCGCTAATGTAGGTTTTAAGCGCCCCAATGGCCTGGTTAAAAGGATCGTATGAAAGCTCATACGAGAGCTTGGCATAATTAAAAAGCGCATCTTCCCTGATTTTTTCATCAAATGTAAGTTGGGAAGCAGTAAAAAAGGCACTTTGAGCAAATTGTTTTTGCCCGGTTTTCAGATAACAATCGCCTAAATAATATTGGGCGCTTTGGGTAAGCTGGTCTTTATCTTTGACGGCTTTTTGGAAAAAATCGATTGCCCTCTCGAAATTCCCGGCTTTGTAGCAGGTGTATCCAAATTCATAATTTTCCTCCCGTGTAATCGATTTCCCCGAGGTTTTCGAATATTTCTCAAAGTAGGTAAGGGCTTCTTCAAAATCCCCTTTTTCATAAAACGCCTGTCCGACGATCCGGTTCGCTTCAGCAAGTTTTTTCTTATCCTTTATCCTTTGATTTTTAAGAAATCCGGGACCAATTGCGGTTATTTCGTTATAATTTTTGTTTGTAAGATTTATCTGTAAAAGGTAAAAAGGGACCATCTCACCAAAAACCGGGTCGTTTTCAACTTTCTTAAAATAAAGCAGGGCCTGGGCGTAATTTTTATCCATATATGCCAGGTGGGCGTAATAAAAGTTTGATGCATTCTGATATTCCCCCGGTGTAACTAAAATAGAGGAGAAAGCTTCTTTGGCTTTGGGGAAATTTTCAGTTTTCAGGTAGCTGTATCCCAATTTGTATAAATACTCCGAACGTTGGCCGGGGCTGAGCCGATAACTATCGACTTTTTCGAAAGTTGTGACCGCATCGCGGTATTTGCGGTTGTCGTATTCAATCAGGCCAAGGTTTAGGGTAGCCATGTTGGTTTTGGTATGATCAGGAAAATCGCTGATGAAAGCATCGAATTTTTCCTTTGCCTGTGGGTGTCCCAGTTTATAATCGCACAAGGCTGCATAATAACGGGTTTCAGGCAACATCACCGTTTCACCGGCAGGCAGCTTTTCGATCAGATTTTCGAATACCTGGTTAGCAGCCCCAAACTGTTTTTTTCCGATCAGGTCGAGACCGGTATTAAAGGCGGCATCCGGATTATCATATGCAACGGTCTGCTGCGCTGATATAGAGGCAGGCTTGAAGAACAGAATTAAAATAAAACTTATGCTGAGGAAGAATCTCCCGCTCATGCTGCTTTTGACTTGTAGCATTATTTTTTTTGATAAATGTATTTTGCAAACGCTCCAAACCAGGAGTTATTTTAGCCTGAAAATTTCGAAACCTGCGTAAATTTGGTTCTCATTGTTTGCCCTTGAAGCATTTACCGTATTTTTGCCAGGCTCAAAATCATTAATTATGAGAGTTTTTAAATTTGGCGGCGCCTCAGTTAACAGCGCAGAAGCCATAAAAAATGTGACTTCTATCCTTCGTCATTACAACAACGAAAAATTAATTGTGGTGGTCTCTGCCATGGGGAAAATGACCAATGCCCTCGAAAGGGTAGTGGATTGTGCTTTTTTTGGAAAAGAAAATCTTGAAGAAACTGTCGGGTTTGTCGAAAAATTTCACATGGAAATCATGACTGGCTTGTTTCAAGACAATGAATGTCAGGTTTTTCATATTGTTTCCGGGTTGTTTGATCGAATTCGTGAAACCGCTCGTCTTCCCATCGGTAATTATGATGAGTTTTACGACCGGATCGTGCCTTTTGGTGAGATTCTCTCTACACACATTATCGCTGCATTCCTCTCGGATAATGGGATCAAAAATTATTTGCTGGATGCCACCGAAGTCGTCATTACAAATGATCGTTACCGCGATGCTGCTGTGGATTGGAAAATAACTGGTGAAAAGATTTCAGCCAGGGTTTCAGCGGTTTATAATGATGTGGATAGTCGTGTAAAGCTCGTCATTACGCAAGGTTTTATTGGTAGTACTACAAATGGAAAGCAAACAACACTAGGCCGTGAAGGATCTGATTTTACAGCTTCGGTGTTTGCCTTTTGTACCAATGCGAGCGAAGTAGTGGTCTGGAAAGATGTTGACGGCTTGCTTAATGCCGATCCGGTTTATTTTTCTGACACCGTTAAAATCCCCCGTTTATCATATCGGGAAGCTATCGAATTGTCCTTTTTCGGTGCAAAAATCCTGCATCCGAAGACCATCAAACCTTTACAAAACAAATCCATTCCATTGCGGATAAAATCGTTTTACGATCCGGGTGCAGAAGGTTCTCTCATATACAGAAGCAGTATTTCCGATCAGTTTGTGCCATTTTTTATACTTAAAAAAGACCAGATGTTAATTTCGTTTTCTACCCGGGATTTTTCATTTATCACCGAGGAAAAACTGCACCGGCTTTTTGGTGAATTTACCCTTCAAAATATCAAAGTAAATCTGATGCAAAATTCAGCCATCAGTTTTACAGTTTGCGTAAATCATCCGTACCCGAAGCTCACCGGGCTTATCGAATCGCTGAGCGACGATTTTGAAATCAAATACAACGAAAACCTCGAATTGCTTACCATCAGGCATTTCAACAACGAAGTCATCGAAAAACACCTGAAGGGGCGCAAAATATTTCTCGAACAGCGAAGCCGGAGAACTTACCAGGTTGCTTACAAAAGGTAAAATCCCGGAAGGGAAGCATTCAAAAAAAATCCCCCGGAATTTTACCTCCGGGGGATTTTTTGGATTCAATGAATGTTCAGACTTGTGATAAGCCCGAAAAATTTTTCATTTTACCTGATAATGATTTTGTCGAATGAAACCGAGGATTCGCCTGCCAGTTTAACGAAGTAAACACCTTTAGGCTGAGCATTCATATCGAGTAATGTAGAACCAACCACCGATTTTGAATAAACCAGTTGCCCGGCAGCATTCGTAATTGTGACTTCGGTTTTCCCGGTAACCGAGATGGTAAACTGACCGTTGTTCGGGTTCGGGAAGATGGTATATGACGAAAGGTTGTTAACACCTATGCCGGTTGCACCAAATTTAAGGTCGCGAATTACCGAAAGTCCGTTTGAATTAAACAGGCCATTATGATTTATAATGCTTTCGTCATAAACTGCAATGACGTCCATAACCATACCCTGACGATATACTTTAATTGTCATGGCTTCCTGATCAGTCATTCCATCTTTGGCTGCCGAAGTGAAATCATCACCATAAACAACCAATGTGAGTGGAGACATACCATTAAAAGTTGCCATTCCAGAACAAATTCCTGAACCATCAAAAACGCCTATCACATCACCGTTTTCAAGATTTTGGGTGCCTGCAACCGAAATGATATGTTGGTCTCCGGTAGTTGTAACATTATTCCAGGTAGTTTCATTAACGTTTTGACCTAATGGTTTTTCAGTCATTGTTGCTGTAGCGTCTGTAATATTAAAGTTAACCGTGGTTGCATTGTTCACTCTTGTAAGGTAGGCATAACCCGGGTACAGAACTTCAAGTGCGCCGTTCACACCGGGAACAATACCACCGGCAGGCCAGTAAACGCCACCATTTTGGATATCAAATGCAAATTCGATATCGTTTCCGAGAGGGACAAGCACATCGTTTACCAATACAGGCACATCACTCAACACAGGGATAAAATGAATTCCGGGTGTGAGCTCAACTGTTTTGTTTTCCACAGGCGTTCCTGTATAAACAAAGTATGTCGGAGCATTAAATTTGGCTTTGTACCCTTTGTAAGTATCCCAATCACCAAGGGTATTCACATTTTGACCCGGCCAGAAAATGCCATTATCGCCAAGCAATATAATCAGTTTCCCATATGCAGCTGCAAAGAATTCTTCCATGCTCATTTTTCCAGGTACCAGGTAACTTGAAATTCCCATCCATCCGGAAGGATAACTCATTGCAAGAACGTCATTAGTGTTGCATCCTGCACCCGGAGTGCAGTAGATGCCATTACCGACGGTGTTGATTGCGGCAAGACTGGTTGAAGCTGACCAGTTAGCCGGATCATTATTTTCCAACGTCGGATCACAGAAAGAAAGTGACGGACCTTGTCCGTTGGGTGCAGTTGGCCATGGAGATGCATTTTTATAATCAACATATGATCTGACATTTCCAAACTTGTCGGTAAGTTCGATGGGTTCTCCGCCATTGCTCAATGAACCTGCAGTCCATTGTAGAACATTTTGGCCAAAAGTGTTGAAGAAGGCTGTAGATTTTCCTGCCACTACAAGATACTCGGCCGGATTGATATCAATATTGGGGAAGGTGAAAACCACACCCTTCGAAATAGTCCAGTTTTCGAGATTTACAATTCCAGCTCCGTTGTTATAAAACTCAACAAATTCGAGTGAGTCCGTTCCTGATTCAGGTGGGTTGTACATGATTTCGGTGATTTTGATATCAATGGGAGGAATTATGTCGAAAGGCGCATCACTGATGTCGAAAGGTTCATCACTTCCAACTGCCTGAACAATGATTACATATTCTCCAAAATCCTGGGTAACATCCCAGCTAAAAGTTTGATCCGTGGCCGGTACAGTTCCTAGAAGTTCTCCACCGAGTTTTATAATTGGGGAATGAAGGATTACTTCAACATCACCATCAAAGCTGGCAGCATACCATGTAATATCAAAGGTTTTCCCTTGTTCAACCTGTTCCCCTCCATTCGGAGAAGTAACGATAATAATTGGTGGCAGATCGATATCGGCTAATGACCGGCTTGTTATGTAGTTGTTGTTTAAGTAGGTATTGCACAAACCGATAACATTTGCAGGAACATTTGGTACAGGTAGTCCGATATAATCAACATCATAAAAGGTTGTTCTAAAGGAGCCGGTTGCTTTACTCTCATCAGCTATTTCGTAAACTGAACCATTTACAAAATTACCAGTTCCAAACGTAGTAAAGTGTATGTCTTGAAGTTGAACCAATTCTGCTTCATAGTTCTCGAAATTTGCAGTCATCTCGCCAATTGTAATTACCTGTGGGGTGATAACATTTCCGGTTGAAGTTGGAGCACCGGGATCACCAACAGGCACAAATTCCATCATTCCATTATAATCGGTAATTGTCCCGATAATGCCTGTAATACCGTCACCAACCTGGTAATCGGTTGTAATCATCCCCGTTGCATCATCAATAAGAACAGCGGCTGTGGCATCCTGGATGTATTTCTGATTTCGGTAAGTTTGTTTGAAGGTCATTACCACTTCACCGGTAATCTCATAATAATCGGTTTTTGCATTAAGGGCAGCTCTCAACTCGGCAATGTTGGCGACTACAATCGGGAAATCATAAACAGCCTGTGCAATTGAACTTGAACTATAACCAATGGCATAGGCAATAGTTTTTACAGTAGTGGTTCCACTGATTGCAATGGGACCGGTATATTCAGTAGAAGTATTGCTTGGGTCGGTACCATCGGTAGTGAAATAAATCGTCGATCCGGGTGTAGTACACTCAATTTCAAGATTGAAGCCAGTTAAATAAAGCCCAGCGGGTACCGAAAAAGAGGGGAGTGCAACAACAGGTGATCCGCCGCAAACGGCAGTATGCATTCCAATATTATCTGTATAATTAATTGGATAAACCACCCACTGAGAATTGTTCACATCAGTACCTGCAGATGCTGCCCAGTCGGTTGTCGGTGAACATATGGTTTCTTTACGAATAAGGGTGTGGTCTAAAGTTGCATTTGTGGTTCCTGCCACATTCCAGGCAGTACCCGGATCGATAAGGTAAGTGCCGATCACATCAATTAAAACGCCATTATTAAAAAGACCAACGGCATCATCGCCATTATAATAAGTAACCGTACTTGTAACATCAGCGGCAGCAAGAATCGTTGCATTTGCTGAGGAATTGGCAATTACATAAACATCCCCATCAGCAAGGGTTCCCGACATATTGAGCGTATTTCCCCATGCACCACCATTGGCACCCAGCTTTACCTGATAGGTCGAGAGGTCAACAGCAGAACCTGTCCCATTAAATACTTCCAGCCACTTATTATTGGAGCTGCCTTCGCCATATTCCGAAAACAACAAATCTGATGCTCCTCCGGCGCAGGAAGAACAACTCCCAAAACAAACCGGGTTGAGAATTGTATTTGCTGACGGCACGTTAATAAACCTGTTCCAGCCTGAAGCACACTCTGCGGGTACCGATTCGTCCATACCCCAGGCATTTCCATTCACAAATTTGTATTCAAAAAATTCGCCGATTGTCAGTGGAAGGGTCACAGTATAAATGTTACTTCCGGCAAGTGTCATCAGTGTTGCTGAAGGATCCCAGCCCTGGAAACTTCCTGCCAGGTGGACACCAAATTCCGATACAACCTGTTCGGACATATCTACCTGAAAGGTTACGTTTACCGGTGGAACAGAACAATCAAGACAACTACCAAAACAAACCGGATTTAAAGTGGTATTTACATCAGCAACTGTGATATAACGGTTCCCGTTTTGGTTACAGCCGCCAGGAACACCCTCATCCTGTCCCCAGGCATTACCATTCACAAATTTATATTCATAGTAATTGCCAACTGAAAGCGTTGCCGTATAAATATACACCTGATCTACATCCAGTGTCATTTCTGTAGCAGACGGATCCCACCCCTGGAAACTTCCGGCAATGTGGACCCCATCGCCTGAAACAGTTTGCTCAGCCATGTTCACCTTAAACGTAACCCCCACTGTTGGTGGCGTACATACTACACAGCTGCCAAAACATACGGCATCCAAAATCACAGCATCGTTTCCGACAATTACCTGGCGGTTACCGCCTACTGCGCAGCCGGCAGGAACGCCTTCATCCTGTCCCCAGGAATCGCCATTTATATATTTAAATTCATAGGTACCTGCAGGAAGCGTAACAGTGATGGCATAAACAGAAGTTACGCCGACTTGGGTCAAGACAGTTGCTCCAGGTGTCCAATCAGAAGGATAACCTGCTGCAACCTGAAAATTACCAGCTACCGAAACACCTGCCGGATTTACCAGCTGCTCCGCCATGTCAACCCTGAAGGTAACATCAACCTGCCCATAGCTTAGCATCCATGAGCCGGTTAACAGTAAAACAAACGTGAATAGTAAAACTTTTTTCATTGTGTAAAATTTTTAGTGAATAAATGGAAAATATTTAACAAATTACTTTTAAAAAGACAAAAAGGCCGGGAAAATTTTCAAAAACATGTTTGATTATTTCCCGGCCATTGTTAACTTAATATTTATTCTTTTATAAATCGTGTGGTTATCTGATCTCCAGTATCCAGATTGATCAGTTTAAGAAAATATACTCCCCGGTTATAAGCCGAAATGTCCAGCTTAATCTGGCTCCCGGAAATATTTCCGGTAGCAATTAAAGTTCCGATCATCGAATAAACCTCGATATTCGTAAATTGGTGCTCTGACAAATTTATATTTACAACCGAATTTGCCGGATTAGGATAAACCTGAACGTTGTTGGCATTCACACCTGCAATTCCAGTGGCTCCCATCTTTAATTCCTTAACGAAAGAAATTCCATTGGTTGTAAAATTTCCAGCATCAGGGGTATTATTATCATAGATGGCAGTAACGTCGAAAACCTCACCGGTTGAAGGTCTGTAAACTTTATAGGATAAAGGCTCTTGGGCAACAAATCCATCTGCTTCCATTGTATAAACATCATCGGCCCAGGCCATGATCAAAGCATTTCCTTCGCCAACTTCGGTAATACCTGCACAATAACCATTTGCAGTAAATGCACCAATCACATCACCGGCTTTAAGCATTTTAAGCGCAGAGGCGTCGAAACCTATGGCATGCGAAGCTCCTGTAGGTGTTACATCGTTCCAGATGGATTGAATTTTATTTTCAGGCTTTTCTGAGACAAATTCACCTTTTGCTGTACATTCAGGGAAGGTAAGATCAATGGCTGTTGTGACTTTCACATAGTAAGCTCTGCCAGGAACAAGCGTGGTAAGTGTATTCAAACCACCATCAGGCCAATAAACCAGGTTGCTTCCCATTTCTTTTGCAAAGATTACTTCTGGAACCCCTGCAAAAAGAGTGGCAACACTAACCGGGCAGGTACTGATTACTGGTAATCCATTCCATCCTGCAGTAAGGCTTACGGTTTTGTTGGTTTCGTAAGCACCTTTCACAATAAAATATTTATTTACGGTAAGTTTGGTCTGATAACCCGTTTGGATATCCCAGTTTCCGATGGTATTTATACCCAGATCCGGAAGATACAGTTTGGAAAAGTCCTGTAAAACTACAATCGCACTTTGGATAGGAGCAAACATACTGCTGACGGCAGGATCTGTTGGAATCATATAACTCGACACGCCACTCCATCCCGAAGGGATCACGAAAGTTTGGGCAAGATCACCACTGCAACCCTGTCCGGGTGTAGCATAAATATTAGTCCCTGCTGTATTTACTGCTGCATATTCGATGGAAGCCGACCAGTTTGCTGCAAGCGAATTATCTGACGAAGGGTCACAGAGGGTTAATGATGGTCCATATCCCGCGGCTGAGGCTGGCCAGGGGGCAACATCATCATAAGTTACATTATCAATAATTTCTCCACCGGCATTTCTTAACTCGATGGCTTCTCCACTATTGCTTAAACCGCCTGAGGTCCATTGCAAAGCAGTAACTCCAAAAGTATTCAGCATGGCTGAAGATTTTACAGCAGTAACACAATATGCACCAGGAGCAAGGGTGTAATTTGGGAACACATAAACGACACCCAGGCTAAAGTACCAGCCTTGCAGATTCACCGAAATAACATCATTATTATAAATTTCGATAAACTCGAGGCTATCTGTTCCTGATTCGGGAGGGTTGTACATGATTTCGGTTATCACAACATTTGGTAATGCTGCAGGTGGAATTATCGAAAATACTGCATCGCTTGCATCCGTAGGTTCGCCTGCCTGCATACCTGAAACGATCACCGTATAAGTACTTCCCAATGCCTGATCGGCTGGAATATTCCAATCCCAGGTTCCGGTAGTTACAGGAATGCCATCAACGAGTAAGGTCACTACTTTGGCGCCATCAGAAAGTTCAATTTTTACATTCCCTGTAAAATTTTGTGCAGTCCAAGTAATCGGATGCATACTAGCCTGTTCCCATAATTCTCCACCATTTGGACTTGTTACAGCAATAGAAGGCACAATAACCGAAATAATCGAGAAAACCGCATCACTTTCATCCATTGGATCACCATCAGCCTGATCTGAAATTTTGATTTTATAATCACTTCCGACTGCCTGATCTGCTGGAATTGCCCAATCCCATGTTCCATCAACGACAGGAACATTTTCGGCTAAAGTAACAAGGCCTTTTGCCGGGGATTCGAGTTCTATTTTAATAAATCCGGTAAAATTTGCGCTTGTCCAGGTAATTGGTTGAGTGGTTCCCTGTTCAAAGGTTTCACCTCCGTTGGGAGATGTAACAGTTAGGAATTGCATTCCAAATACCGAATTTTGTTCACCCGGGGTTCCGTTGGCAGCCAGGCTTGCTGCCCAGCTTTCCGGAAGCGTATTGTCTAAGGCCGGATCAATCAACTCAAGAGAAGGACCATTTCCGGCAGCACCGGTCGGCCATGGAGCCGTATTCGAATATTGAACACTGTCGACAAGAATTCCTCCGGGGTTATATAATCTTACCTGATCGTTGGGGCTATTATTCAATCCCCAGCCTGCTGAAGCAGGGAAGTCGGGCGTAAAGAATAATGGCGGGGTTCCTACCGATATTGAAACCGTGAAATAATCACCGGCTCCAATCGTATAACCGGCAGGAATTGTCAGTATGTGTGTATCTAAATTATCTTTGATGATATATCCTTCCAGATCAATTGGAATCTCTTCACGGTTATAGAGTTCAATCCATTCGTTGTCGGCAGCCTCAATTGAATTGTACATGATTTCGTTAATAACAATCCTTGGAAGCCCAACATAGGTAACAATTGAAAAATAATTGTCGCTTTCATCGGATGGATCTCCCGGATTAACACCTTTTACTCTGATCTTGTATTGGTTGCTAAGTGCCTGGTTCGACGGAATTGCCCAATCCCAGGTCCCGGTATTGGCGATGTTTGTAGCCACATCAATCGTAGTAAATGGTGGCTTGGTTAACTGGATAGTCACATTTCCGGTAAAATTGAGATTATTCCAAGTAATCGCCTCGGTAGTGCCTTGTTGCCAGTATTCTCCACCATCCGGACGGGTTACTATAATTGTGGGTGTAACCGAATTGGGTATAATGTCCACCGAAGTCCGGCTGGTAATATAATTTCCAATAGGGCTTCCTGCCTGATTAAAGATACCAATAATGGTAGTCGGGACGATTGGAATAGTTGTTCCAAGATAGTCTGCATCTAAAAAAGTGGTTCTGAAAAATCCGCTTGCATCCGATGCATCACTGATAGCATAAACCGTAGGAGTAACAGCGTTAAAAAGAGATCCCCCATCGGCAAAAGTAACATTTAATATTTTGACCAATTTTGATTCATAGGTTTCAAAATTGTTATTCAAGTCATTGATGGTAACAGTTTCTGGTGTGAACAAATGAAAATTGGTTGGATCTCCCGGATCAAATGCAGGAACAAATTCGAGCATTCCCTGATAAATCGAAAACGAACCTTTTAATCCGGCAAAACCATCTCCAATTTCATAGGCAGAAGTAATTTTTCCTCCCGCATCGTCAATGAGCATGGCACCGGTGTAATCCTGAACGAATTTCTGGTTTCTGTATGCCTGTTGATAAGTAAGAAATACTTCGCCGGTAAGAAGATATGGATCACCAGCCGTACCAGCACGTATTTCGGCTATTGTAGAAACTACGGTTCTGAAATTGTAAATACCTGCAGCAATACTGCTTGGATTATAACCATCAAGGTAAGCCCTGGCCTTTACAGTAGTTGTTTGTGAAACGTTAAAAGGTATTGTAAAAAGGGTTGAAGTCTGATCAGGGTCAGTTCCATCCGTTGTATAATAAATATGTGCTCCTGGTGTAGCGCAGCTAATGGTTACGTCAACCGGATTTTCGGTAACACCTGGAGTGGGACTAAAAGTAGGTGTAACAACCGTAGGTGGTCCTCCTGCAGCGGTTGCAGCATCTGCCCAGTTGGCACCAATACGTATTCCATCAATAATCTGTCGTTGACCGGCATTATATTGCCGTAAAGCAATACAGCCTACGTTAGGAGGTGTTACCGTTTCCTGATAGGTTGCATTTGGAACAGCTGGTTCAGTAGAAGGAAATGTACTAAACACATACATGCTCGAAATTTTTGTTGTGAAATCGAATTTAACAACCACCAGTGTTGGTACTCCAGGAGTTATAGTAGTATAAGATGTGGGGGCAGATGACCCACTGAGTCCTATACCATCACCATTTGCATTAACCCATACTTTTGTAAAATAGAAAGATGTATTAAGAGGTGACTGACTAAAATGTAAGAAATACCCGGCACTATTAGGGCTTTGTGTTTGAATGACAAAAGCAGCATATACCGTTCCGGTTGTTTGCGCATCAAAAGTTTTGTTATCATCTTCACCATTGTTATCCAGATTTGCAGCTCCCCCAATGCCTGAACTTGCATATCCTTCAAAATTAAGACCCGTGGTAACATCAATAGGTTGCGTTCCGCCACCGCTATGAGCAGTCCAGCCATTATCGGTAAGAAGAGAACCTATTGTGTAGTCAAAGTTTTCGACCATGATTTGGCTCCACCCAATTGTTGCCTGAAACAATAGCCCAAAAATAAGGGCGAAAGTTTTTAAAAATGTAGTTTTTTTCATAATTTTTAATCGTTAGGTTAACTATAAATATGTTTAACTATTCAGTAAAATAAAATAAGGCATCCCGTTAAAAACTGGGATGCCTTTAAAATCTCTAATTGATGATTATATTTTTACTCGTGTAATTACCACTTTCCTTTTGAACCAACCTGATCAGGTACATGCCCTTTTGGAAGTCCGAAAGGTCAGCCTGGAAATGGTTTCCGCTAATTTCGCGGGATAAGAGAAGCTGGCCAGTGAGCGAATAAACTTCAAACTGGTCGAAACCCGCTTCACACGTTACATTAAATTTTCCGTTGGAAGGATTTGGAGAAATGAAAACCTTACTTTGGCTGTGGTTTTCGTTTATACCAACCTTGTTTTCACCCTTAATCACAACATTATCAACTTCCCAGGTGGCAGATTCGGTATCGGTGGATGTGAATTTAAAAGCAACATAAGCTGAATTTTCTCCCCATTCCGAAATACTTATTTCTCCAGAGTTGGTCCATACCCATGCAGAGCCTGAAGGTGGCCAGTTAGCCGCCGATGATAAATCAATCCATGTGAAATCGTTAGGATTTCCGGTACCGTCATAATTTGTCGAGATATTTACGGTGAGTGCTGGTCCCACATAATTGGTAGCGGTGGAAAAGCTCAGTTTTTCCTGGATATAATTCTGAAGATTTATTACAGGGGAGATAAGCCAGTCTTCATTAAGATGTGCAGCTCCGGCATAACCGCTCATTTTGGCACAACCAGTACCTTCAACACCATGTGTGGGGTCGAGTGTCCAAACTTCATCACCTGTGACACTATAGGCAGTCCATCCTTCCAAATCCAAATTGAAAGTACTGTTAAGAATTTCGACTATGCTTGACTGCTCGGTTGTTGCAAAGAGATGAGGCGGTGTTGCATCGGTTTTGTAGTCGATGCTGCTACCGGAATTTGTATAAGGATAAATTGTAAAGAAATAATCAGTACCTGCCAACAGACCTGAGAAAGTATATGTCTGAACTCCGGGAGCAATATTTACTGCTGCATAACCATCACTAAAATCAAGATCTTCAGGTGTGGGTGTACCGTCAACCGGATTTGGAAGGGAGCCTTCGGTTGTAGCCTTAAGTAAATAGCCGGTAGGAACTGTTTCTCCAATAGCATCCACCCAGGTAAGCGTAATGGTTTGATCGGCAACCGAACTTGAAAAATTAGCAGGATAATTAGTGGGTTCAGGAATAACTACAGCTTCGGCTTCTCCGGTAATTACCACGTTATCAATCTCCCATGTTTCCGAATCCAATCCATCAGAAATATAAACAAAAGCAACTTTTACATTTGTGCCGGTAGTTCCGGAAACCATTAATTCGCCGGAATAGGTATAAATCCAATTCGGGTTGCCTGAAGGTAAAACAGGTGTGAGGTCGGTCCAGTTTGCAGCATTAGGGTCTCCACTACTATAGTCGTTCGAAATTTTAACATGTAACTGATGATCGGCAATCCCATATCCGCAAGCTGAATAAAAGGTAAAAACCTCGTTATTATATTGATCGAAGTTCATGGCTGGCGAAATCAACCAGTCCTCATTTGCAAAATCTCCACTGGCATAACCGCTCATCTGGGCACAAGGTGTTGCATTTATGCCATAAGTATTTGTGCAGCTCCAAACCTGGTCTCCAATTACACTCACTGTCGTCCAGTCACCCCAGCCGCCATCGAAATTCTGAGAATTTAAAACGATAACATTTGCTGTAGTAGCCTGTGATGAAGGTGCTGTACCATCATTTTTATAATCGATGCTCGTACCTGCATTTGTATAAGGATAAATCATAAAATAATACACCGTTTGACCTTGTAATTCTGTAAAAGAAAAAGTCTGCTCACCAAAGGCCACACTTGCGGCACCGTTTCCATCGCTCAGATCAGGATCATCGAGTACAATAACACCGTCAACAGGTGCGGTAAAGTTGTTTTGTGTGCTGGCCAGAACGAGATATTCGTCAGGAAGCTGTGTTCCGGTTGCATCCGTCCAGCTGAGTGCAATGCCTAAGCCGAGTGGTGTCGCTGTAAATTCGGTAGGATAGTTTGATGGTTCAGGTTTTACAGTTGGCCAATCTTCAAAATCTCCGTTCGTAACAGCTAACGCTGCCCCAACCGGTGATTGAAATTGCACGTCGTCAACGTATTGGGTTTCTGGTGCAGTAAATCCGGCGGTATCATAGAAACGCAAACGTAATTTTACACCTGTGGCTCCATCAGGAACAACATCGCTATATTCAAATAGTACCCACCCATTTGTTCCTTGGCCAAGATAAGTGGAGGAATATGTGACACTGGCTCCAATCCAATCAAAGCATGCTCTGATGCGAACATTTGAGCTAGTATATCCCCAGAAAGAAATTTTATAGTCATCGCCCCCACTTACTTCGAGAGTAACTGAGCTACTCAGGTCACAATTAGCCTGTTCAATTGAGCTTACTATCACGCCACAACTATAACTGCCACCATGTATTATGGTAGCCTCCTGAAAGGTTTCGATATCGGTATCACCAGTCCAAAAGTCAGGAAGCTGAGCCTTTAAAGATGCAAATGCAAAAAATAATGTAAAAAAGAAAACAATTTTTTTCATACTAAACTTATTTAATTATTATTAAAATGTTAATTATCAATAGATATTTAGAAAATGAAGGCTGCCTGTTCAATACTGGAACCAGGCAGCCTCAGCTAAATTTAGTTTATAATTAGTTTGTTCGTAACAATTTTGTCGTGGTTTAATGTTGTGGCTTTCAGCAAATAAATACCTTTTGGCAAATCACCTGCATTTATTCCACACACCGACGAAGCGGAGGTTGTGAATACCAAATTCCCTGTGAGACCGTAAATTTCTACCGTCCAGGTATTATCACCAGGCAGTCTTAGCGTGAAATAGCCGTTGCTAGGATTGGGAGATATTGCGATCTGCCCATTTGCGGGTGTTTCAGGAATGCCAACATATTCGCAAACTGCACCTGGCGTACCATAAAGCGGAAGACCCGAATTATTATATCCGGCCAAATGTGAAGACGCATACCAGTTTTCACCTAAACTATTATCCCCCGAATTGCAGAAAGTGAGCGATGGGCCCGATCCGTCTGGTGAAGTTGGCCATGGCGCTGCATCATCATAGGTAACATTGTCGAGAACATTTCCGGCAACATCCATGATTTCAATTGTTTCTCCGGAGTTACTAAGGGCACCACTTGTCCATTGACGTGCCACAACGCCAAAAGCTGTAAAAAATGCAGCCGAATCCAATGAAACCACAACATAACCATCAACAGGCAGAATATAAGGAGGGAACGAATAAACTACACCCTGCGAAAAATAGACACCGCTTAATTGTGTTTCGGTTAAACCATTGTTATGAATTTCAATGTATTCCAGCGTATCGTTTCCTGTATCAGGTGGATTGTACATGATCTCAGTAAGCTCGAGGTTGAGTACATTTTGGTTTTGAACGGTAATATAATCGGTTTTGGTCATCGTTGTGGAACCATTCTGATTTGTAACCGTTAGGGATACATCAAAAATCCCTGCATTATTATAAAAAACAGCCGGTGGATTTTGTACATTCGAGGTAGATGGTGTACCACCCTCAAAAGTCCATTGCCACGAAGTTGGATTTCCGGTTGACTGATCGGTAAAGGTCACACTCTGCCCGGTCAAAATAGTAGTGGGATTGCCGGTAAATGCAGCTTGTGGTGGAGGAATTACCTGTACGGTAATATAGTTGGTTTTGATTTCGGTATCCGAGCCATAGGCATTTGTTGCCACAAGGGTTACATCATATGTTCCGGCAGTGCTGTAAGCAATGTTTGAAGGGTTTTGGGTAGTGGAAGTAGCTGGTGAACCACCTTCAAATGTCCATGCCCATGAGGTTGGCGTATTTGTTGAGAGATCGGTAAAATCTACGGTTCCTCCGACAAAAATAGTAAGTGGTGCACCAATAAAATTAGCTACCGGTGGAGGTGGTGTAGTTGAAACCGTAATATAATTTGTTTTGATTTCGGTATCTGTACCACCTTCATTTGTGACAGTAAGTGATACATCAAATGTCCCTGCAGAATTGTAGGTTATTGCAGGTGGGTTTTGTCCGTTGTAGGTTGCCGGGGAGCCACTCTCAAATGTCCATTGCCATGAAGTAGGGTTACCAGTCGAAAGATCAGTGAAAGTGACTGACTGTCCTACCTGGATTGAAGTGTTGCTTGCCACAAAGTCGGCCACAGGTGCCGGAACTCCGCAACCTGCACCTGGTGTAGCCCAGATTGAGTCGCCTGCAGCATTCGTTGCAGCATATTCAGTTGAATGTGTCCAGTTTTCAGGTAAACTATTATCACTTCCGGGGTCACACAAAGTCAATGAAGGCCCCCCGCCATTTGCTGCCGGATCCCATGGATCTGCAACACCAAATTGAACCAGATCAACCAGATTGTCAAATTTATCCTTCAGTTCGATCAACTCGCCCGAATTACTTAAACCACCACTGGTCCACTGTAGCGAATTAACGCCAAAAGTATTTTGCATGGCAGCCGAATTAACAGCAACTACCAGATATTGACCTGCATTCAGATTGAGCGAAGGAAATGTAAATACTACTCCGGCCGAAAAATAATAGTCTGTCAGGTCAACAGTCATGTTGTCGTTGTTGTAAATTTCGATAAACTCCAATGAATCAGTTCCTGTTTCAGGTGGGTTATACATAATTTCGGTGATTACCAGGTTGGGAACAGTAACAGGGGGAATTACAGAAAAAACCGCATCGCTTTCATCGGATGGAATGCCGGTTGAAGTATCGGTAATTTTAATCTTATATTGATTTCCCAGAGGTTGTGCAGCGGGCACATTCCATGTCCACATAAAATCACCAGCATTTACCGAAGGAGCCAAAACTGTGCTTCCGCCTGAGCCATCAAGAAGCTCAATTTTAGTGGTTCCCGAATAACTCAGGGCATACCAGGTAATATTGTAAGTTTGACCCTGCTGTAAATATTCACCTCCGTTAGGATAAGTCAGTGTAAGTGAAGGTTCCATCGGGAAATTTTGTATTCCTGGTGTACCATAATCCTCAGCACTGGCCAGCCAATTTTCCGGTAAGCTATTGTCCAGATTCGGGTTCATGAGTGAAAGGGATTTGCCGGTTCCGTTTGGCTCAATAGGCCAGGGAGCAGATGCAGAGTAAGTAACCGCATCAATAATATTCAGTGAAGCATCTTTAAGTTCTATTAGCTCACCCGTATTATTTAATGCACCAGAAAAAGGTCCTACTACATTGGTGATTCCATAAAAATTAATTATTGTATCCGGTACAAGTGCTATAACAAGGTAGTTGTCTGGCTGAAGAATTGTACCCGCAGCAAAAGTATAATCGATTGCTGTAGTGATTTTCCAACCGGAGATATCAACCGCAAAGGTTTCGTTGTTATAAATTTCCATCCATTCGTAATATGCATCAGGGCCTTGAACAGTTGGCGGATTATACATGATTTCATTTATTACAATATCGTACATGGTTGGTGGAGTAACAATCGAAAATGTCCCGCTTAGACCAAACACATTAGCGGCAGTATTATCCGTAATTTTAATTTTGTAGTCGTTCCCAATGGTTTGTGAAGCAGGAATATTCCAGGTCCATGTTCCTGCACTGGCAGCGGCGGTTCCTATTTGTGTCCATGTTGGAGTTCCTGATGAAGCATTGGAAGAAACTTCAATTTTAACATTTGGAGAGGTGTTGAATGCATTCCATGTAATATTGTAGGAATTACCCTGCCACCATTGTGCACCGGCAACCGGAGAAACAACAATAATCATCGGGTTGGTTCCTGATATCTCACCTGTAACTAAAATGCCGTCAACTTCCCAGGATGCTGCAGACGTGGCATCAGAAAGATACTTAAATGCAATATGAACATTCCCATCGTAATCCGAAATATCCACGGCACCCGATGGAGCCCAGATATAACCACCGGTAGAGAGTTCGGCGGACAATTCATCCCAGTTTGCAAGATTGGGGTCACCACTAACATAATCTGTCGAGATAAGGATATGTAATACTTCCCCGGTATAATTCATTGCGGTTTCAAAGCTTAAGGTCTCATTGATGTAAGGACTAAAGTCCAGGGCCGGCGAAATCAGCCAATCTTCATTTGGAATCGCAGCACCAGAAAACCCGTTCATGTTTGCATACGTCTTCCCCTGATAAGTTGCCTGATGCCAGACCTGATCGCCAACAATACTTATCTGCGACCAGGTTCCAAGGCCGTCATCAAATCCCTCCTGATTAATTACCGAGAGACTGGAAGTCGTCGCCTGTGCTGAAGGGGGCGTTCCACTGGTTTTATAATCAACATCTGGGCCGGCATTTGTGTACGGAAATATTTTAAAATAGTAAGTTGTATTTGCTACCAGATTATTAAATGAAAAGGCCTGGGTTCCAAATGCAACATTGGCGGCACCTGTCCCATCCGAAAGATCAAGGTCATCGTTAACAAAAGTCCCGTCAACTGGCAGGGAAATTGAATTAACATCTGAAGCTTTGATAAGATAAGCTGATGGAAGCTGGGCACCAGTAGCATCAGTCCAGCTCAGGTTAACGGATAAATTACTGGCAGTAGCCGTAAATGCAGTGGGATAGTTGGTAGGCTCGGGTAAAATTCCCGGCCAGTTTTCAAAATTGCCATTGTTTACAGTTAATGCTGTTCCAACCGGGCTTTCAAATTTTACATTATCCACATATTGCGTTTCGGGAGCGACAAATCCTGGAGGTACATCGTAAAACCTTAGACGGACTTTTACCGAGACAACGGCTGCGGGGACAACATCTTCAAATGAAAACTCAGCCCAATTACCAGTCGTTGTTGGCCCAGCATAGGCCACTGAATAGGTAGTGGTAGCATCGCTCCAATCCATCGCTGCCCTTACTCTAACGTTCAAACTGGTAAAATACCAGAACGAAAATTTGAAAGTAGCACCGGCGGTCACCGGGATCTCAACCGAATTGGTAAGATCACAATCGGCCTGGGTGCCTGTATTTACAATCACCCCACAGCTGAAGAGCCCCTCCTGGATGATTGTTGCTTCTTTAAAGGTTTCGATTCCGATGTCACCCGTCCAGTTTATGGGAAGTTGTCCCATTAAAGAGGTGTTTAGACCTGAAATAATCAGGAATAAAGTAAAACCATAAAATAGAATTTTTTTCATAAAATAGAATTTGTTTCAAATTGCTTAATTTAGCGGCAAAGGTGTTAATAAATTACTCAAATAATATGATTTTCAAGATTATATTTTTGTTAAGAAAAAACACATAAAAGTACTGAAAATTACTTTACCCTGACACATCAAAGTTTGAAAAAACAATAAGGAATTTATCAACACTCACTGCGAGTGTTAAGTTGTTTCCAGATAATAAGTGGGGGTTGTAAATGAAAATCAGGTGATAAGGCCGGTCATCATGACAAAATTTGGGCAGCATTTATCTGGAAAACAAATTATCCGGACAAAAAAAATCCCGGCAAAAATTCGCCGGGATTCAATCAATTACATGATAGTGTAACTATTTTACTTCTTCAAAATCAACATCAGTTACTTCGTCATCTTTTTTTGTGTCGCTATTTGTTCCTGCTTGCCCGTTTCCGGCATCCGAATGTTGATTTTGCTGGCCTCCACCCTGCTGCTGGCCTTGCGTAGCATTGTACATTTCCTGGCTGGCAGCCTGGAAAACTTTGTTCAATTTCTCTGTAGCGGCATCAATAGCTGCAAGGTCCTCGTTCTTGTGCGCTTCCTTCAGTTCAGCGAGTGCATTCTCGATGGGTTTCAGTTTATCAGCCGGAAGTTTGTCGCCATATTCCTTGAGTTGCTTTTCGGTCTGGAATATCATCGAATCGGCTGCATTCAGTTTATCAACCTTTTCTTTTGCTTTTCTGTCGGTTTCGGCATTAACCTCGGCTTCATTTTTCATTTTCCTGATTTCCTCATCGGTAAGTCCGGATGATGCTTCGATACGGATGCTTTGTGTTTTCCCGGTTCCTTTATCTTTTGCCGAAACATTTAAAATACCATTCGCATCGATGTCGAAGGTAACTTCAATCTGTGGAATTCCCCGGGGTGCCATTGGGATACCGTCGAGGTGAAAACGGCCGATGGTTTTATTATCTCTGGCCATCGATCTTTCACCCTGCAATACATGAATTTCGACAGAAGGCTGATTATCTGCCGCTGTCGAAAAAACCTCCGATTTTTTAGTCGGAATGGTAGTGTTTGAAGATATCAGCTTGGTCATTACACCGCCGAGTGTTTCGATACCCATACTGAGTGGGGTTACATCGAGTAAAAGAACGTCTTTAACTTCACCCGTTAACACACCACCCTGGATTGCCGCTCCAATAGCTACAACCTCATCGGGATTTACTCCTTTTGAAGGTTCTTTTCCAAAAAAGTCTTTTACTACTTGCTGTATTGCCGGAATTCTGGTGGACCCACCAACAAGAATAACTTCATCAATATCCGATGCCGACAGCCCGGCATCTTTTAATGCTTTGCGGCATGGCTCAACCGTTGACTGGATCAGGCTGTGCGTGAGTTGTTCAAATTTTGCCCTTGTCAGTTTACGGACAAGGTGTTGTGGAATACCGTCGATCGGCATAATATACGGCAGGTTGATTTCGGTTTCGCTCGAACTCGAAAGTTCGATTTTTGCCTTTTCAGCAGCTTCCTTCAAGCGCTGCATAGCCATCGGATCTTTCCTAAGGTCGATGTTGTGTTCATTCTTAAACTCTACGGCTAACCAGTCGATGACCATGTGGTCGAAGTCGTCACCGCCAAGATGGGTGTCGCCATTTGTCGATTTCACCTCAAAAACTCCATCTCCGAGTTCCAGGATCGAGATGTCAAAAGTTCCGCCACCCAGGTCGAAAACGGCAACCTTGAGGTCCTGTTTTTTCTTATCAAGACCATAAGCCAGCGAAGCAGCGGTAGGCTCATTAATGATCCTGCGGACATTTAACCCGGCAATTTCACCGGCTTCCTTGGTTGCCTGGCGCTGAGAATCACTAAAATAAGCCGGAACGGTTATCACGGCATCTGTAACGGTCTGACCAAGATAATCTTCGGCGGTTTTCTTCATTTTCTGAAGAACCATTGCCGAAATTTCCTGTGGAGTATATTGGCGGTCATCAATTTTAACACGCGGTGTATTGTTTTCGCCTTTTAAAACCTTGTACGAAACCCGGTTAACTTCCTTTTGAACCCTGTCAAAAGATTCACCCATGAATCGCTTAATCGAATATACAGTTTTTGTAGGATTTGTAATTGCCTGCCGTTTTGCAGGATCACCTACCTTGCGTTCACCATTCTCGGTGAAAGCAACAATTGATGGCGTAGTTCTACGGCCTTCAGAATTTGGAATTACAACAGGTTCGCTGCCTTCCATAACTGCAACACATGAATTGGTTGTTCCCAGGTCGATTCCGATAATTTTTCCCATTTTTAATGGCTCCTTTCTAAATTTCTATATAATTGTTCTGCGTAAAATTCTTTGTTATGGCTGCCTCATGGTCAATCATTATGCCATTTGGGTGAATTTTGGATTATTTTGAAAGCAATTCCCCCGAAAAAAATCAGAGTTTAAAAAATTAATTTTCCTATTTAATTGATTATGAATTAATTTATATGTTTAATCCGGGTTTGACAATACCCGCTTTCATCTTAACATTTTCCATGTCAAAAAGGCAGAGTTTGAAAAATTCAGGACGGTAATTAAAAATCCATTGCTGATCGGTTACTGAATCAGATCTTTTGTTAATCGATTAACAAATATTCGTGGCTTATCGTCAGGCAGATGTGAATTTTGTTTTATTTTTGCAGGCTCAAATTCAAAACTTGTTGTTTTTGAGGATTTAAAGTAAATTATAGCATGCTGCTAAAATTAAAAATCCGTTAAATTATGGGTCTGCTTCAAGAAGAAAGTACAGAAAATGTAAAACTGTTCAACGATTTCCCTCCGGTGACAACCGTAGCCTGGGAAGCTTTGATCCAAAAGGATCTCAAAGGCGCCGATTATCATAAAAAACTGGTTTGGAAGACAATGGAAGGTTTTGATGTAAAGCCTTATTACCGGGAAGAAGATTTAAAAAATCTTGAATATCTCAATGTATTTCCGGGCGACTTTCCATTTGTCAGAACCGGCAGGAAAACTGAAAACAATTGGTATGTCAGGCAGGATATCGCGGTTGGAAATGTTGCCGAAACCAACAAACTTGCACTCGATGTTCTGATGAAAGGAGTGGATTCGCTTGGGTTTTTATTCGATCAATCAAAAAAACCGACAATTGATGAGGTTGAAAAATTGATGGAAAATATTTATGCGCAGATCGTTGAGGTAAATTTCGTTTGTGGGCCGCAGGCTTTGAATTTACTGCGCATATATCTTGAACTCGTTAAGAAATACAATCGCGACTTGTCAAAAATACATGGTTCCGTTGATTTTGATCCGATCGGAAACCTGATTTTGAAGGGCAATTTTTATACTTCTGAAGCCGAAGACTTTGATGTTTGTAAAACCCTGATTGAAGAATCCAAATATATTCCCCATTTCCGTACCCTTGCCGTAAATGCCCGCTATTTTAAAAATTCCGGTTCATCTATTGTAGAGGAACTTGCCTTTGGAATGGCCTATGGCAACGAATACCTGTCGAAACTCACCGAACTTGGTGTGAGTATCGACTACATTGCTCCCAAGATAAAATTCAGCTTTGCCACGGGTTCTAATTATTTTATGGAAATAGCCAAAATCAGGGCGGCCAGGTTGCTGTGGGCAAAAATTGTAAATGCTTACGGACCTTCCGATGCAGAATTTACAAGAACGCATATTCATTCGGTAACTGCTGACTGGAACAAAACCATGTACGATCCGCACATGAACATGTTGCGCACCACCACCGAAGCCATGTCGGCTATAATCGGCGGCACAAATTCGCTGACGGTAAGGCCTTACAACGCCGTTTTTGAACCCGCAACCCCATTTTCGGAACGTATCGCCCGCAACCAGCAGCTGGTGCTCAAAGAAGAGAGCTATCTCGATAAAATTGTTGACCCTGGTGCCGGCTCCTATTATATCGAAAATCTAACGGATTCACTGGTTGAAGAAGCCTGGAAAATTTTCCTTCAAATTACCGAAATGGGCGGTTTTATCGAAGCATTCAAAAAAGGGCACATTCAGCAAAAAATAAATGAAACCTCTCAAAAGCGCGATGCCGCTATTGCCAGCAGGAAAGAGATTCTGGTGGGAACCAACCAATATCCGGATTTTAATGAATCTGTAAATAAGGAATTGGATAAATCAGGTTTAAGTACACCATCAGAAAGTGAAGAAAGCGTTATTGCTGAACCGTTAAAAATGTACCGTGGGGCGCAGGGTTTCGAGCTATTGCGGTACAAAATCGACCTTTATTCGATGAAAAACAAGCGGCCGAAAGCATTTATGTTTTCTTACGGCAGCCTGGCCATGCGCAGGGCAAGGTCGCAATTCGCAAGCAACTTTTTTGCCTGCGCAGGTTTTGAAACCATCGACAATAATGGATTTAAAACCATTGATGAAGGCGTTGCAGCAAGCCTGGAGCGTAAAGCCGAAATCATAGTGGTCTGTGGCAGCGATGATGATTATCCGCTCATTGTTCCTGAAATCTTTGACAAAATCGGTCAAAACGCCATTGTGGTTGTGGCTGGTTACCCCAAGGATAGCGTTGACGAATTAAAATCCAAAGGCATCAGACATTTCATCCATGTAAAATCCAATGTCTTGGAAACACTCCGGGAGTTTCAGAAAATGCTGAACATTGCTTAATACCGCTTTAAAATCTAAATGTAGGAAAGATGAAACCGAATTTCAAAAATATCAACATAAAATCCTCACCAAAGCCCAGATTGTCGAAAGCAGAATGGGAAAAGGAAAACAAAGTTGAAGCCGGTTGGCTTACCCCGGAACAGATTCCGGTTAAACCGGTTTACACCATAGCCGATCTCGAAAAAATGGAGCACCTGCAATATGCAGCCGGACTTCCACCATTTTTGAGAGGGCCTTATTCGACGATGTACGTGATGCAGCCCTGGACTGTACGTCAATATGCCGGTTTTTCAACGGCAGAGGAATCCAATGCTTTTTATCGCCGCAACCTGGCTGCCGGACAAAAAGGTTTATCCATTGCTTTTGACCTGGCTACCCACCGTGGCTACGACTCCGATCATGAGCGGGTAGTTGGTGATGTTGGAAAAGCCGGTGTTGCTGTAGATTCGATACTCGATATGAAAATCCTCTTCGACCAGATCCCTTTAGACAAAATGTCGGTTTCGATGACAATGAATGGAGCAGTCCTGCCGATTCTGGCATTTTATATCGTTGCCGGCCTTGAACAGGGTGTAAAATTGGAAGAATTAACCGGAACCATCCAGAATGATATTCTCAAAGAGTTTATGGTGCGCAATACATACATTTATCCGCCCTTAAGCTCGATGCGCATTATTGCGGATATTTTTAAATATACTTCGCAAAACATGCCAAAGTTCAATTCGATCAGCATCAGCGGTTACCATATGCAGGAAGCCGGCGGAACTGCCGATATTGAGCTGGCTTATACGCTTGCCGACGGCCTCGAATATCTCCGTGCCGGTGTTGAAGCAGGCATGGATATCGACACTTTTGCTCCACGTTTGTCGTTTTTCTGGGGCATTGGGATGAACCATTTTATGGAAATTGCCAAACTCCGCGCCGCCAGGATGCTATGGGCAAAAATTGTGAAACAGTTTAATCCGAAAAATCCCAAATCGATGGCTTTGCGTACACATTGCCAGACTTCGGGATGGAGCCTCACCGAACAAGACCCTTTCAACAATGTGGCACGTACCTGCATTGAGGCCATGGCCGCTGCACTTGGTCATACACAGTCGTTACACACCAATGCCCTGGATGAGGCCATTGCATTGCCGACTGACTTTTCGGCCCGGATTGCCCGCAATACACAGATTTACCTTCAGGAAGAAACCGACATCTGTCGCGTTGTCGATCCCTGGGCAGGATCGTATTATGTGGAAACACTTACCCACGAAATCGCCCACAATGCCTGGAAACTCATCGAGGAAGTTGAAGCGTTGGGTGGAATGGCCAAAGCCATCGAAACAGGAATCCCTAAAATGCGTATCGAAGAAGCTGCTGCCCGCAAACAAGCCCGGATTGATTCACACAAAGATACCATTGTGGGAATCAACAAATACAGGCTCGAAAAGGAAGATCCCATCGAAACCCTTGAAGTTGACAACACCGCCGTTCGCCTCTCCCAGATCGAACGCCTTAAAAAGCTCAGGGAAATGAGGAGTGAAGCTGATGTACAGGCATCGCTCGACGCAATCACCAAAGCCTGCGAGACCGGCGAAGGTAATTTGCTTGAACTGGCAATTGATGCAGCTAAGAAAAGAGCCTCGCTGGGCGAGATTTCGATGGCATGTGAAAAAGTTTTTGGAAGATATAAAGCAATAATCAGATCAATATCAGGAGTGTATTCATCAGAATCGAAAGGCGACGAAAAATTTAAAAAGGCCTGCGAACTGGCCGACCAGTTTGCCGAAATGGAAGGCCGCCGTCCACGTATTATGATCGCCAAAATGGGACAGGACGGCCACGACCGTGGAGCAAAAGTGGTTTCAACGGGCTATGCCGATATCGGATTTGATGTGGATATCGGTCCGCTGTTCCAGACACCTGCCGAAGCTGCCAAACAAGCCGTCGAAAACGACGTGCATGTACTTGGCGTATCCAGCCTTGCTGCCGGACACAAAACATTGGTTCCCCAGGTAATTGATGAACTTAAAAAACTGGGACGCGACGACATCATGGTGATTGTGGGCGGAGTGATCCCACACCAAGATTACCAGTTCCTTTACGATGCCGGTGCGGTAGCTATTTTTGGTCCCGGAACAGTAATAACGGAAGCGGGAATTAAAATTCTCGAAATTCTGATTGATTCGAGAAAAGAGGCTTGATTAGTTTTGATATAGAATATTAAGTTCCTGATATAAAACGGCCTGGGTTTTCACTCGACTGTGTTTATGGAACATTCATTGTTGGACATTTCCTTTATCTTTTATAAAAATGATACGGTTCCTTTCATCTGATCATACGGTTCATTTTGGTAAAAAATAAGTTTTATTTGGTTCCTGGTATTATTGCCTGAGAATGACCTGTTTAAAAATGATCTGTTGCCGGTCGCGAATGGTGAGAAGCAAAGGCAATGAACTTCCGGAGATGGAAACCGGTAATACGATGACCTGTTTATTCAGTAAATCCTGCAGGTCTGTTTTATAAACTTCACTTCCTGTCATATCATAAATACTGATTTCGACAGGCCGGTTGTATGGTCTACCTGGCACCAGATGAACGGTATTGCCATTACAAGGATTGGGTGCTATTGTAATCAAGTCACAACCCTGTGGATTTTCACCAATACCGACGACAATAATTGTATCACCGTTATTTGTATGATACACATAATCGCCGCCCACAGCCCAACCGTTTTTATTATCAACCATACATATATCATAAACCGGTTCATTAAAATTGTAGTTTACAAATTGTTGCTGCCAGGTTTCGCCGCCATCAGTAGTTAGCACAATATATCCTGCGCCGTACTCATCTTGGCATGTCAGCCAACCAAGTGTATCGTTAACAAATTGGATGCTGTAAATAATGCTTTCTTCAACCGGCATGCCGTACCAGTTCTTTAATTCAGGTAAAACTTTTTCATTCCATGTTTCGCCACCATCTTCGGTATTTAAAAATAGATAGTCTTGAGTCGCTTTACTGCCCACAGCCCAACCTACAATAGTGTCATCAAAATAAATATCGGAAATTGAATAAAATGTGTTTTCAGAAAAGTAAATGGTATCCCATGAAAAGCCCATGTTTTGGGTTTTCATTATGGCAGTGTATGTATTATCATTCACATAATCAAATATAATCCCACTCCCATAACCAATACTGTCATTTAAGAAAAACATAGCATCGACAATACTTGTATTTGAAATAAATACTTTTTGTAACTCCCAAGTTGTACCATCATTTTCAGTATGCAAAATATTACCTTCACTATACTGCCCAAGCGTAGCCCACCCGTTACTTTCATCTACAAAAAATAGCCGCATCACATCTTGCGTGGCTGGTGTTTGTATGCCAGTCCAGTTTTGGCCGCCGTTTATGGTTTTATATATGATGCCATTGCCTGAGGCAATAAAACCGGTGTCAGGATTTACGAATACAATGTCGGTTCCCCATAAGTCCATCCAATCATTTGATAAATACCAGTTTTGGCCTCCATCGGTTGTATAAAAATAGGGACCCGGTGGTTCTATTATTGAACCTCCTATTGCCCATCCATAGTTTTCATCGAGGAAAAATATGCGGTCCAAGGGAGTAAAGTTTTGTAAGTCTAACTGCACTTCCCATTGTGCCTGTGCAAAGGCTGTGGTAAACAGCAGCATTAGTGAAATGAAAATTTTCTGTTTTTTCATATTTTAAATAAATTACCTCCAGGCATTTATTAGCAGTAACGACAAGCCGGCTAATCTGCAGCGTAAATGCGGGCTTGCTTGATGTATATTTTCCGGTTTTCTACCTTCGAATCGAGTTTAAATTCGATGTCCACGGCAAAAGACTCATATCCGCAATTGCAGTTATTTGGCAAATCGTAATAATAATGATTTTTGATGAGGGTGCAGTAATCGGCAATTTCGTAAATCTCATCATCGGTTAAAACCGTTTCACCGCCCAGTTCCGGCAGGTTCGACTGCGAGAGGTATTCGATGGTGTATTTTTGATTATCCAGGTTGATGGTGTAAGTGATGATCTGGTCGGTCATGATGCCGGGTTCGGGATAAACAATGCTGTAATCTTTGTATTGCACATTAATGATATAGCCATGGTTTCCATTGTAGAGATTCCTCGTAATAATCACACCGTTGGCATCTTCATCCGGGAATGACCGGTGCACCAAAACGCCCATTGCGACCGAATTTTCATCAATTTTATAATACTCACGTTCATCAAAGGCACGTAAATTCCATAAACTGGCCCAAACCTGCTTTATGGCATTATCGACTGTTTTGGTTGAAGAACCTTTTTTCGCAGCGAAGGAATCGTACAATCCTGCCCCGTTAAAACCTTCAAGGTCTTCTGCATTGGTTGATGAGCGAAATTTATACGACGAAAAGTCATCGAAATGATGAATCCGGTCCAACACGGCTTCTAAAAGTTCCGGGTCAAGCGGATCGCCGGTGATCATGTCCCGGATTTCGGCGAGTTTATTGCTGCGGTAATCCTGATTGCAAATAAAGGCTTCATCCGTCAGCGCATTTTGAATCACGGTATCGATGCCATGATTGATGAGATGCTGCTGGTAATAATAAAACGGAATGGCAAAATAATTTTCGGGAAGCGGAATGCTGTCCAGATTAACCAACTCAGCGAAATTTGCTGCTTTTCCGCCAATGGTTTTAACCGAAGACAGGCTTTCATTGCTTAGCTCGATAAGTCCCGAAGTTTCGGTATCTTTTTCCAGAACGGTTATTGTTTGTGGCTCTCTTTGATTCCAGAAAGCCGTTGCCTCCGCAATATTGGCTTTATGCATATTAAACGAATCGCTCCCCACTTTCAGATAAACAAGTGCACCCAACAACGAATCCAATGCGGGATTTGTCCAGCCATCTTTTAGGGCCATATTCGGTGTCTGCCGGTTATGGCTCAGAATATTGATGTGGCTCAAAGTGGTCTGAAATTCGGTAGTGATAATGCCTGCAACTACCGACACATCATTTGGGATGCCATTTAAAAGAATCATATCATGACGACCCAAATATGCTGTTGGCAGGTCGCTGATGTCAACTTTTCTTAAAAAACCATAGTTTTCTTCCAGATTTAGCGCCTGATAATTTTGTCCTGCGTACAATTCTTCTGAACTTATTATCGGAATGTCAGGACAATCCTGCCACCTCATGTTATTGGCATGGAAAAACAGTTTGCCATTAAAATATGAAGTTTCGAGAAGTTTCAGATAAGTAGCCCTGATGCCATCACAGTCAACCCTGTCCCAGGAATCGAATTCGAACACATATTTGTCGATATTTTTGTGATAATTGATGGTAATCAGGTTTAAATAACGCCATGAACTTACATTGTACTGGGTCCAGAAAAAGTTATCACTTCCATATGGATAACGCAGTACATTTTCGGCAAAGCTGAAATGACTCGGAAATTTCTTTACGTTGGCGTAATATATTGTATCGTGAACAAAATCATAAAGGGCTTTAATCGATTCAATTTCTCCATAGTTCTTTTTAGGCGGGCTGCTTTGAAGCATGTAAAAGGCCTCATAGTTGGGTAACTCAAGAAAATAGTCCAAATCGTCATAAACTTTTTTCAGGAGATTAACCCGGATGAAACCCCCTGTTTCATTCAGGTGGATTTCCTGACCGTAATAACCGGGTTTGGAGAAAAATAAACCGCTGTCGTACAGTGGTGATGGCATTGAACTGTTTTTAGACCGGGCAAGGGATAGATTATTTCCATTTGAAAACAACAGGAATTCTATTGGTTGTTGATTTGATGTGATGTTCACAAAATAGTACCCGGGAGATAGTGCCGGTAATTGCAGCTTTCCGGAATTACCGGCATTGGACGTGAAAATTTCGGCACCATCCGTCGAAAATAATATGATCCTGACATCGTCCTTTAAATACCAAAAAAGCGTATTGTTTAAAACCGAATAGGAATCGCTGCTTTGGTCGGGTTGACCGTTGAAAGGATTAAGCCGGATGGTGAAAAAGCCAGAAAAGTCGGTTTGTGTTTTAATCCCGGCGTTTGAGGATTGAACAGTTACGTTGCTTAAGGTTTCACGGGTTCCAATATCATAAACCATTCCCTCATATTTTTTCTGGCCCCGGGTATAAACTGACAGGAGTATAAGAAGCAGTATGATAAAATAGTTTTTCAAAGCAGTGGTTTAACAGGCTGTAAATTTACATTTATTCAGGCTGTTCGCAAATAAAATGTTTTTAATACCAAAACTTAATCCTGACCAGAAGAGTCTCGTAAAAAGTTTTGTTAGAACCGGAATTATTGTGCGATTTGGTGTCCTCGTATTCCAAGGCGATGAGTGGCGGGCCTTTAAGCCGGCAATTCAGGTTTATGTTAATAATATCTTAGGCTCTCTAACCAGGAATGATCACTTGTAAACGCACTTATAAGCCGATTGCTCTGCTACTCTCACTTTAAACTTTGTGTCTTTTGCAACGATGAAGGTTTCGAAAGGTTTGTAACTTTTCCATTCGGTTTCACCAGGAAGCAAAATGGTTAGTTTACCCGAAGTGACAGTCATGTATTCGACAGTAGAGGTACCGAATTCATATTCTCCGGGGGCCATTACACCAACAGTTACGGGGCCTTCGGTATTTTCGAAAGACAGTGATTTTACATTTCCACCAAAATATTCGTTTACTTTAAACATAGCTTTTCGATTTGATTTGCATTTTCTAAATTTCCGGACAAGCCAAAAGCAAGCCGGGTTGTAAAAGTAATAAAAGGGCGTAATGCTAACTCCACAATTCCCACGAATTTTCCGGAGTTTCCCGCTATTTGACAATTTGGAAATGATTGTTGCGATATTGAATCCAATGACTTTTATTAAATGCCGGAAATTGTAAAACCGTTAATAATAAAAGTGGGTTTATCTTTAAAAAGAAATCTCGCAGGCTTCATCAACGTTGATCATATAACCTTTCCCGCGGATGAAGTTGTTAATTGTCGAAATGCCTTTCTCTGGCCAAATAATCCCGACCCCTTTAACTTCCTTAATTGCAATCATCCGCTTCGCAAGGAGCGACAGAAAATTTTCGGTATCCTGCTCATTTCCCTGGTAAGTAAATGTATTCCAGCCTTTTTTAAAAGTAAGATTAATATTTTCTTTTATAGGATCTGATACTGCGATCTGACAATCAATATCGGTAAAAGCAGTCATCGAAGTGATGGAAGAAAATCCAAGCGGATACCATTTATTGGTTGTCGGATAATTGATCGTATCGAAAGTTACTGATTCAACATCAATGGTTTTACCCCCAGCACAAGGCCAGGAGAAAAGGCAGAAATGAATGGTCTCACCATAAGAAAATCCGTCTTTTTCAGGAGTGTCAGGATCGTCACCGTAAACTGGAAATACTATTGCCTCTCCCTGAATCAAAAAATCGGCTGCGCCACATTTTAAATTGCCATTATTATCCTCATAAAAACATCCGACATAATCGCAGGTATTTGTGTGTATTCCGTTGATTGTTAACGCTGCACCTTTTTCAATAAAGATCAAATGTGGGGAAGTTGTCACCGGGAAATCAGCATTCCATTCCGGCGGAAAAACACAATTATATTCATGGGCATCCGTACCAGGGTTATTAACAGAAGTCAAGGACGGCTCCTGTGTTTGAGAAAAAGCGCTGTTTACCTGAAACGCAAATAACGCCGAAATTAACATTACCCGAATCACCCGTTGGGTCAGGGTTTTACAAATTATTATAGCTTTCATTTCTCTGAATTTTAAAGGTTTAAAATATTATTATGTAATTCCTCTTTTGACCAATTTCAAGTTTCCATCAAAAAATAACAGTATACCAGTTGGCATATTTATCCATCCCTGGCGGACTGTTTGGTAAAGTCGGATAATTCTACTGCAATACAAGCTTTTTAACCCAGTTTAATCCGCCTTGTGTGATTTTTAAATAATAAATACCTTTCGGTTGTGAGGTGAGGTTGATGGTGAAATTTTCACTTTCAATCCCATCCCTGATTGTTTTAGCTTCCGTGTTTATCACCTCCCAAGTAGCTGATTCTGATGTTTTGTTTATTTTAACATAAAAAATGCCATCCGAAGGATTTGGATAAATATTGGCATCCGAAGTTTCCAACGACGGAATATTAATTGGTAAATCCCAGCTAAATGGCGGATATTCGATAAAAAATGATGGGTATGGAGCATATAAAAGAAGCCTGTAAGCGAGGCCGGGTTTTAATATATCAAATTCATGGTTTGCGGGTGTCCATGTAAGTGAATCTTTGTAATCAAAAATTTCTTGAATATTATCCAGATGTCCGGCAAACAGTTCTTCGATGGCAACAGGATAATCTGTTAGAACCGGTAAATACGACATAAAACCATAAACCAAATAAGACTGGTCCACGGGATTTCCATAAATGGGCAGACAAGCCGGCGAGTTCTTAAATCGTGCCTTGTACCCTACAGCACCCCAATTTCCAATTTGATTTATTGGCGGTGTAGGTTCCGGCCAATAATAATTTCCGGCTACAGTTATCAGAATTACCAGATTTTCGACTACAGGAGCCATAACTTCCGGAACCGGCGTATCAGATTTTTCGACAAATGAGGATAGTCCAGTATCTCCGTCCCCTGTTATAGGTATGAGTTGCATCGGAATATTAACAGTAATCTCAGAACTAACGATTGTGTTATTTCCTGTTGCTGTAATGGTCAGGACCACCCGATTATTTAATTTGTCTTCACGACCCAAAAAATAATTCGGATTGGCAATGTTTTCGTTGTTAAAAGTACCATCGCCGCTGGTTGACCACTGAATGCTTTCAGCATTTAGCACCTGGGCATCAATTGAATAAGGCAGCCAGGTATATTGCTCAAAATCGTAATTTGAACAATTCAGGCTGTCAACAGGGGCCAAAATGATCACCGGATTATCCCGGAGGTCCGCAGCTGCAGCTATTTCACTGCTTTCGGCTGCGTGTATTATAGCCAGGTAATTTAAGGCGTGCACTGCAGGAATCCAAAGGCAAACGGCCATGAAAAAGGCAAAAAATAAAGCTATATTTCTTTTCATTTTGAAAAAGGTTTTTGTGAATATTAGGAGAATATATGAAATATTTCTATCACATTTATGAGCGTTAAAAATTTACTGGTCAAAGGTTTTTACATCTGCTCCAACTTTAACACATTGCGCATTCAAAGATATGAAATAATTTAACAAAACCAAATAAAGAAAATGTTTTTCGACAAAATAAATCTGACGGGTCTAAATAAGCTAAGGTATAAACCCATTATTGGCTGTTATTGCAACTTGCAACTAACTAACTCCAGAATTCCCACAAATCTTCCGGTGTTTCCCTTTGCCGGAGAATTTCAAAATGGTCGCCATCATGGCTGAAACCGATAACTTTGGGCATCTGGCGGCTGTTATAGCGCGACCACATGCTTAAGGTATAAGCGCCGGTATCGTGAATAATGATGTAATCGCCTTCTTCAACTTCAGGCAGGTAAATATCTTTTGAGATAATATCGCCCTGGAAACAAAGCGGGCCGGCGATGGTATATTTTTTCCCGGCATTTCCGGTTTTAATCCTGCCGGTCCGGTCGGCAACCGAAATTTTATGCGACCACTGATTTGGCAGGTAACATTCCCGGATCAATAGGTCGGCACCCACATGAATCATGATTGTGTTAACTTGACTGGAAACTCCTGCATTTTCCTCTTTTCCCTTTCCCGTGTCAGTTTTCAGATATTCAACCCGGCTTATGGTAAAGCCGGCATTGGCATAAATCCACCGGCCAAATTCGGTGATCAGGCTAAAAGTACCATCAAATAATTTCGGCATTTCTGATCGGAGTACCCTGCCATATTCTTCCATTGTTGGTGGGGTATCTTCGTCTTTGTAAGCTACCGGCAATCCGCCACCCATATCAAAAACCATGATTCGATGCAGTTTCCCTGACATTTCCAATTGTTCGTTGATTTCCAATGCCAGCTCATAAACGATTTTGATTCCTTTGATGAGCAACGGAAGTTCGCAGCCCTGCGACCCAACATGAACGTGGATCGCAGTAAGCCAGTCGTGTTCGATATAAGCACCGATGATTTCATTCCTGAAATCCTGCACCGGAACACCAAATTTTGAATAGCCTCCTGCAACACTCGTTATTTCGATTTTCCCTGTACCAGCCTGCGGATTTATCCTGAGCCCGATAATGCTTTTGGATTGGTTATTTTGTTTGATTTCGGAAATTCTCCCGACTTCCATCAACGAATCAGCGTTGATGTGTACTCCTGCTTTCAGCGCAAACTCAAGTTCTTCCCGGCTTTTTACCGGGGAGTCGAAAACAATTGTTTTGGTAGGAAAACCAGATCTTAGCGCAATGACAAATTCGGGAAGACTGGCGGTTTCGGCACCTGTTCCCGCTACTTTTAGCTTTTTAAGTATTGATGGAAGCGGATTGGCTTTAACTGCAATGGCATGAAGCGTGTTTTCCGGGAACAATGATTTGAGGGTGTCAAATTGCCTTTGGATGAAATCCAGATCATAGAAGAGCAAAGTTGTATCATCGGGATTAATCAGCCTTTTGTGGCATATTGCCTTTTTTATTACATTTTCGATCATTTGTTTTTCCATTCTTCAAAGTTTAATTCATTTCGCAGAGCGCAGAGAGCAAAAAGCAGAGCGCAGAGGGAAGTAGGCAGCCAGCAGCCAGCAGTCGGCAAAGGGTCAATTCCATCATTCCATCATTCCAATATTCCATCGTTCCATCAATCCATCAATCCATCCTTCCAATCTTCCGTTTCCTTAACTCATCATCCTGTCCATTGCCCAGTTGGTGCGGGCGGCAGTTCGTCCGGTGCTTGGGCATTTGCCATTCCCAAGCAGTTCGTCAACGATGGTTTGAATTAACGGTTGCTGAATGTGAAGCGGGTTTTCGGCCGGAAAGGTTTGAATTCCTGAGCGGGTTTCCAGGACTAAGGGTTCATTCCCGAACGTGGCAAAAGTGATTTTGCCTTTTTCACCAACAATTTCGGTCCGGTCAACATCGCCAAAGGCCGAAAAACACCAGGTTCCGGTTCCATGTGCACCATTTGCAAAAAGGAACGATCCGCTAACGATGTCGTCGTTTGGGTAAAGATTTCCCTGGTTTGAAGCCTGACCCTGGGCAGAAATGATAATCCCAAAAAAGAACTGCAGAATATCAATAGTGTGGCAGGCGAGATCAGAAAAATAACCGCCGGGTATTCCGGGCCTGACACGCCAGTTATCGATTCCTTTCAAATCCGCTTCAAAAGGACGTTTATGAAAAGTTGTATTCACAAAGCGAACCTGCCCGATTGCGTTTTCGCCGAGCCACCTTTTGATCAGTAAAAAACGGGGTAAAGCCCGGCGATAATAAGCCACAAATAGAGGCACTCCGGCTTCTTCACAGGCATTGATCATTTCCTGGCATTCTTTAAAATGCAGTGCCATCGGTTTTTCCACGTAAACCGGTTTGCCAGCATGGGCAGCAAGAAGAACAAATTCTTTGTGGCTGGATGGTGGTGTTGCCACGTAAACAGCATTTACATCAGGGTCTGCAATTAAATCAACTGCATCAGCATACCAGCGGGGAACATGATGCCTTTGTGCATAATCCTTTGCCAGAGCTTCATTGCGGCGCATCACTGCAACCAATTCTGAGTTTTCTGCT
>Ga0172371_10000448_pt1 | contig 63153 bp, 46 predicted proteins | sample Lak12m_FD_114543 | JGI IMG/M metagenome (GOLD analysis project Ga0172371, IMG submission 114543) | Freshwater microbial communities from Kabuno Bay, South-Kivu, Congo - kab_022012_12m | ecosystem: Environmental > Aquatic > Freshwater > Lake | place: Democratic Republic of the Congo: South-Kivu... | reverse complement strand
TTTCGTCAAGGAAGACCTGCCTCTGCTGCGCGTTAGCGGCCACGGGGTATTGTGCGAAGGTTATTTTGTGGTGGTTTCGAATTCTCGTTATTACGGCGGCCGCCTGGGGCCGAATCCGGAAGCGAGCATCTGCGACGGATTGCTGGACGTCTGCGTGTTAAAGGAGCGCAGCTTCACCGGGATGGTGAACTTCTGGATCCGGACGCTGGCCAGCGCCAGGCTGGACCCCACCCACGCTGAATATTTCCGGGTCCGCTCTCTGGAAGTAAGCGCGCCGTGCGGCGAACAGGTGCTTGTGCAGACCGACGGCGACATCATCGGCGAGCTGCCGATGGAGTTCTCCGTCGTGCCGGGCGGGCTCAAGGTCTGCCGGGGGAATCTTTAATGGCCGTCACTCCGGCGCGGCTGCCGGTGATCATCCGTTTTCTCGACCAGGAATACTGGCGCCCCCGCTGGGCTCCCCGGTACGAGCCGGTCGAGGAACTCGTCTATACGATACTGTCACAGAACACTAATGATGTTAACTCCGAACGGGCTTTGGCTTCACTGCGCGCCAAGTATCCCACCTGGGAAGAGGTGGCGGCGGCGCCGGTGCGCAGCATCGCCGCGGCGATCAGATCGGGCGGGCTGGCCGACGCCAAGGCGAAATACATCAAGGGTGCCCTGCAGGGGCTGCTTGAGGACCACGGCGATCTGAAAATGGATTTCCTGGCCGGCATGGATGACCGCGAGGCCATCGCCTACCTGACCAGATTCAATGGGGTCGGCATGAAGACCGCCGCCTGCGTGCTCATGTTCGCTCTCGGCCGCCCGGTGATGCCTGTGGACACCCACGTGTTCCGGGTCGGCCAGCGCCTGGATTTCCTGCCTGAGGACGCCACCCGCGAAGAATCCCATCATATACTGAACGCGATCGTGCCGCCGGATGACAAGTACAGTTTCCACATCAATATCGTGACGCACGGGCGGCGCATCTGCATCGCCGGGCGGCCCCGTTGCGACCGGTGCGTGATCGAACCTTTATGCCCCGCCAGCTGGCTGGGGATCGAAGGACCCTAAATCAGGGCGCGGGTGGGCGCGGCTTGCTTTTGTCCCGCTAATCTCTGACAATTAAGCGCTCTGATGATGGTCATCCCCCACACCTGCGTGAACGCCGCCGCGGGGCGGTTTTTCCAGCGCCCGGCGTCGGCTTTTGCGGCCGGCATCCTGGCGCATGCGCTGCTGGACCTGGTGCCGCATAAGGATGTCGCAGCACATAACGCCGAGGGGCTGGCCGCGGGGCTGATGCTCGGCATCGTCGGCACCAGCTGTGGCTTTGGCAGCACCCCTTTCTGGTGCGCAATCGGTGGCGTGCTCCCAGACGTGGAGCAGGTGCTTCCCTGGACCAACCCCAAACTTGGCAAGCGGCGGTTCTTTCCAACGCACAACGGTGTATATCACTCTCTGCCTGTGCCGGGCGCACGCGGCTGGAGCATGAGCCTCCTGGTTCAGGCAGCGGTTTCAATGGCAGCTTTGATGTCGGTAGTCGCATGGTGCCGGCGGTGAAAAAAAATCAGGAAGTTTCATCAAGGAACGTCCCCTAAGTTTCAGGAGGAAGAGGATGGATTTACTAAGAAGCACTATCGCCAATATCAGCGAACTCGATTCAGAAGCGATGCAACAGGCGGCGGATCATCAGGATCAGCTCACCAAGCCGCAGGGCAGCCTCGGCATCCTCGAGGAACTGTCGATCCGGATGGCCGGCATCCAGGCTGACCCTTTTCCGGTGGTGACCCGCAAGGTGATCATCGTCATGGCTGGCGACCACGGGGTGGCGGCAGAGGGCGTCAGCGCTTTTCCGCCCGAAGTGACGCCGCAGATGGTGGGCAATTTCGCGGCGGGCGGCGCCGGCATCAACGTGCTCGCGCGGCATGTGGGCGCTGAAGTGCAGGTCGTCGATGTGGGCGTAGCCGTGCCGGTGGATATCCCCGGAGTGATCTCGCGTAAAGTCCGGCCCGGCACCGCGAATATGACGGTGGGCCCGGCTATGTCTTATGAAGACGCCATCGCCTGCGTCGAAGTGGGCATTGAGATTGCGGAAGCGGCCATCGAGGCAGGCGCCGATCTGCTGGGCACCGGCGACATGGGCATCGGGAACACGACACCTTCCAGCGCCATCCTCAGCGTCATTTCCGAAACCAGCCTGGACCTGACCGTGGGACGCGGCACCGGCATCGGCGCCTCGGCCATGGAGCAGAAGCGCGAGGCCATCCGCCGCGCCATCGAGATTAATCAGCCCGACCCCGCTGACGGCCTGGACGTGCTGGCCAAGGTGGGCGGCCTGGAGATCGGCGGCCTCGCCGGCGTCATCCTGGGCGCGGCCGCCAACCGCGTGCCCGTGGTGATCGACGGATTCATCTCCGGTGCGGCGGCGCTGATCGCGGCCACCATCTGCCCGGCCAGCAAGGATTACATGATCGCCTCACACGTGAGCGTCGAGCCCGGCCACAAGCTGATGCTCGATGCTCTCGGCCTCAAGCCCATGCTGTTCATGAACATGCGTTTGGGCGAAGGCACCGGCGCGGCGCTGGCGTCCGGCCTGGTCGAGGCAAGCTGCAAGGTGCTCAGCGAGATGGCAACCTTTGGGGAGGCCGGCGTCTCTGAAAAGGACGAAGCCAAGCGCGGCGCGGAGTCCTGATTTGGCCAACAAGTTTCAACAAGGAACGTCCCCTAAGTTTCGATGAGAGTCCTGGTGACGGGGGCGACGGGGTTCGTGGGGCAGCATGTCGTCGCGGAACTGTTAAGAAAAGGCAATAGTGTCAAGTGCCTGGTGCGGGATCCGGGCAGCCCCGCCGCCGCGGGCCTCTTGGAGCTGGGCGCCCAGATTTTGCCGGGTGACATCACCGATGCTGCCTGCCTGAGCGCCGCGGCCGCCGAGACTGACGCAATGGTCCACCTGGTGGGGATCATCTTTGAAAGCCGTGACGCCACCTTCGACCAGGTCCACAGACAGGGGACCCTTAATGCCCTGTCCGCGGCCTCCGCCTCCGGAGTCAAGCGATTCGTCTACATGAGCGCCCTGGGGGCGGCGCCCGATGCGGTCAGCGCCTACCTCAAAAGCAAGTGGGAATGTGAGGAGGCGGTGCGGTCCAGTGGCCTCCCCTACACGATTTTCCGACCCTCGGTCATTTATGGTCGCGGCGGTGAATTCATCCACATGCTCATCAGCCAGGTCAAGATCATGCCGCTGGTGCCGATCGTCGGCAACGGCCGCTATCAGATGCAGCCGGTCACGGCCACGGATGTCGCCTCGGCAATTGTCAGCAGCCTCAAGCAGCCGGCGGCCGCTGGAAAAGTCTACGAGCTGGGCGGTCCTGAGCCGCTTTCCTACAACGAGATGGTGGACATCCTGGTGCATGTGATGAGCAAGTGGCGGTTCAAGCTGTATGTCCCGGTATCGATCATGCGGCTGATCGCCTTTTTCGCGGAAAAAACCCAACGCAAACCCATGGTGACCCGGGATCAGATCAAAATGCTCCTGGTTGATAATGTCTGCGATATCCAGCCGGCGCGTGATGATCTGGGATTCACCCCCGTGAATTTCTTCCAGGGGATCGATGAGCTGCTCAGTTGATACGGAATATTCAAATCCGAGAGTTTGGCGGCACTGGCAGGGGAATCAGGGTTGGGTGTACTATTAATATTGAACCTGATCAGAGAGGGTGAGGCCTAGTGGATGGCGCCGATAAGAGTGACCACAAAATGATCGAGATCCTGCTGGTCGAGGACAACCCCGGGGATGTCCGGCTGACGCAGGAAGCTCTCAAGGAAACCAAGATCCTGAATAACCTGTCGGTCGCCATGGATGGCGAGGATGCCATGGCTTTTTTGCGCCGGGAAGGCGAGTACGCGGACGCCGAGAGGCCTGACCTCATCCTCCTCGATCTCAACCTCCCGAAAAAAGACGGGCGCGAGGTGCTGGCGGAGATCAAGGAGGACGCGGAGCTTAAGCTGATTCCCGTGGTGGTACTGACGGTCTCACAAGCGGAGCAGGATATCCTCAAGACCTACGAGCTGCACGCCAACTGCTATATCACCAAGCCGATCGACCTCCACCAGTTCGTGGAAGTCGTCAAGGCGATTGAGAACTTCTGGCTGACGATCGTCAAGCTTCCCCCCCGTAAAGATTAATTTCACGCGCGGCTCCCATGGCCACCACGCCCCTTAAAGTCCTTCTGGTGGAAGACAATCCTGGCGACGCCAGGTTATTGCGGGAGCTGCTGTCAGAGGTAAAGGGCCGGACCTTCGATTTGGAGTGGGCTGATAGCCTCGGCGCGGGCCTGGAGCGACTGGCGGCCACGCGTTACGATGTCATCCTCCTGGACATGGAGCTAGCCGACAGCATCGGCCTGGAAACGCTCGCTTCGATGATGAACGCCGCTCCGCAGGTGCCGGTGGTGATCATGACCAGTCTTGACGATGAGGAGCTGGCCACCGTAGCCGTGCGCAACGGCGCCCAGGACTATCTGGTCAAGGGCATGGTGCAGCCCAATCTGCTCAGCCGCTCCATCGTCTATGCCATCGAACGCAAGCAGCTGTTCCAGCTCAATGAAGCGCTTAACCGCGTTAGCATGATGGTCAACTCGACCCTCGACTTCAACGAGATGATCCAGAAGGTGCTGGCGGAAACCGCCCTGACGATCGGGGCTGAATCCGCTGTTTTCATGGTCAAGCAGGACCACGAGATGCTGATCCGCATCACCTGGGGAATGGCTGACGATCTGCCGGTTGGCGAGCACTTTCCTGCCGATCAGATCAGGGTCGCGGACCTGGTGCATGCCACCGGCGAACCGATTGTCATCTCCGACGTGGTTTCGGATGACAGATGCAATCAGGAGCGCATGCAGGCCGCCGGCGTCCACTCTTTGATCGCCTGCCCGCTTTTTGCTAAAGACCAGGTGATCGGCGTCATCGCCTTCCGTTTTCACGCCAGACAAACCGAGTTCAGTAAGGCTACCATCGATTTCCTCAAGCGGCTCTCAACGCTGGTCTCGCTCGCCCGGGAGAATTCGCGCCTTTACATCTCCGAGCTGGAAACGCGCGGCAAGATCCAGGGTTATGCAAATCAGCTATCCCTGCTGCACGACATCAGCCTGACGCTGAACAAGGAGACAGATACGGAGCGGCTCCTGAAGAAAGTCCTGACGGCGGCAGCCGAGATCACGAAAGCCGGCATCGGCGCGATGATCCTGGTGGAACAGGACCGGACCAAGCTGGTGTCGATGCATTATTCCGCCTGGTATGACGAGCGTTGCACGATCGATGCTGACCCTGCCAACCTTCACAAGCGCATCGAGCGGCTGGTAGCAGCGAGTGAGCGCGATACGATCCGCATCACTGATTTTGAGCTGCTGCATCAGCCGCCTGACCTCCCGGCAGGGCATCCCCACCTGACCGGCCTGCTGGTCGGCACTGTCCGCGATACCCTCGACCGCGCTCAGGGATACTTCATGCTCAGCAGCAAAGCTGAAGGGGAACAATTCACCATCGAGGATGAAGAGATCATCTCGCTGCTGGCGGCCCAGGCTTCAGTAGCGCTGATCAGTGCCGAGAATTTCGAGCGCGAGCACCAGGTAGCCGCGACCCTGCAGGCGGCGCTGATGCCCAAGACGCCGCGCCGGGACGATCTGCAGATCGGGCTTGTTTATCATTCCGCGACATCATTCAGCCGGCTGGGCGGCGATTTCTACGATTTCATCGAATTACCCAATGACGGTTTAGCGGTTGTCATCGGCGACGTCTGTGGTAAGGGACTGGAAGCGGCGACTTCCACGGCAATGATCAAATATTCCCTGCGCGCGTGCATGAACACCGAGACGGATCCGGCCAAATGCCTCGATAGCGTCAACAGCATCACGGCGCGCCAGATAGCGATGGAAAAGTTCGTGACAGTAGGTCTGTTGATTCTGGATCCTGCCGATCAGATCATCCAGTATGCGTCAGCGGGACATCCGCCGCCGGTGCTTCTCAGCAACGGCAGCGCTCATACACTGACCACAGATGCGACACTGCCGCTCGGGGTGTTGCCTGACTTCGAGTTCTCGACCACGAAAGTCCCCACCAACTCGGGTGCGGTGGTTGTCCTCTATTCAGACGGACTGACTGAAGCCCGGCAGCCGGAAGCTGAGCCTTTCGGCGAACAGCGGGTGATCGAGAAAATAGAGGAACTGGCTGGCCTGCCCCCGCAGGAGCTGGCTAATGAACTGATGGAAGCTGCCATCGAGTATTCCGGCGGGCAGTTGCGTGATGACATCGCGGTGCTGGTGATCAGGCTCGGTTAAGCCGCGTCCACTGCGGGCAACGTGAAATAAAAGTCCGAACCCCTTCCCGGCACCGATTCCGCCCGGATGCGGCCGCCGTGCCGCTCCACGATCTTGCGGCAGATGGCGAGGCCGATCCCAGTCCCTTCGAAAGCCTCCCGCGCGTGCAGGCGCTGGAAGATGACGAAGATGCGGCCCGCGAATTTCCGGTCAAAGCCGATGCCGTTGTCGCTGACACGGAATTCCCATTCGCCGTCTGCGTGGTGCACACTGATGTGGATCTGCGGCGGGTCTGTTCCCCGGAACTTGATGGCGTTCTCCAGAAGATTTTGGAACAGCTGTGTCAGCTGAACGATATCCCCATTGACCACCGGTAAGGAGTCATGTGAAATTAATGCGGCAGTGTCCTCAATCACCAATTGCAGGTTGTGCTCCGCCGCAACGACGACGTGAGCCATGTTCACCGGTTCGAACGGTTTGCCGCGAGTGCCGACGCGGGAAAGCTCCAGGAGATCGTTGATCAGGTCCTTCATGCGATTGGAGCCATCGACGGCGTAACCAATGAACTCACGGGCATCGTTGTCGAGTTGCTCGCCGTAGCGCGCCTCCAGGAGCTGTACGTAACTGGAAACCATCCGCAGGGGCTCCTGCAGATCGTGTGAAGCGACGTAGGCGAAGGTCTCCAGTTCGCTGTTGGAGCGTTGCAGCTCCATAACCACTTTGCGGGTCTCAGCCTCGGCGGCGTCCCGCTCGGCATTTGCCAGGTCGATCTCACCGCCGATCCGGCGAGCGTAGCGCGAGATGAGCCAGGTCGCCGGGAAAATGAATGCCAGAGCGAGAAACGCAGAGACATAAACGGGATTGAGCGCAAAGTCGTCGGGAATGATGGCGTTCAGCCACCCTTCTGCCAGGATTAAGGAAACGATGATGGGCAGAAAGGCGCGCAGTAATCGCGGCCTGACACGCCGGCCCGTAAACAGCCTAAGAGGCCAGGTATCGGCCCCGGCGGCCAGGATAATCGCGGCGCCCAAAAAAATGTACGAGAAGCCGGCTCCCGGCGCCACCGGCCGGGTGGTGCCGCCATACAGCAGGGGCGTGCCGTAAGAATAGCCGAGGGTCGTGACGCTCCCGACCAGAAATATCAACAGCCCCGCCAAAGCAGAAAATTCCCGGCGGGCGAAATGACCCTTCCCCAGATACAAGACGAGCAGCGACAGGTTGGCGATGAAGAACATGCCAGCCGCCAGGGGGGACATGCGGCCCAGGGGTATGCCATTGAGGTGTCCGCTGATGCCGAAGAAACGCTCTTCGATGCCCGGCGAGATGTCAGCAACGAACTCGAAGAGAATCACCAAAGAGAACGCCATTTCCAGCAGATTGATGCCCCGGGAAATGATCTTCGCGGTGGCGTTTGACCGCGTGAACCGGATGAGCAGTAGCGAGCCGATTGTCAGCAGGAAGCCGATCGCAGTGCTGGGAGGCATGGGGAAGTAAATGTCGCGGATGCTCGTGAGGAAACGGATGCCCGCTACCCAGCCGATCAGCGCCAGCATCACCACGGTGATCGGTAAGGCACACAGCCAGATTAACGCAGAGCCGTAGGGCGTACCTCTGACCCGCTTCCACCATCGCGCTTCGGCAGGAACGGTCTTCGCGGTATCCGGGGCAGCGCCGGTACTATCCAAGAGTGTCCTTTTCCTTTACGGATGCGAGTTTCGCCGATACTGACGCCGCGCAGAACAGCGCCATTTCTTAGTATATAATAGGCCATTCATGGAGACTGTCCTCGTATTAGACTTTGGAGCCCAGTACAGCCAGCTGATCGCGCGGCGCGTGCGCGAGTGCCGGGTGTACTCGGAGCTGATCCCATACGACACGCCGATCAGCGAGATCAAGGCGCGTGAGCCCAAAGGCATCATCCTCTCGGGTGGGCCGGCCAGCGTTTACGCTGAAGACGCCCTCGACATCGACCCCGGCGTGTTCGAGCTGGGTGTGCCGGTGCTGGGCATCTGTTACGGCATGCAGATCATGGCTCACAAGCTGGGCGGCACCGTCACGCGCACCGGCAAGAGCGAGTTCGGCAAGACCGAGCTTTCGGTGCTCAAGGAGCTGGTGCTGTTCGACGATCTGCCCGCGACCCAGAGCTGCTGGATGTCGCACCGTGATTCCGTGACGGAGCCGCCGGCTGACTTTGAGATCACCGGCCAGACCGCCAGTTCCCCGGTCGCCGTGATGGAAAGCCCGTCGCGCGGGCTGTTTGGCATCCAGTGCCATCCTGAAGTAGTTCACACACCCTACGGCACTGACGTGCTGAAGAATTTTCTGTTTGAGGCTTGTGGTTGCACGCCCTCGTGGACGGTCGTTTCTATCATTGAGGAAGCGGTCGAAGAGATCCGCGCCCAGGTGGGCGATCAGCGGGTCGTCTGCGGGCTTTCGGGCGGTGTCGATTCCTCGACCGCCGCGCTGCTGGTGTACCGCGCCATCGCCGACAATCTCACCTGTATCTTCGTCGATCACGGTTTGCTCAGGAAAAACGAGGCGGAGCAGGTGATCGACGCATTTGAGAATCACTTCCATGTGCCGCTGGTGCATGTCGAGGCGCAGGAGCGGTTCCTGACGAAGCTGGCCGGCATCACCGAACCGGAGCAGAAGCGCAAGATCATCGGAGAAGAGTTCATCCGCATCTTCGAGGAAGAGGCGCGCAAGCTGGAAGGCGCCCGGTTTTTAGTGCAGGGCACGCTGTATTCGGATGTGATCGAAAGCGGCACCCGCGACGCCGCCAAGATCAAGTCTCACCACAACGTGGGCGGGCTGCCCGAGGACATGGACCTCGACCTGGTGGAGCCGCTCCGGCACATTTTCAAGGATGAGGTCAGAAACGTGTCCGCGGAGCTGGGTCTGCCGGACAGCATGGTCTGGCGCCAGCCGTTCCCGGGTCCGGGCCTGGCCATCCGCATCATTGGTGATGTCACCGAGGAGCGGCTGCACATTCTGCGCGAGGCGGATTTCATCCTGCAGGAAGAGGTGCGGCGCGCCGGCCTCTACCGCGACCTGTGGCAATCGTTCTGTGTGCTGCCCGCGATCAAGAGTGTTGGCGTCATGGGCGACGAACGCACTTATGCCTACCCGATCATCATCCGCGCCGTCACCAGCGAGGACGCCATGACCGCCGACTGGGCGCGCCTGCCCTACGACCTGCTGGAAACGGTGTCGAGCCGGATCATCAACGAAGTGCCAGGCGTCAACCGTGTGGCGCTGGATATCTCTTCGAAGCCGCCTAGCACGATCGAATGGGAATAAGCACTTCCGCACCCCCTTCCGTCCCCCTCATTTTGACCACAGATTAATCCGGATGACAAAAAAGCGGGGCCGCGAATGCGGCTTGGTTTTTTATTGACATAAATGTAATCCATAGAGTAATATTGGCTCCCATAAAACTTAATGCGGGCCAACTCAGGGGTGAGGAGGATGAAGGGCATGAGCGAGCGCAAGCGGCGCAGGTTCAGACTGACCGTTTTTTCCGCGTTGCCGGTACTACTGGTGGTTGCCGCCATAGTGCCGGTATTTTTGTTGGCCTCAGCGCCGGCAGGGGCGATAAATGCCAGCGACTGGTCCAAGGTCCGTACCTATATCGATAGTTATATCTCCAGCCAGTTTCAGCCAGAGGACGACGGTGAAGCCGGTTTCGTGTTGGATGCAGCGGCGGTACATCAGCGGATCGACAGCAACAACGATATTGACACGTTGGGAACTGCCGGCGTGCTTGGTGAAGGTGACGACGCGGCCGGTGTTCCGGTTTTAGTGGATGTGCTGGCTTCCACACCTAATGTGATCCCGGGCACCAGCGCCAGGTGTATCTGGAACGGGACTACGGGACTTGGCTGTCTGGAAACCAGCCAGATCAATACGATCAAGAACCGGGTCAATGCTCATGAGGCCGCCGGATTCAGCACCGATGTGGTGGCCTACTGCGCCACGGGCCATACGGAGAGCCCCACCACGGGAGGCTTCGGCTATGTTGCCCAGGCCGGTGGCCTGGGAGCGGGAATCACGCCCAATGTCTATGCGTTCAAATGGGGGCGCAATGGCTGGGCCAACACGAGCAAGACCTATGCCAACGCTTTCCAGCTGATCGCGCCCGGCAGTCCCTCCATTACTTCCTATGCCACAAACCCGAATGCCAACTGCAGCAGCTCCGTGTCGGACGCCGAACTGGTTCGTTGCACGGCGCTCTGGATGGTTAGCCCTTCTGGAGGGAACATCGGCAGCGGCGTCAATCCACCGCTAAGCAACTACCAGGTGATCGATATCCGGGCGGGCAATGTTTCCCTTACGGTCAATGGCGGGATTCTCCCGTCCTTGCATGTGCCGATCCAGACCGCATTCAATAGCGGTTTGCAGCTCTTGCCTCCCGACCCGGGTGCGGTCGGTGGTACCGAAAAACTGCTGTTCGTCAATAGAACCCAGCATACCGCCGGCATTGTAGCCGGAGGCGCGAGAATGCTCGGATATCCGGCGACCTTCCTGCAGTGGGGGTTGCCCAATTACAACAACGCCCTTGATGAAAAATGGGTCAGCAGCGGTCACGCGTACCCGGTGCAAACGGCGACTGCCAACAACCTGACATCGGGCGTCGATTTAACTGCCCCGACGGTTAGCGGCATCAGTGCCGATCTGATCGGCTTCGATAGTGCCAGTATCACCAGGGCAACCGCTTCTGAGCCGGCCACGATGAAAGTAGAGTATGGAATCGCTCCCGGTGTTTACACCCAGGTGGTCAACGACAAAGTACTCAACCAGAACAATAAATCAGTGAATCTGACAGGATTGTCCGCCGCAACCACTTACTACTACCGGGTGACTTCTTATGACGGGCAGGCAAATGGATCGGCGAGTTCGGAACAATACTTCATTACCGGTTGTCCCACCGGCAGGCCTGACCTGAGGCTGGCCTCACCCGGCTCCTTCTGGGCCAGTTATGCGGATTATACGGCCAGAAAGCTGTCAGTCACGTGGACGGTCAACAATACCGGGGAGTTACCCGCCGATAATGTGGAGCTTACCGGCAGCACCTCCACCTATGCACCGATTATCACGCTGACCGCCATGCCTGCTCAGATCGGCTTCATCGGCGCCGGTGGCAGCGGCAGTGTCGTGGTTCAGTTCCTGTTGCCGACCGCGGGTGGAGTTGGCTTCCACGTGGCGAACACCGCAACCGCTATGGATCTGGCCGGAAATGTCTATGTTTATCCCTAGCGCCTAGCTCATCACAGACTGCGTCATACTCAACAGCCCGGGATCCGTCCCCCGGGCTGTTTTTTTATACTCCGAGCTGGCCGACAGGGGGCTATTTTTTCCTGCGATTCAGGGATAAACTACCACATTTGCTTATTGACCTCTTCAGCAAATGCGTAGTACCATGAACATTCTTTCCCGCGGGGAGGGCAAGGGGTGCGGGCGGTCGTGTTTACATCAGGTCTTTCATCCCTTCGAATAAGAATCCCGTTACGTTGCGGCGATTTGCCTACCTTTTGAATGGGTCCAAAAACTTGAGGAGGAGTTGGGTCAAATGAGTAGACGACGGAGGCTGCAGTTCAGGCTAGTGACTTTTTCGATTCTGCCGGTGGTGCTGATATTGGCGGTACTGGTGCCGTTGTTCCTGGCGTCGTCGGCTCCGGTGGGGGCGACGAACACAACCGATCTGACAACTGTCAGAACATACGTCGCGGCCTATATTGCCAAACAGTATGTCGTTGGCGATGCCGCTGAAGGCGATACCGGTTTCGTTCGAGACCGGGATTGGCTGAGGGCGCGGATTGACAGCAACGGCGACATGAACACTACCTCCGGAGCCGGTGTGCTGGGCGAGGGCGATGACCCTGCCAACGCACCGTTGCTCATCGACACTTTAAACCAGACCGGAGTCGTTCCCGGCACCAGCCTTCAGTGCGCCTACAACTCCGGCTCCGGTGGCGCGGCAGGAACAGGAACGACGAATTGTTTTGATAGCGCTGAGCTAGCTTTGGTGAAAACCAAACTCGATGCCCGCGCGGCGGCTGGTTTTAGCACCGACATGGTCACCTATTGCGCGACGCAGCATACCGGTTCGCCCGCCACGGGCGGCTGGGGCTACATCGCCCAGACCGGCGGCCTGCGTTCGGATGGCTCCATTCCCAACGTGTATAACATGAAATGGGGACGCGCCGGCTGGGTCGGCACTGCGGCCTCTTACGCGAATGTGAACACCACAGCGGCGCCGAGTGCATCACCGGGATATGCTCCGCCCTCCTCGGCAGCTCCTGCCTGCGCCGATAGTGACCCGCTGTCTACTGCTGGCGACTTCGACCTGGTCCGCTGTCAGGCGCAGTGGGCCATTTATGCAACCGCGATCAACGGCGCCGCTGCCGGCGGAAATGTCGGCAACGGCCAGAACCCAACCGGGACAGCCCCGAGCATGACCCTGACTGGGGGCCAGATCGTGGACATCAGAACCGGGAGCCCCGCGTCTGTTTCCATCGCCGGCAAGCTGACTATCAACGATCCAATCAATGAGATCTTTACCTCTGCCGGCCTCGCCAAGATCAATCCGGCACCGACGGGCGGCGTAATCGTCGTCGGCCGCACCCAGATGACCAGCGGTGTCGTGGCCATGGGCTTGAAGATGCTCGGTTATTCCATGGGAACGGGCGGCTACATGAAATCAGGCATGCCCAACTGGAACAATACGTTGAATGAAAAACAAAATACCGTGGCTCTGAGTCCGGCTTACCCGACACCGGCTCCGGCTGGCGTTATCGATGTGACCACCCCTGTCATCAACTCCGGCCCGACTGTCAGCAACATCACCAAAACCACCGCGGATATCAGCCGCACCACCAGCGAGCCCGCCACCAGCAAGATCCATCTGACCGGCAACCATGGCGAAGTAGTAGATTTCAACAACACTATCCTTAATGCCACCAAGACGGTTCCCGTGAGCGGGCTGCACGCCAGCACTTCGTATACCGGCACCCTGACTGTCTACGACGGCCAGGCCAACAGCACCAGCGCCGCTGTCAGCTTCACTACTGCTCCTGATACCACGCTTCCTGCCGTCAGCAACATTCTACCGGCGGGCAGCCTGAACACCAGCGCGCTATCATTCCCCGTGACGATCAGTGCGGACTATGCTGATGACGCGGGCGGCAGCGGCATCAAAGCAGAAAGCGCCATGGTGCATCTGGATGTCGGCAACATGCTGATGGATTGTCCGGTCCAGACCGCTTCTCATGTGGAGTGCAACGCCAACACAAGCGATCTGACAACCGGGACGCACTCAATCGATGTTTATGTCGAGGATAACGCCGGCAATGGCGACTGGTTCCATGGTTCGGTGACCATCGTCGATGATCGGGCGCCGGCGGTGACTTACTTGGGGCCTGGAGCCCCCGGCGCATCCACGCCCATAAACTCAACCAGCTTTACGATCACCGGCACCTATAATGATGCAGCGCCGTCAAGCGGGATCGCGAGCGCCGTGGCCAGCCTGAACGATGGCGTTAACTGGACGATCGCCTGTACCGCTACGGGCGGCAACATCAGCTGTCCGGTGACAACCAGCTCAAACCAGACTGTCCATGCGAAGATCAAGGTCACCGACAACGCCGGCAACGCTGGCTTATCCAACTCAGCGGAGCTGAGCATTGATACCGCGGCGCCAATCACCCATGATAACGCGCCGGTAGGTTGGCAGAGTGCCGACGTCACCGTCACCCTTTCGTGCTCGGACGCCTTTACCGGGTGCGATACCACCAGTTACTCGGTCAACGGCGGCGGTGTGCAGACGGGCAACGCTTCGTTCCCCAACACTGTTCCTGTACTCGTTAACGCGGAAGGTGACACTGCCATCGAATACTGGTCAGTAGATAAGGCGGGCAACGCGGAGTCGCCACACCAGACAGTGCATGTGAAGATAGACAAATCAGGGCCGACGATCGCTTATGACGGCCCCAGCGGTTATATCAAGGCGACTGGCACTACCGTTACAGGAACCTCCAGCGATGCCATCAGCGGAATCAATGCCGGTTCCGGCAAGTTGAGCCTGGATGGCACCGCGTCATTTCCCTACGGATGCAGCGTCGCCCCCAATGGCGACATCAGCTGTGACGTTGCCGGCCTGACCGATGGCTCGACCTATCATGCCGCCGTCAGCGTCAGTGACAATGCCGGCTGGGTCTCGAACTCATCACCGGTAACTGACTTCACGGTGGATGCGACGCCTCCGGCCACCACCGACGACGCGCCCGCGGGCTGGCAGAAGACTGACGTCACCGTACACCTCAACTGTTTTGATGCCACCAGTGGGTGCAACAGCACCGACTGGTCGGCCGATAACGGCGGCGGCAGCGGTTCCGGAAACACGATCGTCCTCAGCAATGAAGGCCTGACCACGATCACGTATCACTCGACGGATAACGCCGGTAATTCAGAGGGCGACCGCACCGAGTTTGTCCGCATCGACAAGACGCCGCCGGTGACCACTTCCGGAGGAGACATCGACTGGACGAATAGCGATGTCACAGTGGCATTCGGCTGCAGCGATGCCGGTAGCGGCTGTAATGTCGTGTACTGGTTGACGAATCAGGGTGAGAGTGGCAGCGGCCTGCTCCATGTCACGAAGGAAGGTGACAGCCTGGTCACATATTACGGCGTCGATTATGCGGGGAACGAGGAGTCACCCAATACGATGCATGTAAAGCTGGACAAAACGGCCCCTACCATCACCAATAACTCGCCGGTGGGCACGTTCGCCAGCACCAGCCAGACGATCAGCGCTGATTACTCGGATGGGGGGGCTAATCCCTTCCTGTCGAGTTCCCTGGCTCCGATTGGAGTCGCCTCCGGCATCAATACCAGCTCGGTAGCTGTGGTGCTGGATGGCAGCATGTTAAGCGGCTGTACTGTCGGCGCCGGCGATGTCGTTTGCAATGTCTTCGGGCTCAGCGACGGCACTCATGACGTGACTGTCGATGTCAGAGACAACGCCGGCAATCCGGCGGTTCAGAAGGCCTGGAGCTTCACGATCAACACCGCGGCTCCCAACATCACCAACTGGTATCCGACGGGTGTTACCAATGAGACCACCCCAGTGGTCGGTATCGGCTATACGGCCAGCGGCACGATCGCGGGCAGCGCTATTTCAGTTGACGGAAGCGACTGCACCGCCACGTGGAATCAGACTGCCGCCAGCTGTTCACCGGCCCTGGCTGACGGCGTCCACAATGCTCATGGCGAGGCAACGGTTTTCGGTGTGCCGTCAGCGACGGTCGACTGGTCCTTCACGAAGGACAGCCAGGCGCCGGTAACTGCCGATGACGCACTGCCGGGCTGGCAGAATGTCGACTTCACGGTGACACTTAGCTGCAGCGATGCTACGACAAGTTGTGCATCCACTACCTATAGCTTGGATGGCGGCGCGCCGCAGACCGGCAACTCAGTGGCAATCAATCCTGAGGGCGACCATGTGATCGCTTATTACTCGACCGACATCGCGGGCAACGAGGAAGCATCGCATACGGTAAGCGCGCAGTTGGACAAGACCAAGCCGCAAAGCACGAACAACGCCCCATCGGGCTGGCAGACATCGGATGTATCGTTCAATCTCGGCTGTACTGACAACCTCAGCGGTTGCGATTCCACGAGCTTCGTCACCGATGGCGGCCCCTGGCTGGTCGGAAATACGGTTAACCTCACAAGTGACGGCTATCATATGACTTACTATTACTCGCTTGACAGAGCCGGCAACGCTGAGTTTAACCAGCTCGCTGAGGTCAAAATCGACAAGACCGCTCCTGTGACTACTGATAATGCCCAGTCGGGATGGCAGAACCAGTCCACGATCCAAGATGTGACGCTATCGTGCGACGACAACCTGAGTGGCTGCGCCTCGACCGTATATTCCGTCGACGGCGGCGCTCAGCAGACCGGCGACACAGTGCATATAGACACCGCGGGTGACCACACGGTCGTGTATCACTCTGTTGATGTCGCGGGTGTGGCTGAGGCCGACCACACGACCCACGTGAAACTCGACCTGACACCTCCGGTCACGACTGACAACACTCCGGCAGGCTGGCAGAAGGCCGACTTCGACGTGACTTTGAGTTGTGGCGACGGTGACCCCGGCATCAATAGCGGCTGCGGTTTCGTGGTGTACTCGATTGATGGCGGCCCGAACCAGTTCGGCCCGGTAAACGTGGTCGACGTCATGGTGCCCATCAACACCGACGGCGATCACGTCATCACTTACTTCTCGACCGATAAGGCCGGCAATAACGAGACGCCGCACAGCGTTCATGCCCAGCTCGACAAGTCCGGGCCCCTGTATGGTAACGCCTTACCCAACGGCTGGAGTCACAATGCGGCGCCCAACATCACCGTGGAGATGTCAGACGGTCTGAGCAACGTCGACCCATCAAAGACCAGCGTAACGATCGATAGCTCGCCGGTGGATGTGGCCGCGGACTGCACGCAGACGGGGACCGAGCCAGTCGTCCTCAGTTGCAGCAAGGGCATATTTGGTGAAGGCGCTCATGGCGTCAGTGTCTCGTCGACTGACCTGGCGGGCAATGCCAGCAGCACTTCCTGGCAGTTCAGTGTCGACATCACCGCTCCAGTGATCAGCAATAACGATCCTGTCGGTGGCGTCACCACATCAACGCCCACGCTTAGCGTGGACTTGACCGATTCCGGCGCCGGCGTCGACCTGTCCTCGGCGATCATCGCAGTGGACGGTGTGAACCTCAGCGGCTGTACCCAGGCGCCGATATCGGGTGGTACCCATATGCAATGCCCGGCCACCATCGGTTCCGGCTCGCATAATGTGGTCGCTTATGTGGCGGATTATGCATTCAACGCCAGCGTCCTGAACTGGCAGATCGAGCTGACCCAACGCAACTACTACTTCCCCTGGTTCGACAACGATCCCGCGGGCGGCATGAACGGCGACTGGTTGATGATCACGAATACGGGCGATATAACCGGCGGCGTAGACATCTACATCGGCGGCGCCCTGGTATTCCAGTTCGATGGCGGCTCGGCGGCCGGCCATGGACCGAAATTAGCCCCCGGTGAGCAGGTCAACTGGAAAACCGACACGCAGCTGACCGCCGGCCCGGTGCGGATAGTCTCCACCGACGGCCAGGAACTGCTGGTCACCCAGCGGGTCATCTTCAAGGACTCGTTCAATGAGATCGCGGCTGTGGAAGAGAACCAGCTGGACAAGGACTACTTTTTCACCTGGTATGACAACAATGCGTCCTGGGGCATGAATGGTAACTGGATCCTGGCGGCCAACATGGGCAGCACGGCCACCGACATCAAGATCTACGTCGGTGAAGTGCTCGATGGTTCCACCCCGGCCGTGACGTTCCCCGACGTGGCGCCGGGCGCCATCGTCACCTGGCAGTCACCCACCACCAGGAACGAGGGTCCGGTGCGGGTGGTCTCCAGCGGCCAGCAGTTGCTGGTCAGCCAGCGGGTCATTTTCAAGGATGCGTTCAACGAAGTGCTCGGCGCCTCCAGGAACCATCTGGACACCGAGGGCTACTTCACCTGGTACGACAATGAGCCGTCCTGGGGAATGAAGGGTAACTGGGTGCTGGCGACCAACGTGGGAGCGATCGATACCACTGTCGAGATATACATCAATAGCATCAGCACCAATCCGGTAGCCACGCTCGGTCCCATGGCCCCGGGCCAGACGATTGCCTGGCAATCGCCCACGCCGCTGACTGACGGCCCCGTGCGGGCGCTCTCGACCAATGCGCAAACACTGCTGGTCAGCGAACGGACCATCTTTAAAAACTCGTTTGAAGAGGTGCAGGGCATCACACCGGTAGACATGGGTGGCTCATACCTGTTCAATTTCTACGATTCCAAGTCAGATAACCACATGAAGGGTGACTGGTTGCTGACCTGCAACTACGGCGACATTGACTTCGATGCGAACATCGCCATCGGTGGCACACTTATGGTCAACCCGGACCCCGGCGCCGGCGGTTCCACTGTGTTCCCGGTGGCCAGTCACAGCAGCATCTTCCCGCAATTCAACGAGAAGATGAGTGGCCCGGTAGCCGTCCAGTGTTCCGGATGTTCGGGCTTTGACGATTTCCTCTCGAGTCAGAGGGTGATCTACAAGGACAGCTTCAACGAGGTGGTCGGCAAGGGCTATAAGCCGTCCGGCCTCCCGGCGGGCTGGGACATCATCATCACGGTCCCGGAACCGCCGGTGTAGGCAGCGCTGCCTTGGCAGGCGCTACATGGCCTCCTTGCCAAGGCTCACTTTTGCTTGGCCTTACTATGGGATGCGGCGCGGGCCGAAGGCCCGCGCCGCATCCCTTTAAATTGGTTTCGGGAACATGGGCGGCCCCCGGAGCTAAGAAATTGACATAATCCCTATATTTGAATAATTCTTGACCAGATTACCCCCTGGGAGTATTATTGAATACTGCTTTTCCGGGGGGCAAAGCGGGCACAGCATGGACAACTTCGTTTCCCCCTGAGCTTTTTCACAGCAGTGAATGCTGTGCCGGTATCAGGATTCCCCAAATGCGAAGAATTGAATGGAGCCAGCATGACGATTGTGAGCCGCCGAACCCGACTCGCCCTTGCCGCAACCCTCGCATTGTCGATTCTTTTTGTCGTTCCTGTTTTAGCCCTGTCTGCCAGCTCAGGTGAACTGACTTTCTTCGCTGAGGCTGCCGGCCCCTCGGTCTACAATCCGCAACCCACCGCGACGGGTGACCAGTACGCCACGATCAGCGTCAACTACTCAGACCCCGATGGGATCGAGCTGGTCGACACGGCGATGAAGCCGAAGTTCTGGTTCGACGGTTACGACGCCACCAAGTGCGCCTCTGGTACTTCTCGTCCGGGCATCACCGCCACGGCGACCGGCATCAGCTGGGACCACACGGTGGTCACCGAGTGGGGCGGCCCTACCGGTTGCAAAGTGATCGCCGCCGGCAAGGTGGCCATGACGGAAGGCCTGCATGCGGTCAAAGTCCAGGTGTGGGACAAGCTGGGTAATTCAACCACATATGAATGGACCGTGAGCTTCGACCAGACGCCGCCGACCATCACCCTGGGCGCCCTTTGCGGGATTTATACGGATGACAACACGCCCACGATCACCTTCGGGTATAGCGATAATTCCGGCATTGACACCGCGACGGTTGAACTAAAGATCGACAACGTCATCTCCCCGGCCTCTGCGGGCGCCACGGAAGTCGTCTATGATTCAGGCATTCTTCCGGAGGGCAGGCATGACCTCAATCTATCCCTGCGTGATACCTTAGGCCACCTGGCCGTTTCGTCCTGCAGCTTCACTGTCGACACCCTGGCGCCGGAGATCACGCCCATGAAGCCGCTGGATGGGGGCCACGGCAGCGTCAATCAGCGCATTCAGGCGGCCTGGTCCGATCAGGGCGCCGGGATCGATCAAAACTCGGCTTCGATGGAGCTGGATGGAACCGATGTGACCTCGCAGTCAGCTTTCGATCAGTACAGCGCCAGTTACCAGGCGTACGGCTTGTCGATCGGCACCCACACAGCTCACGTCCATGTCAGCGATAAATCAGGTAAGGCAACGGACAGGACCTGGAGCTTTACGGTGGAGGCTGATACCACCCCGCCGGTAATCACCACTCCGGAGTCCCTGACTCTCGAAGCCACCAGCGCCAGCGGCGCGATTGCGAATTTCAGCACTAGCGCTCTTGACGCCGTCGATGGTCCGGTTGCGGTGCTGTGCACACCGGCTTCGGGCTCGAGTTTTCCTCTTGGAGTAACCCCGGTTAACTGCAGCGCGGCCGATGCCAGCGGCAACATCAGCACAGCTGGGTTCGGTGTGACTGTCAGAGATACGACAGCGCCCGCAGTCAATACGCCGCCATCGATCACAGCTGAGGCTGTGAGCGCCGCCGGAGTTTCAGTCTACTTTGCCCCCGCCACCGCCAGTGACGCCGTCGGTGTGGTTGCTCTGGGTTGCGATCACCAGGCGGGAGTGGTTTATCCGATCGGCACCACCACGGTCACCTGCACGGCTAGCGATTCCGCCGGCAACTCCGGCGCCGGCACCTTCAACATCATCGTGCGGGATACAACAGCCCCTATCGTCACGGTTCCGCTCGACATCAACGCCGCTGCGACCAGTCCGTCCGGCGCCACGGTCAGCTTCAAGGCAACAGCTACCGATGCCGTGGGAGCCTCAGCAGTGACCTGCGTTCCGCCGTCAGGGTCGATTTTCCCGCTGGGTACGACGCCGGTAACCTGTAGCGCCACGGACATCGCCGGTAACACCGGCTCGGCCACCTTTAACGTGGCTGTGAAAGATAGCACCATCGATCCGGGTGTGACGGTCTTCACCGATCCCGCTCCGGCATCAGCTACACATGATCAATACGACCCGATCAGCATCACCTTCTCTGATCCCGACGGCATCGGGACTTATCTGAATGAAATCGAAATGTGGTACGACGATTATTGGGTGACCGAGTGCGACAATACTTCCCTCAGCCTGGCCACCGGCTTTACCCGCACCGCCGGCGGCATCACCTGGAACCACAATACCGTTACTGAGCGAGGTGCGACCAGGTGCCGGGTTCTGGGTTACGAGAAGCAGGCGATGACCGACGGCCCCCATGTGGTCAGGGTCCGGGTCAAGGACGATGCTGGTATCTATACCGACTACCAGTGGACATTCAATGTCGATCACAATGCGCCCACGATCACCCCGCCGGTTCTGTGCGGATCGACTATTGACAACAACGTTCCCAATATCAGCTTCACATACAATGACATTTCCGGCATCGATACCGCATCGGTCGCCATGTATCTGGACAACATCTGGACCTCAGCCACCGGCAGCGCCTCGGAGGCCACCTATACTCCCTGGACTCTGGGCGAGGGGCCGCATAGCCTCAAACTGGAAGTCGCGGATCTGAGCGGCAACCTGGCCAGCTACGACTGTTATTTCCTGGTCGATTCCCAGCCGCCGGCGATCGACTTTGTCAGCCCCGCCGACGGCGGCCGGGGCAGCACGGCGCCACTGATCCACGCCGCCTGGTCAGATTATGGGGCCGGCATCGATCAGTACTCGGCATATTTCGAGCTGGACGGCGTCGACGTCACGTCGCAGGCCACCATCGACCAGTATGGCGCCAGCTATCAGGCATACGGCCTGGCGCTGGGACGCCATGACGTCAAGGTCGGCATCACGGACAATACCGGCAAGACCGCGACTAAATCATGGAGCTTTACGGCGTCCGAGCCGGTTTCCTGGTATATGCCCTGGTATGATTCCAGCCCCGTTAACGACATGAAGGGCAACTGGATCATGATCAACAACCTGGACAGCACCGACGCTACGGTGGACATCTACATCGGTGATGAGAAGATGGTGCCTCAGGCGGCCATGGCGGATTTCAGCGGCCAGCATTTCCTGGTGAAGGGCAATGACCGCATCGGTCCCCAGTTCGCCAATAAGACCAAGGGCCCGGTGCGGGTGATCTCCACGACCGGTGAAGAGCTCCTGGTCAGCCAGCGCGTCATCTTCAAGGATTCGTTCAATGAGGTGATGGCGGTCCGCGAGAACGACCTCGATTCCGATTACCGTTTCACCTGGTACGATTCGAGGCCTGAGAACGGCATGCAGGGCAACTGGATCCTCATCGGTAACGCGGATACCACTCCCGCCACTGTCGACGTCTATATACATGACGTGTTCAAGGGATCTTATGACATCGCTCCCGGCGGCATCGAGACCCCCACATATGCCGGCATGATGGACGGCTCCGTGCGAGTAGCGAGCCGCGGCGGGCAGAAGCTGATCGTCAGCCAGCGCGTCATCTTCCGCAGTTCCTTTACGGAAGTAATGGGAACGCCGGTCAGCCAGCTCGACAACCAGTACTATTTCACCTGGTACGATTCCAAGCCTGAGAATGACATGCGGGGCAACTGGGTACTGGTGAGCAACGAGAACGCCAGCGCTGCCGCCTACGTATACATCGATATCGGCGGCCAGCGGATGAAGGACCCGGACAACCCGGCGAGCGACCAGTTCAGGATCGCCCCCGGCGGCATGATCACGCCTCAATTTGCCAACCTGATGGATGGCCCGGTCGTCGTCACCTGCGCCTCCTGCCAGGAGTACGGCGGCAAGATCATGGCCAGCCAGAGGGTGATATTCAGGAATTCCTTTGAAGAAGTTCAGGGGACCAGCCCGGCGCAGATGGGCACTAGCGCTATCTTCTCCTGGTATGACCTGCTGTCGCCCCAAATGCGTGGCGACTGGATCCTGGCCGGAAACAACTCGAGCATGCCGGCGACCGTGAACATCACTATCGGGGGTGCGCCGATGATGAACGCGGCCACCGCCAGCTACGGGTTCAACATCGGCGGCTTCGACAATATCACCCCATCGTTTGCGGGAAAGATGGACGGTCCCGTCAATGTGGATTGCACTAATTGCGCCGGCCAGAAGCTGATTGTGAGCCAGCGGGTCATCTATCTGGACAGCTTTAACGAGGTGGTGGGGCGGCCGCCCCGGGTTCCCTAGCGCCGCCTTGACTTCGGGCTTTAGCGCCTGTTAGACTTCGTTTTGCTACAACCAGTAACGCGTTGTTCGCATCCAGAGAGGCAGAGGGACTGGCCCTGTGAAGCCTCGGCAACCTGCGGCAAGGCGTGACGATAGTCGCGCCCACATAAACCGCAAGGTGCCAAATCCTGCAGACCATCGGTCTGGAAGATGTGGTGATATGAAGGGCTTGCCTTAGCCTCTGCCACATCCTGCAGAGGTTTTTTTTGTGCGATCGGCGCTGAAGACGGAGGAATTTTAGTGGCAAAGACAGCCGAAAACCTCAAATGCCGCGAGTGCGGGCGCACCTATCCCCTGGAAGCGCTCTTCGTGTGTGATTTCTGCTTCGGCCCGCTGGAAGTCGCGTACGACTATGACAAGATCCGGCGCCGGGCGACCAAGGAGCGCATCAGCCACGGACCCCCCTCGCTCTGGCGCTATGCCGATTTCCTGCCAGTGGAGAACAAGCCGGAAGTAGACCTACAGGCAGGCTTCACCCCGTTGATCAAAGCTGACCGGCTGGCCGCCGAACTGGGCCTGAAAAAGGTCTGGGTCAAGAACGACACCGCCAACCCCACTCATTCATTCAAGGACCGCGTGGTCTCCGTCGCGCTGCAGAGGGCGCTGGAACTGGGCTTTGATGTGGTGGCCTGCGCCTCGACCGGCAACCTGGCCAACAGCGTGGCCGCGCACGCCGCCGCTTCCGGCACCGAGGCCTTCGTCTTCGTGCCCGCGAACCTGGAGATCCAGAAGATCATCGCCACCGCCATCTACGGCGTCAATGTCGTCAAGGTGCGCGGCAACTATGACGACGTCAACCGGCTCTGCACCGAGATCGCCTCAGAAAAGGAATGGGCGTTCGTCAATGTGAACGTCCGGCCGTATTATGCGGAAGGATCGAAGACGCTCGCTTATGAAACAGCCGAACAGCTGGGCTGGCGCGCCCCGGACAAGGTCGTAGTGCCGGTGGCTTCCGGTTCGCTGCTCACCAAGATTCACAAGGGTTTCGGGGAACTGGGCGAGGTCGGGCTCATCCGCAAGAAGGCCCCGGTGGTCTGCGGCGCTCAGGCGGAAGGCTGTGGCCCGGTGGCCGCGGCTTTTAAGGAAGGCCTGGAGCACGTAAAACCGGTAAAGCCGGATACCATCGCCAAGTCGCTGGCGATCGGCAACCCGGCGGATGGCATCTACGCCCTGGAAGTGGCGCGGAAGACCGGTGGCGTCATCGAGAGCGTCACCGAACAGGAAATCGTGGACGGCATCAAACTGCTGGCCGAGACCACCGGCATCTTCACCGAGACCGCCGGCGGCGTCACCACAGCGGTGCTCGCCAAGCTGGCAGCCGCTGGCAAGATCTATCCGGATGAAGAAGTCGTCGCCTTCATCACCGGCGATGGGCTCAAGACGCTGGACGCTGTAGCGGACACCGTCACCACATTCGAGATCGACCCCGTCTTCTCACAGTTTGAGGAGCAGGTTTTGGAGAACGTCATCAAGTCATAAGGAGCGAGCATGAGCGTGAAAGTAAGGATTCCCTCGCAGCTGCGAACGCTGACCGGGGGCGAAGGCATGATTGAGATGGATTCCGGAACGGTCGGCGCCATTATCATGGAGCTGGAGAACCTGAATCCCGGCATCGCCGAGCGCATGCTGGATAATGGCGAACTGCGGCGGTTCATCAATGTGTATGTGAATGGTGAGGATATTCGCTTTGATTCCGGTCTGGATACGGAAGTCCCTGATGGGGCCGAGGTCAGTATTGTGCCCGCCGTAGCGGGTGGATAGGGCCATTGTTGTTGACAACCATGGTTTGACTATGTAACTTTAAATCCCCCAGAGGCTCCGGGGTAGATGTGCGTTCTTTGTCAGGGAGAACTGGATAAGGGTCGGGCAGATGCGCCGTAACAGCTTCCCCCAAGCGATACCAACCGGCTCCTCTCCGTTGATTATCAGATTGGAAACAGCGGCTCAGTGGAGGCTTACAACGTCACCCTGACCACTGGCACGGCGACGGCTCCGGTAACCCGGTTTTCAGCGCTGCCTTTCTGGCTGGGGGACATGGCGCCCGGCGACTGGTACACCAGCACGATCAAGTGGCATGTGCCGGCGGGCCTTTTGAGTTTCCGCACCACGATCAGCATCTGTTCTACTTGTGACGGCACCATCTGTGTCGACGGCGCCAACGGCGGCATCGACATCAAGCCGGGCAACTGCCCGAATTCAATCAATCTCAATAAGGGTGACATCGCCGTTGCTGTCTTCAGCTACGGTACGTTCGCCGCCAGCGCGATAGATCCCGCTACGGTTATCTTTGCCGGCGCCGCGCCGACCAAATGGAGCGCTGAAGACAAGAACGGTGACGGTGTCCTCGACATGGTCTACCATTTCGACCGGCCGGATACGGACTTGCAGATCATTGACACCCGGGCCTGCCTGAGCGGCGACATCATCGGCGATGGGTCGTTCCGCTCCTGTGACATGGTCCGGATGGTTTACTGACAGCCAACCTGCCGGGTGATATATTTGCCTTAAATGGCAATCCAGGAACAAACCCCAGTACGTCCCGCGGCGGTCACCCCTGCTTCGCGGGTCGATGTAAAATCCATCCTCCTGATGATGGTCAACCCCGCGGCGGTCCTCAAGCAGCGCCTGGCTGCGGTCTCCTCTGTTTGGGCGCTGGGCGTCTCCGGCGCCGCTTTCACCCTTTTTTTTCTGCAGACCGGGCTCGATCTTTACCGGAACGGTAAGCCGGGCTCATTAGTGGCGATCCTGGCTGCCACCGGGCTTGTTTATGGCACGGTGGTGGTGGCGGCCATTGCCGCGGCGGCCTTTTTGCTCACAAGACTATTCGGCGGTGTCCGGCAGCTGGGCTGGTCGATCAAGGCTTTCGCGATGGGATACAGCCCGGCTCTCATCTACGCCGCCTTCGGCCTCGTGGCAAACGCAGCGTTCCAGTGGCGAACCGCCATCGCCTTCGGCGTCACGGGGATGCTCTGGGCGCTGGGGCCGATGGTCTCGGCGATCAAGGAGATGACCGACCAGAAGGCTGGTCTTAGTATCATCATCGCCACCCTCTGCGGCGGCCTGCTACTGCTGGGCTGGTCGCTGCTGAGCCTGGGGATCGGCGGGATGGTATGAACCCCCTGCTGTCTTCGGGGCTGAGTCAGTATTTTTGTTTCGGAGCTCTGGGAGGTTTGACTGCTCTCCATATCTCTGATGGAAATTCCCAACTGATCGCCGGCGGTGTGTTCGCCGGGATCATCTTTGCCATCATCGGGTCTTTTTTCATCGCGGCCTTTCTCCGTGAGACCAATTATGAGGCGCACGCCCGGCGTGGCTTTGCCGGCATCTGGGAAGCGACCAATACCGGCTTCCTGATGCTGATCCCGTTCACTACGCTGGCGCTGATCGCTGAGCTGGCGCTGGACTGGAACGCGGTGCAGGTCTTCGCTTCGGCAGGCATCATGACCGCGGGCGCCACCATGGGCATCGAATTAGGCAAGATCAGCAAATCTGGCGTCTTCGCGGGGCTGATGCCCAGCGCCGCCGCCCTCTCCATGTCCGTGATGTGGATGGTCCTGGGAATCCTGGCCGGGGCGCTGCTTGCCTGACCGTTCTGACACCCCAGCCGGCCAGGCCGGCCCTCGAAATCAGGTCCCCTGGAAATTGATCGTGCCGATCGCGATCCTGGGCCTGCTGCTGTCGGCGGGCGCCATCGTCGCGCTCGTGTTGATGTCGGGGAATGGTGATGGATCATCCGTCTTGACCTGGACCTCGACCAGTAGCGGCGCCACGACTGGCGGTAGCATGACTGCCAGGACCACTACGGCGACGCAGACGACCAATACCACAGGTCAAGGCACACCGCGTGAATTCGTCACCGCCATGGACAGCCTCGTGGCCGAGAACATCCGCCTGGAGCAGCTGGGTGCTTCCTATGCGACCCAGATAAACAACGGCGGCGCGGCGGCGATCACCGACCAGATACTGAGCGATATCCGCAGCCTGCAGCAACAGTTCCAGACACTCGACCAGCAGACCCGGGCGCTGAGCACCCCAGCGGCATTCACCAAATCGAAAGCTGACTTCCTGCAGCTGATCGCCTACAACAATCAGCGTTGCGAATCCCTCTACAGTGCCTCGCTGGCCTGGCGTAACGGCCGCTCCACAGAGGCGCTGTTCCAGGAAGGCCAGACAGCCAAGGCCGCCTATCAGGCACTATACCCAGTCTTTGAGCAGGAATATGCGGCGGCCAAGGCGGCGGTGTGAGTCCATGAAACCGCGCCAACTGAAACAAGACTTGACGCGGGCGGCGATCACGATATCGCTTTTCATCGTTATTGCGTTCCCCAGCATCGCCGCGGGCCAATCAGAGGAAATCATGAAGGAGCCCCTCACTGTCACTTTTGAGAAGACCGGCGAAATGAAGAGCGTCGAGCATTTTCAGAAAAATATCCTCGATCTACTGGTGATGATGTCTCTACCGGTGAATCAAGGGAAGTTTTCGGCATCCAGGGAGGGTGCGCTGACAAAAGCCCAGACGCCATATGGCAACTATGATCCGCAGACCGACGCGGTGTACAAGAACAGGATGCAGATCTCGGGTACGTACGTCAACGGCATGTTTGAAGGCGAATGGACCTATGACATGGAGGTCGTCACATATCCCTCAAACGTCAAATCCGGTTCCGCTGTCTCCAAGACCCTGCATGGCAGCGGCACCATCCAGTCTGACATGCCCGTCACAACCGGTAAGACACCCGCGACCATCGAAGGTTCGTACACGGACGTATTCGACAGTTATTCGCTCCGGGGCACGGAGACGGCGGTCGAGACCAAAACTCACACCCAGGACTTTAAGAACGAGCTAACGCTGAAAGCCAGCAGCGGCGAGGCTGGGCAGGCAGAAGAGGAGCAATCTGCGGAGGGCTCGCAGGAGGATCAGGGCGCCGGTACCAGTGAGGAAAGCCGCACCATCCTGCCCGGCATCAACGGCATCGGTGACATCCCCGGGCCGGATAGCCCTTTGGAAGCTGTTGCCGGTCTGCTAGTCCCCGGCATCATTGGCATCCTTGGTGGACTTATCATGGGAGGCGGCGCGGGACTGGCAGAGCCCCCTGCAAGCGAGCCCCCGGCGACAGAACCTTCTGATGACGGCCGCGTCCCCCCCGCGGTCGATCCCGCCACCCGGAACGCCCGGGACCTGCTCGACATGTTCGACAAACGGGCCCATATTGACCGGCAACCCGATGTCTGGAAGATCGTCAACGATGCCCGCAAGGATGCTTTCGACCCCAACGGCAATCTGATCCCTGAGAAATGGGCTGAGGTCAACAGCAAGCTGCGCGACGCGATCTCTGAGCACGCTGGCGAACCGGGTGAGGTCTCCATCGTGCGGGAGCATATCGACGGCGTGATCAATTCCGCGGAGCAAGTGAAGGATGTCACGGGTGAGCTTCTCACAGGTGCCGGTGATGCTCTCAGGAAGGGCTTCGGTGGTGTCGCCGACGGCATCATGAACCCTGCCGATTTTTTCCGGGGAGTCCGTGAGGGCGTCCTGGACTGGAGCCACAAAAATACGGAGGATTGGCGCAAATTCGGCACCGATGTTTCCCAAAGCTTCGAGAAGGAAGGTCCTGGGTCAGCCCTGCAGGTGATTACCGAGAACCTGGTTAACTCCGAGAAAAAGCTCTGGGGCGGTATCTGGGAGACAGGCAAGGAGTTCCTGCCCGTCGAGGAGCTCAAGTCGTTCTTTGACGAGAACGCTTCGCTGGAGGAAAGGCTCTGGGCGGTCCCCGCCGCCGCGTCCAAGATAGCCGGACTGCTGGTGGGTACCGAGCTGGGCGGCGCCCGTGTCCCGGGATTGGGCGATACCACGCTGATACCATCTCAGCGCGCCGCAGCGGCTGCCGCTGAGGAGGCGGCGGCCTCATCAGTGACTCGCGCCACAGAAGCAAAAGCAGCCACAAGCCCCGGGATCGGTGATACAGCCAAGGCTCCCGGCGCGGCTCCCAAGGCAGCAGCCGGCACCGAAGCCGCTGCCAAGGAAGCGGAAAAGAGCGCCGCCCGCCTGGCAGAGGACATCAAGGGAGACAAGGCTAGAGCGGCGGCGGAGCAGAGATTCAGCGATCCCGCCCAGCGGGCCGGTTATCAGTCTGAGTACCAGCAATACATGGATAACGCTCAGAAGAAGGCGGACGCTGTCGCTGACACGATTAAAAGCGGCAAGGCGCCTGACGCCGGCCAGGCACTTGATAACATGTCCGATCCCGCCGCAATGCGCGATCTGAAATCCGCGCCCGCGGAGGTGCGCAAGGGCTTCATCGAGACGCAGAACAAGATCTTCGAGCCCACTAACCGGGAAGTCGAATCGTTCTTGTCTGAAAAATATCCGGGCGAGGAGATCAAAGTGGAGAGTGTGCGCACGCCGGGCAAGAACTACGATCCCACAACCAGCATCAACACCGACAACGACGTACACGCAGTGCGGAAGGTGATCGGAAAGGATGGCAGCGTTTCCTGGAAAGAAGTCCCCAGCGAAGAATGGAAACAGGCCTATCATGATTCCTTTGCGAAGAATTCCAACTTCACAGTCGATTCAGCGAAAGGCCGCTTCCCCGAGGTGGATTGGGATCATATGACGCCGGAGCAGCAGACCCGCAGGTGGGGTGAACTTCATCAGCAGGAGCCGGGCGACGTTTTCGATACCACCAGCGGCCGCGATTTCCGGAAGACCAGCCAGGGCGGCACCGGCCTCAGCCCCGACGACTCCGCTCACGCCGCCGCCAAGCGTGGCGAGGGCAAACTCACCGACGCGGAGCAATTGGGAATGATGGAAAGAGAGAAATTCACGCGGGAATGGAACAAGGGCACCATCCCCCACCAGAAAGAAGCATTGGAGCAGCTTTCAAAAAAGGGACGCGAAGTCGAAAGCCTGATCGAAGGGTACCAGAAACATTCTCAGGTGTCAGAATTATCGCCCAAGATGAAGTCAGCCCTGAAGATCATCGAGGACAATAACCTGTCGCCGCTGGACCGGGCCCAGAAGGTGAAGGACCTGGGCTTTAGCGGCGGCCCGCAGGAAGTCTCCGACCAGTTGAGCTCGAAGATCGAAAGCCTCAAGATCGCCAAGCCGAAATAGCAACGCCTTGACAGGCCGCCCGAATGGAAGGCGGCGGAAAGGACCAAACGACATGTCCACATCATCTGGTCAGCAGGAAGCCAGCGGCAGGCTCTCCCTCTCCCGCGCCGCATTGAAGGCCTTGGGGGAGTTGCCCGATATCATCGCCGGCCCCCTCTCGCCTCTGGCGCGCATCCAGACGCCCCCGGAGTCCGCTGATAAAGCCGGGCTGATAGCCGCCCTCGAAGGCATGGGCGACCCCTGGCGCTCGGCAGTCCCGGCTCTGATCGACCCGGGCGTGACGATCATGGTGATGGTTGGGGATGCCATCAGGAGCCTTATGGGACAGTATCTCCTGGCGGACGCGAGCGGCGCTCAGCCGGGCTTCCGGCTGAACCTGGACGGCCCGCTGCTTTCCCTGAGCGGACCGGTGACGCTTGACGAAGTGCAGCTGAGCCTGCTGGACGCTCTTTCCCTGTCGGGTGTGGCGAAAGCCACTCCCGCGCGGCTGAACCTGACCGCCGATCAGTTCTGGGCTTTAGTGGCGCTGGTTGACGCGTATATGACGGCCGCTGCCCGCCGGCGCGTCGATCGCCAGGCCGGGCCGCCTCCTGGCTTTAGAGCGGGGGAGATCGCAGCGGCATGGCGAGCCGGCCTTGCGGGCGCCGACCCGAGCTGGTCGGTCACGCTCTTTTCCCTGCTCAACCCGGACGCCGTTCCCGCAGGTTTTGAGGAACGCTTGCCCGCGGTCATGAAGGAAATGGCGGATAGCGGGCTGCTTGGCATACTGGAGGGACCAGCCGGCGCGGCGGTTGACGACATCTACGTCCCCGGCATCGAGCTGGATGCGCTGTGCCGGTCCCTGGCTCTGGGAGCCACCAATTTCGGACTTGTGTATCAATACCGGGCAAGCGCCGCCAGGGTCGAAGCGTCCATCCTGGGCGGCTGGCGAACCGGCCGTGGCATCTGGATCGCCGATATCAGCTCGCTGCCCGGTGGCAGCGTCGATCTCTCGGTCTGTGATACGCGTCTGTTCCTGAAGCTGATGGAACAGGTATTCCAGAGTCCCGGGGGCCAGTCTGCCGAGCCGGTCGTTCCCGGCGGCTATAGCCTCGAGATGATAATGGGGCTGCTTCAGGGCCAGGAGCCACCAGTGACGGCCGCTTCACCGGGGACTCGCAAACCTTCGTTCTGCCCGGCCTGCGGCAAGGGCCTGCAGTCCGGCGCCGTGTTCTGTGTTTACTGCGGCAGCAAGACTCCTGGCGCATAAAAGAGTTTCATGTGGTTATTAGCCCGCTGGTCGCGCTGCTGCTCCCGGCTGGTGCTTAGCGCGCTGGCTTGCGCCGCGGCGAGGCTGCCTTGCGGCCGGTGTCGCGGGTGGTGGCTCCGGTGGCCTGGCTCCGGGTGCTGCGGGCCGATGTGCGGCTTTTCGTTGATGATGCCTTGGCCGCTTTGACGGGCTTTGCGGTTTTGGCCGGCTTGGCGGTCGCACCGCTCTTGGCTGTTTTCCTGACGGCGGTTTTTTTCTCAGCTTGCTTCCTGACGGCCGCCGGCTTCCTGGCCAGCCGCGTTCCATCCTGCAGCGCTGCCTTGAGCACGTCACCGATGACATCCGCGAGCACAAAGTTCATCTCCTTGCGCAGATGCGGCGGCACGTCATCAAGATCCTTCTCGTTTTCCCGGGGCAGGATCACCGTGTCGAGTCCGGCTCGTCTGGCTGCCAGCACCTTCTCCTTGAGACCGCCGATCGGCAGCACCTTGCCGCTTAGAGTGACCTCGCCGGTCATGGCGACATTGGAAAGCACCGACTTGCCCATGGCGAGCGACGCCAGCGCCGTGGTCATCGTGACTCCGGCAGAGGGGCCGTCCTTGGGAATGGCGCCCGCCGGCACGTGTACGTGAATGTCATGCTTCTGGAAGTAGTCCTCCGGGATCTTCAGGTCTCCGGAATGAGTGCGCACCCAAGAGAGCGCCGCCTGGGCCGATTCCTTCATGACCTCACCGAGCTGGCCGGTCAGCGTCAGATGGCCGCCGCCGTGCATGCTGGTGGCTTCGATGAAGATGATGTCGCCGCCGTTAGGGGTCCAGGCGAGGCCGGTAGCCACACCCGGCTCCGAAGTCATGCGCCGCGCCTCGGAGAAGAACCGCTTCTTGCCCAGATATTTTTCCACCGTCTTCTCGGTGATGTTGAACTTGCGCCTCTTGCCCTCCGCGATCTCGCGCGCCACCTTGCGGCAGACCGCGGCGATCTCGCGCTCCAGGTTGCGCAGTCCGGCTTCCCTTGTATAGTCCTGGACGATCTTCAGGATGGCCTTGTCGGAAAAATGAATCTTCCTGGCGTCGAGCCCATTGGCGTCCGCCTGCTTATCGATCAGATATTTCTTGGCGATGTGGAGTTTCTCTTCTTCCGTGTATCCGGAAAGCTCGATGACCTCCATGCGGTCACGCAGCGCCGGTGGCACCGGATCGAGCAGATTGGCCGTGGCGATGAACATCACTTTCGAAAGGTCGAAGGGCAGATCGAGGTAATGGTCGCGGAAGCTGAAGTGCTGCTCCGGGTCGAGCACCTCCAGCAGCGCCGATGACGGGTCACCGCGAAAGTCCGCTCCGAGCTTGTCCATCTCATCGATCATGAACACCGGATTTTTGGATTCCACATCACGGATGGCCCGGATGATCGTGCCCGGCATGGCGCCGATATATGTGCGGCGGTGACCGCGGATCTCCGCTTCGTCGCGCACGCCGCCCACACTGATGCGGATGAACTTGCGCCCCAGCGCCCGGGCGATGGAATGCCCCAACGAGGTCTTGCCTACGCCAGGGGGGCCGACAAAGCACAAGATAGGTCCGGCGGTCTCCTTCTTCAGTTGCGCCACAGAAAGGTATTCCAGGATGCGGTTCTTGACCGTTTCCAGATCATAATGATCCTCGTCCAGCACCTTCTTGGCCCGTTTGATGTCGAGTTTATCCTCGGTGCTCTTGTTCCAGGGGATGGTGATCAGCCAGTCGAGATAGGTGCGGATCACGGAATATTCAGCCGCGGCCGGCTGCAGCTTTGATAGGCGATCGAGTTCGCGGCGGGCCTGCTTGTCGACCTCTTCCGGCAGGCTCAGCTCATCGATCTGACCTCTGAGCTCATTGACCTCGGCCGCGATCTCATCGACCTCGCCCAGCTCCTCCTGGATCGCTTTCATCTGCTGCCTGAGGAAATACTCGCGCTGCGACTTGTCCATCTCGCTCTGGACCTCGTTCTGGATCTTGCTGCCCAGTTCGAAGACCTCGAGTTCACGGTTGAGGATGACGGTGAGGCGGCGGAGGCGCTTCTCGACATCGACTTCCTCCAGCAGCTCCTGCTTCTCGTCGGTCTTGATCTTGATGGCCGACGCGATCAGATAGCAAAGCGCGCTGGGGTCGTCAACGTTGGAGGCGGCCATCTGCAGCTCTTCCGGCAGATAAGGCACCAGCCCGATGATGCGGGTGAACACGCTTTGGAGGTTGCGCGACAGGGCTTCGACTTCCTTGGTCATCTCCACCTTGTCGTCGAGAACTTCCACCCTGGCCACCAGATACGGGTCGGTCTGAGTGAAATTAACCATCTTCACGCGTTTGACACCCTGGACTAAAATTCGTAGTGATCCATCCGGCACCTTGAGCATCTTGTGGATGATGGCAGCGGTGCCCACCTGGTAGATGTCTTCCGGCATCGCCTGCTCCACATCAGGCGTCTTGATCGTGACCAGCGCCACCATCTTGTCCTTGTGGAGGACGTCATCGATCAGCTTCACAGAGCGTTCCTGGCCGACGGCCAGCGGTGTGACGGTTTCCGGGAACACGACGGTCTCCCGGAGCGGCAGCACCGGTATCACATCCGGAATCTCCTCGGTTGTCAAAATCGGAGCCTGTTCGGTGATGTCGTCGACTTCCATATTATTTATCCTTGATGGTGATCGGCAGTTTGACGGCCGCAACCTGCTTCACGGCCACGGGCAGTTCGATGGTGAGGAATCCGTCTTCGTACCTGGCGCGGGAACTTTTGACATCCACGGCGACCGGCAGCATGATCTTGCGGTAGAAGCTGCCGTAATCGATCTCCATCTGCTGATAGACCTTCTCGCCATCGTGCCCCAGGTCCTGACGCTGACCCTCGATAATCAGGGTTTTATCCTCAACGGTGAGTTTGACATCCGCGGGAGCTATCCCCGGGATCTCCAGTTTCACTATGACCTGCTGGGAGACCTTCAAATAAAAGACATCAGCGAGGGGCTGGAAAGCGCCACCTTTCATGATGCGCAGTCGCGGACCCCCATAAAAACGGAAGAACATGTCTTCGATCTCAGACGTGATACGCTCGAAATCCTTGAAGGGATTATTCTGCTTTGAAGCCATCAAAAGCCTTCCATAGTGGGTGCCGGAAAAGACATGGTATAAATTATCACACAGTTGGGGCTTTTTTAATCATTCCCGGGGGAAAAACTGGAATTGCCCGGTTCGAGAATTAAAAAGGGTTAGGAATTCCGGGGAAGAAACATAAAGCTGAAATAACTATCTCGAAGGGGGAAACATGAGCTGGACCGGCAGGGAAAGGAACATGCTGATCGGCATTATCGCTGCCATAGTCATCGCGGCTTTGGTGGGAGTCTATCTGCTGGGCAGAAGCAGCGGCGAGAAGACCTCGACGGCCACTACGCCGGCCGCGACCCAGACCACCCGGACCACCCCAACCCAGACCCAGACGGTGGTCACCGTGACCACACCGGCTCCCACGACTACCGCGGCGCCGGCGCCCACCCCCACGACGCTCGAGATCACCGACCGTACCGCTCTGCCGCAAGTGGTTTCCACCAACAGGCCCATGGAGTTCACGGCAAAGGTGAAGGGAGAAGCCGTCAGCGTCACCATGTCGATCAAGGGGCCGATTGATTCCACGCTGGTTCTCCACAAGGTCGTCACCGTCGGTGAGATCACCACCTGGGCTGCCAATACACCGGCCCCCGCCAACCCCGGCATGTACCATTACTATGCTACTGCGGTGGCGGCAGATGGCACGACTGTCGAGATGCCCGGTGTATCCGGCTGGACCTTCCAGGTAAACCCTTAAATGCGTAAAGTCGGCACGACGTTGCTGGGCCTCCTGGTGGCGCTACTACTGGCGGGATGCGGTTCAGCTGAGAATCCACCCACGACCGCTACGCAATCAGTGGGAGCCACCGTTGAAACCAGCTACCTGCCGGAGCCGCCGGTAGCGCCCACAGAAACGTATCCAGCGGATACCGGCATCACGGTGCCGAGCGAGGCTACCAGCGAGGTGACGCCGGCCGTCCCGGAAGGGCCCGTGGAAGTCGTGATCGGCGACGCGCAACCGACAACTGTGCAGCACGGGGCTCCCGTGAGGTTCATCATCAAGACCCGCGGGGCGGCAACCGGCGCCGTAATGGAGATCCAGGGTCTGGAGATGATCAACTGCCCGCTTACCGACCGGACCACCGAGGGCGACCTCACTATCTGGTCGGAGACCGTGCCGGCGCCGCAGACACCCGGCAATTACCGGTTTTATCCCACGGCGATCGATAGCAGCGGCGCCCGGATCACACCACCCGGTGTCTCAGCCTGGTCAGGGTATCTCACGGTAACGTAGGCGGGAAAGGCGAAACAATCTGTTGACACGGTCATGCCTGCGTTATAGCATCATCGCGCAGCCAGCTTTCTCGCTGCAAAGGGGGAGAAATGGCGTCACCAGCGGGCTCTACGCATAAGGGCAGGAACATCGCCATCGGCGTGATCATCGGCGCGGTTGTCGTGATCCTGCTAATCGTCCTGATCAGGGCGATTGTGGAAAAGCGCCGCGACGATGCCAGGGAAGCCGCCCGCGCTGGCATTGTGGCCCGCACGACCAGAACCGGGGCCGGCGGCAGTAGCACGGCTGGCGCTTCTGCGGGCGCCGGGGGATCACAGCAGGGATCGGCATCAGCCTCCAGTGACGGACAGCCGGCCGGTGGTTCAGTCCCGGGTCAGGATGCACCAGCCTCCGGCGATCAGCCGGGTGCTGATTCCGGCCAGAATCCTGCCGACGGTGGTGGCGGTGACGGCAGCGATCAGGACGGGGGGCCGATCTCGTTCACCCCCCTGCACATTGTAAGCCAGAGCGTCACACCGAACCCCGTTCCCCTGAACGGCATCCTCTATTGCAGCGCCCGGATCCAGGGAAACGCCACCAGCGTGACCATGCAAATCGACGGCCCCATTAACGAGGACTCTCTGTTCACCCTTAGCTCTGGCAGCATGGCTGGGGATGTGACAGAGTGGACCTATTCGCATAATTCCCCGCACTCCCAGGGAGCCTACCGCTACCAGGTGACCGCCACGGCAGCCGATGGCACGTCGGTCACGTCCGACTGGGCTGACTTCATCGTCGCCGCCCAGTAGGAGGAACTGGTAATCATGACGGTCAGGCAAAGAAAGGTTATTGTGCCAGCTGCCGATCGGCGCACTACCGGTTCCGCTTCAGCCAGATCGCCTTACTAAGGAAACGTGATGAAGGTGACGTCGTCGAATTCCGGCTGACTGCGGATATCATCCAGCACTTCAGGCGGGATCGGCTTGTCGAGAGTCACACCCATGACCGCCTTGCCGCCGCGCTTCTTGCGGCCTACGTTCATATTGGCGATATTGATCTTCTTGCTTCCCAGGATGGTGCCGACCTTGCCGATCATGCCCGGCACGTCGTCATAGCGGAAGAACGCCATGTACTCAGCGGGCTCGATGTCGATGTCATGCCGGTAGATCTGCACGAACCGGGGCCGGTGCTTGGGGCCGATCGTGGTGCCGCCTACGGTCAGCGGACCGCGGCGGTCTTCCGACTCGATAGTGATCAGGTTGGTGAAGTCGAGCGCCTGGCGGCTGCGGGTCTCGGTCACCCGGGTGCCCCTCTCCTCGGCGATCGATTCGGCGTTCACATAATTGACGGTGTCCTCAACCCGACCTTCGAGCATGCCCTTGAAGATGGCGACCGTGAGGATCTTGGTGTCGTACTCCGCCAGGGCGCCCTGGAACTTGACGTCGAACTTCTCCAGGGGGCCGTCGGCGATCTCGACGATGAGCCGGCCCAGCTGCTCGCAGAGCGGCAGGAACGGGCGCATCACGTTCATGTCCTCGGGGCTCACCGCGGCGATGTTGACGGCGTTGCTGACAAACTGGTTGTTCAGGGCGGCAGCAACTTGCTCGGCGATGATCGTCCCGGCCCGGTCCTGGGCCTCGATTGTCGAAGCTCCCAGATGCGGGGTGGCGATGACGCTGTCGAAATCCAGCAGCGGGTTGCCGACCGGTGGTTCCTTGACGAAGACGTCGATGGCGGCGCCGGCGACCTTGCCGGACTTAAGCGCCTTGAGCAGCGATTCTTCCTTGATGATGCCGCCGCGGGCACAGTTGATGATGCGCACGCCCTTCTTCATCTTCTTGAAGGCAGCATCGTCGACAAAACCGAGAGTCTCCGGACTCTTGGGGAGATGGACGGTGATAAAATCGGCCGCCTTGTAGAGATCGTCTATGTTCTGGGCTCCTTCGACGCCCAGCTCCTCAAAACGGGCCTGGCTCACATAGGGATCGTAAGCCACGACCTTCATTTTCAGGCCTTTGGCGCGCTGGGCGACCAGAACGCCGATGCGGCCGAAGCCGATGACGCCGAGGACCTTGTCCGCCAGCTCCACGCCGCCGAACTTCGAACGCTCCCAGAGGCCGGCTTTCAGAGAAGCATCCGCTTGCGGAATGTTGCGGCTCTGGGCCAGCAGCAGGCCGATGGTGTGCTCCGCCGCCGCCACGATGTTGCTCTGGGGAGCGTTGGCGACGATGACGCCTTTCTTGGTGGCCGCTTTGATGTCGACGTTATCCACGCCGATGCCGGCGCGGCCGATGACCCTGAGCTCACCGGCCGCCTCGATGATGTCAGCGGTCATCTTCGTCGCGCTGCGGATGATGATGGCGTTATACTTGCCGATCTCTTTCTTCAGCTGGGCCTGATCCATATCGGTGCGGACATCGACATCGAATTCTTTTTTCAGGAGGTCGACCCCGCTCTGAGCGATCTTTTCCTTGACCAATACGCGCGGGCGCGCACCTTTGCGAGCGGCCTTTGCGGCAGTCTTCTTCACCGGCGCTGTGGACTTCCTCGCAGCCGGCGCCTTCTTGACGGCGGCTTTTCTGACGGCGGCTTTCTTTTTTGCGGCTGGCTTTCTGGCAGCCGGCTGCTTCGCGGACTTTGCGCTCAAACCATCCCCTCCTCGAATATCTGCGCGGCTCTGGCGACACCGGCGCCGATCTCCATGGGGTGGCCCAGCTCCTTGAGAGCCATCTCGAGCGCGGCGATAGCCACGATGATGTCGGAATAATTGTAATAACCGCAATGGCCGATGCGGAACATCTTGCCCTTGATATGACCCTGGGCGCCGGCCATCTGTACCCCGTATTTGTCGCGGGTGAGGCGGCGGAGCGCGCCATCTTCGATGCCTTCCGGAATCCTGATGGCGGTCACGGAACTGCATTTCTCATCGTCGGGCGAGAACAGCTCGAGCCCCATGGCTTTTACGGCCTCGCGGCAGGCGCGGCCCATGAGCCGGTGCCGGGCGAACAGGTTGTCGAGGCCCTCTTCGCGGATCATCTTCAGCGCCTCACCCAGCGCCACGGTCAGTGAGACCGGCGGCGTGAAAGCTGTCGTGGGGTCGTCTGCCTGGAGTCCCTTCCTGGCCTTGCGCCAGTCGAAATAATATTTAGGAAGCTTGGAGTTCTCGACCAGTGCCCACGCTTTCTCGCTGACGCTGGCGAATGCGAGGCCCGGCGGTGTCATCAACGCCTTCTGGGACCCGGCGACAGCGACGTCCACCTGCCAGGCATCGGTCTTGAGCTCGGCGGAGCCCATGCCGCTGATCGAGTCGGCTACCAGCACCGCATCGGAGTCTTCGACGATCTGGCCGATGGCCTGCATGTCGTTGACCACACCGGTGGAAGTCTCGCTGTGCGTGACGAAGACCGCCTTGTAGCCGGTGTCGCCTTCCAGCGCTTTTTCGATATCTTCCGGGACGACCGGCGTGCCCCATTCATAATCGAGGTAGTCGTAGACGAGTCCGTAGACATCCGCCAGGTCACGCCAGCGCTCGCCGAACTTGCCGCAGGAGGCGATCAGCACTTCATCGCCGGGTGACAGCAGATTCACTACCGCCGATTCCATGGCGCCCGTGCCCGAAGACGCAAAACAGAGGATGTCATTCTCCGTCTGGAAGACGTGCTTTAGGTCTTCCAGCACCGCGGCGAAGATGGCGGAATATGCCTTGGTACGGTGGTGGATGATCGGCTGCGCCCCAGCCAGCAACACTTCCGGCGGTATCTGCGTCGGTCCGGGCGTCATCAGATATTTTTTCAGCATACGATTATTCCTATTGATAGAGTATTTGTTTTGAGGTGGTGCTAGATCTCTTCGCCGTCGAGGATATCATTATCTCCCCCGATCCAGCTCATCATGCCCCGCAGGCTCTTGCCCACGATCTCGATCTGGTGCCCGGCTTCGCGCTTCTGCATCGCCTCGAACTCGGGACGGCCGGCTTTGTTTTCCAGGATCCACTCGCGGGCGAACTCGCCGCTCTGGATTTCACCGAGGATCTTCTTCATCTCGGCCCGGGTGGCATCGGTGATGATGCGCTTGCCGCGGGTCAGGTCGCCGTACTCAGCCGTGTCGGAGATGCTGTAGCGCATCCCGGTGATGCCCTTCTCGTACATCAGGTCCACGATCAGCTTAAGCTCGTGCAGGCACTCGAAGTAAGCGATCTCCGGCTGGTAACCGGCGCTGACCAGGGTCTCGAAACCGGCGCGTACCAGCTCGCTGGCGCCGCCGCAAAGTACGACCTGCTCGCCGAAGAGATCCGTCTCGGTCTCTTCCGCGAAAGTAGTCTCGATGACGCCGGCGCGCGTGCCGCCGATGCCTTTGGCATAAGCGAGGGCCAGGTCCTTGGCGGAGCCGCTGGCATCCTGATGGATGGCGATAAGAGCCGGGACGCCACGCCCTTCGGTGTACTGCCGGCGCACCAGGTGGCCGGGTCCCTTGGGGGCCACCATGATCACGTCGACATCCGCGGGCGGCACGATCTGATTGAAGTGGATGTTGAAGCCGTGGGCGAACATCAGGACGTTACCGGCCTTCAGACCCGGTGCGACTTCCTCATTGTAGGTGTCACCCTGGGAATGGTCGGGAGTGAGGATCATGATCATATCCGCGGCAGCCGCTGCTTCCGCGACGCTCATGACCTTCAGTCCGGCCGCTTCGGCTTTCTTGACACTGGAGCTGGTCGGCCGCAGCCCTACGATCACATTGATGCCCGAGTCCTTCAGGTTCAGCGAATGGGCATGCCCCTGACTGCCGTAGCCGATGACGGCGACGGTCTTGTCCTTGATCAGGTCGAGGTTTGCATCCTTGTCGTAATACATGTCTCTCCTTCTATTTTGAATTAGGGGGACACATTACTTAATTCAGCAAGTGATCCATATCGAACCACTCTTAAAGGAATTAAGTAATGTGTCCCCCTAATTCCCTCATTTATTTTTCGCCGCGTTCGATGGCGATGCGCCCGGTGCGCACTACCTCCGCCACTCCCAGCGGCCACAATAGTTTTTCCATCGCTTCGATCTTGTCATGAGAGCCGGTAACCTCCAGCGTCATGGTCTTCTTGCCGACGTCGAGGATGTTCGCCCGGAAGATCTCCGCGATCTGCATCACTTCACCACGGGTCTTGGCGTCCGACTTGACCTTGATGAGGGCCAGTTCCCGCGCCACCGCGCTGTGCGGATCGAGGTCCGTGATCTTGATGACGTTGATCAGCTTGTGCAGCTGTTTGGTCACCTGCTCGATCGGATGTTCCTTGCCGTCAACAGTAATGGTCATGCGCGAGACATCGGGATCCTCCGTGATGCCCACCGCCAGGCTATCGATGTTAAAACCGCGCCGCGAGAACAGTCCGGCTATCCTGGCCAGGACACCCGGCTTGTTTTCCACGAGGACGGATAAGGTATGCTTCATGTCTTGTGCCCGCCGATCATCTCATCGATCGACTTCCCGGCGGGAACCATGGGGAAGACATTCTCTTCCGCCTTGACCCGGAAATCGAGCACCGCCGGCCGCTTGGACTTGATCGCGGTGCGGATGGCGTCGCCGACATCTTTCTTGTCGGTGATAGTGATGCCCAGCGCCCCATAGGCCTCCGCAACCGCGGCAAAGTCGGGCTGGCAGGCAATCACCGTCTCGGAATAACGTTTGTTCCAGAAAAGTTCCTGCCACTGCCGGACCATCCCCAGGAAACCGTTGTTGAGGATACAAACCACAACCGGGATGTTGTAGCAGACAGCGGTCGCCAGCTCCTGAATGTTCATCTGGAAGGAGCCGTCGCCGGCGACGTCGATGACGGTCTTGCCCGGGCGGCCGACCTTGGCGCCGATGGCCGCTGGAAAACCGAAGCCCATCGTCCCCAGGCCGCCGGAGCTGACCCAGTGTCTCGGCTTGATGTGTTTGTAGAACAAGGCCGACCACATCTGATGCTGGCCGACATCCGTGCACAGGATCGCATCGCTTTTGGTAATGCGATTGAGCTCCTCGATGACGAACTGGGGCATGATCGAGCCCTTGTGATCCTTGTAATGGAGCGGGTGTTTCTGCTTCCAGGCGATCACCTGGTCGAGCCACGGCGCCGTCTTTTTGGCGTCGCGCTTCATCTTCTTGAGCTCGACGAGGATGCCCGCGAGCACATCTTTGGCATCCCCGACGATGGGAATGTCGATCTTGACGTTCTTGCTGATCTCCGCCGGGTCCATGTCGATATGGATCTTCCTGGCGTGCTTGGCGAAAGTCGCCAGCTTGCCGGTGACGCGGTCGTCAAAACGCGCGCCGACGCCGATCAGCAGATCGCTGTGCGTGACCGCGTAATTGGCGTAGCCGGTGCCGTGCATGCCCAGCATGCCCAGCGAAAGGTCGTTATCCTCTGGGAAGCAGCCCAGCCCCATGAGCGTCGTGGTGACCGGGATCTTCATCAGCTTGGCGATCGCCATCAGCTCTTTCTCCGCGCCGGCGGTGATGATGCCGCCACCGACGTAAAGTACGGGCCGTTCGGCTGCCGCGATCGCCTTCGCCGCGGACAGGATCTGTTTCTTATGGCCCTTCAGCGTCGGCTTGTAACCGGGCAGATTGATCTTGCCGGCCGGCTTGTAATCGATGTCGGCCAGCTGGATGTCAGAAGGAATGTCGATCAGGACCGGACCCGGCCTGCCCGTAGAGGCGATATAAAAAGCCTCCTTGAAGACCATGGGGATGTCCTTCGTGTTCTTGATGAGGTAGCTGTGCTTGACGATCGGCTCGGTGATGCCAGTGATGTCTGCTTCCTGGAAGGCATCGGTCCCGATCAGATCGCTGCGCGCCTGGCCGGTGATGGCGACCATCGGCGTGGAATCCATGTAAGCGTTAGCGATGCCGGTGACCAGATTGGTCGCTCCCGGGCCGCTGGTGGCGATACAGACGCCGACCTTGCCGGTGGCGCGAGCATAGCCGTCGGCCATGTGGGCAGCACCCTGCTCGTGCCTGACCAGGAAATGTCTGAGATCCGAATCGTAAAGCGCGTCGTATAAGGGAATGACCATTCCTCCGGGCAGGCCGAATATGACCTCGACCCCGGCCGCTTTCAAAGATTCGATTATGACTTCGGAACCCTTCATATCAACTCACCACGGCGCCTTCCTCAGCGCCGTGCACTAGCTTAACATACCTGGCGAGATATCCTGACGTATAGCGCGGTTCGCGGGGCTGCCAGGCGCTACGGCGCGCCGCCAGTTCATCTTCCCCCACCAGCAGGTTCAGGCTCTTGCCCGGGATGTCTATTTCTATCTCATCCCCGTCCTGAACCAGGGCGATGGGGCCGCCGTCGAAGGCCTCAGGCGATACGTGCCCGATGCTCGCTCCCCGGGTCGCGCCCGAGAACCGCCCATCGGTGATCAGCGCCACCTGGCGGTCGAGCCCCGCACCGGCGATGGCTGCCGTAGGCGTGAGCATCTCCGGCATCCCGGGTCCGCCCTTGGGGCCCTGATAACGGATGACGACTACCGCGCCTGGATTGATATTGCCCGCCTCGATGGCGTCCACCAGCTGCTGCTCTTCCTCGAAGACCATGGCTGGGCCTTTGTGTTTCATCATCTCCGCCAGGACTGCGGATTCCTTGACCACGGCGCCGTGCGGCGCCAGATTGCCGAACAGCACTGTCAGGCCGCCGGTGGCGTGATAAGCCTGGTCGACCGGCCGGATGATGCTGGCGTCGGTGACGCTGGCCCCCGCGACCGCGTCGGCGATAGTGCCTCCAGCTACGCTGGTGGCGGAGCCGTCCAGCTTGCCGGCGTCCAGCAGGGTCTTCATCAGCGCCGGCACGCCGCCGGCCCGGTTCAGATCCTCCATATGGTGGACTCCGGCAGGGCTGATGGAGCAAAGATGCGGCGTGGACGCGGTGATGTCGTTGATGGTCGCCAGGTCGAAATCGAGGCGAGCCTCGCGGGCGATAGCCGCCAGGTGCAAAACTGTGTTGGTGGAGCAGCCCATGGAGGAATCCACGGTCAGCGCGTTTTTGACCGCGCGGGCATTGATGATCTCGCGCGGCCGGGGCCCTTCCCCCGCAGCCATCTCTACCGCCCGGCGGCCGGTTTCCCGGGCCAGCCGGATGCGCTCGGCGTGTACCGCCAGCACGGTGCCGTTGCCCGGCAACGCCATTCCCAGCGCTTCGGTCAGGCAGTTCATGGAATTAGCGGTGAACAGGCCGGCGCAGGAACCGCAGCCAGGGCAGGCGCAGGATTCGACCCGCGCCAGATCGGCCTCGCCCATCTTGCCGGTCAGCGCGGCTCCTACCGCTTCAAAAACATCGTGCAGGTCGACCTTTTTCCCGTCCAGGTCGCCGGCGAGCATGGGACCGCCACTGACGATGATGGTCGGGATATTCACTCTCAGAGCCCCCATCATCATACCGGGGACGATCTTGTCGCAATTGGGGATCAGCACCAGGGCGTCAAAAGCGTGTGCCCGGGCCATGACTTCCACCTCATCCGCGATCAGTTCGCGGCTGGCCAGCGAAAAGCGCATGCCTTCATGGTTCATGGCGATGCCGTCACAGACGCCGATGCCGCCGAACTCGAACGGCACGCCGCCGCCGGCCCAGATGCCCGACTTGACGGCGTCAGTGACCTGTCTTAAGTGCTGATGGCCGGGGATGACCTCATTGAAGGAGTTGGCGACCCCGATAAACGGCAGGTCGAACTCCCGGTCGCCCAGGCCGAGAGCCTTGAAGAGCGACCTTTGGGGCGCCCTTGTTATTCCTTTTTTAACGGCGTCGCTGGGAAGGCCCATTTATACTCCAGGGTGTACCAAAAAACCGGTTTACCGTATAATAAAAGTCCGAAAACCCGTGGTCAGCCCGCGGGTGAAGTTTTTATCTTACCACATGGGGGACCCGGTTAAAGCCCGAGCTCATCGGGCCAAAACCCTGCGTAAAACCCTTTGAAACTGCAGCATAAGATACCTCTGTATGTCATATCCGTGATGCTGGTAGTCGGCAGTGTGGGTGCCTACTTCATCCTAGCCAGCCAGAAGGCCTCCAGCACGCACCATTTCGGAGAGATGGCGCAAGTCCTCGCCGATACCATCCGCAACGGTCTGGAGCAGGACATGCTGCGTGCCGACCGTGACCATGTGAAGGTGTCGCTGGACAACCTGTCCCGGCATGAGGCGATCCAGTCAGTGGATATCGTATCCACCGAGGGCCGGGTCTGGGCCTCCTCCAAGGGTGCGGATGTGGGCACGATCCTCGACGGCGACGTCACCCATACGCTCGAGAGCTTCGAAAGCCACGACATCTACGGCGACCCCGGTAACGGTTTCATGACCGTAGTGGCGAACGTACCTGCCCAGCAGCAGTGTCTGCAGTGCCACGGCTCGATCGCTTCAGGCCCTAACTCAGCCGGCAATCTGGGCGCCATCCGGGCTGACATCAGCACGGCTTACCTCGAGGAAAGCCTCACGCGCAGCCGGATCCTGTTCATGTTCGTAGGCGGCTTCACGTTCCTGCTGGTTTCCGGCACGCTGGTGTTCATGCTGCGGCGTTCGATCCTGTCGCCGCTGCTGCGCATCACTGGCGCCGCCACGGCGATCACCCGGGGAGATTACCAGGCCCGGGCTCCTGAGGAAAAAACCGGCAGCGAGTTGGGAGAAGTGGCAACCGCCTTCAACAAGATGGTGGACCGGGTCGAGCGTCACACCCAGGAGCTGGAAGACGCCAACCGGGAGCTGGCCCGTGCCAGCCGCATGAAGTCGGAATTCCTGGCCAACATGAGCCACGAGCTGCGTACGCCCTTGAACGTCATCATCGGGTTCTCCGAGGTCTTGCGCGACGTACCGCTCAAGCAGCTGGACGACGCCGACCGCCAGGAATTCTGCGAGAACATCATTTCCAGCGGCTATCACCTGCTGGAGCTGATCAACGACGTGCTCGACCTGGCCAAGGTAGAGGCCGGCCAGATGAACATTACCCTGGAGGAATTCCCGGTAGCGTCAGTGGTCAAGGACGTCATCGCCACGATGCAGCCGCTCGCGGCCAAGAACAATGTCCAGCTGGGGGTCGAGATCTCGGAGCACCTGCACTCCGTCTATGCAGACATCAACAAGTTCAAGCAGATCCTGTACAACCTGCTGGGCAATGCCATCAAGTTCACTCCGATGGGCGGATCGGTAAGACTATCGGGCGCCCTGGCGGGCGAAATGGCCCGCTTCTCGGTGACCGACACCGGCATCGGCATCGCACCGGCAGACCAGGAACGGATCTTTAGTGAGTTCCATCAGGTGGACGGTTCGACCGCCCGCCGTTTCGAGGGCACCGGCCTGGGGCTGGCCCTGACTAGGAAATTCGTTGACATGCAGCACGGCGAGATCTGGGTCGACAGCGAGGTCGGCATGGGCAGCACCTTTTACTTCACAGTCCCGCTACCGCAACACAGCATCGTCGACGCCGGTCCGCTATCCGCGCGGGAAGTACACATCGCGAGCTCCGGCGAACATGAAGCCGGACCACTGCCCTCGACAGCTTCGCTGGCGACCGTTGCTGAAAGGGAGCTTGTCGCCGTCAACCCGGATTCACCCTGTGTGCTGGTGGTTGAAGACGATCCCAAAACCGCTGAACTCATCACCCTGTGGCTGTCTCAGGCGGGATACAACGTGGACCGGGCTGCCGATGGCGTCACGGCGCTCGACCTGGCCAAAGAACGCGAACATTTTGCCATATGTCTCGACATCATGTTGCCGCGCAAAGATGGCTGGCAGGTGCTTCACAGCCTCAAGAACGACCCCGAGACCGCTGACGTCAATGTGATCATCTGCTCCGCTCTCGATAACCCGGATCTGGGATTCGCGCTCGGAGCCGCCGACTACTGCATCAAACCGCTTTCCCGCCGCCCATTGCTCGACAAGCTCCGGCATCTGCAAAAAGTGTCGCCCGGCAAGCGTTCCACGCCGATGGTTCTGATCGCCGATGCCGACGCCGCGGAAGCAGCAAAGACGGCGGACATTCTCAAAAGACAGGGGTTCAACGCCGTTATCACCGACAATGGGGAAAAAGCCAAGGACGTGGCGCTGGAACTAAGCCCCGATGTAATCCTGGTCGACACCTCGATCGCCGAGCCGGGCAACTTTGAAGTGGTCGCCTATCTGTGCAAGCACCCCGTAACCATCGACATCCCGGTAGTCGTTACGACTTCCATGGAAATCTCCCGTGAGGAAGAACAGGAACTGATTGCCAGCCACGTCCAGAAAATCATCCGCAAGGACGAGGACGCCCGCGAGCAACTGCTTACGGAGATGTTCCGTCTGGAGAAGCTGAACCCCGAACGGGCCAAGCTGCTGGATCCGGAAACCCGGCTGTTTAACCGGCGCTATTTCGACAAGCGGCTGGCGGAGGAACTGAAGCGGGCTGAGCGATATGCTCTCGACCTTTCCGTGCTGCTGATACACATGGACACCCCATCGTCGGCTTCACCGGATTTCCAGATCGCATTTGAGTGGGTGGCCGGGCTGTTGCGCGGCAATTTACGGGCGGCAGACCCACTGGCCCGGTTCGACGCCGGCAGCTTCGCGGTGCTGCTGCCTGAGACCCATCAGGCGTCAGGGCTGGATGCAGCGCGCAAAGTCGTTGAGTTGGTGCGCTCCGGAAATTTGCAGAACGATGATGGTGAAGATATAAAGGTCACCGTGAGTGTAGCGGCTGCAGGTTGCGACCACTGCCAGGCGACCGCCGATGAACTGATCGCCCGGCTGCAGAAAACGCTGGCCGACATTCAAAAACACGGAGGCAATACGGCACAGCTGGGCTGATGAAGGGGGCAGAAGTGAAAAAAAGTGTGCTGTTAGTTGAGGATAACGAGATGAACTCGCGCCTGGTCGAGTTTGTCCTCGAGCGCGACGGCTTCAGTGTCACCACGGCCGCCACAGCCGAGGAAGCGCTGAAGATCGCCGGAGGGCTGAAGCCCGATGTCATCCTGATGGATATCCAGTTGCCCGGCATGGATGGCCTGGAGGCCACCCGGCGCCTGAAACAGGATCCGCAGACGCGCGATATTCCGGTAGTGGCGATCACGGCGCATGCCATGCGCGGCGATGAGGAGAGGATTATCGCGGCGGGCTGCCGCGGTTACATCCCCAAGCCGGTGAATACCCGTGAACTGGCGGGCACCGTGCTTAATTACATCAAGCAGGCTAACGCCGAATAATCCCCAGCGCCGCTTTGACCGTGCGCACCATCTGTTCCGGGTCGAAAGGTTTGGTGATGTGCCCGCGAGCCCCAAGAATCGCCCCGCGTTCCAAATCTTCCTGTTCCCCCTTGGCGGTTAACAGAATGACCGGGATGTCCTTGAGTTGGGGATCGGCGGCCACGTCTTCCAGAACCTCAATGCCATCCTTGCCCGGCATCATGATGTCGAGCAAGACCAGGTCCGGCGGCGATTCACGCAACATCGACATCGCTTCGATGCCGTCGACCGCTTCGCTGACATCGATGCCATCGATCTCCAGATTTGCTCTGACCAGAGCTCTGAGCGATGCCTCATCATCCACGATCAGTACACGTTTTGCATCAAAACCCGGTTCCATGCGGACCCCCTGTCATGAGGCTAGTTTTTGGCCATTGAATTTCGCGTCATCCTTGCCGGCAGGTTCCTGGTCGTCACCCTCGGCGGCCTGCGCCATTGAACGCGGCAGTTCGAAGAAGAAGCGGCTGCCGTGCCCTACCTCTGACTCCGCCCAGATCTTGCCGCCCATCTGCTCGACCAGGTTCCGGCTCACATAAAGCCCCAGGCCGGTGCCGGTGGCGCCCCGCTTGCTGCGAGGGCCGGCCCGGTAAAAGCGCTCGAATATATGGGGCAGATGTTCCGCGCTGATACCGACGCCCGCGTCCGTGACCATGAAGCGGATCACATCGTCCTCCATGCTCGCGGAGACTACCACATCGCCGCCGTTGGGAGAATACTTGACCGCGTTGACGACCAGGTTCAGCAGCACCTGGTAGAACTTGTCAGCGTCTGTAACCACCGGCGCGATCGTGCCCGGCACGTTTATGACAAAATTATGGATTGATGTCAACTTAGAGACATTCTTTACGACCTGTCCCACAGCGGGACCGATCTCCACCGGTTTCAGCTCCAGGCGCAACTTGCCCGCCTCGATGCGGCTGACGCTGAGCACGTCCTCGATCAGGCGCGCCAGCCGCTCACCTTCCCTGACGATCTCGGTCAGGAAAGACTGACGGCTCTCCTCCGAAAAATTAGCGTCCGTGCGCAGCAACGTCTTGGAAAAACCGAGGATGGAAGTGAGCGGCGTACGCAGTTCGTGCGAAACCGTGGCCACGAAGTCGGACTTCATCTGGTCGATCTCTTTATACTCGGAGATGTCACGAAAGATATGGACGATGCCCGCCACCTCCCCGCCATCGCGGATCGGCGCCGCGCTCACCGACAGCCAGATCTGCTCGCCATCCTTCAGGCAGGTGAGCGCCTCGTAGGCGACGCCGTTCGAGTCAGAATCAAGCGCGGCTGCGGTGTCGCAAAGGGGCGAGCAGACGCGGCGCTCGTCTTCCGTGTGCGGCTTGATCGCCTCGTGGCATTCGCGCCCCACCATCTCCGCCGCGGTAAATCCCGTGATCTTTTCCGCCGCCTGGTTCCAGAGCGTGATGCGGCGGTTATTATCCACGACATAGACCCCGTCCGCGACGCTGGCGAGCACCGCCGCGGTTTTATCCTGCTCATGCAGGACTTCGCGCATCTTCTGGCCCAGGCGTTCATTCGTGCGGGCCAGGTCGAAGTTGCGCTGCCGCACCTGAGAGACCAGCAGGTTCACCAGGCCACCGGCAATCAGCATGAAGACCGTCTGCGTGATGCCGGTCGTGATATGTGTGATGTCATAGTCGGAGTCGTAGACATATGGAGACATGGAGCTCACCACTACCATCATGGCCACCAGCCCGAACCCCTGGAAGGAGAAGAAATACGCGGCCCAGATGGCGATCAGGAAATACAGCTGGGAATAGGGGCTCTCGACACCACCGCTGAAGTAGATGAGAGTGGCGATATGGGAACACGCGAGGGCGGCCATGGCATAGAACAACTTGTAGGAAAAGCGTTGCCAGGGCACCAGGACCACGACGATCGAGGCAATCAATCCGCCCAGCACCAGCAGCATGACGGGCGTATGGTCGACGTTGGCTTCCACCGGCAACAGAATGCCGATCAGCACGACGATGATGCCCAGCCAGTACAGCCAGGCGGCGGCTTTCGCCATCCTTTCCTGGCGGGAATCCTGCTGACTGACTACGATGCGGTCAAGGAACATGAGAAAAAACACCTCGAATAAATCGAAAATGGCTGAAATCTGCCGCCCTGGGGTAAATTAACGGTAAATATAGCTTTTTCCGATAGGGCAATCGGGGTAACATACTATTAGATGTCCCTTTAAAAGGTTTATGAAACTTACCAGCAACATCCTCAAAACCCTTGCAGGCAGACGGTATTCGGCTTTGCTTTACGTCAGCGCCGCGACTTTGCTGTCGGCGATGGTCGCCGGGGCTTCGATTTACCTGTTCCTGGCAGCCGGACGCGCGCAGTTGCCTGTGCCGGTGCTGGGCGAGATACTGGCCCCGTCCCCCGTGGGAGCGCTACCGGCGCCACCGATCCAGACGCCGCCCCCGGTTGAGACCCTCGCACCGGAGACACTGGTAGCGGAACCGCTGCTCTTAGCCGATGCCGCAACCGTCGCGAATACTGCGGCGGCTCAGCCCGCGGCGAATGCTCCATCTCCGGCAAGCGTGGTTTCCGGCAGGGGGAATGATAATTCTTCTGGTAATGAAGCTGTTTCCGCGGGAAATTCGGATGACGACAAAGACCAGGATAAAGACCACGGTTCGAATAACGATCATGGCCGCAGTGACAGCGAGCACAGTGATGACGATGGCCACAGCGGCGGCGACCGGCACGACTAGCCGCGCCACACCCCAGTAACCTGCACTAAACTCAGGCCGCGGTGACGCGGTTTTTTCCTGCCCCTTTGGAAACGTAGAGTGCCTGGTCAGCGCGCATCAACAGCGCATTGCGGTCCTGGGAATCATCGGGAAAACTGGCGACACCGATGCTGGCGGTCATCTTGATTTTCGGGTACGCGGGTAAGGTGACCGAAGCTACCGCCTGCCGCAACTTTTCGACCACTCCCATGGCGGCGGTCTTGCCCGTCTCGGGAAACACCACCGCAAATTCTTCGCCGCCGTAGCGTGCGACCATGTCCACGCTGCGCACGCTGAACTCAAGCGCCTGTCCCACGGCCCGCAGCAGGTCGTCGCCCACGGGATGCCCGTACTCGTCATTCACATGCTTGAAATCGTCCAGGTCGACGATCGCCAGCGTCAGGCTATGCCCATAGCGGCGGCTCTTCTTGATCTCCCGGTCGACGTAGCTGGTCAGATAGCGGAAATTATGTAAGCCGGTCATGGGATCTGTGAGCGACAGCAGCCGCTGCATGTCGCTGGTGCTGACGTTCTGGAGCGCCGTCGCCGCCTGCACCGCTAACGAGCGGAGGATTTTTTTACGGCTTTCTTCCAGCTGGTGCCCCTCGACGGAAATCGCAGCCAGCACACCCAGCATCTTTTTATCGTGGAACATGGGATAAGCCAGGATCTGGCGCCCGCCGCCGAAGCGCGTGACTTCGCCCGCCGGCTCTTCCCCACCGGCCAGCTTCTGACAGAACTTGTGAACCGCGGTGCGGGTTTCTTCCGTGAAGAATCCGTGTGGAGTGCCAGCAGAGACTGACTTATAGCCGGGAGGTTCATGGGACTCGAACAGCTCGGCCCAGGTGGCTTCGGTCCCGGTCGCCAGGCGTGCCGCCTCCACGGTAGTCTTCACCAGCCGCTGGCGGTCTGAGGTGGAGCCGAGGATGTCGCCGGTGTAAGAAAGCGCCAGGAGCAGCTGAGTACGGCTCTCCTCCAGGTCACCGATGTATTTCTGCAGACTATCCTGCATCTGGTTGAAGGAGGTTGCGAGGCTGCCGATCTCGTCGTGCGAGCGGACTTCCACGCGGCTGTCGAGATCGCCGCGGCTGCCGGCCGCTGCCGCGTCGTTAAGCGCCCGCAGCGGACTGGTGATGTTATGCGCCATCAGGTAGCCCATGACACCGGCGAGGGCTACGACCAACCCCATCAGCGCCAGGCCGATCTCCAGCGCCTGGTTCGAGGCAGCGCCCACCACACCGTTGGGCACGCCAGCCCAGATAACCGCCTGCTTGCTGATGACCTCGCTGGGAATGTTCAGGGTGGAGGCGAGCGTGTCAGCCGGCGTCAGGCTGCTGTCGCTGATAACGCCCCACTGGAGCCCCTGGGAATCGAAAACGCTTTGCAGGGAGCCAGAATTGAGTTCGCGGTAGACTGTCAGCCGCCATGGAGCGCCCCCGGCACCGGGCAGCTTGGTGGATGACGCCAGCATCGGCGGCGCCTCGGCGCTGGCCGACCCGCTGGCGGTGATCACAGTTCCGTCGGTAGCGGCGATCTCCGCGCCCTGGGCGCCAGCGCGGTTCATCAGCGCTGTCAGCGACTGCGAGCGGACATTGACATCGGTGCCGCCGAGCGCGGCGACGTCAGCGGTCTTGAGCGCCTGCTGGAACTCTCCCGCCAGCACCTGCTCCTGTCCGGAGACGATCGCGGAAGCGGCGGCCAGGGCGCTGTTGATGCGGCTGTCATAGGTTTCCGTACCGGAGCGTCCCAGGATGATACTGGCCGCAACAGTGGCGACCAGCAAAGGCAACAAGACCACACCGGCAAAAAACAGATAAAGCTTGTAATTGAGCTTCATGAAAGGAATATACCCGCTAGTGGGAAAGTCGAATGCGAGCCCCTGCTTAAGTAGAGCGCAGCAACCCGCCTCTGGTTACGCCCCACCGCTGCCACGCAAAAAATTACGGGTAATAATTAGGGGGACACATTACTGAACGCCCGGGTGCGTGGAAGGGGTGAGCGTGACGCGCTTAGATCTTTAGTGACGCCCTGATCTGAGGATGCCCACCGCCAGCCAGATCGCCAGAAATCCGCTGAACAGAAAGCCGATCAGGGCGAAGACCGAGATCCCCAGGATGCGCGGTCCGCCTTCCGTGGCAAGACCGATGATCGATGAACCCATCAGGATGGCCGCATAGATGATGGCCAGCACCAGGCGGTTGGTCAGCACCGTGATCCGGTGCATGAAATCTTCCAGATTACGGTGGACGAAATTGATCTTTACTTCCCCGCGGCGGATCTGCTCCATCGCGTCAGAAAACTGCCCGGGGACCTCACGCAGCATCGTGAAATAGCCCTTCAACTCATTCACGCCCTCTTCCAACAGGGCGTCGGGGCTATACCGCTGCTTCACGAACTGCTTGGCATATGGTTTGGCAAACTCGAACACGTTGAAGTGCGGGTAGAGCTGGGTGCCGATGCCCTCCAGCGTCGCCGCCGCTTTTTCCAGGAGCAGGAACTGGGTCGGCAGCCTCAGCCTCATGCGATAGATGACGCCGAAGACATCCCGGAAGACCGCGACGGGATCGATCTCCTCCAGTGAGGAGCCATAATATTTGGTGAACATGTCGCGGGCCTCGGAAACAAACTCGTCTTCCTTCTCCCGGGGGAACTCCACTCCAAGCGCCTCCAGCCGTTTGGGGATCTGCTCGATCTTCTCATTCATGACATCGAGGAAGAGGGAGATGATGTTGCGCCGGTCCCTCTCCGACAGCCGCCCGACGATGCCGAAATCGATGAGGGCGATGTGGCCATCCTCGCGCACGAGGATATTGGCCGGATGCGGGTCGCCATGGAAAAAACCGTGCAGATAGATCTGTTTCAGCCAGGTCTCGGCGATCAGGCCGGCCAGCGCTTTGCGCTCAAACATGTCCATGGCATCGGTATCGAGGTCGACCAGCTGGGTGCCCTCCATCAGTTCGAGCGTCAGCACCTTTGCCGTGGTGTACTGCCAGTAGACTTTAGGTATATGGACCATGGGGTCGTCGGCAAAATATTTCTGGAAGCGCTCGCAGTTGCGCGCCTCGATGTGATAATCGAGCTCGGAGCGGATGCCGCGGGCGAACTGATCCACGAGCGCCACGGGGTCGATAAAGATGTCCGTCCAGTATTCAGACAGGAGCCCGGCGAATTGATAGAGCAGATCGATGTCGGCATGGATTTGGGCTTCAGCTTCGGGCCGTTGCACCTTGACGACCACCAGGTCGCCGTTGGGCAGCACTGCCCGGTGCACCTGGCCGATGGACGCCGCGGCGATGGGTTCGTCATCAAATTCGAGGAAGAGCCGCTCCACCGAGAGGCCCAGCTCTTTCTCGATCATCTCGTGGGCCAGCTCGACGGGGAAGGAAGGCACCTGATCCTGCAGCTTGCGCAGCTCGATGAGGATGTCGCCGGGCACCACGTCCGGACGGGTCGAGAGCAGCTGACCGAATTTGACGAATGTGGGACCGAGCTCCTCGAACATCAGGCGCACGTGTTCGCCGCGAGTGCCTACCCGCCGCGGCTCCTTGATCTTGCGGATGTGCGGCAGCAGGTCGCGCAGCTTGTGACGCTCGAAGAAATATCCCCAGCCGTGCTTGACCGCGGTCTCGATGATGTCGCGAAAGCGCTCGGCGTTTTTGACAGTTGACATCTTCATGGCGTGCGATTAGCTCAGGGCGTATCCAGGCGCGGCGACAGCCCCTCGACTTCAGCTTCTTCTTCCCGGGTCATGGGATGGACCTTTTCGCCCTCTTCGGCGGCGATCGCCACTTCAGCTTCCAGCAGCCCGATGCGGTGCTCCAGCTGGGCGATCTTCAGCTTCAGCTCTTCCACCTGGTCGCCGGTCACGAGCCCCATTTCATGGAAATTGCTCTGGAGCGTCTCATCGAAATGGGTCCGCAGCGTGCGGGTCTGTTCCTTAGCCTGGGCGACCGACTCATCTATCAGTTTTCGCCCCTCAGAGGTGGCTCCCTCCCCCTTGCCCAACAGTTCCTTGCCCATAGACTCCGCCATCTCCTTGGTGAGGACGGCCGCCCCCAGCGCCATTAAAAAACTTCTTTCGAAGAGGTTGCTCATGTGGATCGCCTCCTGGGTCGTGAACGGGTCAGTAACGCCTGCATAATCGGCATGCAGCAGCGAAAAGATGACAGAATTTTACCCGGAAATACCGTAACCGAACCTGATCTACAGCAATTTCTGATCCGTCGCCATATCGATCACAGGCAACTCCAGCGCTCCAGCGCCGATCAGATCCTCCACCATCCCCGGCGAAGCACTCCGATAATGCAGCGTAGCACGGGCTGTGAGCGGCAGCGTGACTCCGGCAGAAGTGGGCACAGTGTACGTTTCCGTGACCGTGCCTTTGGGCGGGATGCGATGGTCGAGGATGATACCTGCAGCCTCCCAGGGTTTCAGGGTAGGCTTGCCGTCCTTATCCTTAAAAAGGGTGTAATACTTGACGGCCTGGGACTCGACTTCGCCGTGTTCGTCCATGCCGCCAGACCAAAAAGCGGTCTGGCCGCTGGCGTCGGTGATCAACACTTCCAACCACATCTCCCGGATCTCAGTGACGCCGGTGGGAATGTTGTGGCCGGCCCCGTTGTTGGTGACGTTGACCTGGAGCTGCAGATCCGCGCCGGGCACGACGGCAGCAGGAACGATCTGCACGGTGGCCGCCGCCGCCAGCCGTTCGCGGGCCTGTTGCTGGTGCGCCGGTGACGCCAGCGCCGTGACATTGCCGCCGGTAAACTCGTGAGTGTAGATATGCGGGCGGTCCGGCCCGCTCAGCGCAGCCTTGCCTGGGTTCGGTTTGGTGACTCCCGGCCCGGGAGTCAGATGGCAGTCCTGGCACTGCACGCCTTCGGCCGCATACGGTCCGTTCTGCCATTCTGTATAAGTGGTCTGCAGCGGCACGCCGGTGTCGGGATGAACCATGTCGTGGCAATTACCACAAAACTCAGATTTGGTACTAAGTTCCAAATAAGCGCTTTGATGGAAGGAGGAAACGCTGTCATTAAAAGGGCCGGTCTTGAGCGGCCCCGGTTGGTAGGCATCCGGGCTGGTCAGCGTGTGGCAGAAGTCACACTGGATTCCCTCCCGTGTGACTGGGCTGATCTGCGCCCCGGTGGGCGGTGGCGCTTCCTGGGAATCTGAGCCGATCGGCGTGTGGCAGGCGACGCAGAAGGCATCGTACTTGCCGCCGGTTTCATGATTCTGTTCCTCATAGACCGCCAGATAGAGCCTGTCGGTGATGGAGTTGTTCATCATGGAACCCTGCCACTGCTGGTAAATATCCGTATGACAGCCGCCACAGACGGAGGACTGGGTGAATTCGGTGGCCTTGAACGGGGGCGGTTGGAGGTTGGTGGCAGTGCCGGTTGAAGCGTTCGTATTGACGCTACTTGTTTCACCGCCGCGATCGCCGCAGGAGAGGCCGGCAAGGGCCAGGCAGGCGATTCCCGCCAGATACAGGGCTACTCCCCGCGAACGGATCATCAGCCTCCCCTTGAATAAAAGGCCCGGCTTATGCTTTGGCTTTGGCGGCCTTTCCCTTGACCGGTCCGGCCTTGTAGCGCTTCTCGTGTTCTTTCCAGAGCGTCAGCAGCGGCGCTGCCACGAAGATGGACGAGTAGGCTCCCGAGGCGATGCCCACGATCAGGGCGAAAGCGAAGTCTTTCAGCGTCTCGCCACCGAACAGAAACAGGCAGGCGACCGGCAGCAACGTGAGTAGCGTGGTGATGATGGAGCGGCTCATGACTTCCCAGATGGACTGGTTGACCATGTCGCCGTAACCGCCCCGCTTGGCGCGCGGCGCGTTCTCACGCACGCGGTCGAAGACGATGATGGTGTCGTAGAGGGAATATCCCAGGATGGTCAGCAGGGCGGCCACGGTAGCGGTGGTGACTTCGCGGCCGACGATCGAATAGACGCCGACCGTGATCAAGAGGTCGTGGACCAGGGCGATCAGCGTGGCCACAGCGTATTTGAACTCAAACCGGACGGACACATAGATGATCAGCAGGACCCAGGCGGCGATGATCGCCTCGACCATGGACTTGACCACCTGCTCGCCGAAGGTCGGGCCCACGCTCTGCCAGGATTTTTCCGTCACGCCGTATTTGCCATCGAGCGTCTGCACTACGGTGATCTCTTCCTCAACAGAAAGCGATGGCAGCGTCACCTGGTAGCGGCTATCGCCGATCGTCTGGACGATGGAATCGCCGACGCCTGCTGCGTTGACCGTATCGCGGACCTCGTTGACATTGACATCCTGACTGAAACTCGTCACCAGCCGGCTGCCGCTCTTGAAATCGATGCTGAGATTGAGGCCGCGGGTGGCCAGACTGATCAATCCGGCGAGGATGATCACGCCCGAAATGGCGAACCAGAGGTTTTTTCTTCCCATGAAATCGAAACGCATCATGATTGCGGTGCCTCTTTCGGCTTGCCCTTTGTCTGGGTCTCCTTATGGACGTGCATGCCCATGAGCGTCGGGTTGTTGAAGACCCGCCAGTTAGCCAGCAGGGCCAGCATCGCCCGCGTGGCCAGGACCGCGGTGAGCATGCTGATCAGCACGCCGATGACCAGCGTCAGGGCGAATCCCTTGACGCCGGCGGTGGCGACTTTAAAGATGATGAGCGCTGTGATGACGGTAACGGCATTGGCGTCCAGAATGGTGCGGAACCCCTTGCTGTAACCGGAGCTGACCGCGGAGCGGATAGTCTTGCCCAGCTTCACTTCTTCCTTGATGCGCTCGAAGATGACCACGTTGGCGTCCGCCGCCACACCCACGGTGAGGATCATACCGGCGATGCCGGGCAATGTCAGGGTGGCCGGATGCCACGGGTTGCTGAGCGCCGCGTAAAACAGGATGCCGTAGATGATGAGCGCCAGGTCGGCGACTATGCCCAGCACCCGGTAATAAGCGACCATGAAGATCATCACTATGATGATGCCGATAGCGCCGGCGATGAGGCCCTGGCGGAGGGAATCCTGCCCGAGCGTGGCGCTGATCTCGTTCTTGTCGACGACCTTCATCTCAACCGGAAGTGCACCGGTCTGCAATACCAGCACCGTGTTCTGAACTTCCTTTAAGGGGATGTTACCGGTGATCTCCGCGGTGCTGCTGGAGATCTTTTCCTTGACCGTCGGCGCCGACTGCACTTCGTCATCGAGCACGATCGCCATCTGCGCGGGAGAGCCGAGAATAGCACCGGCGGTGGCAAGCTTCTCTGTGATCTCCGAGAACTGCTTGGCGCCCTCGTCGGTGAATTTCATGTCTACCTTGGGCCGCCCGAACTGGTCGTATCCGACCGTGGCGGAATCAAGGGCTTCACCAGTCATCAGCGGCGTGCGGTCGACCACTACAGGTTTGGTCACCGGCTGGCCGTTCTCATCCCGGACGATCTCGCCCTTGTCGTCGCGCTCTGTTTGCGTCAGCAGCTGCTTTTCGGGCGGCAGCTTGTCGGCGGTGAGAGTTCCGGAAATGATGTCCTGGGAAAGTTTGGGATCGACCTTCTTGAACTCCAGGAGGGCGGTCTTGCCGATGAGCGCCATGGCGTCATCCACATTCTTGACACCGGCCAGGCCTACGGAGATCTGATTGGAGCCCTGACGGTTGATGGCAGGCTCGGAGACGCCCAGTTTGTCGACGCGGTTGCGGACTACCAGCTCCGCCTGGTCCATCTTGTCTCCGGACACGTCGCCCTGGCCTTCGAGGATGACCTCGAGGCCGCCCTGGAGGTCCAGGCCCAGCTTCGTTTTTTCGGAAGGCGGATAGATGATGATGATCGAAACGACCACCAGCAGGAATACTACGCCGAGAATCAGCCAGTTTTTTTGTTTATCAGTCAATGGAATACGGTCTTACGGTCGCCGGCGGCATGCTCCGCACGGCCAAACGAAAGCATAGGCTATCAGGGAACTGCTGTCAAAAAGCCTAAGGGCTTTCTGGCTTATCGGTCTCCTCCGCTTCTTCTAAAGCTTCTTCTTCCACAGCTTCATCTTCCGCGGCAGCCTCGACGCTGATGCGCCGGGCGATGGAATTGCGGGAAAGTTTGATCTCGGTCTTCTTGGCGATCTCGATCATCAGGTAGTCGTCGGCGACCTTGCTGACGGTGCCGAAGATGCCGCCCGCTGTCATGATCTCGTCGCCCTTGCGGATGGCGTCGACGACCTCCTGGTGCTGCTTGCGCTGCTTCTGCCCGGGACGGATGAGCAGGAAATAGAAGATGCCGATGAACAGCACGATGTAGATGATCAGCGTGAAGTTGCCGAAGCCGCCGCTGCTCTGATCGGCAGGGGGATCCTCGGCGAGTATGAACGAAAAAGCCTGAGTCAGAAATGCCAGCACCTCTAGCCCCTTTCTTCCTTGAATTCCTCAAAATTCCCGGCGAGGATCGCCTCCCGGGCGCGCCGCACCAAGTCTAGCAGAAAGGTCACGTTGTGTAGAGTCAGCAAATGCAAGCCCAGGATCTCCTTCTGGGTGACCAGATGCCTGAGGTATGAACGGCTGAACTCGCGGCAGGCATAGCAGCCGCACTCTGGGTCGAGTGGGCCTTTATCCTCGGCATAAGCGGCGTTGCGCAGGTTGAGCTTGCCGGCAGAGGTGTAAGCACCGGCGTTGCGCGCCACCCGCGTGGGCAGGACGCAATCAAACATGTCGATACCGGCGGCGATGGCGTCGATGATGCCGGCGGGGTCGCCCAGGCCCATGAAATAACGCGGCTTGTCCGCTGGCAGCAGCGCCGCGGTGTGGGTCATGGTCTTGATAGTGGTGGCGCGGTCTTCCCCGACGCTGAGGCCGCCGATGGCGTACCCACCGAAGCCGATATCGAGCGTGCGCTCTACGCTCAGCTGCCTCAGACCGAGATCGGTCCCCCCCTGGATGATGCCCATCAGCAGCTGATCATCGCTGGAGTGGGCTTCCCGGCAGCGGGCGGCCCACTCAGCGGTGCGCTCGACGGATTCCTTCAGGTAATCTTGCGGCGCCCCCGCCGGGGCACATTCGTCGAAACACATGATGATGTCCGCGCCGATCTGCTCCTGCACTTGGGTGGCCAGCTCCGGCGTGAAGAAATGCAGGGAGCCGTCGTAGAGGGAACGGAACTCGACGCCGTCACTGGTGATCTTGGCCGTATCTCCCAGGCTGAACACTTGAAACCCGCCGCTGTCGGTGAGGATGGGACCGTCCCAGTTCATGAACTCGTGCAGCCCGCCGGCGCGCTCGATCAGGTCGGCGCCCGGCCGGAAATACAGGTGATAGGCGTTGGCCAGGATGATGCCGGCGCCGGTCTCCTTGATGTCGCGCGGTGTGAGCGTCTTGACCGTCGCCCGGGTGCCTACCGGCATGAAGCAGGGAGTCTCGATCGCGCCGTGCGGCGTGGTCAGCCTGCCGGCGCGCGCCTTGCCATCAGTGCTTTCCACCGAAAATCTGAAAGGGGTTCCCATCCGGATATCTTATATCAACCGTTGTCTGAAACTGGAGATGCTTTCCCTGGTGAGACTTGTTTGCCGGCGCTGGCTATCGTCCCCGCGCGGCAAGCGTGGTAGAATCTAACGAATGTCCCTGATTTCCAGGAAAAAAACCCTTTTCTTTTTCATTTTATCGCTGGCGGTGGGACTGAGCATGTTCGGTCTGGTCTCTTCCAGCGCCAGCGAACAGGACATGCCCGCGGTACTGGTGACCTCCGGCGGATCAGTTACCAAGGGCCCGGCTCTGGAAGGCCCCCCGGTGGTGAAGAAGTTCGCGGTGGTCATCGGCATCGTCTATGACAATTACGACCTGGGCGTCGTCAATTACGCCGACCAGGACGCCCTCTCGGTTTACAACCTCCTGACCCAGAAGCTGGGCTTTCCCCGGGAGAATGTGCTGCTGTTGCGCAACGGGGAAGCAACGGGCACTGGCATCCATAAGGCGATCAGCTGGCTGGTGCGCAATCCCGACGTCGATGCCGATGCCGATGTGGTCTTCTTTTATAGCGGCCACGGGCTGCGCAACAGGGCGGCGGCCGGTCTCGAAGATAACGGGGCTCAACCCGGGTATGCCCTGGTTCCTTATGACTTTGCAAATTTTGATTATGCCCAGGGCGCGGGCCTGATGTGGGACAGCTATCTGGCAGACATGTTATCGCGTATCAACCCCCGGCGCATGTGGATCACGATCGATAGCTGCGTCGCCGGTGGCTTCACCCGGCCCGGCATCTCCGGACCCAACCGGGTGGTGACCCTTTCCAGCCAGGCGGACCAGCTTTCGAGTGAGGTGCAGGAAACAGGAAGAGGCGTCCTGACGCAGTATATGATCGAAGACGGTGTGGCAAGGGGGGTGCCCGTGGAGAAGGCTTTTGCGGCAGCGGTTCCTCGAGCCTTTGACGCTTACGGCCAGAACCCGCAGATCGTGGATAACTACCCAGGCGAACTTGACCTATACCACGAACCGTCCTCAAATTAATCGCTCCCTTGGGGAAAGGAAATGAATGGACGGAGCAGGAACCAGAATCGGGACTCAACCCATCCGCGTCGTGGTCACTACCGATGAATACGAGATCGAGGGGTTCATCCACATCAAGCCGGGCGGCTACCAGTCGCGTGTCAGCGATCTGTTGAATGTGCATGACCTGCAGTATCTGCCGGTCACGGATGCCACCATCCGCACCCTGACCCAGCAGCACAAGGCTCCGCGAAAGGTCGACACCGTGATCTTGCGTCTGGCGGACGTCAAGATGGTGGTCCCGCTGGATGAGGAAAAAGCTCAAACGGCGCCGGAATCCGGAGCCGCGCCGAAGGCGGAGAATCCGCCAGGTACTCCGCCGGGCGGCTACATGGGCGGACCCTGGGGTGATTACGGCGGTGACCTGACCGGCAAGCCCTGAGGATAAGACTGGGGTGCGGATCTTCAGCTTCCCCATCCGTCAAATGGGGTTCGGACGCCAGTGACTGGTCCAAGTGAAGTTTAAGCGTCCGGCGGGTACTCGTGCTTTCCCCGTGAAGCCCGATCCTTGGATTCTGTCTTCATACCGCTCCTTTCCCCGTTAGCATCTCACTAATATGACGGGAGCAGGGCCTGATACTTACGAAAATGAAGGGCGCCGGACTTGGTTCCTGCCCGAATATTCGGGGATATTCGGGGACACCCACCTAATTCCCATCCACGCTCCCGGGCGTTCAGTAATGTGTCCCCCTAATAGGTGGGTGTCCCCGAATTAGGTGGGTGATTCAGGTGATCAGCAGGGCGTCGCCGAAGCTGAAGAAGCGATATCTTTCGCGGATGGCTTCACTGTAGACCCGGCGGATCTCGTCCACCCCGGCAAAAGCCATCACCAGCGCCAGCAGCGTCGAGCGGGGCAGGTGGAAGTTGGTCAACAGCGCATCCACGGCGTGAAACTCATGCCCCGGCGTGATGAACAGGCCCGACTCTCCCTCCAGCGGCGCCCCCGGCGCGGCAAAGACAGTCTCCAGCACCCGCACCGATGTCGTACCCACGGCGACCACCCGGCCGCCGCGCCGGCGCCCCGCCGCCACCGCCTCGAACGTCCTTTCCGGCATCCGGTAATGTTCCCTGTGGATCTGATGCAGGTCCAGGTCATCCACCGCCACGGGGCGAAAGGTGTCCAGGCCGATATGCAGGGTCACCGGTTCCATGTCCACCCCCAGATCCCGGATGTGATCGATCAACTCCGCGGTGAAGTGCAGGCCGGCCGTCGGCGCCGCTGCTGAACCCGGTTCGGATGCGTAAACGGTCTGGTAGGACTCCGGCTCGGCGAGCGCCTCCTTGATGTATGGCGGCAGCGGCATCTCGCCAAGGGCTTCCAGCAACTCTTCCGTAGGCAGGCCGCTCAGATTCTTCACCAGCCAGCGGCCGGCGTCCTGATGCTCGATCAACTGGAAGGCCGGACCAGCCAGATGCGCCGGCAGGCTGTCTTTAATCTCGGCAGGAATATCAAGAGACTCGCCCGGGTGCAGACGGCCCGAGGGTTTGGCCAATGCCTCCCAAAGCCCTGGCCCCCGGCGGCGCAGAAACAGGAGCTCGACCCGCCCCCCGGTCAGCCGCTGCGCTTTAACTCTGGCGCGAATCACCCGGGAATCGTTGTAAACCAGCGTGTCGCCGGGATGCAGAAACGTGGGCAGCTCCACCAGGCGATGGTGGGAAATCTTTGCGGAAGCGCGGTCAAAGACCAGTAACCGGCTATGATCGCGGGGCACTACCGGATGCTGCGCGATCAGCTCCTGGGGCAGCGTGTAGTCGAGTTCGCTGGTGAGCACCAGGATTCGACCCGGTTATCCGGAGCGGCGCTTGCGATCCCGCGCCGCCTCCGCCTCGCTGTAAATGCACCCGCAATATTTCTGACGGTAGAGCCCGGCGTCGTGCGACATTTGCCGGCTCAAGCGGTATTCGCTGCGCAGATCCCGGTAGGCAAAGGTAACTCCGCTCGCGGCCGCCGCCCGCTCGCCTTCCTCGATGATGATCTCATGTTCCTGCCAGGGGCTGATCAACAGGCTGGTGCTGAACGAATCGAA